>SDBT01001760.1_pt1 | contig 38601 bp, 28 predicted proteins | sample 2277101 | NCBI WGS metagenome assembly SDBT01 (sample SAMN10404973, study PRJNA504765) | marine sediment metagenome | isolation source: marine sediment core GS10_PC15, 103 cmbsf | place: Arctic Ocean: Southern Knipovich Ridge | collected 2010 | reverse complement strand
ATTTGACTATCCTGTCGACTGCATACGCAGACCCTGAAAAAGGCGGCACCGGTGAACATGAGCCATTATTATTTACGATCGGCTACGGCAAAGGAAGGGCCTTTAATACGGCCTTGGGCCATGTGAATGAACTGCCGCTGACTTCTGTCCAGTGCGTTGGATTTATCACCACGTTTCAGAGGGGCGCCGAATGGGCCGCAACCGGAGAGGTAACGCAGCCGGTTCCTGCGGATTTTCCGACCGCTACCGAAGTGAGCAGGCGAAAACGTCTCAAGCAGGCAAACGTTGAAGAGCTTCTGGAAAAGATTTCCGGCTATGAATACGGCCAGAGCCGAAAACCGCTGACTGAATTAGAAGAGTTTTTGCGTTCGGCGCTCGAATCGCCCGAAATCCTTACGAAAACAGAAAAACAATTCATTCGGTTGCTCCGCTCGAAAACAACACTGGACTGTAAGCAGTTTATCTGTCGCCAGCTCGGCGTGATCGGCTCGGAAGATTCGGTTTCTGTGTTGGCCGCCATGCTGGATGAGCCTGAAACTTCGGATATGGCGCGATATGCGTTGGAGCGTGTTGAGGGAGAAGCTGTCGATGAGGCTTTGCGCAAAGCTTTGCCTAAAGCGACCGGCAAGGAAAAGACGGGAATAATCAATACGTTGGGCGCAAGGGGCGACGGAAAGTCGGTTGGTGTTTTGGCCGGCTTGATATACGACTCTGATGCACAAATAGCAACTGCGGCGGTTAGTGCGCTGGGCCGAATTGCGAATTCACAGGCCGCTGCCCTACTGGCTGAGGCGACGGGCAAAACCAGCGGGAAACTGAAGCAGCAGGTTCTGCACGCTTATATGAATTGCGCCGACAATCTGGCGAAACTGGGCGATAAGGCAAAGGCCCTGGAGATTTACAGCCAGTTGTATTCGTCAGAGAATCCCGATGCTATTCGTATTGCCGGCCTGCGGGGAATAGTTCTGTCGGGTAAAGAGGATGCGGTCGAGGTCATTATCGATGCAATCAAGGAAGAAACAGGTCGCCTGCAGTCCCAGGCCATTGCCTTGGTGCGCGAGATAAAAGACCCGGAAAAGATAAAGGCAGCAGCGGAGCATTTGCCCAATCTTTCAGCTATCGGACAGATTCAATTGTTAGCCGCCCTTGCTGATTGTGCCCAGCCGGGTGCTGGGCGGGCGGCCGTCATCGACGCGATTAAGAGCGAACATCAAGAGGTCCGTATCGCTGCGGCCAGGACGTTGGCGGTTTTGGGTGACGAATCTTCCGTTGTTCTGTTAGCTGAAATCGCGGCATTATCAACCGGCCCCGAGCGCAGGGCCGCCCGCGAAAGTCTCTACAGTCTCAAAGGGGCAAAAGTGGATGAAAGGATTATTAGCAACATTTTGAGGGCCGAGCCCGGCGTGAAGGTTGAGTTGGTTCGCGCCATCGCCCAGCGCCGGATAAATGCCGGAGCCAAAACTTTGCTGATGACCGCACAAGATGCTGACAGCAAGGTCCGGCTCGAATCGATAAAGACCTTAAGGGTTGTCAACGAGCGCAACCTGCCTGAATTGATTAGTCTCATGTTGGATGCGCAAAGCGACACCGAGCGCAGAGAGGCTGAAAGGACGGTAGCAGCAGTTGCCAACACATTTGCGAAAAGCGAGCGGGCGATACCGATGCTTGAGCAACTGGCTTCGACCGATGATGTCGAAGCGGCCTGTTCATTATTGAGGGTGCTCGGTAAGACCGGAGGTGACGGCGGCCTTGATATGCTTCGTGGTACACTGAATGAGGAAGATCCTAAGTTGGTTGATGCCGCTATACGTGGTCTTGCCGAATGGCCTGACGATGAGCCGATGGCCGAACTTTTCAAGATAGCACAAACATCCGCCAGCGAGGTACACAAGGTATTAGCTCTTCGCGGCTATGTAAGGATGATTGGGCTCGACGACGAGCGTGATGCTCAAGAGACGGTCAAGTTGTACCGGGGCGCAATGAATCTGGCGGCGGATGCAAGTGAAAAGAAAATGGTATTGTCCGGTCTGGCGGAAGTAAAATCGCTTGCGGCGATGAAGTTTGCCGCTGACTACTTAGATGATGATGCACTTGGACCCGAGGCCGCCTCGGCGGCGGTCAGTATAGCCCGTGGTTTGATCCGGAAAGGTTTTGGCGAGCAGTGCATACCGATTTTGGAAAAGGTTATTGCTGTAACTAAGGATGAGGAGGTCCGCGAAAGGGCCGAGGGATTGATAGAAATGATTGAAGAAGAAGAAGATGATAATTAATGCAATAAAGTTAAGAAGGGAAGTGGTTACGAATATGAGATTAAAAGTTCTGGCTTTTTTGGGATTGCAGGTGTTAGTAGCAGCTGGATGCCAGCCAGAGCAAAAGTATAAGTATATGTGGGATGTCCACGATTTGAGCCGTCCCCGGCCGGCGGTAGTGACACCGGCAAATCAGGCCCATGGCGCTCCTTCAGATGCTATCGTGCTATTTGACGGCGAGGACCTGTCTCAATGGGAGTCGGTTGGAGGCCGGCCGGCCCAGTGGAAAGTAAAAAGTAATTATTTTGAGACCGTGCCGGAGACCGGAGCCATTAGTACGAAGCAGGCGTTCGGCGATTGCCAGTTGCATATTGAGTGGGCGACACCGGTCAAGGTTGAGGGCAAAAGCCAGGAGCGAGGTAACAGTGGTGTTTTCCTGATGGGTAAATATGAGTTGCAGGTTCTGGACTCGTACGAAAATGATACGTATCCTGACGGGCAGGCGGGGGCGATCTACGGTCAGAAGCCGCCGATGGTTAATGCCTCTCGCGGTCCCGGCCAGTGGCAAAGCTATGACATTATTTTTCGGCGGCCGATCTTCAAAGGCGATAAGCTGGTCAGGCCTGCCACTATCACGGTATTGCAGAATGGTGTTTTGATTCAGGACCACTGGGAGATAAAAGGCGCAACCCACCACAGAGTCAGAGCCAGGTACAAACCGCATCCCGACAAGCTGCCTCTGTCTTTGCAGGATCACGACAATCCGATGCGATACCGAAATATCTGGATAAGAAAGTTGCCCCAGTGATAAAACAAACAAATTGTTTTCGAAAGGTAAGGAATAGTTGAGATGAAAAGCAAAGAGGAAAATCAAGTTCGCCGTAAGGGGCGAATTTCGCGTAGAAAGTTCATGGGTGCTGCTGCGTCGGCGACAGCGGCCTTTACTATTGTGCCCCGACACGTATTAGGCGGGCCGGGCCATACCCCGCCGAGTGAGATGCTCAACGTTGCCGGTGTCGGCGTCGGTGGTATGGGTATGAGCAATCTGCTTAATATAGCCGGCCTGGATTTGGATGAGGACGATAACATCATCAGCACGGGCAAGGCCGGGGCCAATATCGTGGCGCTTTGCGATGTGGATGACGAATTTGCCGCGCGAGTTTACGAGGCTTTTCCCAAGGCCAAAAGATACCGTGATTTTAGAAAGATGCTTGAAAAGCAAAAGGATATCGACGCGGTTGTTATTGCCACTCCCGACCACACGCACGCCGTGATTGCGATGGCAGCGATGCAATTAGGCAAACACGTTTACGTGCAAAAGCCGCTGACGCACACGGTTTACGGGGCCCGCATGCTGACAGAGGCGGCACACAGGTATAAAGTTGCCACGCAGATGGGTAACCAGGGTCACTCCGGTGAGGGGCCCCGTCAGATATGTGAATGGATATGGGATGGTGCAATCGGTCCGGTTCGTGAAGTGCACGCCTGGACCAACCGGCCCATCTGGCCCCAGGGCATACCACGGCCCAAAGAGACCCCTCCTGTTCCTTCATCCCTTGATTGGGATCTCTGGCTCGGACCTGCACCCGTCCGACCTTACCATCCTACATACCATCCGTTCAGTTGGCGTGCATGGAGTGATTTTGGTACTGGTGCTTTGGGAGATATGGCCTGCCACATACTCGACCCGGTTTTTTCCGCCCTGAAATTAAAATATCCCACCAGCGTCGAAGCAAGCTGCTCAACTTATGTCCCTATCGGAAAAATGTGGGAAAAAGAGGAAAACACCGACTCCTTCCCCAGGGCATCTGTAGTACACTACACCTTCGGCGCCCGGGAAGGCATGCCTCCGGTTAAGCTGCATTGGTACGATGGAGGTATGATGCCGCAAAGACCCGAAGAATTCGAAACCAGAAGAGATTTCCCTGAAAATGGTTCTATCTTTGTAGGCGAAAAAGGATTATTGCTTTCAAGAACATACGGAGAAAGCCCGCGCATTGTCCCGGAATCTAAAATGAAAGAATATAAACGTCCCCCCAAAACACTGGAAAGAGTTGAACGTGGAGGAGATGGCCACGAACAGAATTGGATTAGGGCCTGCAAAGGTGGAAAGCCTGCAGGTTCTAATTTCGACTATTCAGGACCTATGACCGAATCGGTTGTAATGGGTAATCTCGCAATTCGCTACCCTCATCGAAAGCTCGAATGGGATGGTGAAAAAATGGAGGTAACAAACTTCCCAGAAGCTAACCAGTTTGTAAATCCACCTTATAGACAGGGCTGGAGCCTGTAATTGCGTGATTTTTTTGAGTTGGTTGTTCTGTAGAAAACCTTGTGGACGTCATTCTGATATGTTTTCTGCAGCACAAGCTGAAATAAAACTTTGAACTGTTGGAATGTTTGTCGGGGATATAAAATGTGCAAAAAGACAGCACTGGTTGCAGTATTGTTGGTGGTCGTGGTTGTTTTCGCCGGTTCGTGCGAGCCGCAGGCGCGTACCCGCAAGGAGTCAAAAATAGTGTCGCTGAAGAACCATCCGACTACAGATGCCTATGATGGATGGCGATTGAGTGTACAGGCCTGGACATTCAACCGGTTTACGTTCTACGAAACCATTGATAAGACCGCTTCGCTGGGTCTGGAGTGGATTGAGCCCTACCCTGGCCAGCTATTAAGCAAAGAAAAGCCGGATTTGAGGTTTGACCATAATTCGCCGAGCGAAATTCGCGACGAGGTCAAGGCCAAACTTGCCGACGCCGGCGTCAGAATCATCAACTACGGCGTTGTTGGATTAGGCAAGGATGAGGCCAAATGCCGAAAGGTATTTGACTTTGCAAAAGATATGGGCATTGAAACGATTGTATCGGAGCCGCCGGAAGATGCGTTTGATATGATAGAGGGGCTCTGCAATGAGTACGAAATCAACGTAGCGATACACAACCACCCCAAGCCATCGCACTATTGGAATCCGGAAACGGTGCTGAAAATCTGCAAGGGCCGCAGCAAGCGGATTGGCGCCTGCGCCGATACCGGCCATTGGATGCGCTCCGACCTGAATCCCTTGGAAATGCTGAAGAAACTCGAGGGGCGCATCATCAGCTTGCATTTCAAGGATATAGATGATGGACATGACGTACCTTGGGGCACGGGCCGGTGCGATGTAAAAGCGATGTTGAAGGAACTGCACCGTCAGAACTTCAAAGGCGTGTTCTCAATCGAGTATGAGTACAACTGGGAAAATTCCCTGCCCGAAGTTCGCAGGTGCACCGAATACTTCAACAAGGTTTCAGGCAAGCTGAATCCAAGCGGCTGGCGGGACCTTTTGGCCAAAGACCTGTCGAACTGTCATAATTCGGGCAGTTGGGTGCTGGCTGATGGCGAGCTGGCGCGAAAGGGCGGCGGGGATCTCTGGACAAAGGAAAAATACGGCGACTTCATCCTCGATTTGGAGTTCAAGATTAACAGAGGCGGTAACAGCGGCGTCTTCATCCGCACGGGCAGCATCGAGAACTGGCTGCATACCGGCATTGAGGTGCAGGTACACGACAGTACCGACGGTACGGCACGTGGCTCGTGCGGGGCAATTTACGATTGCCTCGCGCCAAGCAAAGACATGACGAAGGACCCCGGCCGGTGGAGCCACTTAACGATAACAGCCGAGAAAAACAAGATATACGTAGTGATGAACGGCGAAGAGATTATCGACATGGATCTGGACCAGTGGACCGAGCCGCACAAGAATCCGGATGGGACGCCGAACAAATTCAACACGGCTTATAAAGACATGCCGCGTGTCGGACACATCGGCTTTCAGGACCATGGCGACCCGGTATGGTATCGAAACATAAAGATAAAACCGTTATAACGATTAAGCCGGAGAAGTAAGGGGTATGAATAAACGAATGGACAGGCGAAGTTTTCTTCGCTCAACAGCGGCTGCAGGTGCCGGATTGGTGCTGGCTCCGAATGTACTGGCTCAGACCGGCGCCAGTAGTAAAGCGGACGATTTGAATGTTGCCCTGCTCGGAGCCGGTGCTCAAGGGCAGGTACTTCTGGACTCGTGTTTGAAGATTCCGGGCCTGCACTTTAAGGCGGTCTGCGATATCTGGACCGCTTATAATCAAAAAAGGGTTACGCGTCTGCTAAAGAAGTATCGACACGAAGTGAACCCTTATGTGGATTACGCCGAGATGCTTGATAAGGAGAAGGACCTCGACGCGGTGATAATTGCAACGCCGGACTTTTGGCACGCCGAGCATACGATTGCTTGCCTCGAAGCAGGGCTGCATGTCTATTGCGAAAAAGAAATGTCCAACACCCTCGAAGGCGCCCGGAAGATAGTTGAGGCCGCTCGCAAGACGGGAAAACTCCTGCAGATCGGCCATCAGCGGCGAAGCAACCCGCGATACATTCACTGTTTCGATAAACTCATAAAAGAGGCAAAGCTTTTGGGCAGAATCACGACGATAAACGCCCAGTGGAACCGCTCGGCCCGGCCGGACGATGGCTGGCCCAAAAAGGCTGAAATTGACCAGGCCACCTTGAATAAGTACGGTTTCAAATCGATGCACCAGTTTCGCAACTGGCGCTGGTACAAGGGCCTGGGCGGCGGCCCGATTGTTGACCTCGGCTCGCACCAGATAGACATATTCAACTGGTTCCTCGGCGCAAATCCCAAATCCGTGATTGCCTCCGGCGGCACCGACTATTACGAAAAGAGCACGCACGAATGGTATGATACCGTCATGGCCATTTTTGAATATGAGTATGAGTATGAAACAGGCAAAAAGCAAACCGTAAGAGCATTTTACCAGACAATCACCACCAACAGCAGTAACGGTTACTTTGAAACCTTTATGGGAGACGAAGGTACTTTAAATATCTCCGAATCCTCAGACAGGGGGGCCGTTTACCGTGAACCTTCGGCGCCCGACTGGGAAAAATGGGTAAAGGCCGGTTTCTTGAATGCCCCGGCCCAGCAAAAAGCCGACGAAAGCGGCACTGCTCTGGACGTTCGTGAGACAATAGCGCCCCCGGCTTATGAATTGCCCGTAAAAATGGAAAAGAAATACCATCAGCCGCACCTTGAGAATTTCTTCGATGCCGTTCGCGGCAGGGCGAAGCTTAATTGTCCGCCCGAAGTTGCCTTTGAATCGGCTGTTACGGTACTAAAGGTAAATGAAGCGGTTGAAGCCGCCCGAAAACTTGATTTCAAACCGGAAGAATTCAAGATTTAGAAGGATTGTCGTACTTGGGCGATAAGAAAAGGATTGCTTACACTCTGAACGGCCTGATATTCGCCGCCGTTCTGCATTGTTTGACCGTGTCGGTCGGTGCCGACACTTCAGATAAGTTAATCGGCGACCAGAGCGATGGCAGCCGCTCCAATTTTGTTCACCTCATTGACCTGCTTGACGAAGAAGGTGAGAAAATATATCTCGATGACGACCCGCTGCTGCCGTTTTCAACGCGCCAGACCTGCGGCGCCTGTCACAGCTACGACAAGATCGCAACCGGCTGGCATTTCGCTAACCGCCGGAAAGTTACCACCGGCAGAATCGGCCAGGCGTGGATTTATGTTGACCGTGCGACTGCAACACAACTGCCTCTATCCTATCGTTCCTGGCCCGGGACTTTTCACCCTGAGCAGGCCGGTCTTACGCCGTGGAAATTTACACAGGTCTTCGGCCGGCAGATGCCTTACCCTATGGCCGAAGCTGACGAGTCCGAGCCGGACTTTGATGCGCGGTGGATGGTTTCCGGCGAGCTTGAGATAAACTGTTTAGCTTGTCACGATGCAGAACGTGCCCACGACCAGGCTGCATGGGCTGTGCAGATGGCAAAGCAGAACTTCCGCTGGGCCGCCGCGGCCACTTCTGGATTTGCCTCGGTCGCCGGCTCGGCCAAGAGTATGCCTGATATGTACGACCCGTTAATGCCGGCCGTTTTAGATGATACCAGGCTTATTCGGCCTTCGGTCTGGTATGACCACGACAGGTTCGATGAGAAGGGCAGGGTCTTCGTTGATATCGCAACGAAGATTCCGGTTGAGCGATGCTATTTCTGCCACTCCAATAAGGATGCAGGCACCCAGAAGTGGACCTCGGATGAGGATGTACACTTAGCAGCAGGGCTTGTTTGTGTTGATTGCCATCGCAATGGCCTCGACCACGCTATCACTCGCGGACATGAAGGCGAGCAGTCGGTATCGGTCAATCCGCTGGCTTGGGTTTTGTCATGTGAAGGTTGTCATCTGCCGGGCGAATCGTCTTCGGCACCGGCATCCGGACGTCTGGGGGCACCTGAACCAGCTCACGCCGGTATGCCAACGGTGCATTTTGATAAGCTTGCATGTACTGCCTGCCACTCCGGACCCTGGCCCGGTCCAAAAACTATCCGCACGAAAACGGCGCGAGCCCACGGCCTGGGGATTTATAATGTCAATAAATCCGACGAGGTGCTGCCCCATATCATATATCCCGTCTATATCAGACAGTCGGACGGCAAAATCGCACCGCACAAGCTGGTCTGGCCTGCTTTCTGGGGCCGTTTGAAGGATGGTACTGTTACGCCAATCGCCCCTGAGCAAATTGCACCGGTTGCAGGCAAAATTATTGCACAGGCCCAGTCTTCAACTTCGGGTGATTGGCCCAGGCTAACCGACCGGCAGGTGATAGAAATCCTGACTTTACTGTCTTCTCGCGAATCAGACAAAGACCGGCCCGTGTACATCTGCGGTGGTACGCTTTGCCGCCTTAGCGAGTCCGGCCAATTGATTGAAGAAGAACATCCCGCCGCCCGGCCGTACGCCTGGCCTATCGCCCACGATGTAAGGCCAGCTGCACAGGCTCTGGGTGTTCGTAGCTGTCGTGACTGCCATGCGACAGATGCACCGTTTTTGTTTGGGCAGGTTGAAGTGGATTCGCCGCTGGTCTCACAAAAAGGTTCAGTGAGGATAATGACCGATTTTCAGGATGTTAGCGCCCTTTACACAAAGTTCTTTGCGTTTTCGTTTGTATTCCGTCCGTGGCTGAAAGTCATAAGCCTTCTGTCGTGTGCTGTTTTAATTGCTGTTTTGCTTCTTTATGGATTTAAGGCCTTGGCCCGTTTTGCAGAAGTGTTGGCCGGCTGGAATAATAAACCTGATTAAGAATATGCAGGCTGTATGTTTCGTGCGATTTGGATAATTGGACGCTTGAAGAAGCTCGTGTATGTCGTTGCTATGGTCTGCTTCGTGGTGCTCTCAATCACCGGATTTGGGCCGTGGCTTATTTTGGGCAGAAGCCTTAGTGGTTACTGGGTAATGGCTCATGTCACCTTTGCGCCGGTCTTTGCTCTGTGCATTGCTGTTTTGGCTGTGATGGAGGCGCACAACCAGCGCTTTGACAAAGGCGACTGGCAACTGGTGGCTCATCTCGTCCGAATCGGGACGACGGATGAGGATTTTGTTGGAAGTAGTTCAATCATCGTTAGGAAAATATGTTTCTGGCTGATTCTCATAGTGGCTCTGCCGTTGATCTTGTCAATTGTCTTGAGCATGTTCCCGCTTTTCGGAATCCGCGGCCAGAAATTCCTTTTACAACTGCATCTATACAGCGCCTTGTTCCTTGCATTAGCGGCCATAGTGCACACTTATCTCGTAATCAGAATCCAGATGAGGAAACAATAACTTACTAATCCGTAATATTTTAGTTAGGAGAACAGATTATGAGTAATCCAGCGACACTACCGAACTATTTGAAGTTGGCAACGCCGAATCCCGTAGAAAACCGGGCGCCATGGTATAAGAACACAGCGCCCACTTACGCGGGAATATTCCTGTGGGTCGTCTTCTACATGAAGATAGCCGAGGGCACTCTTGCCCAGGCCGGACTTGGGCTTTGCCTGTTAGGGCTTGTCGTTGCGGGCCTTATCTGCCACTTTCTCTTTTATCTCGTGCCCGGCTTGTACGGCATGAAGACGGGGTACCCGCTGTACGTGGTGGGTTCGTCAACCTATGGAACGTTGGGCGGTTTTTTGATGCCGGGCCTGCTGATGGGCCTGCTTCAGTTTGGCTGGCTCGCAGTGAATATTGCCGTTTCGACAAGTTTCGTCCTTCAGGCGGTCGGCGCCGACGCGACGGCAGGCACGTTACCTTTTGTCATAGTGGCAATACTCTGGGGCCTTGCAGCGGCGTTTATGGGTGTCAAGGGAATTCAGTATGTTGCCAAGGTGGCCACCTTCCTGCCTATCGTTCCTCTGGCCATGATACTTTTCATGTTTTTCTCGAACGTAGGCTCGGCATGTGACTTCCAGGTTGCCGAAGGCGCAAAACCCATGGTTGGCTTTTTGACAATCATAGCAATTGTAGTAGGTTTCTTTGCCACTGCCGGCGCAGCCGGCGTGGACTTTGGGATGGGCAATCGAAATGCCAAAGATGTCCAGCTTGGCGGTCTTGTCGGGATTACCCTGGCTATTGTTGTCGCAGGTGGGCTTCCCTTGATCGCCATCGCCGGAGCTAATGCCGCTAATCCGGATCTCAATAACTTTGCATTCGATTCGGTGATAAAGCAACAGGGCGGCCTCTTAACGAGGTCCATGTTCATTCTCTTTGCCATCGCCAGCTTTGCACCGGCTTGCTTTAGCTCCTTTATTGCTTCTAATTGCATTGGAACGTTGTTCCCAAAGGCCAATAAGATGGGCATGGTCCTGGTCGGTACAGTCATAGCCATTGTTCTGGCGGTAACAGGCGTGGCCCTTAATCTTATAGGGGTGTTCTCAATCATAGGTGCTTCTTTTGGGCCGGTCTGCGGTTCCATGCTTGCCGACTACCTCCTGAGCGGCCGAAAGTGGTCCGGGCCGCGAAACGGCATCAATTGGGCGGGTTACATTGCCTGGGCTGTGGGATTTGTAGTTGCGATTCTCCCAATGATTAACGCTGAAAAATTTGGTTTCATCTCACCTGCGCCTGTCATTGCTTTTGTGATTGGTTTTGTGCTGTATGCCCTGCTCAGCAAGGCCGGATTAGAGCCGGACACAGTCGAATTGGCCCCGGACGAAAATCCATGAACCGGCGATAGTAGGTCGAAGTCATTTACCCGAAGCGATGGTGCTAATGTTCAGCTTGGGGGGCGAGTTGCAGCACCGCTTTGCCGTTTGATATGTCAATGTCGGTGAGCCGGACCTGCCTGTCGTAAGCTCCAAAGACGGGGTCGAAGGGTTTGTTTTCCAGCAAGGCCGCTGTTATGTTGTCAGCCCAGGTGCTGTCAATTTTGCCGATGCCGGCGGTGATGATTTCTTCGGCCAACTCCTTCGCAAAGTGTGTAATATCGAACACGCCGGCGTTAACCTGCTCAAGATTGATAGATAGCAATCCGGCCTCATCGAGCGCCGGATTCATGATAATGGTCAGTACAGCGGGCACCCGGCCGTATTTGACGGTGGCCATAAGGAACACCCGGCCCTGAGACAGGCGGGCTGCTGGAAGCGTGATACTTGCGCCGCCGGATGTCAGGGGCCATGGTCCGCGGGAGATGATGTCGTTCAGACCTGCCTGGGTAATTACCAGTTCAAAAGGCTCGCCAAGCTGGCTTTTGTTGTGTATTTCGGGTGCGATGTAATTCGTCAGATACGGGCTGACCTCGGCCGTATTCGGCGGTGTGAGCGGTTTGTAGTGAGCAGGAGCACGCGTAAGCAGAAAAGCTATAGCGGCCGGCAATATCAGTATTATACCCGCGCCTGTGCAGACAGCAGTTAGGACGATTTTCTTTTTCCTGGTCAATTTACGTTTCAAAATCATACAATCCAAATTGCTTATTGCTTATGACAAGTAGTGTGATTATAGTGGCTTAGTTGTTTCATCAAAGTTTTTTCTATGGATTGGTCGAAGTCAGCTTATTTGAAAGGGGCTGTTAAGTGGCAAGTCATTTTGGCGACCGTCTTTGCAAGGCGGTAAAGAGTAAGAGTACTCCGTTGATTGTGGGGCTGGACCCTGTTTACAATCGTTTGCCCGAATCGATACGCGGGCACAAGACGATGAACGATGAGTTCGATTTGGCCTCGGCCGTCGATGCGATTTTTGATTTTTGTACAAAGGTGCTTCGGATAGTTGCGCCCCTGGTCCCGGCGGTGAAGCTGAATATTGCGTACTTCGAAAAGTATCTTTGGGAGGGTCTTGAAAGTTACTACTCGCTGATATCCGAGGCTGACGCTTTGGGCGTTGAGGTGATTGGCGACGTGAAGCGGGGTGACATCGGCCATACGGCCAAGTGCTACGCCCAGGCGCATCTTCAGAACCCCGAGCTTACGGGATTAGAGGATGTTATAGCGCCGGACGCAATCACGATAAACGGCTTCGCGGGCGCCGACGGAATCCTTCCTTTTGCCGACATTGCCAACGACCAGGGCAAGGGCGTTTTTGTGTGGGTGCGGGCGAGCAATCCCACCGCGGGTGCCATCCAGGATTTTGCCGACCCGGACGGTGTGAAAATGTATGAAAAGTTAGCTGAGGTTGTCGCCCAGATTGCCAATCAGGCCAAGCGATTGGGTTCGGCCGGATACAGCAACATAGGGATGGTTGTGGGAGGCACTTCGCCCGAAGAGACGAGCGCGCTTCGGGGCAAATACCCGAAGGTGTGGTTTCTCGTGCCGGGATTCGGCTCGCAGGGGGCAAGTGCCGCCGACTGCGTGCGCTTTTGCAAAGATGACCACACCGGTGCCTTGATCAATGCATCGCGGTCGATAATTTACGCCTATGAAAAACCGGAGTACAAAGCCCAACTCGGCGATAACTGGGAAAAGTGCATCGAACAGGCTGTAATCGATGCCAAGATAGAACTGGCCAAGGTTATGTAGCGACGGTTTCGTTTTACAACAGCATCGGGCAACATGGAATGCAGTTTAGCACTGCCAAGCTGGCGCTTGACAGTGGCACCCGAATGTACACAGTCGAATAACCTCCCGGATGGGTGCCACGGTCAAACTTGTTTGGCCGTGAGTCTTAATGCTGAGCATATTACATTTATTTGTGAAACGCGGTAATGGTTAGATGAATAGTGATTTCACTTCCGGCAAGAACGTTCTTATAATGGGGTTGGGGCAGTTCGGCGGAGGAGTTGACTCGGCAATTTTTGCCTGTGAATCCGATGCTAAGGTAACGGTCACAGATTTGGCTAACGCCAAAACCCTTGCGGAGTCGTTGGCCCGGCTTAGCAACTGCGACATCAAATACCGCCTGGGCGAACACCGCGAAGAAGATTTCAAAAACGCTGACGTACTTATAGTTAATCCCGCTGTACCGCCCGACAATAAGTTCCTGCAGATAGCGCGCAAGGCAAACAAGTTAATCACTTCACAGATTGAAATCTTCTTTCAATTGTGCCCATGCCGGATTGTCGGGATAACCGGAGCGAACGGAAAGAGCACCACGGCCGCCCTTACCGCTCACTTATTGCGGGAAGGTATCGGGCAAGAAGGCATTGAATATAGAAGGGTCTGGCTGAGCGGCAATATCGGCAATCGGCCTTTGCTCGGGACGTTGGAGCAAACCGATGCCCGTGATGTGGTCGTGTTGGAGCTGAGCAGTTTTCAATTAGAGCAGCTTTGGCGGATAGAAAAGGCGCCTGATGTTTCAGTAATAACGAATCTTACGCCCAACCATCTCGACAGGCACGGCACCTTCGAGGCGTATTGTCGGGCGAAGGAAAATATTTTCAAATTCCAGAAGGGTCGCCAAGACAAGCCGGCAGTATCAATCTTCAACGCTGATGACCTTATAACGGCCGAGTGGTTCGAGCGTTATAACAAGAAACCGGATAGACGGTGTCTAAGGTTCAAAGCTGCGGATGTTCCCCAAGCCTTGCGGCGAGTGTTCAAGCTGCCGGGCGGGGCGAATCTCTCGAACCTTGCCGCATCAGCGGTTGTGGCGAGAGAATTTGGAGTAACCGACGACAGAATAGCTAAAGTGGTCGGCACGTTTGAGGCCCTGCCGCATCGGCTTGAGCTGGTAGCCGAAATCGACGGCACGCGATGGTATAACGATTCGATAGCGACTACGCCTGTAAGTTCTATCGTAGCGCTGGAGGCGTTCGAGGCGCCGAAGATTATTATCGCAGGGGGATATGATAAGGGTCTGCCGTTTGACAAGCTTGGCAAAAAAATCGCCCAAAAAGCAAAGGCCGCCATCTTGATTGGCAAAACGGCGACTAAGATCGCTGGCGCAATACGTGCAGCCGGCCAAACAAGCGTACAGGTGGAATTTGCTTCCTCAATGGCCGAGGCGGTTGATTGTGCCAATCGGCTCACCCAAAATGGTGACGTCGTGCTCCTCAGCCCCGCGTGCGCAAGTTATGATATGTTTACGAATTTTCAACAGCGAGGGGAAGTTTTCAGAGGGTTGGTTAGACAACTTGGCAAGATATAAGTCTATCCAGGACCCTGCGCCAGAAACGAAGATTTCGCCGGTGGCAAAGACGAAAATGTTTTGGTGATGGATAGCCAATATGCTGTATGCCACCTTAATGCGAGAAGTATTACGTATTATTAAGAGGGACTACCCTGTATGCCCTGAAAAATTTTTAAAATTTCGAACATAAATAGTATTCTGGTGTACAAAATTATAGGACGTATGGTATAATTTTATCTAAAGAGATATAAAACTTTTTGCCGATAGTTACTAACGAAAGAGTTTTCTCCCCTCCGGAAAACATCGGGCAATTCACCGTTGTCCGATGTTTTCTTTTTTATTGAGACCGTTTGGACACACCAGGTTTGAGTTTCGCATTAATCGATCAGGTACTTTGGTCGTTGCGTGAGATATTTCAGGCATTCTTTCCACAGCATTTTTTGTACTTTTTGCCGCTGCCGCACGGGCAAGGTTCGTTTCGACCAACCTTGGGATGTTCAAGTCTGATTTGCTTGACTTTTTGCTCGCCCTGCGGTGCGGTAGCAGCCGCCCGCTGTCTTTCGGTCATTGCGAACTGGCCTACCTCATCATGCTGAGTGCTACTGACATTCCACACAGTTCGCGCCCGGGCGCCGGGATCAAGGCGAACCTTGAATATGGTATCGGTAACGCGGTCTTCAACGACTTTTAACATCTCGCCGAACATCTGATAGCCTTCTCGCTTGTACTCGATTTTCGGGTCTTTCTCTGCAAAGCCACGCATGAAAATACTATCCTTGAGGTGGTCCATCGAGTACAGGTGGTCCTTCCACGTGCTGTCGTAAATCTGCACCAGCACATATCTCTCAAGGTCGCTTAGTTCAGCTCGCAGAAATTCGGTCCCTGCCTCGATCAGTCTGTCTTTAGCCTGCTCAGGTTCCTGAAGATCAGATACGTCCAGTTGGGCCTCAAATCGCTCATTGGCCCAATCGGCCAGTTCGGCTGGTTCGCGGGTGGTGGCGAGCCTGGCAGTGATTTCTTCGGTGAGTTTTCCGTTTCCGTCGGCCAAGTAGCTCTTGCTCATCCCAAGCAGCTTCTCGTGTATTGCCCGCGGGGACATGTTCTGCAAGTTTTCGGCTGAAAGACCGGCCCGGTACTTTTTGTTCGCCCACTCGGCAAGTGACTCATAGGCATAGATATTCGCCCCTTGCGGCCCAAAGACCATGCTCATCGCAAATTCAACCGGGTAGGCAATCTCACGCTCTCTGTATTTCTGTTCTACTTCTCTGGTCAGGCGCTCGCGAATCTCGTCGGCTTTGAGCTCTTTTAGCTCGCCAAGGTCCAATTTGACGTCGAACTTGGCATGCGCCCACTGGACGAAAGTTCTTATCGCAAAATCATCTCTTAAGAACCCGTCTAATTGCGAGCAGTCCTTTTTGTCAATCTGCAGGCCGGCGGCAGTAACTAACATTTCTTCGATTTCTTCAGGCTCGGCGTGTCTTAATTTACCCGCTGACAGGCCCGCCCCGAATGCGCTCATCGCCCATCTACACAGGCCGTCGATGTCCCATGTGCTGCGGTCCCGGTAATCTTCAAGGTATTCGCCTATAGAAAGCGAAATATCGTTGGCGGAATCCTTCTTGGCACGCTCTTTTATCAACTGCTCAATCTCGTTTGCCAAAGCACCCTCGACCTCGCCTAATCGCAGATCAACGCTAAAATTAGTTCTGGCCCATTCAATCATACAATTGTACGGGTACTGTTCGCTCAGCATGGTCTCGCAGTTGGCTGCTACGGCCGAGGCAATCATTTCGCTGATGACGGATTTAAGGCCTTTGCCTTTGAGAATATTGCGCCTTCTCGAATAAAATATTTTCCGCTGATAATCCATCACCTCGTCGTATTCGAGAAGGCTCTTGCGCGCTTCGAAGTTTCGCTCCTCCACTTTTTTCTGGGCCTTTTCGATGCCTTTGCTGATTCTCTTGTGGTATATGGGCTGACCTTCCTCCCAGCCGATCCAGGCAAGGGCCTTGACCGTCCACTCGGGCGCAAAGACCCGCATAAGCTCATCCTCAAAGCTGAGGAAAAAGATGCTCGAGCCCGCGTCGCCCTGCCTGCCCCCACGCCCCCGAAGCTGATTATCGATGCGCCTCGCTTCGTGCCGTTCGGTTCCCACCACGGCCAATCCGCCGATTTCGGCAACGCCTGCGCCGAGCTTTATGTCGGTACCGCGACCGGCCATGTTGGTTGCTATCGTAATATTGCCCCTCATCTTGCCGTCCCGCCCGCGGTGCTGGTGGCCGGCTTTTGCGACAATTTGGGCCTCACGCTCATGATGTTTCGCGTTGAGCACCTCGTGTTCGATGCCGTATTTTTTTGTCAGAGCTGCTGAAATGGCCTCATTTTTTTCGACACTTACCGTTCCCACCAATACAGGCCGACCCGCACAGCTTATCTCGAAAATTTCATCGATGACGGCGGCAAACTTCTCCTTCATCGACTTGTAAATCATGTCATCCTGGTCATCACGTATGCACGGCTCATTCGTCGGGATGACCACAACGTCCAGCTTGTAGATGTTCATGAATTCGTCCGCTTCGGTCGCCGCCGTTCCGGTCATGCCCGCAATCTGCCCGTAGAGCTTAAAGAAATTCTGCAAAGTGATGGTTGCAAGGGTCTGGGTCTCCTCCTTTACCTGCACGCCCTCTTTTGCCTCGACCGCCTGATGCAGGCCGTCCGACCATTGCCTGCCGTGCATAAGCCGGCCGGTGAATTCATCGACAATCACCACCTTGCCGTCCATAACCACATAGCTCTTTTCTTTTTCGAAAACAAGATGTGCTCTTAAACCCTGCTCTATTCGATGCCGCCACTGTTCGCTCTGATACGTATGGAGATTCAGACCCAACAATTTCTCAGCAGCCTTATCGCCCATCTCCATCAGCGTGACGGATTTTCTCTCATGGTCAACGTTATAATATAATGTGCTCTCTTCTATTTGGTTTTCGGTGCCGGCAAGTTCCCTGTCCAAAGACGTTTTTGCTCTTATCAGCTCTTTTTCATTTTTTTCAATAGCCTTTTGAGCATTTTCGATACGTGTATTGTCTTTTGCGTCTTTTGCTTTGGATAACTCGCCCCGGGCATTTGCGATTGCGCGCCGGGCTGAATCAATTTGCTTTTTCAAACGCTCATAGCCCGACTGAAGACCGAGCAACTGCCGGCAGACCGCGTCCGCTTTCTTATAGTGGGTAATATCATCAAAAGCAGGACCGGATATAATCAGCGGCGTTCGCGCCTCGTCAATAAGGATTGAATCAACTTCGTCGATAATAGCGTATTCGAGCCGGCCCTGGGCCATCTGTTCGAGCGATATCTTCATATTGTCGCGGAGGTAGTCAAAGCCGAACTCATTGTTGGTACCGTAGGTGATGTCGCAATTGTACTGGTCCTTTCGTTCCTGACCGATGGTGTCCATGTCGGCCTGGATCGCGCCGACGGTAAGACCAAGAGCCTCATACACAGGGCCCATCCACTCGGCGTCGCGCTTGGCTAAGTAGTCGTTAACGGTAACGATGTGCACCTTCCGCCCGGTCAGGTAAACGAGGTAAGTGGCCAGAGTCGCGGCCAAAGTCTTGCCCTCGCCGGTGGCCATCTCGGCAATCTTACCTTCATAGAGGACGTTGCCGCCGACAAGCTGTACATCGTAATGCCGCTCTTGCAGGGTTCGCCGGGCCGCTTCGCGCACCACCGCAAAGACCTCGGGCAAAATTTCCTCGGGCTGCCGGCCGTTTGTCAGAAGCGTTTTGAACTCGCCGGTATTTGCCTTAAGCTGCTCATCGTCGAGGGCTTTAATTTGTTCTTCAAACGCACCGGCCTCGACGGCTATCGTCATGTATGCCTTGACCATCCGCTCATTGCGCGAGCCGAATATCTTGACGAGAGATTTGTTGAGCTTTTCAAATGCCATAATGTTTTAAGACCAATCCTTAGTCTTTAACGCGCGTAACGTATTCGCCCGTGCGCGTATCGACCCGAATCTTATCACCGAGCTTTATGAACGGCGGGACTGTAACGACCAGACCGGTTTCCATGGTTGCCGGCTTGGGCTGATTCGTAGCGGTTGCCCCCCTGATTTCCGGGGCCGTGTCGGTAACCTCGAGGTCAACCGTGTTGGGCAGCTCAACGACGACGGGTCTGCCTTCATACATGCTCACCTGCAGGGGCGTGTTGGGTTTTAGATACTTGGGCCCATCGGCGAATGCTTCGTCGGAGAGGGTGATTTGGTCGTATGTCTCCATGTCCATCAGGACGTGTTCTGCACCAGAGGAGTACAGATATTCGAAGTTCCGCTTATCAAGATAGGCCTCTTCGATGTTCTCTTCGGCTCGCAGGCGAATGTCACGGATACCGCCGTCCTTGAGACTTTTCAGCTTTGTCTGGTAAACGGCCCCGCCTTTTCCGAGTTTGACGTGCTGATAATCCACAATTGTGTACAGAACGTCATCGATTTTGACCGTCTGGCCCTTTCTCATTTCCGATGCTCTCATTACCGGCTCCAAACTAAAATGAACTTGCCTTTATGTCATGGATTTAACAAATAAGTATCATGGATTTGTGGCGGAATGTCAAGTTAACGTCTGCGCCGGCTGCGCCTCGGGCTGCGTCCGCCTCGGGTCTTTTTGCGGTTTCTCAGGTTGCTTAGCTGTTGGCGTGAATCGACAAGCGGCTCAGCCGGTGCGAGATTCAGCCGTCTGCCGGGAACGTTTACCGATACGATAGTAACTTTCATGTCCTGGCCAAGGTGCACACTTTTGCCGGAATGCAGCCCCACGACCGCCTGGGCCCGGTTGTCGTATTTCCACTCGTCCAGTCCCAGATCGCCGAACTCAACCAGTCCCTCGATGCCGAATTTCGTGCACTGCACAAATATGCCGAAATTGGTCAAGCCGGAGACGATGCAGTTCAGTTGCTCTCCGATATGTTCGCTGAGCATTTGCAGTATCAGCACGGTCTTCAGCTCTTTCTCGGCGCCCTCGGCGCGTTGTTCGGTAAATGTGATATGGCTGCCAATATCGGCTAATTCGCCTTCCGGCAGCGCCTCTTCGAGCCCAATCAAGTTCAATCGATGTTCGATGTAACAGGTCATCAGCCGGTGAACTAACAAATCCGCATATCTTCGTATCGGACTTGTAAAATGACAATAGTGCGTTGAGGCCAAGGCAAAATGCCCGATGTGCATCGGTGCGTACTCGGCTCTGGGCAGGCTTCTCAGGATGTGCAAGTTGACAGCGTACGAATAGTTGGTTCCCTTGACGGCTGTCAACAAATCCTGGATAGCGGCCCTGTCGAGTTTGCGGGGAACTTTCAGCCCGCACAGTCGTACGAACCGACCCAGCTCTTTGACGCCGCCGGGGGTCGGCTCGGGGTGAATCCGACGCATGAAAGGCACGCCGAACCTGTCCAGAAGCGATGCGGTCGCCTCATTGGCTTCTACCATAAACATCTCGATTATCGTATGAGGATAGCTGTCGTCGGCAGGGTGGGCGTCAACAACTTTACCGGCATCATCCATCACAAGCTCTGTTTCAGGCAAATCCAAATGCAACATGCCGTTTTTCAACCGCCGCTTCTCTATCGCCCGGGCCAGAACTTCCATGTCTTTGAGCAGAGCAACCACCTGGCCGGCAAAACCTGTTGCCTTGCCCGAAAGGATATTGTCGGCCTCGGCGTATGTCAGTCGCGCAGTGGACCGGATAACGCTGTCGGCAAATTCCCTGCCTAAGACATTACCTTGGCCGTCGTAAGTTATATACACGCTCTTGGCAAACCGTTTCTGGCCCGGCTGCAGGCTGCAGATGCCGTTGCTGAGGACCTCCGGCAGCATCGGCAGCACCTTGCCCGGCAGATACACGCTGTTGCCGCGCTGCCTGGCCTCAACATCCAGCGCAGAATCCATCGGAATAAACGCACTGACGTCTGCAATGTGGACGCCAAGCACCCAGTTGCCGTCCACATCTTTGCGAAGGCTTATCGCGTCGTCGAAATCCTTCGCGTCGGCCGGGTCAATAGTAATTACAACTTCACCGGTTATATCATCCCTGCCGTCAGCTGAGTCGAGTGCAAAGTGTTCGGCGGCGGCTCTTGCCTGCTCATGGCACTTCGGCTCGAACTCCTCGGCCAGATTGTATTGAGCGATAATCGATTTGATCTCGGAATCGTAAAGGCCTGCCTTTCCCAATACATCCACAATGACACCGCTGGCCAGGTTGTCTTTGGTGGGATACCGGACAATTTCAACCACGACCTTGTCGTCAACCTTTGCCCTCTTTGCACCTACGTCGTCAACGATTATCGGCTGGAAGAATCCTTTGCCGTCCGCCTCGACGAACCACTGCGAATCAGTCTTTTTCAATGTTCCGACAAACTTGTCCCGGCCTCGCTCCAAAATCTCGACAATCTCGCCCCTGTACCGCATCTGCCCGGCGCGCATGCCCTTTTTCACCGCCTTTGCGATGACCGTATCGCCGGTCATCGCACCGGCTGTGCCGCCGGGGCCTATGAATAAATCACCATTTGAAGTCGGTTCCCGCGGAATTACAAAACCAAAGCCCCTTGGGTTGGCCCGAAACGTTCCGACGATTCGGCCGGATACTGCGGGCAGGGTAATAAGGTTCTTGGCCCCTATCACAATCTTGCCGGCCTGGCGAAGTTCCTTGAAGGCGGCATGGAACTCGGACCAGTTAGCTTCCGGCACCCCTAAAGACTTGCCCAGAGCCGCAAGTTTCATCGGGGGACAACCGGGCCTCCTTAAGAACTTAAGTATTTGTGTTTTATAGGTTTCCGTCATCGAACCTATCCAAACAAATAGCGTCTCGCCGACCGTTGTATCGGTTAGACGCTATCCGGTCTGTAAATAAATCGCCCACCGGGGCCGCTCAGGCTTTTTGGCCTTTAAGGTTGTTAAGCTGCTTGGCAAAGCGGGATTTCATTCGGGCAGCGGTGTTTTTGTGCATCGTGCTGGTCGATGCCACCTTGTCCAATCGCTTGACGAGCAGCCTGAACTGCTCGCCGGCCTTTTCAGGGTCACCTTCCGTTAAGGCCCCCTCGAAGTGCTTGATCTGTGTTTTGACCATGCTCTTGCGGGCACGATTCCTGACCCTGCATTTTGCGTTCTGTTTTATTCTCTTTTTGGCCGATAATGAATGCGCCACTCACAACTCCTATTTTTTAATCACAACTAAATAGAAAACTCCACTGAGAGGTTGGTTGCTATTTCGTTTTTCTCAGCCTTTCCACACGCTGGCTGACATCCTTATAATTAAAAGCAACCTGCGCCAGTTTCCGATAAACCTCCAGCGCCTCCTCAGTCTGCTTATTCTCTTCGTAGCTTCTGGCGAGATTATACCGCAACTCCTTTGCAATATCACTATCCTTATCCGGGCAGGCCCCAAGTGCGCGAGTGAATATGTCAATCGCATCCTCGAACCAGCCTTTGAGGAAGAAGCAAAGCCCCGTCTTATCCAGCGCCGCTACCTTACATTGGGGGTCCCTTTGCGCCTCCTGAAGCAAGGGTATCGCCTTATCATACTCTTTATTAACGAGAAGTCGAACACCATATTCATATTTCATCCGCAGGTCGGTGGGATAATTTTGCACGCAAAGGCAATAATGCTCCAGCTCGGCCCGGGCAAAGCTCTCAAGGCTTTGGGCCGACTTCTTTTTCAATTCTTCATTTTCAGGCTCAGCTTCGGCTGCTTCTTTTACATGGCGAACCCGGCGTTTGAGTTTCCTTATTCCGAACTCACCTTCTCGCCGTTTGAAGACAAAATCGCTGGTTCTCTCGAAAGCGTCGCCTAAAATCTTGAAAACCTCCCGGTCGGCCTCGTCGGTTTGCAGTTCAAAAAGGGCGTCGGCCAGCTTCAGTATGTTCGCAGGTGAATTCGGATTGGCCTGCAACTGTGCTCTTGCAGCTTCGACCTCCTTTGCAAGAAATTCGGCGCTTCTGACAAGACTATCCTGAGAATGCAGCAGGTCCTGTTTTTTCCTGTCGAGAATCGACTGCCTGAAATCTCCCTCCTGCTCGTACTTTCCCTTCTTGACCGTCATTTGTGCCGTCAGGTCCCGAAGCTCATCGGCCAATATATCATCGTCGCCCCTCAGTTCAACCGCACACCTGCAGGCCTCGACCGCCTTTGAAAACATCTCAAGTGATTTGTAAGAATCTCTCAGCAGCAGGTAGGTAGTCAAAGAAGGCTTGGCGCTGGCACGGTTTGCGTCGAAAATCAGTTGTGCAATCCAGTCCGCTGTTCGTCCGTAACCACCTGCCACGCAGGCCTTCAGCATGGCTTCAGCGTAAGGCAGATGGTCCGGGTCCTTGGCCAATAGATACTCGGCATTCAGCATCTCATCCAGCGGGCACTTGCCCCCGTGGCGCCTAATTTTATTCAGGACCGAGGGCTTCCTGCCGCCTTTACCCTGGCGAATCAACGCTATCCGCCGCAGCGGTATATGGCCGTCCTCAACAGCATCAGGAACCCGACGCAGACCCTCGAGATACATGTCAATAGCATAGTTGAAGTTGTCCGTGGACGCTATCTCCTCTGCGCGTTCGAAGAACGTTATCGCCTTTTCCAAACCGGCCTCTGGATCGGTCTCTGGCATACAAAAACCTTACCTCTGTTAAAAACCCAAAACGCAGCACACCGCAAATTTCACCAAAATCTGCCCCATACAGGATAAATTATTAACTCGCTTCTTATTTGTCAACCAATAAATACTTGTGTAAGGCCGGCGCCTGTGCTATAAAGAGACCCTGAAAGGGCGTTAAGGTACGAAAACCACTATGTGGAGAGAACCGAAATGATTTCAGCACTCGAAATGTATGACCCCCAGATTTACGAACTTTTGACACAGGAAAAGGCCCGCCAGAGCGGTGCCATCCGATTGATTCCGTCGGAAAATTATGTGTCAAAGGCCGTTATGCAGGCCAGCGGAAGCTGTCTGACCAACAAATACGCCGAGGGATACCCCGGAAAACGCTACTACGAGGGCCAGCAGGTCACAGACCTGATTGAGACGGTGGCCGTTGGGCGGGCTAAGAAAATCTTCGCTGCCGACCACGCCAACGTACAATCGTATTCCGGTTCCATCGCCAATATCGCCGCATACTCGGCCCTGCTCAAACCCGGCGATATGATTATGGGCCTGTCGCTGACATACGGCGGGCACCTGACCCACGGTTGGAAGGCAAGTGTAACAAGCAAGTTTTATAAGTCTGTTTCCTATGAAGTTGACGAGACGACCGGCAGGTTCGACTTTAACAAGATAGAGGCCCTTGCCAAAAAGCACAAACCGAAGATGATTATCTCCGGCGCCACGGCCTATCCACGCGAAATTGACTTCGAGATTTTCGGCCAAATCGCTAAGAAAGTCGGTGCCTATCATCTAAGCGATATCGCCCACATCGCCGGTCTCGTCGTCGCCGGTATCCACAAAAGCCCCGTCCCATACGCTGATATCGTCTCGACAACAAGCCACAAGACGCTCCGCGGACCCCGTGGAGGAATCCTTCTTTGCAGGGCCGAGCACGCAAAGGCCGTTGACAGGGCCGTCTTCCCCGGACTGCAGGGCGGGCCGCACATGCATACGATAACCGGAATCGCCGTGGCAATGGCTGAAGCCGACACACCCGAGTTTATCGCATATGCCAAACAGATAGTCAAAAATGCTGCCAGATTGGCCGGGAAACTGCTCGAATACGGATTTGACCTCGTCACCGGCGGGACCGACAACCACCTCATACTGATTGACTTGCGCAGTAAAGGTATCCGCGGCAAAAAACTTGCAAAGGCCCTTGATAGGGCCGGAATCGTCACGAATTATAATACCGTACCCGGCGACCCCGCCCCGCCGACCGACCCGAGCGGCCTTAGAATCGGCACGCCGGCCGTTACTACAAGGGGAATGAAAGAAGCCGAGATGGACATAATCGCCGGCCTAATCAATAAGGTCGCCGAAAATATTGGCGATGAAGCCGTAGTCGCCGAGGTCGGCAAGGAAGCCTTGTTGCTGAGTTCGCAGTTCTTCGTACCGGAGCACTTCATCATACCCCGCAAGAATAATAACTATGTAGAATAATGTGATGGCCGAAACTGCTCTCGTGCCCGACCGGTAAATACGATAATAACGCACACAAAGATTATGATGAGCCAGGACAGATTAAGAACCGCCATTTTAGGTCTTACCGCCAAAGGTCAACAACTGCTGGAAGCGGCCGGTGCGACCGGTTTGTTCGACATTGTTGCCGTCGCCGATGCCGACCTTGAACTTGCTGAAAAAATCGCACACAGATACGAAGCCGCGGCATTTGATGATTATCGCCAGTTGGTGATACAAAATCAGCTTGACGTCCTGCTCGTGGCCGACCCAATGTATTTATGCGATGAGCATGTGCGGGCGGCAATGAAAAAAAAGTTCAACATACTGAAGATTGTCCCCCCAGCCCTCGATTTTGAACAGGCCGCCGAGTTGGTTCGCCTGGCGAAAAACAAAAAAGTTCGGTTTGCTGCTGCAAACAGTCATCGGTTCCAACCGGGCTTTCACAAATTGAGAGACTACCTCGAATCGAAAGATGCCAAAGATATTCATCTTATTACGGCTGTGTATAATCTGCCAAGGAGCCTTGATCATTCGAGCGAGCGATGGCTCAGCGACCCCCAGCTTGCCGGCGGCGGGGTGTTACTTAGGAATTGCTACGAGCTAATCGACCTGATTGTCCGCAACTTCGGTATTCCACAGCAGGTTTACTGTATCAGTACCAACCAGGCCCCGGACAAACAACAGCGTCTGTCGGTAACTGAGGACACCGCAGTTGTAACAATGAGATTTTCCGATACACTCGTTGCCAGTCTGGTGGCCAGCAGAGTTTTCGGCCCGCCCCGCCAGATACTGAAAATACACAGCAAGGACGGATTTTTGACCGCCTCGGGGGCCAATTTCGTACTCTGCGACAATCTTGGCAATATAGTTGACCGGTTCGAATCTGAATCCAGCGAAAGTAAATCGACCGCAGAAATGCTTGAAACCTTTGCGCAGAGCCTGTTATCGCCCGATAAAAATCGGTCTGGTGACGAGGAAAACGCCGTCTTGAACATTATGGCGGTGATCGAATCAGCCTATCTGTCCGCCCGAACAGCCATGCCCGAGGAACCCTTGAAAATTCTTGATATGGTAAAGACAGGGCCTGCAAATATTTGGCCGACAACCACCCAAAAAAACGTTTGACAAATTGAATCTTGCCCGCTATCGTACATGATGTATGCTTAATCCCAATGCTTTTATGGAGACCCAAATATGGATGAAGACAAGAAAAAGGTTGTTATGATTGTCATTGTTGTGGCTTGTCTGGCACTTGCCGGCGCTCTGGCGTATAAGAATTTCGGCGGCGGTGGCGGCGACATCCCTGCAGCGGCTCAGGGGCCCCAGCCGCTTCTTTGTGTCAATCCGGATTGCGGCCACATTTTCGAGATGACGATGGAAGAACGCCGCCAGATAATGAGGGAACGAGGCCGCCAGATGAGGCGGGGCGGACCACCAGCCTTTACCTGTCCGCAGTGCAGTGAGGAATCCGCTTATCAGGCCAACAAATGCACCAAGTGCAGTACCGTGTTTATTGCAGATTACACCACGAGTGACTTTGCGGACAGGTGTCCCGAGTGCGGCTATAGCGCCATCGAGGAAAGACGCCAGCAGGGCCAGTAACACCGCTAATCCTGAATCACCGGCTTAATAAGTTTTGACCTCAAAAAGCGGAGCAAACCGGGCTCCGCTTTTTTGCTGTGAGAACACCGTCGGGCCGGGACTATCTGCAACCTTAATCTCCCACAGGCCCTAACTGGATTCTTGAGGTGAAAATGTTGAGCCGGTTGCCCCGATTATTTGGACAGGGCCGGGGAAAAATTGGCTTGCAAGCTAAACGGGCAGGGGTATAATTTGCAGATTAGCGCGTAAGGCTGCGGTTTTTTGCGCTGCAGGTTGCTTTTTTGTGTCGAGTTGATATAATGGAATCAGGAACGATGAAGCGGTTGCATTTGTGGTTGGTGCCGGCTGTAGTCGCAATCGCTGTGCTGTTTCTCGGCGGAGGTCTAACGTCCGCGCCCGGCGTTGAGAGTGAATTGACCGGTCGGGCGGACGGGATAGTGGTTGTATCTGTTCAGGTGGGGCGTGACGCCTACGGCCTGGCGATGATTGATACGGTCGGCAAGACGCTTTGGGTGTATGAAATTAACGCTCGAGCGCCAAACAATCGGTTGAGACTTCTGGCGGCGAGAGACTGGCAGTATGACCAACTGCTGGCCGAGTACAATACCGGCGAACCGAGGCCCCGGCAGGTCAGGGAGCTTCTGGAAAAGCTGAATATGCCGCAAAAAGTGAAACGCCGGACCCGGCAGGAACTTGAAGAATTGGCACAACCGGAAACTGATTGAATTTTGTCTGAGAACAGAATGCAAGGAGATAATGATGGCGCCAGATTATTATAGCCTGGAGGAAGTAATCGAAAAGCTCGGCAAGCCCGAGGACCAAATCAAGAAGCTGGTAAGCGACGGCCGGTTGCACGAGTTCCGCGACGGGACGAATACGCTATATAAAATCGAGGAAGTAGAAGCGTTGATTTCTGAAATCTCGCGGCTGGATACCGCTGCAGGGGCGTCAGGGATCCAGTTACTGCCGGATGACAGCGGCGAGGCTTCCGAGCCCGACGCGGGTCTCACTGCCGGGATTAACCTGGGCGACCTGACCGGTGCTGATACGACCGTCGGCACTACGGGAATTAACGTCCTTGGTGATACGGACGATGAGTATAAAATTGCCGATGACAGCCAGGGCGAAACGCAGATAGTGGAGTCGGAAGAGGCGGAGGACTTGGGCTCTCTGGATGGTGACCTGAGCATGGACAGCGTCGGCAGCGGGTCGGGCTTGCTGGACCTGTCGCTGCAGGCCGATGACACGTCGTTGGGTGCGGTTCTGGACGACATTCTGCCGGCCGCCGGCGAGGGCGCCCCTGCTGCTGCCGAAGATGTCGGTGTGGCAGAAGAAGCCGATAAGATTTTTGAAGAGGCCGAGCCCGAAGCCGTCGAGCCTATTGTGCCTGAGCCGGTGATGATGCCCCAGTATATCGAACCCGCCCCCGATGCGGCAAGTAATTCCTTCGGAATTGCACTTGTGGTGCCGCTTTTGGCGATGGTTTACGCTGCTATTGTGCTTATCACGGGCTTTAAGGGTATATCCCCCACGATTCTTGAGGGCATCGAGGGTATAATATGGTATGTCGCGATAGGCCTGGCGGTGGTTGTGTTGTGTATAGTCGGCTTCGCATGGTTTCTGGGCGGGAGAAAGAGCAAACGCCCATCGTCCTTGCTCTATCAGCAGCCGGCAAAAAATTCCTGAAATCCGGCTAAGTCATTGCAATTGTCGGGGTATTGGTTTCTAATGGAACTGACAGTTGAAAGCAATTGAGTTTGCTTGGGAAGGCGTAACCACAAATCTTGAAAGGATAGAGTAATGCGTAGAGCAGGATTTTTACCGATGGTTTTAGTGCTTGCGGTGGCAATCGTAACCGGCGGCTGTGTTGCTCAGCAGAAGTTTGACGAGGTCAAGGCCCAGAACAGGATTCAGCAGCAGCGTATAACGGACCTCGAAGGCGATCTTGGCTCTTGTGAGCTGAAGTCGGCCCAGTTGGGCAAACAGATGGAGACGGTGCAGGGCCGAAACATTGCCGAGCTTGGTGCAAAAGACGACGAAATAGCGGCACTTGAAAAGGATATCGAGGCCAAGAAGTCGCTGATTGCCCGGATGCAGGCCCAATTGCTTCGTAGCGGGGCGGCTTTGCCGATGGAGCTTAGTGTGATGCTGCAGGACTTCGCGAACCGCCATAAGATGGTTACGTTCGACGCCGGCAGCGGCATGCTGAAATTCGAGAGCGACCTTCTGTTTGAGTTAGGCTCCGACAAGGTAGCGCCCGAAGCCGTCGCGTCGGTTAAAGCCCTCTGCGGCATAATGAACTCAAAAGAGGCGCAGAATTTCGACGCCGTAATCGCGGGCCATACCGACGATGTGCCCATAAAGAAGGCGGCGACCAAGGCAAAGCATCCCACAAACTGGCATCTTTCGGTGCACCGCTCGATAGCCGTACTCAACATCATGACGGCAAACAAGATAGCCTCGACGCGGGTAAGCGTAAGGGGGTTTGGCGAATATAGACCTATAGCGGAAAATAAACCCAATAAAAAGGGCAACGCCGCGAACAGACGTGTGGAGATTTATATCGTCCCGTCCGGTACGTGATGATGGTTCGGTTAGACGGTCAGACGGTTGGAAGGTTAGACTAAGGTATGGCGGAAAGGACGCTAATCATCATTAAGCCGGACGCCGTCCATCGGCACCTCGCCGGCGAAATCATATCGCGGTTCGAGCGCAAGGGCTGCAAGCTCATCGCGGCAAAATTCATGCATATCAGCAAAGCACTCGCCCGCCGGCTCTACGACGTCCATAAGGACAAATCCTTCTTCAAGGAACTGACGGACTTTCTTACCTCCGCCCCGGTCATGGTAATGGTGTTCGAGGCCGATGAAATTATCGCAACCGCCCGCAAGATGATCGGCCGAACCTTCGGCTACGAGGCCCGCCCCGGCACCATCCGCGGCGATTTCGGCTGCTCTAAGCGCTACAATCTCGTCCACGGCTCCGATTCACCAGCCTCCGCCGACTTCGAGATAGCCCTGTTCTTCACCCCCGCCGAACTGACCAACTACGACCTGACCGACCAGCACTGGCTCTACGGCCAAAGCGAGTAACGCATATTAACTTACCCCCAAGAGATGATCGCTCTTTTTGAGTTCGTTCAACTCTTAAGATGTCCTGTGTGCAAATGGGCCTGTTGGTTGATAGTTTTATGGTTTTCTTGGTCGGTTGAAGAATGTGGTGCCGACCTTGATGGTGAGGGTTGCGATGTCGTCTGTGATAACGAGGCGGGCTCGGCCTTTGCCTAACATTATATGGTCGAAATCAAGGCCATAGGGTTTGTCAAGTTTTATCGCATACGCGGGATTCTGCTCCAGCCTGGTTATGACCGTATTTACTACGCGCCTGGTCATCATCGAGCCGCTATCGAGAATCTGGCTGTCGGGCGTAAGCTGAATGATGTCGGAGCTATAGTCTTTCAACAGTTGTTTCAAGACGGCGATTCGCCTTGCGTTTTCATTGGCGTATGGCTCGGCCAGTACCTTCGGGTCAATGACGGCCTGTGCGTCGAATCTGAGCTTTGGGGCCGGTACAACGTAATAGCCCTTAATCCTTTCATCAGCCACGAAGGAGTATTTGCGTTTTGCAGTTAAGAGGTCCTCGTCAAAGGCCACTGCACTGAACCACAGCATTGACCCCTTTCTCTTATCCCCCCAGGCGGCAACCACACTTTCACTTTGACTGAGGAAATCGTCTTCCTGTTGAATGACCGATAGAACCTCGGCCGAAGAGCTTTGCTTTAAGATAATCCGGTCATAACGGTCCAGAAGCCAGCGGTCGCCCCTGTACCGCTCGTAGCTGGTGAAAAGGTCGCATCCTGCGAAAACAATGCAGCAGCCGACAGCAACTGTTAAGAAAAACCTCTTTAACATCTTGAGCCTTTCCGCCGATGCAGCTTCAGACTTCCTTCGATTCTATCCATTTCATCATTCTACGCAGCTCTCTGCCGATTTGTTCGAGCTGGCAGTTGTAGTCTTTGGCGTAGAGCTCGTTAAACTTTTTCAGGCCGGATTTATACTCGGCGACCCATTCCTTGGCGAACTTTCCACTGGTTACCTCGGCTAAGATTTTTTTCATCTCGGCCCGCGTTTTATCGGTGATGATTCTCGACCCGCGGGTAAGGTCCCCGTATTCGGCGGTGTTCGAGATGCTGTATCGCATGTAGCTAAGACCACCTTGGTACATCAAATCGACGATGAGCTTAACCTCGTGCATGCATTCGAAGTACGCAATTTCCGGCTGATACCCGGCCTCGACAAGTGTTTCAAAGCCAGCCTTAATCAGGCTTGTCAGGCCGCCGCACAGGACCGCCTGCTCACCGAAAAGGTCGGTCTCGGTTTCTTCCTTGAAAGTCGTCTCGATGATGCCTGCCCGTGCACCGCCGATGCCGTTCGCCCAGGCCAAGGCAATCTGCCTTGCGTCCCCGGTCGCGTCTTGCTGTATGGCAATCAGGTTGGGAACGCCGCCGCCGGCCTCGAATTCGCTTCGGACAATATGACCGGGGCCTTTCGGTGCGATCATCACTACATTAACATCCTTGGGCGGGACAATGTACTTGAAATGTATGTTGAAGCCGTGGCAAAAGCCTAAGGTCTGCCCGGCTACCAGATTCGGCGCAATCTGGTCTTCATAGACCTTTGCCTGAATCTCATCCGGCACCGTTACGATAATCAACGTCGCCCCCTCCATCGCCGTTTTGATGTCGCCCGGCCTGAAGCCGTGCTCGCCAGCCAGCTTGAAGTTGTCCGTACCGGCTAATTCTGCGACGGCAACATCGATGCCGCTGTCGCGGAGATTCAGGCTGTGGGCGTGGCCCTGGCTGCCGTAGCCGATTACTCCTACCTTTTTGCCCTTAAGCGCGTCGATTGGCGCCTCTGATTCGTAATATATCTTTGCCATAAGCCGTTTCTCCTTATCGCTTAGTCCACCTGTTTCTTGCCGTGTCGCATCATGGCGACAGTGCCCGTTCGGACCACATTTTTTACTCCATAAGACCGACACGCGTCGATAAACGCCTCAATCTTACTCTCAGGTCCGGCGACCTCCACCATAACAAATTTAGGCCCGATGTCCACAACTTTTCCCTTGAACATCTCTATCAGGGCCAGGATTTCAGGTCGCTTTTCCGGTGGCGTGGCAACCGAAATCAGCATCAGGTCGCGGACCACAACGTCCTGGCCGGCGAAATCCTGAACCTTCACCACTGATACAATCTTTGCCAGCTGCTTGCGCACCTGCTCCACGACGCGATCATCGCCAACGACAACTATAGTCATTCGGCTAAGCGACGGGTCCTCGGTTCTGCCGACGGTCAGCGAGTCGATATTGAAGGCCCTTGCCGCAAACATTCCCGCTACATGGGCGAGGACCCCGGGTTGATTCTGCACAAGAGCACTAATGATATGTTTCTGTTCCATTTTCTATACCCTTAATCAAATTTGGGCAATGGTAGTATTCTACGCCATGCTCTCAAAGATGTCGAGGCCGTCCATCTCATCGAGGCTCTTTCCGGCGGCGACCATCGGCCAGACATTCTCCTCGCGGTCGATTTTGAAGTCAACCACGCACGGCTTTGTCTCGGCCAACATCTTCTCGATAGCAGCGGGAACGTCCTTTTTCTTATCGACGGTTATCCCAACGGCGCCGAAGGCGCGGGCGACTGTTGCGTAATCCGGATTCTTAAGGGAGCTGCACGAATAGCGCTTGCCGTAGAAAAGTTCCTGCCACTGGCGGACCATGCCCATGTAGCCGTTGTTCATGATGCAGACCTTGACAGGAAGCTCATACTGAACGGCCGTGGCAAGCTCGGTCAGCGTCATATTGAAGCTGCTGTCGCCGTCGATATCGACAATGAGCTGGTCGGGCAGCGCAATCTGAGCACCGATCGCCGCGGGCAGCCCGAAACCCATAGTCCCGAGCCCGCCCGAGCTGATGAGCTGTCTCGGTCTGCTGAAACGGTAGAACTGAGACGTCCACATCTGATGCTGGCCGACTCCGGTTACAATGGTTGCCTCGCCTTTCGTCTGGCGGTAAACCTCTTCGATAACATACTGCGGCTTTAGCGTCTTGGCACCGGTGTCGTAACGAAGTGGGTGTTTCTTTTTCCACTCGGCGATTTTGGCGAACCATTCCGTTCGGTCGCGGTACTCGACCTCCTTGGACAACTCGGCAAGTATCGTCTTCGCATCGCCCACAACCGGGATATCCACGTGGACGTTCTTCGAGATACTGGCGGGGTCAATATCAATATGAATGATCTTTGCGTGTGACGCAAAAGTCTTGAGCTTGCCGGTAACCCGGTCCTCAAATCGCGCTCCAACGGCAATGAGCAGGTCGCATTCCTGGACCGCATAGTTGGCGTATGCGGTGCCGTGCATACCCAACATATCCAGCGATTCGGACCGGCTCTGGTCGTAGCTGCCAAGACCCAGCAGGGTCGTCGTTACCGGAAGATGGGCCTTCTGGGCGAACTCGCGCATCTGGTCGGATGCGTTTGCGATGATGACACCGCCGCCGGCGTACAGCACGGGACGCGCCGAGTCGTTTATGGCTGCTGCGGCGATGGAGATTTGTTTTGAGTGCCCGCGCGTGCGGACGGCGTAGCCGGGCAGCTTTATCTTCTCAGGTTTACTTACCATAATCTGGGCAACCTGCATATCGACAGGGATATCAATCAGCACAGGCCCGGGCCGACCCGTAGAGGCGATATAAAACGCCTCGCGAATCGTCCGCGCCAGGTCGTTCGGGTCCTTGACGATGACATTATGCTTGGTAACCGGACGCGTGATGCCGGTCGTATCGGCCTCCTGGAAGGCATCGTTGCCGATAAGCTCGGTGCGGACTTGGCCCGTCAGAGCCACTATCGGGATTGAATCCATCATGGCGGTAGCCAGGCCTGTTACCAGGTTCGTGGCGCCCGGGCCGGAGGTCGCGACCATAACGCCGACCTTGCCGGTGGCGCGGGCGTAGCCATCGGCCATGTGGGTGCCGCCCTGCTCATGGCGGGGGTTGATGAATCGGATGGGTGCATCGTAGAGCTTGTCGAAGAATGGCAGGATTACGCCGCCCAGATAGCCAAACATGGTATCAACGCCCTGCTCGATGAGTGTATCGACGATGATTTGACTGCCGGGCTTGCGGATTAGCTCGGAGGCTTGGGGGTCTGCGGATGACGTATTGGTACTCATTTTTTCTCCTGATAAACGATGTTATTCCGGCTGATTACAGCTTTTTGGGCAGTTCCGACCCGCCGATCGCCTCGCCACGAGCGAAGCGGCCGACAAAGCCGGCGTTTTTATGCCCTGCCATAATCCCGTAACCACACTGAGGAATCCTCAGTCGCGTAAGGACGCAGCCAAGAAACCCTGTAAGTGTGTCTCAGGCATACACTTATGCGTCTCGGCATAAATGAACTATAAGAGTATACAACAATATCGGCTGTTTGTCAAATAATTTTTAATATTACAAAAAGAGATAAAGGGACCCAGCACCAAATTACCCCGCACCAAGTAACGCCGGTTTACTATTTGGTGCGGGGCAAGCAGAAGTGCAAAGGGGCAGAGGGAGGTAGAGTAGAATTTGTCAGTGATTTATTGTGTATTTTGGTGGAAGGCTCTAAGGAATTAACAATTAGTGCTCGGAGATAAGACATGAAATGGGGGGTAAAAGTTCTGGGTTTTGGGTTCAAAAATAGCGAAACTGGGAAATCAGTGGACACTTAGTAACGCGGGAATCGGGGTGAATTTTTTTTTAAGGCCTTGCTGGCACTGGGTTTAGAGCAAAAATCGTAAAATTGTCAAAATCCCATTTTTTTCGCCATTTTGGCGGATTTTTTAGCACTTTTTTGAAAAAGGCGGGCGTTTTTTGGCCGTTTTTGGCCGTTTTTTGTATCCTAATTCTATGTATACAATGTCGTCAAGAGCGCTGGATTAGCCCGAAAGGGGTAGAGGAATTTTAGAATTTTCTTGACAAATAGGTGAAAATGTGCGCGCGCAAGGAGGGCGGCGACAAAACTCTAAATGCTAATCTCTAAATCCTAAACAAATTCGAAACTCAAAATTCAAATGATTGAAACGTTCGCTGGTCGCTATATGGTGGAACGCTGCGCGGACCGTTCTAAGTGCGGGGCCCCGGCGCGCCGGGATTTCGCAAAGCTCAAGATTTCGCGTTGCTCAAGATTTTTATGGATAATTTTATTGACGGAAGGAGTGCTTAGGGTTAATGTAGATTTGCGGTAGTTGGACAGAAAAATGGTGCAGAAAAAAGGAAAACTCTTTATGAACGGGTGGCGATGAGCATGCATGATTTGGCAAGTCGGGATGGTGTTTAAATGGATTTGCCACAGAGAATGCACAGAGATCGAAGAGATTTTTTGGACGCAGATTAACGCTGATTGACGCAGATTCTTTTTTAGACACGGATTCCTACTTCGCCAAGGCTACGAAGGACAAGTAATGCTGATTGACACGGTTTTGGCTTCACCGTGCGATTTTGTAAATCGCTGTTCGGTCAAAGTCAAAAGCTACTTGTGATGCAAGCATCGGCGCAGCTTATTAACTTTGTCCGGTGGCTGGCGGGCCAGCCGAGGTGAAGCCAAGTGAGCTACGTTTGGTGTTATTCTTGATGCGAGCATCTACAAAGCTGACGTCTTCGACCACGGGCTGTTAGAAACAGCCCCTTTGATAAGCCGGCTGAAAATGAAGTAGTAGCTGAAAAGGCAAAGTGCAAAATATTTAAGTGCGGGACACGGCCCCTTCGGCTGCGTTCAGGGTAAACTCCGGCGGAGTCGTTAGTATTTAGTTGTTGGTATTTAACTGCTCTTTCTTTTTTAGACGCGGATTAAGAAGAGAAAAAGATAGCTGGTTATGATGGGCCAAAAAGAGGGATAAACAGGTGACGGTGATAGGTTGCCGGGTGCTTTTATTATCATTTTCCCGTTAACTATTAATATGGGATTTAAAAAATGAAATGGTTAATTTGGTTTATCATAATTGTTTTCGTCTTGTCTATAGCTGCGCTTAAAATATTGGAAAAAGTTGCTCCTGAAAAATCAAAACGGGCACTTATTTTAGGAATTATAGTTATAGTGTTAGTAGTTTTGGGAGGTTTAGTTGAGATAACTCGCAATACAATCAAAAAACCTAGCAAAAAACAGGCTGAAGTACAAAAACAGCAAGATGCAGAATTATACGCAGACATATTTATAAAGAAGCTTGAGGGAAAAACACCCCAATATTTTGAGAGTCTTGGAAGAGAAAATGAGTTTAAGAAACATCTGATCCAAGGAATAAAATTAGCCGAGGATGAAGACCCAGCAAATATTTTAAGCACCCTAATAAGGAATGAGGAAAAGATTGATGCAACAACTCAAGAGAACATCAACGGTTTAATTGAAAGAAATAAAGAAATCGTCGTTTTTGCACAGGCACAAGGGGAGCTAATAACGGCTCTGAATGCAACGAATAAAATATTAAAATATTCTCAGCAAGACAGTTTTGCCTTTCGCGAGAGAGGTTTTATAAATCATAGATTAGGGAAAGTCGATGATGCAGAAAAAGATTATATCAAAAGCTTAGAACTATCTAAAACAGATATAGATAAGGCATGTTCCTTAATTAGCACAGGAGTATTTTATTTGCGAACTGCAAAGCTTGAAAAAGCAGCAGAATGTTTTGAATCAGCATATACAATCGGTGAAATACTCGACAATTCAGTCATTAAGGCATCAAGCGATATTAATCTGTCCAATGTTTATAATAATTTAGGGAAGACACGAGAAGCGGAAACCCTTATGAACAGGGCGATTATTGAATTCGAAAAGATTGGTGATACTAAGGCACTTACATGTGCGCAAATTAATCAGGCAACCTTTTATTTAGAACACGGTAAAATACATGAGGCAAAACAACGATTAGAGTCCGCAGAGCAAATAGCTGAGAAAGAAAAAGATGATTTGATTCGATCTACGATTTATACAAATCTGAGTAATGTTTATTCTAAGTTAAACGATTATTATTTAGCTGAGGTATATGTATTAAAGGCAATAGAAATTGATAAGAAGTTAAAAATGGAAGGGAGCTTAGCGACTAATTATGGGAATTTAGGGATAATATTTCGAGGTCAAGGGAAGTTGTTAGAAGCGGAAGAAGCATATAAGAAATCGCTAATTCTTTTCAGAAAATTGAATGATGAGCAAGGTATTTGCAGAGGCCTAATGAATATGGGCAACATTAAACTTCAACAGAAAATTTATGATGAAGCGAAAAATTATTTTGAGGAGGGCTTAGGTATTGCGAGGCGAATAGGAAATAAACAATACATTGCTAATGGCAATGGCAATCTTTGTGTTTTACATATGGAACAAGGAAATTTCAAAGACGCAGAAACACACATAAAAGAAGCTTTAAGTATTTATGATGATATCAAAGACGAATATGGGAAAGCAAACGCTTTGTTTAATTTGGCCTCTATTTATAAGGAGGTAGGAAGCAAAGAGGCCGCTATCGAAAAATGGAATGAATCAAAGAAGATATTCGAGGAAATTGGCCTGCCTCATAGGGTTGAGAATATTAATAATGAACTTAGCAAATTAAACGAGGATTATGTTAAAATAAATGACCCAAACAATATTAAAAAACCTTATGAATTCTTAATACAAACAATAAAATGCAAAATTCCAGACGGCCTTGTGTTTGCATTTGAGAAAATTAACAAAGATGAGGAAATGACAATAGAAGTTAATCAAGAAACGAGTTTTATTTGTTTTGAGAATGGTGACAAAAATTCCATCAACGAATTCATAGAAAGGATAAGGTTATATTACGGAAAGAATGTACCTGATCACAAAGAGGAAATAAAAAGAGATGAAATTGAGCTAAACACCATTAATATTTCAAAATATGAAATCAATATAACATTTCCAGGAAATACTTTTTTCAAACCAACAAAGGGAGGACAACTAATAGTTAATAATGCTAAAGGTGTAATTGAAATTCAAAAGGAATTATCAAAATTTTCAAATTATGAAATGTTTTCAGTTGATCGAAATACCCTAGCCCAAAGGGGGTGGGCAAAAACAAAAGAACGGGATATTGGTATCATTTTACAGAAGAATAACTTTGATGGGGATAAACTTAAGGTTGGATTTCAAGCGAAAGATGCCAAATTGACTATAAATAAAGAAGGTGAATCGTATACAGATCCATTATTAGAACTCTTAAAAATTGAAATAAAGAAAATTGAATGATTTTGCGCAAACGAATTGTAAAAAAAGAGAAAGTAGGAATTTGAAAGGGGCAGTGGAATTGGCATTTAGTGAGAAAGTAAAGAAGCAAGTTCTAAGGAGAGCTGCTTTCTGTTGCTGTGCATGTCAATCAAATATGTTAAGTGTTGAAATACACCATATAATTCCACAGAAAGAGGGCGGATCGGATGAAATTGAAAACGCAGCCCCATTGTGTCCGACATGCCATACTGCGTTTGGAAATGATCCCGACAAACGAAAACGTATAAAAGATATGCGCGATTGGTGGTACGAGATAATAGAAAAAATCTACCCAGACAACATTGTGCCTATAAAAAAATTAGATGAGTTGCATTTAGAAATAAAAGCACTACGTCTTGATCGTGATAGCTCTTTGGAAGATTTAAAGGTAAAATTCCCGTTTCTTAAAACAGGTCAAGCAAATTCTCGACCGGCCTTATTCATCCGCTTGACCTGTCATGAAACTGGGCAGTTCCAAGATACAACCGGAATAATTGACTCAGGTGCCGCACGTTGTTGTGCTCCAGCAAGCTTTGCAGAGATTCTAGGTATGAATCTAACTGCTGGTGTTCATAGGTCAGTAAGAACAGCGGGTGGCGAAGTATATGGCTATGAGCACGATTGTGCTCTTAAAATATGGAATACGAATGAAATTATGGAAGATAATAAAGTCGTCGAACACGAATTCGCAAATATATCCTTCATTTTTATGCCTTCACTGAAAGAAGTTCTTCTGGGTGCTAATTTCTTAGATAAATTTAATTTCGGGGTAGACTTTCAACATCGGGTATTTTGGCTAGATTGATATTATATCAATTCCAGTTAATTAGAGCTGATTCTATCCAGGGGAATAAACATAAATTTGAAAGTTCATCTTGTCGATTTGATATCCATAACCAAGCCTCATCTACAGCAGCTTCCAAGTCATC
>SDBT01001759.1_pt1 | contig 38617 bp, 87 predicted proteins | sample 2277101 | NCBI WGS metagenome assembly SDBT01 (sample SAMN10404973, study PRJNA504765) | marine sediment metagenome | isolation source: marine sediment core GS10_PC15, 103 cmbsf | place: Arctic Ocean: Southern Knipovich Ridge | collected 2010 | reverse complement strand
TGGAGATTGTGGATTTTCAAGTGAAAACAGAACCATCGGAGTAGATTCAACATCACCAATAATAACAATAGTTTCTCCAACAATAAGTGAAGATTATCTTTCTAATGGATCAAGTCAAAATTTGAGTTGGATAATTACTGAGTCTAATCTTGGAAGTATTTGGTTTGAATATAATGGAACGAACACAACTATCTTTGGAGTAATAAATTCAACAACATTCCCTATAGAAAATAATTTCTTTAATCTAACACTTTATGCAAATGATACTGCTGGTAATGAAAATTCAAGTTTTATAAACTGGACTTATAAGATATTTGAAAACTCAAGAGCATTTAACATATCTACATTTGAAACTGCAAGTGAAATTTATACAATTAATGTAACAGCAAACTCAAGCCTTACTGCAGCAAACTTAATATTTAATGGAACTTCTAATACCGCAACACAATCCGGAAATATTTGGAGTGCAACAATAGATGTCCCTAATGGAGGAAATATAAATAAATCATTCCATTGGAATTTTACTTTTGCAGGAAGCCAAATAAAAGGAGATTCAAATATTGTTTTGATAAATGATACAAATTTTTCTATCTGTGGCGGGGATGGAGGAAGTATTAATTTCTTTAATTTTACTTTTAAGAATGAAACATTAGGATTAGAAAATGTTAATGCAACTATCTCCTCTACATTTTCTTACTGGTTAGGAGGTGGTTCTGTAAATAAAACTTTAGCTTTCATAAATGCTACTGAAAATAGTATATATCAATTTTGTTCTACACCTCCTAATAAAAATTTAAATATTGATTACTTAGTAAATTATAATAATATAAATAGTCAGCAAAGAACATTTGCTGAAAGTAGAGCAGTATCTAATTCAACATTTGAAAGAATATTATATTTACTTCCCTCATCATTAGGAATATTTACAACATTTAGAACAGAAGATACAATCTCTAATACTCTAAGCTTAGTTAATGGGATTATAACTAGAACTCTTTCAGGATCTACAATCTCAATTGCTTCAAGTTTAACAGATTCTTCAGGAATTGTAGTATTCTTCTTAAATCCTGATGCAACTTATACTGGAACCTTTTCAAAAACAGGGTTTGTTACAAATACATTTACCTTTGTTCCAATAACCGATACAAGAACTGTTATAATGGGAACTTCAGGAGTAACAACTAATGGAACTCAAATTTCATTAGGTACTAGCTATCAAACATTTCCAACTAATAGTAGTTTATTAAATAACACGAATTATTTATTTGGATTTAATTTTACAAGTTCAGATACAATCACTTTAATTAGTATGAATATTACTAATGAGAATGGAACTCAACTTGGATTCCAATCAAATGCGGGACAGGGATTTATTTCTGAAACAATAAATACAGGGGATAATACTAGGATAATTGGAAAATTTGTAATTCAAACCTCTAATGAAACAATAGTATTTTCAAGATTTTGGATTGTAGGAACTGAATTTATTGGAGATTATTCATTATTTAAACAATTAGGATTGTTTTTGGATTATGGTTTTAAGGATTTTACGAGATTATTAATTGTGATAATTGTAATAATGGGGCTAATGATATTTTTAACTGCAGGACAAATTACAGATACTAGTGAATCTCAAATTGCGGTTCTAGTTATCTTGATTTGGATATTTAGTTTAGTTGGATGGCTAGAAAATCCATTAGTAGTATCACAAACAGGTATAGCTCAATTTAGCAAACAATATGGAATTGCAATATTAACAACAACAGGGGCTGCATTTTTTATACTTAGGAGGTTATTAATAAGAAGAATATAAAATGGGAAAATTAATTGGATACATTTTGATAATATCAGTATTTTATATACTGTTTGCAATTACAGGACAATTAGGATTAGATAGTAACTTCTCTTTAATAACAGGGGTATTATTTAATCCAGAATTATTATTAAGTTCTACTTGGTGGTTAGCATTAATAAAAGGAACCGGAGGAATTAGTGCTTTAATTGTTGCTGGGGGAATTATTGCAGGAATAGCGACGAGAAACTCAGATATAACTATATTTAGTGCTATGGCCTCTGTTTTAGTATTAGTTTCAGGAGATTTTATATTAATCTATAATCAATTAGCAATGTATAATCGCCCTCTTGCAGTAATAATCATGTCACCAATCATACTCTCTTATGCCCTAGTCGTTGTAGATTGGTTAAGGGCACGTGATTAATTAAATAAAATGGTAACTAAAGAAGCTTGGAAAAAAAGGAAAGAAAGATATGGATTCTCAGGATGTAGGAATCCAGAAGAAAGGAAAAGAAAAATTAGTAAGAACACCAAGAAAACTTTAGCTAAACCCGAAGTAAAAATTAAAATTTTAAAAGATAGAAAAAAAAGAATGGAAAGAGGATATATGAACTCACCTGAAGCAAGAAAAAAAATTAGTGAAACTTGGAAAAAGAAATGGGCTAAGGGAGAAATTTCAGAAAAACAAAGAGAAAATTGTAAAAAGATGGGTAGTAGAGGAAAAGAAACTAGATTTAAGAAAGGACATTCAGTTCCAGAGTCTTGGAGAGAAATAGTCAGGATAAGTAGATCTAAACAAATCTTTCCAAAGGGAGATACAAAAATAGAATTAAAATTACAAAATTATCTTAGACAATCGCAAATAGAATTTATAACCCAATACTACTTAGGAGATATAGATTATAAATATCGGTGTGATATATTCATCCCTTCAATGAATTTAATAATAGAAGCAGACGGAGATTACTGGCATGGTAATCCAAATAAATATTCAGAAGAAGAACTAACAGATAAACAAAAATTACAAAAAGAGAGAGATAATATTAGAACTAAACAACTATTAGAAAAAGGATATAAGGTTATTAGAATATGGGAAAATGATATTAAGAAAATAGATATAAATGATTTCAAGGAGATATTAAATGGGATGTAATTTATTAGACTTAAGATGTGTATTTATTTCAGAAATATTTGGAAATATATTACTTACAGTTTTATTTGCAACATTATTTTATTTTATAGTTGCAGCTAAACTTAGACTTGGTTTTGATACAACAATTGCTCTAGCATTCCCGTTATTATTGATAGCAGGGTTAGCATTTGCAGGATTCTCGGCAGTATTTGCATTCTCTACAGTAATAATTGGTTTATTAATTGCCTGGATAATTAATGTTATGATTGGAAATAGATAATTTTAAACGATAGATATTTAAAAGAAATAATACTAGTAATATTCAGAGGAGTTTTTATTAATGGTAAGTTTTAATACTGATGGAAAAGCAATATTTATTGTGTTTATAGGAGCAATAGTTGCTCTAGCACTTATTGCAACAATCTTTCAAAGTACAAGTGAACAAACAACTACTATCGCTGCAAATAATATAACAGTTACTGCAGCAGCAGTTAATACTACTTTAGATTTAACTGGTAGGGAATTAATATCTGAAATTACAATAGTTAATTCAAGTAATGGGACTCAATCTTTTGCAGGAGCAGGTGCTTCTTTACAAACCGGAATTGGTTCTAATGGATTATTAAGCGTTCAACTTATTTTAAACGATACTGCAGCAGGTGTTGCGGGAGAGGATGTTGATATAAGTTATACTGCAAATCCAGATGGATATATTTCAGATGCAGGAGCAAGATCTGTGACATTATTGATTGGACTATTCGCTGCATTAGCAATACTTGTATTCGTTTTAGTTGTACTAATTAAGGAAGGAAGTTTAGGTAAACTAGTTGGGAGACAATAAGTATGAGTATTTTTGATACTGCTAGAGAAAAGATTAGAGAACACCTTGAAAAGTCTAGACAGGATCGAGAGAAAATGGAAGAGCTCCATAAAGAAGTTGATAGAGAGAGACAAAAGATTTTCGAGGAGCAGTTCAAGAAAAATTCCTTAGAGGTAGCTAAGAAAAAAGCATATAAAGATGCTGCACAGAAATCAGGTATACAAAAACTCAGAGCAGAAACTAGAGTTAGAAGATTAAACGAACAATCTTCTGCTCCTGAGCCTGGTACTTGGAGAGAAAAAATGAGAGATTATACGGCTAAGAATATTGCTAGAAGGGAAGAGAACCTTAAAAGAACTGAAGAAATAAGGAGCGAGGCAGAAAAGATAAAACTGCAACGACTTAATAAAACTCCCCAGAATAGATCTTCTGGGGCTTTTGGGAACTCAACTCTTGCAAGTAGAAAACCTAATTGGAAAATGTGAAATGATTAAATTTAGAAGAAAATCGCCCATCAGTAGAAGCAAACCAAAAATAAAACGAAATTTATCCTTAACAAGGTTGGGAAGGATGTTTAAAATGAAAAAATATAAGGCCTAAAATGTTAAAAAGTTATAGATTAAAAACAACTTTGAAAAAGAAGAAACGCAAAAAAAAACCAACAAGAGATTTGATTACTGGAGCTGTTGGGGCGACAATTGGTCTTGCTTTTGTATCACAAACAGCAAAGGTATTTAGCACATTATAATCATATTCAATTTCCGAGGAGGTAATATAAAATGCCAAAAAATTTAACAAAAGCAGGAAGAGAGAAACTTAGAAGAGCTGCTGCACTTATTATCTTATCTAGGAGAGTTAAAAAACAAGCCCTAAAAATGAAGATTAAGAAGAAAATTATAAGGAAAGTAATAAGAAAAAGGAGGAAATAATTATGAATAAATTATTTCCATTTGTAATATTTATATTTTTTTTAAGTATTAGCTTAGTTTCTGGTCAGTTAGAAATCCAAAGAGAAGGGATTAATTTCTTCCCTTCAGACCCTATTTCTGGAGTAAGTATTCAAATCCCCCCAACCCCTCAAGCAGATTTAAATGTTAATGGTTCTATTTTTTCTAATTTCTCAACATTCGCAGAAATATGGATAACAGATGAGGGCAACCTAGATAATGTTGTAGATATAACTTATGATATGATCTCGGCAGGAGATGTTAATGCTTTAGGATTTACTGGAACATTTAATTTTCTTACAGGAGTTGTTGGAGGACTTGCAATGGACGGTGACCCTTGGTTTTTTAGTGGAACAGATGTAGAGTTTGATGAAGATGTAGAAATTAATAAAGATTTATTTGTTAATAGAAATTTAGAAGTATATGGAACTGAGAGTGTTTTTAATCAATCTCTATTAATCACAGGAGATAGTCCAATAGCAGCAGATAGTGATGCTTTTTTATGGTTAAGAGCAGAAGTAAATCATGATGCTTGTATTAATTTAACAGAGTCTGAAGTTGCAGGTATCTCTCTATGTTATGATGGAAGTGGAAGTGGAATATTTGAAATAAGGAATTTTAGAGATGGAAATTTATATATGAGTATTGATAATAGAGATACTGGAAATATTACTTTTTTTAATGATACAAATTTTGTTACAGTTAATATTGAAAATTTAAGTGTTACAAATAACTTAATTGTTGATGGAAACATAACAGCAGACACATATTTTGGAGATTGGAGTGGTGGAAATGTTGATGGAGATATTAATATTAATTCTAATGAGATTCATAATTTAGCAGGATTAAATTTAACAAATGACATAAATCTTAAAACTTTTAACTGGTTAGTTCCAACCCCAACATTACCAAACCATACAGCAAACAAAGATTACGTTGATGATGCAACTTCTTCAACTGCATTTGATTTCTTCTTCTCTAATTCAACCTCTGATATTACTGGACATTTTAATATGACTGAAACAGATTTAGAAAGGTCAGAAAACACTTTAGATTCTGATGCTTTAGGTACTGGAACTATTAGTATATTTAATTGGACAACCTTAGTTGGACAACCAGAATTTAATGAATTAAGACAAGGGGTTTATGATGTTCATGTTCATTTGGAAACTGATGGTCCTGGAAAAAAACCAGTAATAATTACTCCTAAACTTTATAATATTTCTGCTGATGGAAGTGAAAGAAATTTATTAGTAACTTTTGAAACTACTAATTTATTATTATCTGTAGGAACAGAATATGATTTGCATGGTGTTTTAACAGACCCAATTATGTTAGCTGATGGAGAGAGATTGAATTTAGAATTAGAAGCCGAAGTTGGTGCAGGTGGTGGAGATGTTACAGTAACTATAACTATGGAAGGAACAACAGATTCTCATTTATCTGTTCAAACTTCTTCAAATGCCTTTGAAAAAATATTTATAAGAAGAGATGGGACTAATACCTTGGTAGGAGATTGGCAAGTTGATAGTGTTGCAAACCCTTTTAATATTAATATGAGTGGAAGTTTTACAACAACAGGAATAGGGACAGTAGACGAGCTTGTTGTAACTTCTGGCTCAATGACCTCAACAACTGGAACAATGAATTTGGGTATGACAGATATTGCTACTGGTGGAACTATTTTGGGTAATCAAAAAGTAACAAGCCAAGTTTTTGAAATAACTGGTGGTGTTTATTCTTTAGCAGAAGCAGAATTTAGTTTTCTTGATGGGCAAGACCAAAATGTTGATAGTGGTTCATCTCCAACATTTGTAGCCATTTCTGGAGATGGTTCAGCACTTACAGGAATTTCAACTTTCAATGCAACTTATGACGGAATTATTAATTGGACAGATGGTGCAAGTGCAACAGAAGATTTTAATACAACAGGCGACGCAATAGCAAACTCTTTTATTTCTAATACAATTCCTACTGACCACATTGACAATGGGGATTTTGCAACAGGAGATTTTACAGATTGGGTAGACTCAGGAGCATTATGGGATGCTTCTAATTTTAATGCAACATGGGTTAGTAGTACAGATACTTCAGCCACTTTAGTAAGTGATTTTGTTCCTACCATTGGAGTATTATATGTTGTAATATTTGATTTTGATGATTTCAGTTCAATAGGACAAACAGGTGTAAGTTTTGCAGGAAAAGTTTTGGACAATGAACTTCCAGATGGACTTGCTCAAACTTTTGTAGTAAGAGCAACAACTACTGACAAACTTACATTTACAGTAGGTCGTCCAGGTTTTGGTACTTACACAGCTAATATTGATAATGTTATTGTTTATACTTCTGATAGTGGTGGAAAGTTTGAAGCAACTGGGCTTATAGATACAACTTATGGTAATGGACAAATAAGTTCTGATTTTCTTTTATTAGATGTAGGTACATTAGATTATACTGGTACTTTTGGATTTGATATAATACCGACTAAAGATTCAACTTATAATTTAGGAAACACTAGTAATCGTTATGATGATGCTCATATTGATGAGGTTAATACAGCAACTGTTAATTCTCTTGTTGCAGGTACTAATATTCAATTAACTGGTGGGAATCTACAATTTTTTGTAGGTGCATTTAATGGTTTTGCAATATCAAGCACTGTTGCTCCAAAGAGGGTTAGCGTTAATAATGGAAGGGATAATTTTGACTTTAATGTTTTTAGTGATACAGTTGGTCAAACTTTGCTTAATGTTGATGTTAGTACTGATACAATAAATATTGATGGAAATCTTTCACTAATAACTGATGGGAATAAGTTATTTTTTGGGAATGCAAAAGATAGTTTTGATTATTGGGATGGAACTAATAGGATTATGAATACAACAACAGGTTTCTTAGAAATAAGAAATAATACTGGTTTAGGAAAAGTTAGAGCATTAGAATTTATAACTTCAACACCTGAGTTTTCATTAAGTTCATCATCAAACTTAGATAATCTAAAAGACCCAACATTAATAACAAGAGATGGGAAAACAGAAGAAGAATTTCATAATTTATTCCCTGATGCTGTAAAAAGTTATGTTACTGTTAAAGACCCTGAGAATTGTTGGCAAGAAGAATATGATAAATGGTGTGATGGTATTGAGTGTTTAGAAAAAGACCCTAAAAATGCAACTTGGGTTAGGCAAACAAGAGAAGAATGTGGAACTAAACAAGAAAGTGTAATTGGATTAGGAGATGGTTATTTAGATAATTATAATTTGATTTATCAGTTGAGGGAAGAAAATAATCTTATGAAAGCAAGTTTATGTAAATTAGGAGAAACTATGTGGTGTTAAAATGAAAAACAAAGATTATTCAGGATATTATTGTGAAGTTAGAGAATCAAGATGACTAATAAGTAAAGCTTATAAATGAAAACGAATTGTCAATATTGTGCCTGAAGCAATCAGATCTAAATCTCTGCACGGCCAAGGTACTTTCTTTTAATGTTTTATGGAATAGAATAAACGGCGAGGGGGAGAAACTCAGAAGTTCGGGTAATCAATTAGATTATGCGAACACAAAAGTATATAAAGGAAGTTTTGTAATATCAATTATGGAAATGAATATGATTAAGGATATGATTGATAGATGGAAAATTCTAGCAAATCAATTTCTAAAAGAAGATAAAAGAGTTTACATCAAAGATATTTATGATAGTTATTATTTTGCAGATATACTTTTTGTTGGGCAAGATAGTATTGAAATCCAATGTTTTGAACCAGTAGATAAAGTTGGTAAAAAGTTCAAATTGTATTGGGCAAATATTTCTAAGTTTAAAGAATATGTGGAGAATGGAGAATGATAGAAGTTACTAATCCTGTTACGTTAGATCTTTGGAGAGAGGAAAGAGAACTTCAAAGAAACCAGGATGAATATTGGGGAGATAGTGATGTGGAGGTTTGTTTATGATACCCTATCCTACATCTTGGAATGGAAACCCAGTTGAAAGAGACCAATATACAAATGATTTATTTATTATTTTATAATTTGCTGGAAATACTATTTCTTATAAAGATGCTGCTAAACAAATTGGGGAGTTGAAAAGATGTTCTTCGCGATAAATAAAAATACGGAGGAGAAAATTAATAGTATTTATTTAGAACAAAATTCATCCTATCAATTTATCAAGGAAGATGAATGGTATGCTGATCCAGATTATATTGAAACACATCCAGAAAGTATTAATATAAATAAAATTAAAGTAAGATTTAGAGAAGGATGTATTGATGCAATAAGTTGTAAGGGTAACAAATATGATATTTCCCCTCACTTCTATATCCCAAATAAGAATAAGCTTGGAATTAATACAATCCCTGAAAGCAAAGAACATAAACAAGCAAAAAATTGGATTTATAATATATTGAAAAAGAAGAAGAATTTGTTTATTAATTATGCAAAAATTAACAAACCATTTCCATATAAAGAAAAAATTAATATATTAAATCTTCCAATAGATTTAGAAAGAATTGGTGTTGAAGCAGGTTCTTCAACATTTGGATTTAAGAAAAGTAGAAGGGCAGATGTAATTTGCCCATTTATTATTAAACATCCAATTTTAGGAAATGGAATTGTTTTTGAAATTCAATTTTCAAATCAAAAAGAAAAAACAAGATTAGATAGAGAATTAGATTGGGCATTAAGAGGGTATAGTTTAGTTTGGATTTTCAAAGAGGACATAGAAGAAATTTCAAATAATAATTTACTATTAAAAAAAGATAGTTTAGATGTAAATACTTTTTCTAGTTTAATAAAAAAGAATAATCAAATTTTAATAAAAAATTTAAGAACTACAACTCAAGAATTATCAAGACAATTAGAAGAAAAGAAATATGAAATAATTAATGAAATAAAGGAGAAAAAATTGGCAGAACTTAATATAGATAGAATTGAAATTAAAGAAATTGTTGAAGATATGTTTGATGAATTAAAAAATAAAGTTCAACCGAGATGTCCAAAATGTAATACTTTAATGGTTTTAAAAACTAATAGAACTAATGGAAATAAATTTTGGGGGTGTATTAATTATTGTCCTGGAGTGGCAATGAGTGTTATGGATTAAAATGGTTAAATTGAGGTGGATAAAAAATTGGAAGGAAAGGAAACCGGGAGATATTTCTAATGCTGCGAAAAACTCTGCAGAGAATTTTATTAGTCAAGGTTATGCAGAATATATTGAAGAACCAAAATTATCTAAGAAAACAACAGCAAAATTAATTCATAAGGAAGCTGAGAAGTTTAGAGAGAAAAATCCTAAATTAAAAAAATCAATTGAGAAAGTCAGAGATCAAAGAAAGATGAATGTTGAAATTCCAAAATTAGATTCTGAAGCTGTTGGAAATTATATTAAAACTTGGGCAACAATGAAAAAAACCCCCCAATTAATTTCTTCAATGAAACAAGTCTCAAAAAACTCTGAGTTTTCAATGCAGCATCTAAAAGAAATGTTAAGTGATGAGAAAAAAGAAATCGAAGAACAACAGAAAGAAAACAAAGAACAAGAAGAACCAAAAAAGAAACCCGAAAGCTTTAAAGAAGAAATTTTTACATTACTTTTATTAAAAAAATATGATGAAGCTAATGAATTAATAGTTGAAGAAATAAAAAGAAATAATCATATTTATACTGTGAAAGATGATGTTAAACCTGAAATTTGGATTTATAAAGAAGGAGTTTATGTCCCCCAAGGAAAATGTGAAATAGAAAAACAAGTTAGAAAACTATTAGGCCAAGCATTTAAAATAAGTTTATCTAATGAGATCTTACATAAAATAAAGGCAGATACACAAATAGATATAGATGAATTTTTTAAAACAAATTATATTGATGAAGTTCCTGTGAAGAATGGAATATTAAATATCTTCACAAGAGAATTAAGTTTCTTTGATCCTAAAAAAATCTTCTTTAATAAACTTCCAATAATTTATAATCCTGAAGCAAAATGTCCAATAATAATAAAATTTCTAGAAGATGTTTTAAAATCTAAAGATGATGTCCCAGTAATGTTAGAACTATTTGGATTTGCAATGCTAAAGGAATATAGGTTTGAGAAAGCATTTATGTTTGTTGGCTCAGGAAGAAATGGTAAATCAAAAACAATTGAATTATTAAAACACCTATTAGGTATTGAAAATTGTTGTTCAGTTCCATTATCACAAATTACTGCAGAGAATACTTCTGTTGAACAATTACATGGGAAGATGGTTAATCTTGCAGGAGATTTAAGTAATGATAGTTTAAAGAAAACAGGAATGTTTAAACAAACTGTTGGGAGAGATTTAATATCTGCAAAGAGAAAATATCTAAGAGATTTACCTTTTATTAATTATGCTAAACATATTTTTGCTACAAATGAATTACCCAAGGTTTATGATTTATCAGATGGATTTTGGACTAAGTGGGTGCTATTAGAATTCCCTTATAAATTTATCACACAAAAGGAATTTGATTCATTACCTAAAGAAGAAAGAGAAATGAAAAAAATATTAGATACAGACATTATACAAAAAATTACAACAGAAGAAGAAATGAGTGGCCTTTTAAATACTGCACTAGATAATCTTAATAATTTAATTGATAATAAAGATTTTAGTTATTCGAAAGGAACAGCAGATATAAAAGATTTTTGGATTAGACAATCAGATAGTTTTGCTGCATTTTGCATAGATAAAATTATTGGAGATTATAACAATCATATTTCAAAAAAGAATTTAAGAAAAGAATTTAATTTTTATTGTAAAAGAAATAAATTAAAGGGTTCTTCAGATAAAGGAATTAAGGCATCTCTCGAGGATAGATATGGTGCTGTTGAATCACAAATAAGGGTTGGAGAAGATAGAGAAAGAGTGTGGGAGGGCATTAGATTTAAAGATGAATAATTCTAAAACACAGGGAACACAGGGTAATCTTAAAAGTAGTAATGCTTGTAACCTATATAGGGTCTTGAGAAAACCACGTTCTCCCCGTTCCTTTAATATTTTTACACATAAAAAACAAAAAAATGAAACAAAAAATAATTAAAATAAGATATTATTGCCCTAAATGTGGGAGAGTAGAGTCGATATTCCCAGAAGATAACCCACCAAAATATTGTCTTGGGTGTTATAATAAATATAAAACAATTCACCATAAACATAAAATGTATAGGATAAACAAAGAGAACACAATTATTACTAAAAAGGAGGTAAAAAGTTAAAATGGAATACCAAGAAGAATTAAAAAAACTACAAGAAGGTTCTAATTATTGGAAACCAAAAGTTGGGCAATTCAAGGTGAAATCATTGACAGAACTTGAAGAAACAGATCCTTTCATTAAACAAAAATCTGATGGAACTGCAGAAACGCATGAACAGAAGAAAATAAAAATTATTGTTGATGGTGAAGAAAAAACCTGGACATTTGGAAAAGGTGCAACACCTGCTTCAACTTATGGCCAATTAGTAGAATTAGCAACAAAGAAAAATAATACATTAGTTAATGTAGAATTTACTGTAATTGTTAAGTCTGATGGAACTAAGAATGATTATACAATAGTATCATTATAATCAATTCTACCCCCCTTAAAATCGTTTTTAGGGCTATATTTAATTGGATTGCAGGATAGATTTTCCACCTGCTTCACACATTATCATACTCACTAGGAAACAAAATCAAAAATTAGTATTCTGAGTTCACACTCTTTATACCTTTTTTCGAACCTGTAATGGGGGCAGTTAAAATTCTGTCATGTTTTCCTGGTGATTCATAATCAAAATGGTAAACAAAGCAATAATTAGATGCAACAATTGTAATAGAATACATAATAGCATGTTAGGTGCAATTAATTGTATTTGTGTTAAGAGTAAAGTTAAGTGGGGGGGTCTTCCAACAACAGCAACAAGGAATAGGTCAAAAAAAGAAGGAAAAATAAAATGTATAAAATAAGAAATTCAGAATGGAAAGTATTGAAATCAAACCTAATTAATTCAGGACTATCCTATTTTGAAGCAAATAAAATTATTGAAGAAAAGAAGAAGATTATGCTGGAACATTATGATGATTTGAAATTTAAATTAGAAAAAGGTAAAATAGAAGAGCAAGATATGAACCAATTATTTAAAGATAAATTTTGGAGAATGGTTCAGAAGTTGGAGAGATGATAAATAAATTAAAAATAGACCTTTCTGAAGTAGTGAAATTTAATGACTTCAAGGCTTTAGAAGGCAAGTCAAAAATATAGTGTAAAGGTTTATATACTATAGGGGCTATAGTGTGTCATAATAAAATGGAAGAAACAAAAGAAACAAGGATAACATATTCAGTTGAATGCCCTGAATGCAAAAAAAAGATTAAAGGAACTGCGGCAAGTCAAGTGGATTGGAACCTAAGTCAACACATTAAGTTCAAGCATAATAATTTAAATAAAAAGGAGGATACAAAATGACTATTAAAACAGTTATCAATTGGTTCAAGAATCGATTTGGAAATCGATACGAAAACCTTACAGGGATTATCATCGGATAATCTCTTCATAATCTTAAAATGAATAAAACACAAATCATATTATTAATTACTGCAGCATTATTAATAGTGGCCGTAGGATATATTATAACAGAAAAAGTAGATCTTTGTGAAACTGCAAAGAATGATTCTTATCAACTAGGCCTTAATCAAGGAATGCTTTTTTGGAATGATGTGGTAACCAAAACCGTAAGTGAGCAAAAAGAAATACCCTACATATTTAATAATTCAGTTGAGTCACTACCTATTTCTCAATTGTGTGGGGTTCAAAATGATAATTAAGAAATGTGGAATTTGTAAGAAGAAAGATATTGAAGGAAAAGATCTAAATGATTTAGGGATGTATTGTAATAATTGTATTAAGAAGATTAAGTGTCATGTTAAGGGATTAGAAATGGAGGCTAAGATAAATTCTTAAACGAGAAAGATGAAATATAAATTAAAACCAAAAAGTAAAGGAATGTTATCTCTACATCTAGTAGAAATTTCAATAGTTGTCTTTGTACTTGTTTGTGTAGTTAAATATTTTGCATCAACAGCCCCAAGTGATCCTTCAGGAATACCTGAATTCATTTTTGTAGCAGTTCTGACATTGATGATAATAACTAGAATAGGTGAGGGAATGAATAAATCTATTGGCGATATGATTAAATTATTTGAGAAGAAGAAGATTAAATCTAAAAAGGGGAAGAATAAAAGATGAGATTAAAGACATATGTTTTAGAGGAACTAAAGAAGGTATGGGAAGTATTGGTGGGAAATACACAATTAATAAAAGAACTTAGGATTGAAGTAGAAAACTTAAAATCTAAATATGGAGAGAATAAATAAAATGAAAATAAAAAAATGTGGAATTTGTAGGAAGAAAGATGTTGAAGGAAAACCTCTAGGATCTATTGGAGAGTATTGTAGTAATTGTATAAAGAAAATTAAAGCACACTTAAAGGGATTAGAAATGGAGGCTGATTTAAATTAGTTAATCAAAAAGATTAAATCACAATGGTAAAAAGAAAACAATATAAGAAAATAGTTGAATGGGATATTACAACCCACCATGAGGAACCTATAAGGGACAACATTTTCCAATGGGGGACACTAATTTATATGATCCCAATAGTTGGACAATTAGTATGGCTTTTTGGATGGGTATTAGCTAGAGAAGCAAGAAAGGTTTATTGGGAAGAAATTAAATTCAATTCAAAAAAAGAATAAAATGAAACCACTAGGAAAATTTAAATACAAGTGCATTTGCCTTTGGAGCAAAGATGATGAATATGGATTTATTCCAAACACTGGGTGCCCGGTTCATGGAAAGAAGGCTAAGGAATTAATAAAAAAAGGAGTTAGTTTTGATAAACTCAATATGGACAAAGAATAAAAATGATAAACAAGAAAGCACAACTAAATTGGGTAATGATGGGGGGAGTTTTATTAGCACTATTAATTGTTATCTCATTTTATAATTCAAACATTAAAGGAAATGAATTAGTAATAGAATGCGAAGATTATGAATTAATATTAGAAAGTATTAATGGTATGAGGGATCAGGATTCAGGATTCTTCTCTGGAGGAACAACTGAGCAAAAGAATTTATTATTTGAGAATGGATTATTATTAACTTTTGATGATTACGATTTAAAGGGAATAGATCTTTATATTGGGGGAAAATACTATATAGAAAAATGTAGTGAAATTAATTCAGTAAGCAAACATATGGATGGGATAGATTATAAGATAAATTTAATCAAACAGGTGGATGAATAAAAATGGTAAATACTGTCTGGAGAATAATTATACTGTTTTTATATATAATTCTAGGAGTATCATTTCAAAATCACTTAGGTGAAACACAAACATTAATTTTTGTTCTAGGTTTTTTTGCAATATTTGCTTGGGTTTGCACAGGAGCATTAGCAGAGAATTTTCCAAATAAATCAAAGAATAAACTCAACTCAAGAAAAGAATAAAAATGGTAAAGAAAAAAGAAATTAAAAGAGAACTAGGAATGGATATTATTAATATTAATGGAGAAGAATATGTTAAAAGAAATAGCTCAGCAAAGACAGAAATGTTATTTTTTGATGAAGTTCATTTTGTAATTCATAGAAAAGATATTGAAATTAAAGGAAGACTTTGTTTTTATTGTGGAGAAACATTTGATAAAGAAGAGATAAAGAACTTAGATAGACATCATGGAATTAATAAAAGACTTAAATCAAAATATAATGTTTTTATTCCCGTATGCAAAAAGTGTCATTTAGAGATAAATAGAAAAGAGAAGAAACTTAAACTCACTAAGGATAAAGAATAAATGAAAACAGATAAAATAAGTTTAGTAGTTAGTGAAAAAGCAAGAAGACAATTAGAGTTTATAAAAGAATCTTTAGATTTTGAAGATGATGGGGAAGTTATTTTTGCAGGACTTTATACAATGTATAAGTTAGCAAAATCAAATAAAAATAATGGTATAAAAGTAAATAAAATCAAAAGGAGAAAAGAATAAATGAAAAGATATAATGTTTGGTTTCAAGATGGGCATATAATGATGTCGATTCTTGCAAGAAATAATCAAGAAGCAAGAAAAGAATTTAATAGGTGTATTAAAATCAAAGAAGATAAATTGTCTGAGGCAAAAGAATAAATGGTAGAAAATCATTGTGAAATAATTGGAGAAGATGGAACTCGTTGTGGATGTAAGGCATACCAAATATTAGTAGATTGGAATTTTCAAAAGGCAAAATCTGTTTGTAAGAAACATAGATTTAATTTGAATGCAGTTGAAGGATTAGAAGTAATTAATTTAAGTAAATTCAAAGAGAAAAAAGAATAAATGGCAGACTATAGAAAAATGTTTATTGAAATAGATGGAAAGAGAGTCTTAATGGGAGAAGTAGAAGTTTTTTTAACTTATAATACTCCTTATGAAATGGTAACTCCTATTGAAGTGAATATTAAGAATATAACTATGCTTAGAAAGAAATATGATTTTATTAAATTAAACAACGGCAAAGAATAAAAATGGATACAAGGAAAATAACAAGAGTAGAAGTAATCGATGAAGAAGGAAGACAATTTACTAGATGGGATTGTTCAGTAGTCGCTTCTATTCAAGATGAAGGAAGAACACTTAAAATATTTTTAAATAAATTAAAACAGGAAAAAGAATAAAAATGGAAATAACAATAACAAAAGAATTAGAAGATAATTTTGAAATACTACATCAAAGATGTGTAGATGAAACTAGAGAATTAGGGAAGGCAACTTATGAAACACATGGAAAAAGATGTGAAGCTTTGGCTAGAATTTCAGAAAGAAAAGAGATGCTAATATTAATTGATGAGCATATTAAAGATCATAAAGAAAATTGTTTTTGTGGAATAACAAAAGATATAGAATACCCAATTACAACTAGATGTGGTAATTGTCATGGAAGAGAAAGCTTAGAAGAGTTTAGGAAGAAGCTTACATTTAAATTAAAACAAAAGAAAGAGTAAAAGCAAAGAGTAAAAATGACAAGAACAAAACTACTAACAAAAGTTGCAAGAATAGATAGTGTATTATCAAAGGATATTAATAAATTGCATCAAACCATTTATATATTTCAAAAGAAATGTAGATATTATAAAAATCTAATTAAACAATTAGATAAGCTTTTTAAGATTATGTTAAAAGATGGAAGACTGACTAAATCAGAATTAAGTAAATATCATATGAGGCGGAATAAATAGAGAAGAATAAATGAGTACCGAAACATTTATAAATAATCACTCACTCACTAATATATAAAAAATGGCTAAAGAAGAAACAAATATGAGATTAATTGCTGTAACGAGATTATTAGATCATTTAGGTATAGCGACTTATAATAAATATACTAAGGCAATAAAAGAATTAATTGCTAATGGTTATGATGCAGATTCTACAAGTGTTAGTGTTATCCTTTATGAACACGAAATAGAAATTATAGATAATGGTACAGGTATGAATGAAGAAGATATAAAAGATGGATATATGTTAATTGGATCTAAACACAAGAGAGATAATAAGAAAACAAAAAAGTTTTCTAGGTTACCAATAGGAAATAAGGGGATAGGAAAACTAGCTGGATTTGGAATTGCAAATATCATGGAAATAGAAACAATAAAAGATGGGAAAAAATATTCGTTTGTTTTAAATAAAAAAAAGATAAGTATGCAAAGAAATTTAGAAGATGCAATTATTAATTTAGTGTCTGAAGAAACAGAAGAACCAAATGGAACTACAATTACCTTGAAAGATTTATTACCTCATGTTGCAATAATGCTAGAAGATAAAAACAAAATTAAAGATGTATCAAAAAGATTAAGGGAATTTTTAGCAATAACTCTTCCAATATCAGATAATTTTTTAATATATATTAATAACCTTAAATGTAGTAAAACAAATATCCCTTATAAGAAAAAATATATGGTTCCAAATGACCTAAATAAATTAGGGGTAGATGTAGTTAATTTAACAACATATGATGATGATGGAAATAGGATTTTTCCATCAGGAACGATAAAAATAGCAAAGAATTTTGTTGAACATGCAGGAATAACCACAAAAGTTAGGGGTAATGCTGTTGGTGATCCAAGTCTTTTTGGACTTAATAAAGGTACACATAGGTTTCTTTATTCTCAATTAATAGCAGGGGACATAGAGGTATCAGAATTTGATGATGATAAAGATGGAGGGATACCAGTTATTCAAACAGATAGAGATGGATTTAATGAAGATCATCCAAAATTTGTAGCTTATAATAAATATATGACAGAAACCCTAATTAGAATTTGTAGACTATTAGAAAAAGAATCTAAAAGGGGGATAAATAAAAAAATAGAGGAACAAATTAAGAAAGCAATTTCAGAAGTTAGTAAGGCATTTAATAAATATCATTCTAATATGATAAAAGCATTTAATAATTTATCAGAAGCTAATGGAAAAGGAATTAAAAGTAATCGTGGGAAAGCAGAAATATGGGCAGGGAAGTCTAAGAAGGAAAAGAAAAGAAAAATATCTAATCCTATTGGGATAGAAGATAATTCCTTAAAGGAGAAATTGAAAGCAAAGAAAGGGGAGGGGAATATTTTGTTGGGTGGAAAAGATTATAAAATAATTACAGATCCTCGTGGAGAAGATGAGAAAGAATGTTTAATAGATGATGAAGCTATGTTGATTGTTATTAATCAGGAGCATCCAGCTTATGAAATTGCAGTGACAGAATTTAAGAGTATTGAGTTAGTTATTTTCAGAGCTATTTCATCTGCTTGGGCTTACAAAATTTGCATAGAAGATAATTTAGAAATAGAGGATATGTATGATAAGATAGATGAGATGGTACGCTATCAAGCAGATTATATAAAGAATAAGAGGATGAAAAATGAAAAGACTTTATGAGACCTTTACAGATGAAGAGTTTAAATTCTTAAAGAAAATTAAAAATGGGTTGTCTTGGCATGATTTTATTGTACTAATGGCTACTCATTGTAAGGAATCTATAAGGAAGGGAGATTTAAATATCAACGAGGAACAAGATGAACAATAAAGAATTAATAGAAAAGTGGTTAGAATTTGATAATGAATGTGTTGAAAAGAAAATACCCGATAAAGAAGAATCTAAATGGTTATTTGAAGTTAAATTAAAAAGTGAAGGAATTATAAAATGAGCAACCTACAAATTGAATTAAAAAGGCATAAATTGCAGCAAGAGTTTTTAGAACAAGTAGAGTTTGGAAATCATAGTCAGCTACCAAAGATACAACAAGTGGACAGGGAAAAGGGAGTTAAAGCTAAGGATTGCTTGTTAGACTTAGATAACGATTCCTCTGCTGACATTAATAGTCCGACAAAACAACCCTTCCAGATGGCGAGTGGAGATATACTTAACAAAGGTCTGAAGCGTTCTGGCGAACCTGTTGAGGTAAAGACGGACACTACTCTTGAATTAAATGATACTGAACACCAGGAACTTAAAGTAGGAATCAAAAGTAATGGTCAGAAATATTCTGTAAGAACAAATAGAAAGAGATTCTTTTATCCTAATGAATGGAATAACTTTTTAGAATGTTTAGCATCACCAAAACAAAAGTTATCCTTTGATATTTTAATAAATACTGGTTGTAGATATAATGAAGGATTTAATATCAGGAAAAGAGATATTGATTTTGAAAGAGGAACATTAACATTAAAAGTTACAAAGATAAAAGCAAAGAAAGGACAGAAGTTTCCAGAACCAAGAACCTTTAGATTATCCACACAATTTTTAGAGAGATTAAAAAAGTATTCTAAGAACCTAAATGATGGTGATAAGATTGGAATGCTATCTGCTCCTGCATTAAATATTGCAATGAAGAAAGCATTAATCAAAGCAGGGATAGAAGACTTCTATATGTTCTCACTTCATAATGTTAGAAAGACACATGGTAATTGGTTAAATGCCCATGAAGTTACAATTGTTAATATTTGTAAAAGACTTGGACATGATTATAATACTTTCTTAGGATCTTATGCTTCAGCAGATATTTTTCAAGATAAAGATCGAGAAGGGATTAAAGAAATATTGGGAGATTTGATAAAATGAAAATTAATTCAGATATTTTAGGAGGATCAGTTTTAGGGATGGGGTTTATGGTATTTATTTTTACTAATACATTAAATAAGGTACCTAAAATAGTTGGGTCAATAACCTGTTTAGTTTTAATAATCCTTTTTTCATTTGAAATATTTAAAACAAGGGAGAATAAGAAGATTAACTCTTAGTGGTTAATCTTAGAACACAAAGAATATAAAATGAATGAAGCAGAAAAGATAATAAAAGAAATTAAGGACAAGGAAGAAGAACTAAATAAGTTAAAATTGAAGTTAGATAAATTAGGGTTAGCTGGAAGAAAGGCAGTTTATTTTAACCAAAGATTAATAGGATGGTCTTATGAAATAAAGATTGATAGACTAAATATAAGAGTTGAAGGAGAAGAAATAAGAAAATGAAAATGTATTTACATACAATAAATGGAAAGCCTGCAGGTTTTTCAGAAAATGATAAACAAATTGTTTATGCAAATGGTAATCCTAGAATTAAGTGGGATGCAAAACCTGTAAGAACTTTAAAACAAATAAAAAGTGAACAAGAGAAAGCATTTGAATTTAGAAAGAAGAATAATTACGCTTATGAAGAAAGCGAATATAGTTATGTTATAATAGATGTGGAGGAATTAGAAGATTAACTCTTAGAAATAAAACAATAAAATGGAAGAAAAAGAATTTAAAGGATTTGGAGATTTAGTAATTAAAGATGGACTTTGGGCTTTCAAAGGTGAAAATGTTTGGAGTAAAGATATTGATGAACTATGGAAATGGGTTCAGTTAGCAAGAAAGAAATCTAAGGGAATGATGGTAATGCCTTGGGATGTTAAAATTGATTTAAGTGATTTTGAGGAGGAAGATTAACTCTTATAAATTGTTCAGTAAACACTAAGAATAAAAATGGAAAGAAAAACACTAAAGGATTTCAGATGCCAAGCAGAGAATTGCTGTGATAGAGATAATTGTAATAATCAATCAATAAAAGTAAGTAGTCTTAAAGAAGAAGCAAAAAAGTGGGTAAAAAGATTTGAAGACCAACCGACTCAAGATGTAGTTTATTTCATAAAGGCTTTTTTTAATTTAGATGAGGGGGGAAAAGAGTAAAAGCTTTTACTCAACTAAACTAAAGATGGCAAAAGAAAAATATTTATACACAATGAAGAGAAGATTAATAAAGAAAATCAAAATCGGTAAAAGGTATTATCGGGTATATCTATGCGAGGAATTAGAAGAAAATAATAAACCCTGTGATGGTTATGTTGATTATGATAGAAGAAATATTTATGTACTAAAGACTAAGAATAAGAAAGAGATTTTGATCCATGAGATAACTCATGTTTTTTTACAAGAGATTAGTAGAATCAAAAGGATAAAAAATAAGAAGATGATAAAAACTTTGAGAAGTGATGAGTTATTTATTGAATCCTTAAGTTACTTAATCATGCAGAATTTTAAATTAAATAAAGAATTTAAATTCTTTTAATAACTTGAATAAAAATGGAAATAAAACTACAAAAAGAAGAGAGCATCACATTAAAATATAGTGAATGTCCTATGTGCCATAAGTCTTTTAATAAAAAAGAGAGACTGAAAACAGAGCATCATGTTATTCCCTTACTTTTAAAACCTTTAACAGATATAAAAATGAACCTATGTGAGAAATGTCATAAAAAATTAAATAAATTAACTGGGAATAGGGAAGTAAATGAAGTAAAGTTTAATAAACATTCTACATCGTTTGGTCAATTCTTAGAAACTTATGAGGATTTAAGAAAAGAGTATTTTGATAAAAAGATTTCCAGAGGTCAATTTGGAGAAGGGCTATGGTCTAACTTAGTTAGTTTTTTAGAAAGTAAGGAGGAGTTAAAAGAGTAAAAACTTTTACTCAAGTAATGAGATGAATTAAAATGGAAATAACAAAAGAACAAGAAAATAAGATTTTAAAGTTTCACGACTGGTTAAGGGGAAGAAGAAATGTAATGGATGATAAGATTTCGTCATGTTCTCCAAAATTAAGTGATACAAAAGCATTTAGAATAATCTATGGAATGCAGGAATTTTTAAACTTAATTCCAGATACCTTTGAAATCTGTGGGAGGTGTGGAAAACTTTTTGATACTTCCAAGGAAGGAACATTTGCTGATGAATCTGATGTAAGTGGAGCAGGATTTGAGAAAAGAGATATTGGAAAGCATTATTGTGAAACATGTATTGATAGAGTTATTTATCATGGAGACAGAAAGTTAACAAAAGATGAAGGATTTGATTCTTTTCAAGAATATATGGAGGTTAAGAGTTAAACTCTTTTAAATAAACTAATAAAAATGAAAGATAAAAAATGCAGCACAAAAGAATGTAAGAATCTTATTAATAGTAAGATGAGTAAGTCAGGACTTTGTTCTAAATGTTACTTAAAGAAATTCAGAAAAAAGTTTTATAAGGAAAATAAGGTGGCATTGAATGAAAGAAGAAGGGAATATTACAAAGAAAATAAAGAAAGAGAAGGTAAGGTCAATAAAAAATACAGAGATAATAATCCTGAAAAGATTTCTGAAATACATTCTAAACTCTACAAGGAAAATACAAAATATTATAAGGATCTTTCAAAAAAGCATTACGAAGATAACAAGGAGAAGAGGGCAAAACAAAACTTAGATTATGCTAATAAAAGATACAAAGAAGACGAAGGATTTAGAATAAGAAAGCAATTAGGAAGTGCTTTAAGCATGGTGATAAGAGTTTATATCAAAACAGGCAAGATAAGAAATCCAATGAAGAAATATGGAATTAATTGGGGAGGAATCATTTGGGTTTTAAGCCCAATACCTAAAAACAGAAGTGATTATCAAGTAGACCACATAATTCCCTTGTACAAGTTTGATCTTACAAACATAGAACAAATCCAAATAGCTTTCGCTCCTGAAAATCATAGATGGCTTCTAACTAAAGAAAATCAAAGGAGGAGTAGGAAAGCTTAAACTCTTTTGGGTTTATCTTTTTGGGAAAAGAAACAATGGTAGGACAAAGAAGACTAATAAATAAATATTCAATAATGAGTAAGTTTGAGAAAGAATTAGATAGTTTACTAAACACAATAGAAAGACAAGATACAAAAGTTAGAGATTTAGAAAAGAAACTATCTAATTCAGAAATGAATAGAATAAAGTTAGCAAGGGCATATGCTAAAAAATTAGGGATATTAGTGATGAAGAAATCAAGTAAGCAAATAGAAAGAGACATATTTAAACAATTAAAAAAGGAGGTTGAAGATGGAAGAAATAATTAATGCTGCAATGAAGGAGCAATGGGATGAGGACTTTTTGAATACCTTAAATAATTATGCTATGAAAATAAACGAGCATAATCTAATTGATGCCATTAAAAGATTTGGAGAAGAAGTTTACAAGGAGGCACAATCTTAAACTCTTTTGTGAACTAGAATAAAAATGGTAAAGAAAAAAATGTCTAAAGAACTAAAAAAAGCACACATAAATTTTGCTTTAAAAATGCTAGGAAGAGATGGAGCAGTCTCATTTTTATTATCAATTCCAACAATATTTTGGAGATTAGAAATAGGGCTAATCCTTTTATTTTATGCTTCATTGAAATATAATATTAATTGGATTCATGATGATATTAAATGTAGAATTGAGGGAAAGTATTAATTCTTTGTATAAAAAGAAACAATGGAAATAATAACACAAGCAGAAAGAGATCATATAAGAAACTTTGCAGAATATGTAAAGAAAAGGGGTTGGACTGTAAGGTTTTTCCCCAACGGAAGTTATGAAGTTGATGATGGAAATGATGCTATAATGGAGGAGTATTAGGTCTTTTTAAAAAAAGAAAAAATGAAATTTAAAGGAGATAAACCAATGAGGAAAAGATGTGATTGTGGAGCTAAAGTTAAAAATCACCATATGCTTTGCGATAGATGTTGGGGAAAGAAAGCAAGACAGAAGGATCGAGATAAGAAGAAAACAATAAATAAAAAAGGAATTAGGAATATAAATGGAAGTAAAAAACAAATAATACATTATAATCAATATGGAAATTATCTTTGTAATTGGTCAGTAAAAGCAAAGAAAGAAAAGATTTCTAAGGATTGGAAAAAGATAAATTGTAAAAATTGTAAAAAAACAAAAAAGGAAGAAAAATGTTGAAAGAAAATGAAGAACAAACAAGAAGACCCTTAGAATTAGGTTTAGAATATCTTGGCGGAGATAACACTGATAAAGTAATGGCTAAGATTAAAAAGGAAAAAAGGATGGATGCAAAACAATTAGTTTTTATCCTGGAAGAATATTTAAAAAAACAAGGATTCTTAACTGTTAAAGAAAAAAATTATGTTGGTTGGAATGAAGCACCATTCGATTTAACGGCAGGTGATGAAAATTCACTAAAGATTTTTGGATTTGAAATAAAGAGTGATAAAGATACTTTTGAAAGATTACAAAGACAACTAATGCATTATAGTTTTATTTGTGAAGAAATCTACATAGTTGTTCATAAAAAAGAAATTCCCAAATGGCTTCCAGATTGGGTTGGAGTTGTGAGAATAACTGAAAAAGGAGATATATATCAAGAGAAATTTGCATCAAGAAAAGACCCTTTAGAAATTTCAACAGGTTATGCGTGGGATGTAATTGCTGGAGAGAATGGGGTGGCGGGAAGTAAAGATAAATTGCAAGTAATGTTCAATGAAATAATAGATATAAGAAAAAATATATTGTTTAATCATTATTTTGCAATAGAATTTGACCAATCAACAAATAGCTCAAGATTTAAGAAATTTTTCCCATTGACAGATAGACAAAAAAGATTCATCATGGGATTAAATATAGAATATCAAATGAAAGAACTGAAAAAAGAATTAAAAACATTAGAGAAAAGATTTACCATGATAAAACAATTAATGAATATTGGAGAAGAATATGAGCAAACTAAATTAACAAAAAAGAATAAATGACTATTCTCTTGGAGTAAAAAGTAAAAATGAAAATAAACATCTTTCAATTTAGTAGCATATTTTTAATGGTAATAATAGTCTTTACTTTTATAGGTGTTTTTTTAACTTATGATTCTAACTTAGTCCTAGTATTTATTTTATTTTTCCTATACTTTCATTTTTGTTTATTAGAAAATATTTTGAGAGATATAAAAATTAGAAAAAAAGTAAATAAAATAATGGAGGAGAAAGATTAATTCTTTTAAAGTAAGAATATGGAAGATAAAGAAGATTTTTTAAAAGAAAAAGAAACCGCAATTGCAAAACATAAGGGAAGAATGAAAATAATAAATAAACAAAAAGAAGATTTAAAACCAAGAATGAAAGAAACAGCTAAAAAGTTAAGGAGGATGCTTTAATCTTTTAAGGTAATCATTAAAAATGAAAGATAAAATATGCAAAGAAAAAGGATGTATGAATAGAATTAGTAGTAAGATGAATAAAAGTGGATTATGTGGTAGATGTAATACTAAGAAATATAAAAGAGAACATGATAGTGGGGTTAAAAAATACCATCAGAATTATTGGATAGAGAATAAAGGAAGATTGCAACCAGGAAATGATGAAACTCTAAAAAAGTGGAGAAAAGAGAATCCTGAACGCATGAAGGAATGGGGCAGTGATTATTATGATAAGCATAAGAAAAAGATAAAAGCCTATGGTAAGAATCATTATGAAAATAATAAGGAAGCAAAGATAGAATACACAAGGATTTATCAAAACAAAAGATACCGAGAAGATGAAGGTTTTAGAATGAGGAAGAAATTAGGTGGTGCTTTATGGAAGGTAATAGATTGTTATATTAAAACAGGAAAGGTCATAAATCCCTGTAAAAAATATGGTATTGATTGGGAAGGTATAATCAAAGTTTTATCTCCGATTCCAAAAGAGAGGTATAAATATCATGTGGATCATATTATTCCCTTATGCAAATTCGATTTAACTAATATTGAGCAGATACAATTAGCATTTGAACCTAAGAATCACAGATGGTTATTAGCTAAAGAAAACCTTGGGAGGAGCAGAAAAGAGTAAAAGCTCTTTCTCTTTTTGAATAATGAATAAAAATGGAATTAAAACAAGCAATAAAGAAAATAAGAGAAGGAAAGATTGTATTTGATGGTTCAAAGGGGATGAAATATTTTTTATTTATGGTAGATCATAATGAATTATATTATGTCCATGATAAGATTATTAATGAAGATAAAAAAAGAATAGCAGTTTTAAGTAACGCAAAACCAAACCTCTTAGCAGAGAATTGGTGGAAAACAAATTGGAGGATTTACAAAGAAGATTAATTCTTTTTTGATAATGAATAAATAAAATGGATAAAGCAATACAAATTTATAAGATGTTTTTAATTAGAAATAATGGGTGGGATAAAGAAAGAGCAGAAAGATTAGATAATAATGAGATTGAAGGAGATCCAATTTATGAAGGAATAGTAGATATATTAAATGGAGATCATGAATAAATAAAATGACAAAGAAAATAATACTAGATCCATGCTGCGGAAGTAGAATGTTTTGGTTTGACAAAACTAATGAAAATGTTCTCTTTGGAGATAATAGGGAACTTGATTGTAATCTTTGTGATGGAAGAAGATTAGAAATCAAACCAGATGTTAATTTAGATTTTAGAAAACTTCCTTATGAAGATAAAAGATTTAAATTAGTTGTGTTTGATCCTCCCCACTTAAAACAAATAGGAGAAACAAGTTGGATGGCCAAGAAATATGGAAAGCTTGGAGAAAACTGGAAAGAAGATATTAAAAAAGGTTTCTCTGAATGCTTTAGAGTTTTAGATGATTATGGTACTTTAATTTTCAAATGGAACGAGCAACAGATAAAAGTTAGAGAAATTTTAGAACTAATCTCTGAGAAACCATTATTTGGACATAAGTCTGGAAAGCTGCAGAAGACTCATTGGATGTGCTTTATGAAAATACCTGGAGGAAAAGAATAAAAGACTATTCTCTTTTAAGAAAGATAACATGGAAAAATATGATCCCAAGGATTAATGAATAAACACTACCATAGTAGTGATATATTACATATATCTTTATAAAGCTACTTTGGTAGTTAATATTAAGAAAGATGGCAAAAAAAATACCTAAACAAATAATTAATTTAATGGAAAAGATGGGAAAATCTCATAATCTTAAATTTTTCCATTCTCAAGGAGCTTATGCTTGGATAAAATCTAAAAGTGATTTAATTCAGATAGATATTGGAAACGATTATTCGAATGATGATTTCCTAAAAATAAGCATGAATTTGGCTTGTCCTGGAATAATGAAGTATCCTGAAGCTAGAGATTATAATAATGAATTAAACTTAATGATTAGTTTGTGTTCTGAATTAGAATTTTCAATGCATAAGTTAGAATTAATCAAAGAAACAAAATGAGTTACAAAATAATAAAAAAAGAAATGTATGATTGCACTTGTGAAAGATGTGATAATAATTGGACTACAAATAATCTTCCAAAATCCTGTTCTAAGTGTAAATCAAAATATTGGAATAGCCCAAGAAAGGAAAAGAAACAATAAAAATGGAACAAGAAAAAATAAATCAAGCAATAGGAGAATTATTAATAAAAGATAAATATAAATTTATTCCAACAGGATTAGTTGGAGAAATTATTAGAGATTTCTTAGAGGAAGTAAAGATGATAGTAAGATGTGAATGCGGAGAATCATATAATTTAGATGATTTAAATGAATACAGTGTTTGTACTAATTGTAATAAGAAATTGTTAAAAAAATGACAAAAATAAAAAAATATAGAGTTAGAATTGAACTCATTGGAACATATGAGGGAAAGAACGAAGACGAGATTAGGGATAAGATTAATGATAATTTAAAAAATATTAAGGGTCATGAAGAATATCTTGATATAAATGTTATAAAAGATGGAGATGAATAAATAACATGGTAAAAACAACAATGAGAGATGCAAAAGAATATTTCGTAAAACTCTGTTTAGATGGAGATAGCATGAAGGATTTAGCTGAAGAGGTTTGGAAAAGAATGAGTGCTAAGGAAAGAAAAAAATATTATGAGGAATTAAAAGAGTATGATAAAAATGGAACACTTGAATAATGGAAAAGAAATCAGATACGCAGATCTCTTCGGAGGAGTTGGAGGATTTAGGCTTGGAATCGAAAGATCCTGTAATAATCGACAAATCAATGATGGGGTTGGACGGAAAACCGAGAATTTACAGAAAGACAGCTCCAACAATAAATGCTACACAACCACATTTAATTAATACAATGAAGATAAGAAGATTAACACCAATAGAATGTGAAAGACTCCAGGGCTTTCCTGATGGTTGGACAGAGGGAGTTTCAGATACTCAAAGATATAAACAAATGGGAAATGCAGTAACAGTTAATGTTATTGAAGCAATTGCAGGGAGGCTTTTATTCTAAATAAAGAAAGATGAAACAAGAAATAATACAAGAAGCAGAATATCACTCAGAATTTTATAATGAAAACAATGAAGAAGAACAATGGATCAGAATAACTGATGGATGTTTTAGAAATTGTTGGAATTGTTATTGCCCTACTGAGAAGAAAGTTTATGATCTTCCAGAGATAATAAGAAATAAAGTTAGGTTTTTAGATATGAATTTTTTATATGCACATCCTAATCCATTAAAATTTATAGGGGATCTTCCAAAGAAATTAAATGGAAAAGTGGTGAGATATACTTTTTTGTGTGGATTAGATTTTACTTTATTTAAACAGGAAATAGTTGAAGCTATGAAGAAAGCAAGAATTGGGAGATTTAATAACAAAGGGAATTTTATTAATGGGATAAGCTTTGCATGGGATAGAAGCATTAAAGAAAAACCTTTATTTCTAAAAGCAATAAAAATGCTTGTTGAAGCAGGATATTTAAGAAGGAACATACAGATTTTAATGTTATGTAATGGAAAGATTAGCTTTGAAGAATGTTTAGAAAAATTAAAAGTATTAAAAGAAGAGAGAATACAGATAGCAGATTGTTGGTATGATAATCAAAAGAGAGGATCTATTAAACCTATTTATTGGACAGAAGAACAATGTAAGGCTTTTGGGAGATTTTGCAGATCTCATAATATTGCAGTAATTCAGAATCAATATGATTCAATGGATATTTTATATAGGGGAAAGAAACAATGAAGAACGGGCACGGACTATCAAATAAAGAAACAGATGAATGCTACACACCCTACTATGCAGTTTACCCTCTGTTGAAATATTTAAAGAAGTATAAGGTTATTTGGTGTCCTTTTGATAAGGAAGATTCAGAATATGTTAAGACTTTTAAAGAGAAGGGTTTTAAAGTTATTTTTTCTCATATCGAAGAAGATAAAGATTTCTTTGAATATGAACCAGAAGATTATGATATTATAATTAGCAATCCACCATTTTCTTTAGCAGATAAGATCCTTGAGAGATTATATAAATTAGGAAAACCATTTATTATTCTATTACCTTTGAAATATTTACAAGCAAAAGGAAGAGGAGAATTATATGTTAAAAATGGAATACAATTATTAAGTTTTGATAAAAGAATTGGATATTATACTTGTGGAGATATGACAAAGGTTAAAGAAGGAAATTATCAAGCAAGTTCTTATTTTTGTTGGAAAGCATTACCAAAAGATTTAATCATAGAGAATTTAAATAAGGAGATAAAAAGAGTAAAAGCTTAAACTCCTTTTAATGTAAGATGATAATAAGTGAAATAAATATCTCTTTGAAGTTTTTATTAGCCTGTCTGCTAATAATTGTAATAAGTTTAGTAATCGGTTTTAGGGGAGATGTTTTATTATTTTCTATGGTTTTAAGTATGTTTGGAATAATGGTTTTTATAATATTAGAATTAATTGGGATTAAATTAAAGGAGATTTATTCTTTTTAGAGTGAGAATTTAAGATGGCAGGAAAGAAAATAGAAAAACAACACCTAATACAAAGGATTGTAAATTATTGCATTAAGCATAAAATTAAAGGGAGTTATAACAATCCTTGTGGAGATAAAATAGTTTCATTTGAAATAAAGGAGGATTTAAGTTCTTCTTAAGATAAGATGGTAAAGAAACAATTAAAATGTAAAAAGTGTGGAAGTAATAAAATAATTATTACTTGGAAATATGGTTTACAATATGAAGATTCAGTAATGAAATGTGCGGAATGTAAATCAAGAAGATTGGAGGTTAGTTAAACTCTTTTACAGAAAATAATAAATAAAATGGAGGACAAAAAATGACTATAGAAACCGCAAACAATGTTTTAGAAATAATCGCTGCTATTATGATATTAATTGTAGGCTCATATTCCCTATATCAATTAAATAAGTTTAAAAATTTATTTAATCAATATATCAAAGAAAGGAAAGAAGAATAAAAGCTTTTATTCCTTTAGAGGAAAGAAAAGATGTAATTGTTTATGATAAAAGAATGACAAAACCAAAGGTTTTATATATGAAAGATGCTTTAGAAAGTTAATCTTTAAACCCTAAAAACAAAGAGGATGGATAAATTAAAACTAAAAAATACACAGTACCAAGGATTAAAAGAGGGAATTAAATCTGATGGTAAAAAATATTCAGTTAGGGATAATCGAGATAGATATTTCTTTCCGGAAGAATGGATTAAATTCTTTAATGAAATTAAAAAAGAAAAGCAGCCAATCTTTGATGTTCTAATTAATACTGGTGCAAGAATTACAGAGGCCTTAAATGTTAAACCAGAACACTTTGATTTTGATAGAAAAACTCTAACCCTTTATGTTACAAAAATAAAGGCTAGAAAAAAAGAGAGAGTAGGGAGGCCTAGAACATTCAAAATATCTATAGAGTTTACCAGAAGAATGAGAAAGTATATTCGAGAAGCAAAAATAAAAGAGGGAGAATTAATGTTTAAAGTAACTAAAGAAGCTGTTTGGAGAATGATGAGAAGAAAGTTAGTTAAGGCAGAGATTAAAGATGATTGGAATTTTGGGTTACATAACATAAGAAAAACTCATGGAAACTATTTGAAAGCTTTAGATATTCCTGCAGAAGAGATTTGTTTAAGGTTAGGCCATGATTATAATACTTATCTCAAGCATTATGGATCTGCAACAATCTTTGATAGAAGGGATAAGGTTCTAATGATTAAAATATTGGGAGACTTGTATGGGTTCAAATAAAGATGAATGAGAGAAACAAAGTAAGAATATTAAGATATGGGGCAGGAATTATAACATTAATAATTGCAATATTATCTTTTGATATAGCTAGTAAAATTCCAGAATTAATCCCAAATTCTATTTTTGCACAGGTAGTATTTGTACTTGCACTAATCTTTGTAGGGACATTTACATTATGTTTCAGTCTTGTGGCCGTATCTCGTTGTGAGATCTTTTTAGATAATCATTATCCTAAAGTTAAACTAAAAGAGGCAAAAAATGAATAATCAAAGATGGAATATCGCTCAAACATCTGAAAGAAAGTTTTGGAGTAAATTCTCAAATGAAACTTTAATGGAAGGTTTTGATACTCCTTACAAAGAAAGAGCAAAATATTTTATGAATGGAATAAAGAACTTAAAGACTTTAAACAATAAAACAAAGATACTTCAAGTTGGTGGAGCTAGTTTAGATGTAATAAATTATATTTGTGTTGGAGATAAATATGCAATAGATCCTTTAGCAGATTATTTTAAAGAGAAGTTTAGATTAAACTATGAAAAAAAGAATATTAAATTTGTGAAGGGTATTGGAGAAGAATTGCCCTATGAAGATAGAACCTTTGACATAGTTTTATTAGCAAATGTTATAGACCATGTTCAATCTCCTAAGAAAGTTCTAAGTGAAACAAGGAGAGTTTTGAAAGATGATGGCATAATATATCTTGAAATAAATACTATGACAGCGGGATTTAAAGCAATTGCAAAAGCCTATTCATGGATAGTAAAAATGTTCGGGAAAATTTTTAATATTAATCACCCATATATGTTTACAATAAGTGGTATGAAAAGGTTATTGGAAAAATCTAACTTTGAAATTATTAAAGAAGAAATAGGTATAGATTTTTATGAGGGGTATAATAATATTGAAGAATTTAAATTAGCAAAAAAGAACTCATTAAAATTTAAAATAAGATTATTAGCAAAGTTAGATATGTATGGTGAATTAATGTTTTTATGTTTTTGTAAGAAAATAATCAAAAATTAATTAAAAAAATAGAAGAAATAATAGAATCAAAATGAAAACACTAACAAAAATAAAACAAGCAATATCTAATCCTCCTCCTGGAAGATTAGAAAGAATAGAGTATCAATCTCACTTTCTACAGATATTAGGAGTCACTGCAGTATGTGCAATATTAATTTGGAAGGGCCTTTGGTATGTTATCTTTGCTTTCATCTTTTCAATAGGGGTTTCATATTCTCAAGGAGCTGCAGCCTATAGAAGATATAAAATAATCTCACAGCATAGTGAACCCTATAATCCTAAGCTTGATAAGTCTCCAACAAGAAGAAGAGATTATGTTATTAAAAAAACTCTTGGAAAATATGCTTGGGTAATTGCAGCAACAATATCCTCAGTTATAACATATCTAATAATCCCTTCAGATAAGTGGTATATGAAAATATCTTTTGGAATGGTTATATTACTTAACTACCTTGTTATTTACTTTATGATATTTTATTTTATTGCAAAACCAATCTATGATAGAAGAATTAAGAAGGAGAGTAAAACATGATAATTAATTATGCTTTAGTAATCGGTTGCCTTCTAGATTTAATCTTAACATATAATTATTTAAGAATCTACAAGAAGAAATTTCCACAAAAAGATTATACTGTTATTGAGGCTAATCCTTTAATTAGACACTTCATAAGAAACTTCGGGCTGGGGGATGGAATGGTTTATTCAGGTTCAATAATTGTAGCAATAGTAATATTAATTTTAGAAATTGGAAATACAAACTTCAAATTCTTTTTAGCCGGAGCATATTATATGATGGTGACTTTTCACTTAACAAACCTATTAGCTTTTAAAAGAATGAAGAATACTTATAATGATGATAAGGGAGGTAATAAAAATGCCACCAAAAAAAGAAATTGAACAATTAGAAGAAACAAAAGATCCTTCTAGCGAAGAAATGAGAGAAGAGATAGAAGAATTTGATCCTGAAGGACTGGTTGAAAAATCTCCAGAAGAATTAATCATGGAAGATATAGAAAAACTAAAACAGATTAAGACTAAAATAATTTCAGTGATAACCGTAAATCAAAAGTACATAAAAAAGAATTTCGAGGAGATAAAAGATTTAAAGGATAACTTCAAAATTCTTTTGGAGAAATCAAAATGAGTTTAATAGATTCTTTAACACCAAAGGATACTGAGGAAATGAGGCCCGGATTATTCATCCAAAAAAAAGGAGATAATTATAAGGAGATAAATCCTGTAGCTTGGAATGGTCAATGGAGGTTAAGAAAACAATTTGGATGGAGAAATCTTTTCTTCATAATCCTAGTAGTATTTATCTCCTGGAGTTATTATTCAAATACTGAAGTCTGTGCTGAGTTTCAAGCAGACCCCTGTCCTTACTTACAGAATCTAACAACCTATTGTATGCAGAAATCAGAAGAGGGATCTAATACAACCTTTTTTGATAATGTAATTATAAGAGATGATGCAACAAAATATCCCACTGGTATACAAGATAATCCTTAAGAGGTTATGGAAGAAATCTGAGTTTGGAAGATTGGGAATGGCCCAGACAAAGAACATCCTATCTCACGACTGCAGGGTTGGTAAAGAGAATACAGCCATCGTGCTAGAAGATTTAAGAGACAGAGGCTACATTGAACTGATCCATTGTAAGTTTGTAGTTTTAAAAACTCCCTTAAACAATTTAATTTAATTTTTTTTTATTTTTTAATTATTCAGAAGTATTATTTAATTTTGTGTTGCTGTGAAAGAATTATGAGTAGATATATAATATTAGGAATTCGGATTTAGCCGTTTTCTCGTGTTTTTCGGTCTATTTCGGCCTTATAATTAGATATTGTGCTCTTAGATAGACTAGTTAGGTCGCAAAACTGCCTATATGTGATTGGTTTCTTCATATTAGGTATCTGTTCAAGCAATTGCTTCACTAATGGCTTCATTTCCTTTAAATTCTGTACCTCTGGCTTATCATACAAAACATCTCTTCTTGCTTTTTCCTTCAATTCCTTATACTCATTATAAAACTTAGGCCTAAAATCAGAAAAAGTAGCTGTAAAGTCTGGTGCTGGATAAATAGGAGTATTACCATTGTTCTTTTTTATGTTTGTATAAAGGGAATTGACTTTTCGAGTCCCATAAAAAGCATATTGTCCCCTAGAAAGAGTTTCATCTAAATAAGTTTTGATTATGCAATTACTACTTGTTGCAATATAGGAATTTGTTTTAGATAAATCGGGTAAGGTTATAATTACATTAATATTTTTATCTCTAATTAATTGCATAACCTTAACAGCTTTCTTTTGAGATTTCTTATTAAATTCTGTGGACATAAAAAGAGAAGAAGCATCATCTAAAAGTATTGTGGAGTTAGGTTTACATTCTACTAATAATTTTAAACAACGTCTTTCTCCAACACCAAGATCATTTAAATTAAATCTTCCATTAGAAAGATAATTGACAATAAGAAATGCTAATGTTGTTTTTCCAGTTCCAACACCACCAAAAATAAATATTTGGTTCATAAAATCTTTTTTAAGTCTTTTTTTTAAATCATTAAGAACTTTTAATAGTTTAAATGCATATAAATCTCCTTCACGACTATATGCAGGTAATCCCATAGGTTTTCCATTAACAAATTTTACTTTTACCATAACATAATTTTAAACTAAATGATCATTTTTACTTTTCTGCTTCATATCAAAACCATATTTCTTTAGCATATCTTGTATATGATTAGCAAATTTCTCATAATTTTCTCCCTGAATATGATTTATAGCTTCCTTGCTTAGATTAATTCTTCTAGCAAAAAATAAGTTTCTCAATTTAATAGCCAAGGTTCGTTCTGGATTTGTAAATCTTGACCTTATATGCCGATAAATACAAACATAATTTCTAAAAGCATTAACTATAAAGCCATTCAATTCCAATTTATCAGCATTTTCCATTAAGCTCGCAATGTGAACAATTTTAAAAGAGCTAAGGTTATATTCAACTTGCTCAACCTTATCTTTAGGAGATTCTTTAGATGCAAACTTATCTAAATCCTTTTCTAAATCTACAAGTTCTTCATTTTCTTGAAATTTTTTACTAGGAGAATTATTAGAATTTTCAGAACTCATTATTATATTTTTTGTTATTTAATACATTAGAATAGAATATCTTTTATTTATATCTTTCGATTACATATTAAACGATATGTATTTAAAAGAAAAACTACTAATAACTTTTAGAGGAGTTAAAATATAATATGGCACTAGGAAGATTATTGGAAGGATTTATAACAATTCTTATTGGAGTAAATTTAATCCCATCTGTTGCTGATCAAGTTGTAGCTGCTCAATCAGGTAATGTTACTGGATCTGCGTCAACAATTTTAGGATTAGTAACTCTGTTCTTTGCATTAGGTATCATGATTGCAGGTGTAAATATCGCAGTGGGCGGTCTGCAGGATGTTGGCTTGATTTAGGACTAAAGAGTAGTAACAAAATAACTTTTTATTTTTTCTTTTTTTCTTTTTGTTTCTACTGAGGATATAATTATGAAAAAAGGAACAAAACACTCAGAAGAAACAAAACAAAGAATGAGTTATTCAAAACAAGGAGAGAACCATCCAATGTATGGAAGAAAACATGCAGAAGAATCTAAAGAAAAAATTCGTTTAGCACGGGCTAAACAAATTAATACTCCTGAATCTAATAGAAAAAGAAGTGAAACACAAAAAGGCAGAAAGTTTTCTAAAGGATCAAAAGAAAAAATGAAACAACATGCTTTGAAAAGATTTTCCAATAAAGAAGATCATCCTCACTTCGGTAAAAAATTTTCACAAGAACATTGTGATAATATTAGTAAATCCTTAAAGGGAAGAAAATTGGGGGAGTTACATAGTAAAGAAAAAGCAGATGAAATAAGATCAAAAATTAAAATAGCTCGTTCTAAACAGGTCTTACCAATTAAAGATACTTCTATTGAAGTAAAACTTCAAAATTATTTAAAACAATTAGGTATAGAATTTTACACTCATCAATATATAAAAGAAATAGAACATGCTTATCAATGTGATATTTTTATTCCATCTAAAAATTTAATAATAGAATGCGATGGAAATTATTGGCACAATTATCCTCTTGGAAACGAAGTAGATATTCTCAGAAACCAAGAATTAATTGATGCGGGTTATAGGATATTAAGATTTTGGGAATCTGAAATTAAATATATTACCTTGCCAGAATTTGAAAGGAAGGTAATTCAAGTTACTAATTAAAATGGTAAATAAATACTTACCAATTGTTTTTTTATTTATTTTTCTAGCTTTGCCTTTGGTAACAGCTCAAAAGGATCCCACATTTCAATTCAATAAACAATTTGATTTGAAAAGACCTTGTTCTAATAATGGTTTCTTTTGTGATTCAGGTTATGAATGTAATCTAACTTTAATTTATCCAGATGGAAACCTATTAGTAAATAATCAAATAACAGCAGACCAAGTTTCATTTAGAAACATAACCATTTCTCAGGCAAGTAATAATCAATTAGGAGTAATAGAGGCAATACATTCTTGTAATAATGGGACCCAAGCAGGACTAGATACTTTTGATGTAATAATCACTGCTGATGGAAAAGAGTTCCAAGCATTTCCAAACCAATTCTTTATTATCATAATTGGTTTAATGATGGTTGGAGCAGGATTTGTAATGGATAGATTAAGAATGTTTAAGCACATGGGTTCAATTCTATTAATAATTATGGGGGTAGTAACTTTATACCCTGGATATAATTTTATTAATTACTCAACACTATTGGGGAAGGCGTTAGGAATAATTTTAATAGGCTTAGGATTTTACTTCTGGATTGAAGATTCTTTTTCACGAGATAAACAGGAGGAAGGCTTTGATCAAAAACCTTTACTTGAATGAATATAAATAAGTTACTTTGGGAATATAAAAGTTTTTTTATTACTTCGCCTCTAATGAGGATGTTAGGATTTTTTATCGCATTAGTGGTTATGAATGAGATAATAATTCCTATAATCGAATCTATTTTTGTGAGATATGTTTTAGGAATATTTACAATTCTATTTGCATTTGCATTTGTTATAAATGAATTTTTTGAATCAGAGATATTAAAAAAACCAAAAGATACTGAAAAGGAGGTTTGTTTAAAATGATGGATGATTTTCCATGGATAAAACTAACAGTAGTTTCTATTCCATTAATAATTATGATGTGGATTATGGCTCCAACTATTAAATGGAAGATACTATTTACTATTTGTGTTCCTATTGGAGTTAGTTTAGCTTTATCAGGTAAGAGTATAAATATTCATAAGAGAAGATAATATGATTAAGCTATTATTTAATAATGGAAAATCTATGGTAGAATTTACCATAGAAGGAACAGATGTAACCCTTAAAGATTTGGTTACACAACAAGAGTTCAAAGCAACTAAAGAGATACTAAAGGATCAAGCAAAATATCTAAAGAACCAATTAAAACTAAGAAGACAGAAAGGAGAAAAGTATTATCGAGAAATGAATGAGGACTTAAAAGAGTTCTGCAGTTTTAATTCAGAGGAAGAAGTTGAAGAAGATATAATGAAGGATTATGTTGGGAAAAGGGGGTGGACTCTTGTTAAAAGAGTTGAGGAGTAATGGGGTTAAAAGAAGGAATAATCCAGGCAGGAGTTATCTTTGCAGTATTTGGAACGATAGGATATATGATACTTGCAAAAGTAAAACAGAATAATCCCAAGGCAGCAGAATGGTTAAGCAAATTTAAATTAGCGAGTATCTATAACAAGGTTGAAGAAATCCCGATAGTAGATAGGTTAGAACAAGTCTATGATGAAAAGAGAACAATGATGTAAAATGGTAAAAGAAGAAAGAAAATTATTTAAGCTAAGAGCATATTTTATAATCTTAATTGGATTTATACTTATTCTCTCTGGTTCAAAAGATATTGGATTATTTGCTGTAGGTATGACAATAATATTATCTTATTTTGAATGGATTGTGGATAATCAAGAAGAGATGATTAGTAATCAAGAAAAGATATTAAATAAATTAAAAAAGAAAAATGGTAATAAAAAATAATAATCATAGTCTAGGGAAAATTAAAATGTTAGTTTCATTTTGTTGCTCTCCTCAAAGAGTTTTTTCCTTAGGCACTTATAAATAAAATGGAAAACTATGAACAAGAAATGATTGAAGAGATGAGAGATCTCCAAGAAGAAGAAGCAATGGAACAATCAGAAGATAATATGCTGAACCAACAAAGTTGGCAAGAAGCTTATGGGACTTCAGAACCAGAAGAAAAAGTAAACCAACATACATTCTTAAAGGATTCTTTATCATTTGAAGATCCAGAGAAAGTTACATTTTTAAATCAATCTGAACTAGGGAGGCCATTATTTAATCTAAGATTTCTATTAGATATAGAAGATATTTGTAAATATTATCTTGATGAATTAGCTAAAGAACATGGAAAAGTAAATGGAATCTCACAATATTTTAGGGAAAAGATAAATAATGTTTGTGCAAGTGGAATGAGTAATGAAG
>SDBT01001758.1_pt1 | contig 38635 bp, 96 predicted proteins | sample 2277101 | NCBI WGS metagenome assembly SDBT01 (sample SAMN10404973, study PRJNA504765) | marine sediment metagenome | isolation source: marine sediment core GS10_PC15, 103 cmbsf | place: Arctic Ocean: Southern Knipovich Ridge | collected 2010 | reverse complement strand
GGTAAAGAAAGACTTGACATAGCCGAAGCAGCCGCCTTTGAGATTCCAAGCGGGGCGATGTTTCCCCTAAGAGTCGTCTCCCTGACAATCACCAGGTGGAAGGACGGTGTGGTAGGGGGCACTATACAGCAGCTCTATTCGGTTCAGTCATATCGACCTATCAAGCCCTTCACTGATGATGAGCCAGATCCTACCTATAAGGAAGTATTCATCCCTGGTTACGGAAGCTTTTACTACGATGTGGCTAAAGAGAGGTTTGAGCAATAATGGCAGCAGGAGAAGTATTTCCAGTAGTCGGCGTAATCGTTTTGGCAATTGGTCTGGCGTTAACTTGGATCCGCAATGGTAGAGGCCAGGCTAAGAGAGACGGTATCATTGAAGAGAAAATAACCGGTATCAACAAGAGACTCGATGATGAGAATACTGGTTTGGGGGCTATCAAAAAGTCTGTTGATAAGCACGAACTTCATTGCGCTAAAATAACCACCTCCTTTGCTGAGAGGATCAAAACCATTGAGGGAGAATAACTTATCGGCAGTAGGTTAAAGAGCTGTGATGGTTCTTTCCCCTTGCCTTAGTCGCGCAGGGGGTTTCAGCTAGGCACAGCCACCCATCGGAGTATGGGTCACCTCCTCCTACTGCCGATAGCCGCCGGCAGACAGATAAAACGGGAATAAAAAGGTTATGAGTAATGGGAGCAGAAGCACAGGCGATAGCCAAACGAAACAGAATAGAGCTCGGGAAGTACGACTTCTCGGAGTATGGGGCTGTGACCGATGATGCTGCTCCTGGAACCTTAATAAGATTACATACTACTGGCAGAGAGGTGAATGTTACTGATATTTACATTTACAACCCTGCTGGTGCTGCCGCGGTCATAACTTTCTACGATGAAGGCAGCAATATCAAGCTGATAGTTAGTGTGGGGACCTTAGAAACAATAGCTCCTGAATTAAAGGCCTCCATAGTCTATGGGCAACACGATATTTACGCAAGGAGCGACCAGGCGGCTGGTGCCCATGTGACGGTGGCTGGGAGGGAGGCGTTGCCGGGATGAGCATAGCAATATTTAACAGGAAGATGGGGATGAAATTAGAAGTAGTAGCTGAAGACATTCTAACCGCTGATGGAAGCGAACAAAACATAGCTGTTTGCAGTTCTATGGCGATCCTTTCCGGTTATATCTCGATGAGCAAGATGGAGGGGGGGGATACTATTATTGTGAAGCAGTATATAATGGTCAACGCCTCAGAAGAGCTTTATGCTCAAGACAGTTATGCTGGTTTACAAGTTGAATTACTACATTTTCAAAGTCGAGCCTTCAAAGATAATACCCGTGTTACCCTGCAACAAACTGCAGGTTCATATAAAACTTTTGACTATGAATTCGTAAAGGAGGTGTAACATGCCCGATTTTCCAAGCCCACCAGGAGGAGGAGCAACCGCTGCCCAAGTATGGGCGTACGGCACCAGGGGGCTCACCGGTGATGCAGCTAACGCCATCCGGGACGCTATCCTCAGTGATGCTACCAAAATCCCTGGAGCGAACATCGATGCTCAAGTCAGTTTGGTAAAGGCGAAAACAGACAATCTGCCTAATGACCCCGCAGACCAGTCTTTGGTAATAGCTGCCACAGACGCTATCGTGACTGAGGTGCAAACTAGGGCACCGGCGGGAGAATATAATACCGAGCTAGATGTGCCTGTTAGTTCCAGAGCAGCTATCGCTGATTACTCCGCAGCCCGAGCCGCCAAGATAGATAAGGTTCAGGACCTACTCGAAGAAGCGGTCGGCACACTGTCTGCAACCGGAGCAGAAGATACCATCAAGGAAATCACTGCTACCGTTAACAAGCTTCACTGCTTCGTCGATTTAACGGCCATGCAGGCAGGCGATACCATCGTTGTCCGGCAATACATGAAAATCAAGGCCGCCGGCACCTTCATCAAGTATGCTGATGAAACCTACTCCGACGTTCAGGCCTTGCCTATGCTCTATGTGGTAACTAAACCAGCCAAGGACGGCATCAGGATTACCCTCGAGCAGACAGCTGGAACGAACCGAGACTATGACTGGCAGACGTTCCAAGAAAAAGCGGCTTAAATAGATGGCTGTTAATAAAACCAAAATATTAGCAGGCAGAGAGGCTGGTGTAATGCGGGATAATGATAACACCAAGCTGATGCTCTATGCCGACTTCAGTGTTATCAACAAGGGTGCAAGTGATACGCTAGTGATAACTTGGACAGCTACATTCGGGGCTAGCTAAGGAGGCTTAAATGCCTGTCGGTAAGCAAAAAGTCCTAAAGGGTAGGGCAGCTATTGATGCTTATAGGGCAGCCCATAGAACAAAGACACCCGAAGAGCACACACCATTATTGGATGTTATGCTAGCTGAACTTAAGAAGCAGGGATTTAACTCACTCAAGGAGTTCTTTGATGCCGACAAGCAGTATTACTGTGAAACTCATATCCTAGTTGGCGAGTGTAATAGGTGTGGTATTTGTTGTGAAGGATGTAGTGATTATCTAGGTAATGGAAACTGTGGTATCTACGAAAGTAGACCTCAGGAATGTAAGGATGCTCCCACACTAGAAGACTTCTACCATAATACGATGCCAAAAGAGTGCTCTATTAAGGCGATGGATAATGGCTGAAGAGACATTAAGACCTAACGCTGCTGGTGATGAAGAGAGTATAAATACTGTTGTCGGCGATGGTGTTGGAACTCACCATACAGTAGTGGACGAAGCAATTGCAGATGATGGAACAAGTTATGTCCGAAATGATGCTGGCGGTGCTTACCAAAGGGATTTGTATAACATTGCCGATTCTGGTGTCGGGGCTGGAGCTATCAATAAGATTACAGTTCATTTTAGATGCCAAGTTAATAAGATCCCTGGCGATAAAGTGAAGGCATCCATAAAATCCAATGTCACTGTTGCTGATGGTGCTGAAAAGATACTTGCAGGAGACGAAACTTGGGAGGATTTTACTCAAGAGTGGGCATTAAATCCTGATGATAGTGCAGCTTGGGAGTGGGCGGATATAGATGCTCTTCAAATTGGCATATCATTATTAGGTCAAGCTAAGCAATGGGCAGATTGCACCCAAGTCTATGTTGTAGTTGATTATACGCTGGCGCCTACCAAAACCACCCAATACCTGAACGGTAACGATTGCCCGGTATTCCCTCATGGAGGAGATATACAGTCAGACAAGTTGCCTTGTCCGCCACCTTATGATTAAATAGAGCGACCCTTCGGTCTCGAAAGGGGATGGTTTAGAGCCGTCCCCTTTCTGCTTTTTAGGGGTGGGTTGACATTTCAGGTATTCCATGTTACTCTTCTTATAGGAATACTGAAAGGAGGAAAATATGCACTTCCAAGAACGAAGGAATTACTATTCCATTCGAGCTATTGAGGGATTACTCATAGCGAAGGACATCCTGAAAAAGGGCGAAGTTGAGGCAGCTGCTAGCAGACTAGCCGATTTAGAACGCGAGGAAGACAAAAATATGGCGGCGGATTGGTGGAAGAACATCCAGATTGGTAACAAGGTTAAATATGGCGGATATGAGGGCACGGTTACCTCGGTAAGCACTGAGCCCTGGCAAGCGATGGTGATTCAATATAAAAAGAACAAGCTGATGACATTCACCTGTCTTAGTCGAAGCCTTCTGGTAGCACCAGAGGGTAAGTGCTGGCAAAAGCTTAGTGAATATTAATTAAGCATTCCTGAAAGAATACTTTAAGGAGGTAGAAATGAACTGGTTGAAAAGGAAACTAAGGAACTGGTTGGTCCCGGAGTATGCAGAATTCGCAAGCTACAAGGAAAAGATGGACCTATTCATGGAAGAGGTGGCCAAGGCAAAGCATGAATTGCGGCTTATCGACAAGGATATCACCTTTGAAGAGCCTGTAGTGTTCCTCGGCTCTCTGCATAATTGCAAGGTGGATGTGAAGCCGACTCTTAAACCGGAGATAGTATTGTCAAAGATTGATATTCCAGCAGGACTCATCTCTTCCGGCAATCACCAATTTATCTCTGGTTGTCTCTTCCAAAGCCAGCCAACCGCAGTCAAACTCCAAACTAGCGAAATAGTTAATGACTGTTAAGCATTCCTAAAATACTTAAGGAGGTAAATAGAATGAAAAAAAGATGGCGCGGAATGATAATATCCTTTGTTGTAGGTTTCCCAGTTGGCTGGGCACTGCCAGAAATCATTAAAGGTAATTTCATCTGGATTATAGCTACTATCCCATTTTTGGTCTGGCTCGGAATAATCACCCGTTCCATTTGGCTAATAATGCACGATTATGAACGATACGAAAATTCTTGGTTTAGTAGAATTTAGCATTCCTATCAGAATACCTGGCACAATAAAGAGGATGGATATATGACTAAGCAAGAAGAGATAAGGGAAGGGATAAAGCTCTGGTTCAAACTCCCGAACTTACAGAGCACAGATGAACAGGTAAATGAATTTATAGAATGGCTTAACTCTAAGGATGTAAGAATGAAAGTAACAGTAAAGGATGGCTATACATCACCAGAGGTTGCACCAGTAGTTCCCTTGGAGGGATTTTAATGCCAACTAGAGAAGAAATAATAAGATGGGAGTGGATTAAGGTTTGCAGTCAGGAAGGTTGCGAAACCTATGCCCTCCGTCCTTTCATAGTAACAAATAGGGCATTTGTTTATAGTCATGGGGAGGTGATATGGCTACTAGAGAAGGGATAAGGGGACTAATAAAATTACCCCCCGTTAGCGAAGGTATCATAAGAGAAAGCGAGATAGACTTCAAAAAGAATTTCAAGCCTCTTTTTGAACAAATGGAGGAGTGGCGAAGATGCCAACGAGCGAAAAGCTAGAACTTACCAAAAAAGAATATGTTGCAAAGTATCCTGTGGGTACCCGCATCTTATGGTCATGGAATGAAACCTGGTTACCCGGTGTCGCGGTAAAGCCTCAATCAAAGCATCCTAAGTGGGATCCTTCCGTATGGTTCCTCTTAGATGGGGACGAAGGGCCTATAGGTTACGCAGCTCGCCTCGTCGGCTATAAATATCAGCACCTTATAAAATTGGAGGGAAGATAAAATGGCGAGTAAAAGACAAGAGATGGGTATGCCAGATGTAGAGTTTGAGGGCCCCATGGGAATGTTCTGGTTGATGGAGGAGGTTCCTTTTGAAGCAATGACAAAGGGCATCGCAGAAATTGCCTAAGAACTCCGCCGGAGGGGATATCGAGAGGAAGTGATTTTAGAGTCTGTTAGAGCTCATAGCCAATCATTAGAGAAAGTCACTTAAGCATTCCCGAAAGAATACTAGGCCAACAATAAAGGAGTAAATTGTTGAAAGGAGGTAGATACTATGGGAAGGAGGAAGTTTAATATTGGCGATTTGGCTAGGGTAACCAGGGGTCAGTTCTTTTTTTACAGAGGGCGAGTTCTTGACTATGACCTCAGGAGACGGAGTTATAAAGTGGACATAAACATGGTGGGTACTGGGTGGTTTAAAGTTAATGACTTGGAGATGCCGGAGTTAGCACGGAATCGATAACGGAGGTTAAATTGAAACTTTGTAAGATAACATTAACGGAAATTGTAAGGGATATAGACAAAAACAATGATGAGCTTGATGTTGAGGAGCCTGCTCCAATGACAGGTTGGACTGAGGATATTGTGAAAGTTAGAATGACCAAGGAATCCCTCTACAACCTACGAGCCCTTACAAAAAGGTTTGGGGACATAAAGCCGACTGAGGAGGAATTGGATACCATTGTAATAAGCTAAGTATTCTCACCAGAATACCTGAGGAGGAAAATCATGCGGATATTTATAAAGAAAGGTACCACGGCTAGAATCAAGAAAAAGGCTGAACATGGTGGCTTCATTCGGATTGAGGTACTGGCCACCAATGCTTTTGAGACGCTTGTGCCGGAACCAGAACGCAGCGGCTATGATGAATTGATTCCAAGGGAAATCCGGTGGGTGAAGCTGGCATCGCCAGACGGAACGGACTTGCTGGATATCGACAAGTCGCTAATGGATGAGCTGGAGAAGACATCAAAGAGACTCGATGTGCCGGTAGATCACATAGTCCGGATTGCCTTAGACCGGTTTATTCCGAAGGCGTCCCAGCATTCTAAATAGAATACTTGTGGAGAGATAAAAATGGAATTGCATGAGTGGATATTGGTAGGAATTGCGGCCATAGCATTTTGCTTCTGTGCAGCTACCTGGTACATTGTATATCGAATGTGGAGAGGAGGCTAAAATGGGAGTGTGGAAAGCTAAGATATTCGCTACTATATACACCTTGTTGTTCTTAGGGTTTGCACTATTCTGGTATTCAATAATACCACCTTTCACGAATAATGAGATGCTAAAATTCTTTAATTACGTGGCTCTTACAGGTTTTATGAATCTAGCATTCTTTCTAAGTATGTTTTTCGTCTGGGGGTGGACCTTACGTAAGGAGTAATGACGCAAGTATTCCATAAGGAATACTTTGAGGAGGCTAATATAGTGGAAAGACCAGTATGTCCAGACCATCCGGGGGCACAAGTCATTAAAGCTAGCATATCGGGCATGATGAAATCGGTATGGGTTTGCATTATTTGTGGTAAAAGACTTGGGGATGCAGGACCCCGAGAAGAGCCTATCAGAGATAGCTTTACAGTCGGGGAGGAATAAATAGGAGGTTATCATAGAAATAAAAACTCCACCAGCACCAACCGTTTTTTGCCCCAAAGATGAGGATAAGGTCCCCGTCTGGCACTGCCTTGGAAGTGTTACCCAGGGTAGACAATGCTGCCCGCACTTGGTTAGAGCAAAGATTCAAGGTATGAAATCGGCAGAGATCGAATGTGTATGGAGGAAGAGCGAGAAATGATAGACAAGTTATTAAAAGCCTTGTGGATTACCTTTTTTATTCTTGCTGCCCTGGGTTTTCTTTATCTAATGTTCCATCTAGCGATCGTTGTATTTTACTTCGTCTGGGGTATAGAACCAGTACATAACTTCCCCCTGTTATTTGAATAGGAGGGTCATTGGAACCGACTTTACAATGCCCGAGCTGCTCGAGTACAAGATTGGTACCGGTTGCTACCGGTGACACAGGAGGTAATTTTTATCACTGTCTTAATTGCCACTAGGAGGGCCACCCCAATGCGATATGGCCTATGCCCTTTGAGTATTCCCGGAAGAAAACCAGGAGAGATAATGGAAAATAAAGAGAAGATGACAGCAAGTTTAATTCCCACTTGGCTACAGGAATTTGAGAAGGAGGCTGGATATATGGGTGAACAGAAGAAGCTGGAGAGCCCTAAGTTGAAGGAGAAGATAAGAGAACTAGAATTCAAAGTTCCAGTTCGAATGGATAATGGCGAAATAGAAGCTCGTTACATTCATCTAGAGGATAAAGGGATTGATAAAATCATAGCCCTCATTCCTGATATAGAACAGATTGATGCTATGTTAGTAGAGGCTAGGAAGCAGGAGGGGAAGAGGATAACCAAGGATATTCACAGTATTGAATTTGAATCTAATAGTGCTACTGATTTCCTAAACAAAACATTATATTATCTCAAAGCCCTAAAGAAAGGAAAGTATTCCTCGAAGAATACCAAGTAACATTTAAGCCTGAAATGTATAGTAAATAGGAGGTTTTGGAATGGAATTCTGGAAGTGGTATTGGACAGGTATAAAAGGATGTTTTACTTTAAGATGGATAGGACATCCGGCAGCAGAATACTTTTCTGCTATTGTGGGAACTGTGGGATTAACTATATACCTTTCTATAACCTTCACTCCGCTTTGGTTGATCTTAGTTTTCCCAGTAGGGGCTACTGCTATGCTCCATGGTCTTTGGCGATGGGATAAAAAAGCTGGTTCTGGTATGTTTTAAGGATACATTTCGTTACCAAATGTATAGTAAAAAGGAAACGGAACGATGAATTTTAGAATAGGGAAGGCTCCTCACAAATCACATCGTAGTAAGGTGGGTTTTAGGAGTTTATTACATCGCATATTCGGTGAGAAACTCGTAATTCCTCGAGATGCTCTCGGAACACGACAAAAACGGCTTACCCCAATAAGACATCAAATTGGTAGACCGAGAAAGGAATCCAAAGAGTAACTATACATTTGGCTCTAAAAAGTATTCTACAGAGAATACCACGGGGAAAGGTGATGCCAATAAAAGAAATGAAATCTGAAATAACACTCCTGGATTATCTAATAGCTATACCTGTCGCCATTTACTTTTGGTGCGCTAAATACCTAGACAGGTCTGATAAGTGCGAGAATAGTCTGGACGGGACATGCTTTTTTACTTTCCAAGATTTTAAGAGTCAATGTAGATATTGTGATAGAATAGAAGCCCCACATCGAGATGCAAGGGGTCGTAGAATAAAGAAATAAAGGAGGTAAACAAATGAAAAAGTATTCTACAGAGGAGATTAAGGATATAGCCCTAATCGGAGGTGCACTGGGCTCAGCCCAAACAGCCCTGCTTATAGAAAAGGGCATTTTTACAAAAGAGGAGCTAAGGAAGAAAGCGGCAGAAATAGCTGGGCTGACTGAAAAAGAGATTATGAAAAGAGTATCCAATTTTAGCACGTAAAAAGGAGGTAAACATGCAAGAAGGATCTAAAGTACTAATTGAGTTCAAGGAGTGTCCGAGATGTCGGCCCAACTTCCTTATGAAGTTTTTACTAAAGCTGATTGGTAGGCCTTATCATCTGGAGACGGTAGCAGAACTAGCTGATAAGGACTTGAAAGAAGCAGGGCGGGTACCCAAAGATAAATTTTCTTCTTTGGGCGCAGAGCCTATAGCACTAACCGATCCCCGGATATCCTTAACCGTGGAGACGCTTGTAATACACAATGATATATGCGCCAGATGCGGTTTCCCCTTTTATACCAGAGTGGACAGAGCCAGGGGGGTGGTCAAGGCAATCCCGCGACAAAAGTAGATGAGGAGTAAGATACCTGAAAGGAGCTTTAGGCGCCTAGAAATCAATTCTGGTGCGTCTGGTGAGGTAATATGAACAATACTAAACTACTGGAGAACTACTCCAAGAGGCTGGGTAGTACAGGAAAGACCAGGAGCCTCTACCTGCGCTATGCCGGCAACTTTCTGGAATACGCCAACGGTAACTTCGAGCGGGAGACGATCGACAAATACCTAGCACGTCTCAGGCGGCAGAAGTATTCCGATGGCAGTATCAACCTTATCTTCCGTATCGTCAGGACCCTCTTCAAGAGAAACGAAGTTCTGCTAAAAGAGCAGAATATTGAGTGGCCATACAACCGGGGGGAGTCGCCCCAGATAAGAGAAGATAAAATACAGGCACCGGCTCTTGACCCGAATATCATTGGTGAGATGATTCAGGCCGTCAAGGAAGAGGGTGAACCAGACGAGAAGGCCTTTCTCGCCATATCAACAACGTATGCCACCAGGCGCATCGAGATGGTAGAGATTGAAATGAATGATGTCAGGGTCAAGGATAAAACCATTCATATTACTACCGCGAAGCATGGCCGGGAGCGAACTCACCTGATACCAGAGGAAATAGTACCTTACCTCGAGACATACGACTTCGACACTAAGAGGAGCGAGTCTGAGATATTTACTCTGTGGTACCGCATCGAATACAGGATAGAGCTGGACCACACCGACCAGGTCGGCTGGCATTCCATTCGGAGAACACTCAACACCCTGCTTCTTGACCAGCTCCCTGAGGCGACTGTTATGAGTTTCATGAGATGGAAACAGCGGACTTCCTCTCACATGCCCTACCGGTACTCCGCTCAGCGTTTCGTCGGCCGAGAGGGCATATCCACGAAGGTCGTGGGCGAGTCCCGAGATGTCGATTCAAAGGTGTTCGAGGTCCACCCCTTCCTGAAATATTGGAGGTGAAATGAAAACTGATTTAGATAAGCTCATACGGACATGGGAAAGCATGGTTGCCTCGGGTAAACTTTCTAAAAATATGTCCGCCATTGTTATTATGACTATTGCGGAACTAAAAGTGTTAAAGCGGATAAAAGACAAGCATATTTGAAGGTGAGAGAATGGAAACTCGAGGCTGCGACTTCTGCAGAAATCAAATGAATGTCATAATGGAGAATAAGGAATACCGGCTCTGGGCCTGCCCACCGGAGGGCTGTGGCAGGCTATTGCTTGAAGACGTCAAAGACCACCTCGGGGCTACTTGGTATCTCGCTGAGCAGAATGAGCCAGCTGGAGGAGGGATATTCTAAAATGACTGAGTGTAAGCATAGGCAGCTTCTGGATATGGATAACCAACCAGTCGTCTGTGAGGAATGCGGTGGTAAAATCTGCGATAAATGCGGTAGATGCTATGACTGCGATGAAGTTCATCTCATTAGACCTACAGCAAGACAACTAGCGGCACAGAAAAGGTTCCGTTGCGCGGTTTGCAATATATTCGTGAAGAAGCCTTTAGAAATACCACCCGGGAAGGATTGTGTTGTTACCTGCGCTCGAGGACACGAAGTCACCTACCATAGTCCAGCCACTTGGATCGTTCAGGCCTTTCGAGATCCAATTACAGGTATTGAGGGCAATGATACGAATGAGGGTCTGTCTACAAAGGAGCCATTAAAGACAATAGGCGAAGCCTTGAGGCGCAGCGCGTCTCCAGATGTAATAACTGTAGCCAATCCAGACTTTGAAAAATAAACCTAGTATTCCGACGAGAATACTTGAAGGGGGCGATATGAGTCATACTTTACCAGTAAAAGAGGAGAGCAATTACGCAAAGATCTCCGAGGAGTTCCCCGGGGATATTGAGAGAGATACAGCTATGCGATTTCTACATAATATTAGGGACTTGTTGTATAAGGATTTATTGGAACTGCATCTTATCGATGGCTCTATTCCAAAAGAACATTGTACCCCGGAGAATCTTTGGCAGGTGGCCAAACAGCATTTAGCAAGAAATGATTAAGTATTCTCATTAGAATACTTGGGAAGTGAAAAATGAATACAGTATCAGAGTATGAACGAGGGTTATTAACAGGTAAACATGATGATTTGGAATGGCTAACTCTTACAGACCTTATTGGCAAGACCGTTGTATCAGCAGTAGAAGGCGATGATTATTTCATTTTAGGATTTAAGGATGGAACTGCTCTCCGAGTTAAGCACTGGAAAAACCATAATATGATGTTTTATCTCATACTAAAACCAAAGTATTCCCAGTAGAATACTTACGGAGGTAAAAATGAAAGGTATTAGAATTGCAGCCGCGGTATTCTGGCTCATTGCAACAATCTTTTTGTGGGTGATATTCTTGTCTGACTTCATCCCTAGCCCACGGAGTGTTGCGATAACTGCCTATACCGGGTGTGCCGTAGCGTGGGGACTTCTAGCACTGGGGGCAATAAAGCATTCCTAGAGGAATACTTGAAGGAGGTATAAAATGCCCATAACGAGGAAAGAGTTTGACAGAGGAAAGTTTTTTTGGTGGAGACGATTCTTCCTTTGGCTCAGTAAGGTTTTTGAAAAGCGTAGTGGCATTAGAAGAAGCCTACTATAATATTCCTAGATAAATACTTGAGGAGGATGATTAGTTGGCTTGGACACAGCTATTATTCAGTTCTCTAAATATAGTGTCGAGTAAATCTAGCTCTATGTCTTTGAACTGTATTTTATTCGAAATTGCAGGGGCGGCGTTGGATTTCTCCACATCATCTAAGAATAATAAACCTTGGAGTGCAAGACTTGATGCTTGGCAACTACTGATTTTATTATCGGTAGCTATCTGGGTCACCATCTTGTTCCAGAGCTCAGCTATTTTTGGATTATATGCCATTTGCTGTAGAATACTGCAAAATTAAATATTTGTCAAGTAAGTATTCCTTATAGAATACTCGAGGAGGATTGTTAAAATGATAGTGAGCTTCGCCTGGACAACAGATGCCCTACTTGCTGGGCAGAAGAAAAGGACTCGTCGGAGCTGGAATGATGATTATGCTATGAAGTTTCGGGTGGCCGGTCGGGCGGATGCTTATAATCAGCTCCCCCGGGTCGGGGGGCACAAGGTCGGTGATTTGAATAATCTGTCTCTATTTAAGCAGCGTACCAGCTTGATGACCGAGGAGGATTATGAACTTGAGGGCTTAAAGTATATGGAGGCAAACGGGCTTTTTATACCGGTTCGGACGGCAGAGGGGAAGAGAGTGCCGGCAATGCACCCTCGGCGGTTTTTTGAGGAATGGCGTTTGGTAAACGAGCTGGTGTGGGTATTAGACTTTGAGTTTAAACAAAAGTGAGGTGAGTTATGGGATCAGATCTGGATACCGTTAAACTAGTAGAGCAACTGACAGCAGTTATAACTGCAGTGGACCTGGCGGAGGAGGAACTCTTTATGAAAACCAACGATGAGGCCTTGGAAAAGATAGCCAAGCATCCGGACACCGATGGCACGGAGATCTTCGGGATACAGCTGGGCAGGGCTATACTGGCTTTGAAAAAGCTGGTTGCGGAAGGGAGAGAAGAGGGGCACCTTCCACTGAATATACTTTAAGGAGTGTTGTTTAGATGGAAATAGGCGAGGGTATAAGCGGGGCCCTCTTCAGTGGCGACAATAAGTTCCGCTATTCACTTTGGCGGATATGGGAAAGGACAGGTGACTACCTTCTTTTTATCGGGTTGAATCCTTCCACTGCTAACGGCATGAAGGATGATCCAACTATTCGCCGCTTGATAAATTTCGCTAAGTCGTGGGGATTCGGTGGATTATTCTGCGGTAATCTTTTTAGTCTTGTTTCGGCCAATCCAGCCAAGCTACTCTATGAAGAAGCCGTGGAATTACAAGGGGGCCCGAATGACAAGGCTATTAAACGAATGCGTGAATGGACAACGCTTGTGCTGGTTGGTTGGGGCACTTGGGGAATTCATGCCTCAAGTAGGTCGCGGGCTGTGCTGGATTTGGTTGGAGAATATGTTTTCTGCTTGAGAGTGACAAGAAAAGGAGAGCCTAATCATCCTTTATATATGCCGGCGGACTCGAAATTGATGCGTTATTATAGAAAGTCAACAAAAGGAGGGAATTGTTGAGATGAAAAGGCCAACTTTGAAGGTATTCCTGAGGGCTAGAAGATTTACCTTAGCAGTAGGACTCATCGGTTCGGTTTTGATTCTTTGGGTTAGCTGGATACCAGGGCTTGTCTTCCTCGGGCTGTTTTTAATCTTCGGATATGGACGCTGGGATGAAGCCAGACTATGCTGTGCCTGTGACAAGTCGGTTCTGTATAGCTCAAATTACTGTCCAGCCTGTGGTAAGAAATTTATTGAGGAATAGTTAAGTATTCTATGCAGAATACTGAAAAATAATCTACGTTATTTTACAGGAGGAAGGTTATGAAGAGACTGTACATAGCTAAAATAGGATTCGATACACCGATACCAGACCAGTGGGTAATAGTTGATGCTAAACTACGCAGGGGGTGGCGAGGCACCCCATATTGGGAAGTAACCTATTCGGAAAGCGTATAACGGCTGTTATACGCAATGGAGGCTCTCATGGTCAGCTTTATCAGGAAATGGATACAGAGCAAGATTGGTAAAGGGCTTCACAGCAAATGGACCAATATAAGAGAACGCCCCGAGTGGGCCCTTGTCCACCCTTGGGAGAGAGGCTTTGTTAATGATAAGTTGGCTCAGGGCTGGGAAACATGGACGGATGAAGATGCCCGAGAGCTATCAGCGCTGATATTTGAAATCGGTAAGCGCAGTATCGACGTATAACCTACGTTATACGTAAGTATTCTACGAGGAATACTCGAGAGGTGAGATTTGAGAAAAGCAAGGAAAACTGAAACTATTTACCTTCAGAAGTGCGATACATGTGGCAAGGAGTTTGAAGTCTCAAAGGATAGTCAAGAAATCACCTGCTACGAATGCAGAAGTAAGGCGGCCATGGAGAAAGCCCAAGGAGAAGCTGATGCCACCCTAGTCGGGGCGGTAATAGTGAGCGTGGAACTTAAGGGCTATGGCACGTCGACGGACTCAAGTGAACTAACCTCTCTTAAAGCAAAAACCAAAGAAGGTAAGCTGATCGAGTTTGAAGCAGAGGGATGGGATGAGCGATATATCGGTTGGGGAGAGGTTGAGCAATGAAGTGCCCAGCTTGTAAATCGGCGACCGGTGGTTATTATTGGCCACCGCAACAACGGGATGATGAAAAGGAAGACCTGGTTAAACAGGGGCGGATGGATCCCAAAGCGTTATTAACGGTGTGGCACGATATGCCCTCCTACCAGAGGTCCTACCCCGGGGAGAAGGAATACATTTCCCCGCATTGCTTCAAATGCTACAATAAGGCAGAAAGAGCAGCTGAAAGAAAGCAGTTAAGGAGAGAGACTAATGGCTACTGAATGGCGAGAAGCTTTTTGCCCTCTGTGTGGGCGGACCATGGGAATGAAGACCCATTATCGGGTACCTGGTAAGCCGTACATGGGTATCGCGAGCCGAGAGAACCGCTGGGAAGCGACACAGGAGTTTACCGGTGACAAGCCCTTTGGAGTGGTGAAGTCCAGCATGGGAAGGGGCTCTCTGAAGCTTGACCGCTATTATGGGGTTGATGAAGATGTGGAAGGCTACTTCCCTTTGATGAAAGCCCGCTTGCTGGCAGTAATAGGTGAGTGGGTAGAGAAGGGTTGGATTACCCAGGAAGAAGTAGCTGAAGCCCTTTCCTGATGCTGTGCTGTCTTGCCAGTAGTAGTATTATAGTAGTCTAAGCATACCTACATACCTACATACCCATATTCCGATAATCTGCCTATCCTTTGCTACTCTAGTCTAGCCTTCCCTTCCCTTCCCTTGCTACTCAAGCGAAGCTAAAAATATCAAAAAAATAAAAGCCTTCAATTATAGGCGTTTGCCAAAAAAATGACCGAGCAATTTTTATCCAGTAGAGCCGAAAACGCCCAAGACAGGCGATAACTGACTTCAGTAAATCTTTCTTTATAGAATACTTGACAAAGGTATGATAGTATGATAGTATGATACCAGATAATAAATTTAGGAGGTAAACAAGATGACTGAACTAAAGGATGTTCAATTTATGAGTGCCGCTGAGAAGCAGCGAGTGTTGAAGCAATGGGAGACTTTTTTGAAATATGGCTGCCAAGCCAAGCACTTCACTAAGCCACTCTACAATCACCTGACCCTACATTGTAGCTTCATCGCTCACTATAGCAGGGAGGGCTTTTATTCAACCTATTTTGAAAGTGGGGACGACACGGCGCACTTTTTGAAGCAGTTCGACAACCGCAAGGGCGTGCCGATGAGCATAGAATACAATATGGACTACTGGTATAGAGACAGCGATATGGGAGACATAAACTCTGAGATGTGTCGCATAGCCGTTAAGTATATTGATGGCTTGACCCAGACAGCAGCCAAAAGCCAAGAGGATGCTGACATAGCTGAAGCTCGCCGACTATTAAGTAGGCATAGTATACCGCTCAATATTTAGCTAATCCCCGGACCGGAGCCGGTGAGCGTAACAGTTCGCCGGCTTGAGTCCTGGCAGTAGCCAGAGAATAAAGCTGGAGGGTTATAAAATGGGAGAATATATAGACTATAAAGGGAAAGAGGTCAAACTTGGAACGTGTGAGAGTTTGTACTACACACGACTAGAGCAATTAGAAGCAGCCGAAGCGGTCGGCATACTTGAGAAGAGAGGAGGCAACCTGTCAGCTAGTGAGTACCTTGATCCGGCTAATGGTTTCAGGTATCGCTTTCCATTCCCGGAAGAGGACAACATAGATATAGGGGATTTCGTAGATTACGACAAGGGAATGATAGTTCAACTTCAGCACGAGGACAGGGATTTAGTAGAGGACATGGAGCATGGGGACATCTGGCACGCTTGCCATCCGAAAGGCGGCGGCTATAATGTGAACATAGCCACACCTTGCCCACAGTCGAAAGAGCTTGACTGGACAGGAACACAACAGCCGGATAACTCATTCAAGAGATTGAGCCATAGCCCAATTGCTCCCCGGATAATAGAAATAACCCAACAGAAACAGGTTGATGGTGAGATCTGGACTGTGATTGATTGCCCCTACTGTACGGCTAAAGTCAGGATAGAATATGAATCAGCCGTCAAGTTAGTTCACTCGATACAAGTTGGCTATATCGAGACACGCAAACAGGATAATGAGGAAATCTGCAGAGCATATTATCAAACAGTATGTGACCGCATATTAGCCGGCTATAAAGTGCCAGTGAGCTAATACCATGAAGGACAATACTCAAGTTATAATCTACCTGGACGATCCGAAAGGCCAGCTATTACAGGTCGGGTATAGTGAGTATCGGCGTTATTGGCGCTTGATAGGCTGGACATCCCAGGGGCCGGCGTCACTACTACCGGGTAGCATGCTGGCCAGGTCACAAGCTCAGGGCTTCAGCCCGAGCTAATCTAATTAAATAGGAGGGTTAGACAATGATAACTCGCAGTTATGGTTATTCAACTGGCTACATGGGGCTGATGGCTGGTGGTGGTTATGAGGGTTCAACTAAAGAACTTGACGACACGGTGAAGAAACAAGCCGAACTGTTATCTCAAGCCTTTGGGCGTAGTGTAGAAATACGGTTCAATTCAGATCGAAACTCTGGCGGAGCATGGTTAGCGAACTCGCTTGAGGGGTTTAGTGGGAATTGCCAAGTGGGATTTAACGCAGGACTATATCCTGTTAGACCTGACAATATGACCAATGACGAATACTATAAACAATGGGAAACGCTACCAAAGAAACTACGCATAAATACTTATGTTTATCAGTCGGCACTAAAGGACGCTAGTTTGGCAAAAGACGGGTATCGTGAGCCAGTATGTGATACAGTCCATGCAAGTGTTGAGGACGGTATCGCATGGTTAACCAATAACATAGATAAAGGCAAACTCTATAACTAAGTTAAGTATATCAAATAATAAGGAGGTGTGAATTATGTTCGAGCCAAGGATTTGCTATCATAAGGGAAGCCGTAAAATCTACAACGAGGGCTTTTGCGGTGAGTTTAAGACATACACCTTGCCAGCTCGGACTATTAAAATGTCCGGCTCTACCCTTAACTTAAAAGAAGGCTGTAACCGGTGCCGCGCTAAGTTCTTAAAAGGGATTGCTCGAGGACACAAACGCCAGCCAAACTTTAAGCCGTGCCAATTACCAATGAATACCTTTATTAGAACTGTGAGAATCGGATCACATCGGGAGTGGGTAGAAACCAGGCCAAAGCACGGCTTCCATCGCATAGTTGAGGATTATACTACAATGTATAATGACTGCTTACCTGGTAAGGAATGGCTAAAAGAGCATGAGAATGATATTGATAAATTCCCCGAACCGACAGTAGAGTTATCGGTAAACGGCAAGTCTATCGCTAACATCAATGGCGACTATAAGCGGGATATGATTAGGGATACACTTAAGCCCTACATCACAAAAGCTAGAGTAGGTCGCAAGTCAATCAATATACCAGTAGGCGAAGCTGATAGGGTTTTACTCGCCCAAATAATAAAGGAGGAAAAAGGAGAGAAAATGCCACAGCAGGCAGAGATTACCAAGAAACTAATGGAATTAAAAGCAGAGAAAGGGAGTCGAAAACCAAACAATCAGAAGCGCAGACAGATACTGGATTTTGCCCGGGATAATAACATGGTTATTCACCCAGGCGGGGGGTTTAATTACTATGTTGATAGCTTTTACGAGGCGGGGCACTGCCCCTGTGATAAGGATCGGCCTGATTGCCCGTGCCCGGAGTCAATCAACGAAGTCAAGGAAGAGGGCCGGTGTAAATGCTGTCTTTTCTGGCGGGACCTGGATACTTTCAAAGAAAGCCATATAAAGGGGTAATAGTTAGAGATTCACAAAAGAGAGGAGGTAACAATTTGAGATTCACAGTAATACTAGATAATGAACTCTATCAGGAACTTCAGCGCCTCCGAGGGGAGCGCATACAGGTAGAAGGCAAGTCCCTGCCCCTTAGCTCACTAATTCGAGAGCTCCTGCGTTTGGGACTTGAGGCATTGAAGTCAAACATTAAATAAGGAGGAGTAGGAAATTGAGAGGTTTCTTTTATGTAGTTAGTGAATTCTTCACCATCCGGTTCGGAAAGCCAGAACCTCATTATATAGGTTTCCTCCGGAAGCCTTCTGGAAAAGATAGCGAGCCAGATAATAGGGTAAAAAGGCAATTAGGTTTCAAGAAGTAACTGAATAAGTGGGGCGGAAAGCCCCGGGATATTAAAGGAGGGGATGAGATGTTAACAGATGTAACTATTGAGAAGTGGGAGTGGCCTATCTTCAAAGCAGAACCTAGTGGCTTTGACCATATAAAGGTAACGATAAACGAACCGTCTCAAGCTGTATTTTTTAGGGCTACTATCCCACTCAAGGATGCGGTGGCTTTCGGACAACATTTAATAGCGTTGGCTGAGAACTTACAAAAGCATAATCGGCTTTGAGTTGTTAAGTAAATAAAGGAGGATATCTAAATGAAAACCACTTGGGTAATTGAGGGAAGGGCCAATACTGTCATCAAGCATAAGGCTCTAATCTACCAGGATAAACGGCCACCTAGAATCTCAAGCTATGGAAGAATTAAATTCTACCCACCCATGAGGTGAATAATGGCAGAAGCTAAAAGCAAAGTGCTATTCACCGGTACCGCTACGGAGCTGGTTCAATTCCTTATAGAGCATCCAGAGGTTCAGAAGAAGAATATCAAAATAGTCGAGAAGGAAGAGAAGGTGCCAAATGAAAACTTCTGAGTTGGAGAAATTAAAGGTTGGAGAGGATATTACCCACAAGCGCTATGGGGTTTGTGAGGTACGTGATATCCAATACTCGCTAGGATCTTTCTTCGGCGTAGTTATCCGCCCTAAAACTGACCGGGGAAAAAGACAACTACTAATTGACTCTAGGACTGATATTCCCGACTTCCTAGCGGATTCCTTGCGCAGTTTAGCAATAGAAAAGTAAAGAGTGTCACTTGACACTTTAAGGAGGTAAACTAAAATGGTAACTGGTAAAGGCAACTCGGTAATACCAAACAAGTTTCTCGTTGGTGCTCAAGGAGACCAGGTCGTTATTGGCCTGCCGATGAGGACGGCTCGAATGACTAAGGACGAGGCTTTAACCTTGGCCGCTTGGTTAGTGGCTATTGCCACGACTGACCCGGAGAAAGATTTTCAGCCACTACTGGGCGCTGCCATGTCTATTTAGTGAGTGGTGGTAAAAGTAGTAGTAGTATTATTATAAGTATAAGTATTTCAAGGAGGTAGCCTATGCCATTTCCTAACTGGATAGGGAAACAACGGCTCTGGACCCGGGAGAAAGTTCTAAGCGCACTAGCCGAGGCAATGTTAGAGATTAAGGGATCGCTTCCGTGCTCCGATCGTCCCTGGCATGCGATAAAGAACGGCCGGCTTGACTGGCCACCGGCAGTCCGGATTTACTACTACTTCCACTCTATGGGCCGAGCCTGGCTTGCAGCCGGCGCACCGATGAACCGGGTTAGTTTATTCAACTCTCCATGGTCAGGGGAAGAAGATGCCTATATTTTGGAACATGCTGGCATTATCACGCTTGAGGCAATCGGGCAGAGATTGGGCCGAGGATACGGAGCGGTGAAGACCAGGTTAAATAAGACACACCATGTAAGAGCTAGAGCAAACCAAGGCTTCTTCTGTGCATCGGAGCTTTCAAAGGAGTTCCAGTGTCCTTATCAACGAGTGCGAGACGCTCTAGCAAAAGGAATAATCAAGGGGCGCTTCGACCGGCAACGGAACCAGTGGCAAGTAGACCTAGACGAGCTAACAGAAGAAGCCTTGGCCATTCTAACCAAACCGAAGGGCACCCACCAGACCTATACCACTGACCTTGGTGACTATCGAGAACGATACGGTCTCAAAAGAACACGGATCAATGGTAAAATGGTGACCGTAGAAAAATAAAGAGTATTATTTAACGGAGGGATAATGATATTATCCAAAAGGATATTATTAATTTTGTTAATCTGCGTCTTAACTATATATGCACCGATAGAGTTGACAAGGTGGATGCTTGTTAATTTAGAGAGGTTATCCACTTATTGGGGCAGACCTGTTTGGCAGTATATGTTGGAGATCACCTTTTTCTGGGCTGCGTATCTAATTGGAATGGTTCTGGTTTATAAGAGGACTAAATAATGGACCTTGTGTTTCAGGAGGTAGAATATGAGGAATAACCACCGGTGGATCGACGAGGAGCGAGCTATAATCAGAAGAGACTACAAACATAGTCGTGCATCCTGCCAGCAGCTCGCGGAATATCTAAGCCGAGAGACCGGAGACAGGATAACTGCATTTGCTGTCAGAGGTCAAGTAACTTCCATGGGTATAGCAAAGAGCGACGACCGGCACCCATGGAATCTAGAAGAAGATGCAAAGTTAATGGAGCTGATCCCTACGTTCTGCCCCCGGGTTGTAGCCAGGAAAATGCACAGGAGCATAAACTCTGTCGTTGTTCGATCAAAGCGACTCAACATATCCCGGCGCGTCCGTAACGGGTGGTTTACCAAAAACGAATTAATGGAGATACTCGGGCATGACCACAAGTGGATCCAGAGGCGTATCGACTCCGGGGCTCTGAAGGCAACATACCACTACGACCATAGGCCGAGCCAGAAGGGCGGCTCTGCCTGGCATATTGAAGAGAAGGACTTAAAGAGGTTTATTAAAACATATCCCGAGGATCTCGTGGGGTGTAATATCGATATCATCACCATTGTAGACATTATCTCAGGAGTAAACAATAATCACGATTAACTAATCTATTATTTCTTAAGAAATAGAAAGGAGGTGACCAGTGAAGTTTAACCCAGATCCGGTAATCAAGTCCGCTTTTCGTATGAGTAAACTAACCAAGGAGTTGCAGGAGAAACAGGACCCGGGTGTAGTTGAACTGATTAGGAAAGAGAGCGGGATCCTGGCACAACGGGCGATGGCGCTGTGGCTTATACTAAACTTCGAGGAGTGAGCAATGATAATCAGATGTGCATGGTGCAAAAGGAAAACTGGTGATAAACCTCCCTATGGTGGTAAGCACGATAAAGAGGTGACGGACAGTATCTGTGACGATTGCCTAACCAAACAATTCCCTAATATAGCCGAGAAAGTAAAGGCGCTAAGCGTAACTGAGAAAGACAGGTATCAAAATGGGTCTTGACAAGGCCTGTCAGGTATGGTAAGCTTCTCTTATGGAAATCAGAGCAGTCATTAAATATATCCATACATGCCAAAAGTGCGGTCATAAGTGGGAGAGCGAGTTAGTACATCCCCGGCAATGCCCGCAGTGCTGGGCACGGAATTGGTCAAAAAATGAGAAAGCCACCGGGGACAAACCAGTGGCCTAATCAATGGAGGCAGCGAGGTGCAGACTCAAACTACCTTTTTGTATTTTACCACCCTAATCACCTCCTGTCAACCAGGGAGGAACTGACCATGCCTAGAAAGAAACCGCCAGACTGCACAAATTGCCACCGCTTCTGCCGAGTTGGAGAGCGCCGGGCCTGCACCCACACCCGGCAGAGAGAGGGGAAGCCGGCATACGAGTTCCTTAAATCCCTAACCCCCTGCGAAGACCTATGGAGGGTAAGACATTTATAGAGGGGTCAACAAATACGACAAATTGTTGAGACTGAAGATGGAGATGACATGGACAAGATATTGAGTTTCGGGGGAGGGTTGCAGACCACGGCCTTGGCTATATTACTGGCCGAGCGGAAGCTGCAGGTAGATGCAGTGGTCTTTTCAGATACCGGGGCCGAGAAGCCGGAGACCTGGTATTACATTGAGAATTATATCAAGCCCCTCTTCGCGTCGATAGGGTTGGAGTTTATCACCGTCAAACACCACCGGGAGACCTTATATGAGAACTGCTGGCGGCTAAACATCGTGCCGTCGATAAAGTGGCGGTGGTGTACTGACAAGTGGAAGGTGCGGCCGATCTTGAAATATACAAAAAAGGCAGTCCAAGCGATCGGCTTCAGTTTAGACGAACGGCATCGGGCGGAGAAACAGTTTGCCGGCGGAAGTCAAATCTAGGCACAACAAAAGGGAGATATTGTTGAAAAGTATTCTCGGAGGAATACTTTAAGGAGACTAAAAATGAGTGACAAAAAATGGGAAGCCAGACGGAGGAGAGCAGACCGCGTTGATGAAATCCTGGGTGGCAAGATAAGCGAGCAAGTCCGTATGTTGATAGCTAGAGAGTACCTTTATGGTATGCAAGGGAAGCCACTTGAGGAACTGACGGATGCAGAGTTACTAGACACAAAGTTCATTGGTCCAAAGACTATCGCAGAGCTCCGGACAGTAGTGCCAGCTCCACCAAAATAAACCAGGTATTCCAGCAGGAATACTTGAAGGAGATAAAATGAAAGCCGAAGAACTGGAGCCTATAAGGTGCAAACTATGCTGCAGAGAGGTGGGGGATCAGTATAGTGGCGTGGAGGAAAACGGGGAATTTGTTGTTGTTGACGAGAAGTGGGGGCTGGCTACAATCCTTAATAATGACGATTGCCTATGCGAGGAATGCGGCCGCTCGATTACATATTATCGGCGGATTAAGTAAGTATTCACAAAAAATAATTTACGGAGGTAAGGAATGAAAAAGACAAAGGAAACCTTATCGACAAGCTTATCGTTCTTTACCCTTGGGCATCAAGGCTTGGTTGCCTGGGCGATCTGCACGAACATGCCCCAGGAAGAAGCGATAGGTCATGCCAACGCTATCGGCCCTACGGGGATCTCATCCAGATGGGAACTATCAGAAGATAAATTCCCGGATGGTAAAGATAACCCCCACGATTGTCCTGACAAGCCGGGAAACAAACATTATATGCTGACCTGTTAAGTATTCCATGCAGAATACCTAGTCAGCAATAAAGGAGTTTTGTTGAGATGGCAAAAATTAAGCAAGTGAAAATGGCACTCGGGCTTAATCCTCTAAGACCCTATCTGGAGACAACTGTAGCCATAAACTATAACAGCACTGATGGGCGTACATCGACATACCGAAGGCCAGTCCCATCCGATAACGAGAGGTTTTTCATCAAACTCCCCAAGGTAGTAGCTGACGCTCTGGGAGTGGATCAGGCAAAGGCGAGTGACCAAGACGCAGTTGTAGTTAAATTCAAAGAACTCATCGAGCAATATAAATACTTAGATACCGAAGTAAACAAGGTTATTCTTTATACAATTGATGTAGACCCGAAGCCTGGGGATAAGAAATCTGCATTTTCGCCTGGCCATCTCAAAGTAGTCGTATGGGCCGGTACATACGAAGAAACAGTGGCCACTGCCGGCGATGGTGGTAAGCGGTATTCATATGCTAGGGTAGAGAGCCCAGTTAATTTCGCAGAGTTAGATGAGTTTGATCGCTATAACCCAGCGAGGAGACATGCGAACCGTTTTGATGGGCAGGTGCCGTGGACTGAACAAAACGCCGCATTCTTCGTATGGATTAAAGATAATATGACCTTGCTTATAGAACGCTTACATGATTTGAAGCAGCCAGATAATTTAGTTGAAGCGATACAGGCTGGTCGGTTGCTACCGCTAGGAGAAAAGTAACTATACATTTGGCTCTAAAAAGTATTCCACAAAGAATACCTTTTGAAAATAAAGGGGTTTTGGTGAGATGCCATTTATTTATGATTTGAAACCACAAGAGAAAATATATGCTCTGCTTGAAGGGTCGGAAATGCAGAGCATGGTGCCAGAGAATAATCGTGTTTGGTGGACATTGTATTTTTATAGTTCGGAGAAAAGTCGCCTTGTCGCTGCCAAGAAAAAGAAAAGGCTTTCACCGAGTGCTATATTTATGACCTGGGAGTTTACCTTAGAGGATATTATCAGGCAAGGTAAATGGTTGTTAACTTTACAATCCGACAAAATATTACTATCAGACAAACTGGATATATTAAGGCAAATAACAGGGTAGCACGACCCCAAAGGAGGGGATATGGGAAAGTTTAGTTACACAGAATACAAATGGAGTGAGGACAATATCCACATTATATTGAAGGTAATGGAGTTGGTGGTGGCTGGGATATTATTAGCTTGGATACTAATGGTTACATAGTGAGGGGCAAGTATAAAGTTCCTGAGGCAAAGGACTAAATGAAAGCTAACCAAGTAATTTGTAAGCATAGATATATGGACGATGATGGCGAGAGAGTTTGCCTTTATTGTGGAGATAGACCTAGTTCTAAGCAAAGACAAATCTCAGAGGACGAATATATTACCCCTAAAGGTGCGTTGCAAAAGAAGCCTGGAAGAAAGCAGACAGGAGAAAGTAGGAAATGTTTAGATTGTGGGAAAGATATATTTGTCAGGGCATATCGTATTAAACAAGGCAGAGGAAACTATTGTAAAAAATGTGCTAATAAAAAATACCTACCACCAAAAAGGTTTGGAGGGGGGATATATATAAGTAGGAACGCTGAGGGGGCTGTTCCAGTTGAAGCTATATTAAAGTATTTGGTTTTGAAGGTTAAAAAACTAGAGGATATAGTTTCACAATATTGTGAAAGAAAAAAGGGAAAGGGTAGCAAAAGAGCAGCGAATATTAACAAATCTGTCAACACAGTGTTGACAGATGAGCAGATGGCAATAGAGTGTATCAAGTGCGATAGCCTTAAAATGGCTAATGGTATGTTAAGGTGCAAATTACAAGAGTGCAAATATAAATATGTCGTTATGGAAGATAAAGTATTCTACGAAGAATGCTTGAAAGGAGGCTAAAGTGAGTTGGGAAAAAGGAAGACCTGAAGGATGGGAGAACACTAAAGATAGTTTAATCGGGCTAGGGGCAAATGACCAAGAGAAGAAGGATAGGTATTTTGAAGCTGGTGCTGATGCTATGCACAAAGCCGACCTCCAGTTCTTACGGGAATTCCCCGACCTAGTTAGAATGATGCAGGCACACATGACCAAGCAGCAATGGTTCGACTTTATAGGTAAGGAAACATAATACACATTATGTTTCGGAGGTAAATATGAGAACACAAGACGAAATCGTAGCAAGGGTAGAGGAACGCAAGGACAAGGACTTCTTTGGTTTTGAGACATCAGAGTATATAGACTATCTGGATTATGTTCATGCCAAAGAGTTCTTGAAAGATGATACCACTCAAGAACAATGGGAAAAGGAGCAGATTAAAACTAAGGCACCGGCCGAAGCCATCAAAGCCTATATGCCCTTTGCTTGGGATAAAGCTAACAATTGCAGAGGGCTATCCGCGAGCCGTTCCATTCAGCACATGATAGCCTGGTTGTGGCTTGACGGAAAAGACTGGGCAAAAGAGCTTGAGGACTACGAATACTACGGGAAACCTCAACTGGTGCGAATCTGTGAGGAATATGGTATAGACTGGCGGACCCTGGATGATGACCGTTGGGCTAATGATGAAGATGGCAAAGGTATTAGCGCAGACGAGGCGCTCGGAAGAAAAACATAACAGCTATTATTTAAAGGAGAGTAATTGTGACAAATAAAGGCACACTGAAAGCTGAAGTGCGAAGACTACTCCGTCATGGCCAGGAGAATGCCCTCACCGGTGAAAACATTGCCAAGCTTCTCGGTTTTAAAGGCGACCGTACAGTGCGCCTTGCCATCAGGGAGATGACAGCTGAAGGTCTGCCGATAGCTGCCGCGGTTACCCCCCCTCTTGGCTATTTTATCGCTAGTTCGCTGGAAGAGGCTGATACTTATATGCGGGTCCTGAAATCCAGATTGGTCAATGACGCTTACCGCCGGCGGGACTTTAAGCTGGCAGCCAGGGGAATATTAGATCCCTACCAAATGGGACTTCTTTAGTGAAATAAAAAGTGCTTATAATATAAGCAGGAAAAGGACAAACTGTAGCTAAAAAGGGGAGGTAAATTATGTTTAACTGGCTTACTAGACACTTTAAACAGGCACCAGCAGCTCCTTTTACAGTCATGCTGGTTTTAAGAACTAACGGAAAGAAAAGGGGCATTCATGCTACTACCCAAGAGTTGAAGAATGTAATAAAGGCATGGCCAAGTTCTACCTTACCAATTATGAATTTTGATATGGCGGACGGAACTAGGGTAGGCATTCACCGCGACCGGTTGCTTGAGTGGCGATCACACATTCAGAAATAAAAAGGAGGGTCAATCTATGAGTCAATGGACACACGTAGCCGGAATAATCAGGATAGATAGCATGGGCGTTGCTATTTTAAGAGGGCCTGCCGAGAAAAAGGTGGAAAAAATCAAAGAAGCCGTAACGAAAGCACTGGGTAATACCTGTGACTTTGAATCCAGTAGTGAGGCCTTTGCTCAGTGTAATGTCCCTGGGGGAAGCGAAGGAAGCCTTCAGTATACTATCTCCCGCAATTCGGATGAAGACGAACACGCTCTCAGCTGGGGTTATATTGCTATCTGGGGAGATCTTCGCGACTTTGGTGCTGAAGACGTGCAAAGTGTAGTGGATTGGTTTCAACAGAGCCTTGATAGGCTAATTAAACCCGATGGATTCGGGGATCCGGCAGAGATGACAGACCGGGAGAAGGCTGACTATATGCTCTCTGCATTTATGATAAGAGACGCGGTGCTCAGTGTAAGTGTTGAATATTCCGATACGACAATCCTGCTATGGGATGAGGAGAAAAAGAAAGTTAGCGCAAAAGTATTCCGATAGGAATGCTTGGAAAATAATCTAGTTATTTCTCAAGAAATAGGAGAGAAAGCTATGGGTAACCCGGAAGAGCCACAGTATAGGGCGTTGAAATACTGGTGCCCGCATTGTAAGTTAGCGTACACGGAAGCCGGGAGTGTAAGAAAACACCCCACCAAACAAGAGTGCCCCCGGTGTCTTAAAAAAGCTGAGGAGTAAGGAGGTAAAAATGCCAATAAAAGGTATAGCGGAGGTTAAACGTGATTAGCACGAGCGAATGGCTAGAGACCATACCTGAAGATTTTGGCCACTGGTTTGCTGGTTGTGTAGATGGCGAAGGCAGCTTCGCGTTGATTCGGGGCAAAGGACGCCATGGACTAACTAGGGGGTCATATCACCATCGTCTAGCTATTGGCCTTCACATTCAAGAGTTACCTCTCCTAGAAGAAATAAGACATATTTTATCCATGGGCGGTATCCAGAATAAGCCAGCTAAGAATGGGCACTCACCCATGGCCCAGTTAGTATTCCAAAATAAGCGTGATTGTCAGCGGTTAGTCGCCCTTTTTCAGCGGTTTTCTCTTCGCTCCCATAAGAAGGAGGAGTTTGAGATATGGGCAGAGTGCGTGAAGCTCTGGTGTACCGGAATCATGACGGAGGGGCTATTCAGACAAGCACATAATAAATTGAAGGAGGTGAGGTATGCCTATAAAAGACCTCAGCAATGTTCGCAGAATCCCAAGAATCGGGAAGATCAGGTTGGGTATCAAAGTAGAGGTGCCAGGCAAGAATCCATACCCCAAAGCAACCGACTATTTTAATGTCCCCGATGAGATAAAGAACATCGTGGGCGAGGAGCCCAAGAAGCTGAACATCATGTTCCCAACCGAGAATAAAGATGAGTTTGCTCAGCAGTGGCTCCGCTGCTACTCCTTCTCCCAAGGGCTTATCTGCAAGGGAGATGGAGTTAAAGCCGTCAGGAAGATTGACGTTGCCAATGGAGACATCGCCAGCCACACTACCGAGGAGTGGACTCGCAAAGACTGGGGATGCGACCCGGACACTTGCGTACAGTTCTCTGAAAAGCAGTGCCGGCCGGTAATGAATCTTCTCTTTCTTATGCCCGACGTGCCCGGGCTTGGCGTCTGGCAGCTAGATACCAGTTCCTACTATTCCATCGTGAACATCAATTCCTCCTTAGCTCCAGATGGCCTGATCAGGAAGCTATGCGGGCGGGTATCTTTCATCCCCCTTGTCCTATCGCTAGAGCCACAAATAGTTGAGCCAGAAGGTATTAAAAAGAAGACGGTTCATGTTCTCAACGTCCGCAGTGAAGTTAAGCTAGTTGAAATCCAAAAGCTGGGCCGGGTACCGCCAGAGAAGGTTTTACTGCCGGCATTCGATGAGAATGAGATACCAGAGGACCTTATCCCTGAGGAGATAGCAGGTAAGGCGGAAGCCGAGGTAGCAGAGAAAAGGGCCCCGGAGAGGCCAGCCCCAATTGAACCGATAGTGGAGAAACCGGCTACGGATATCACCGAAGCCGATATACCAGACATGGATGCCGTCGTCAAACTCTGCTTTCACTTCTGGCAGATGAAGCCGGTCGAGATATGCGGAGAGCTCGGCTACGGAACAATGATAGATCTCCATGCTTCGGGGCTCTCCCCCTGGGATACCTGGTTAACTATAAAACAACTGAGGCAGCCCCCGGAGCCAGAGGAAGCACCAGTACCCGAACCAGAGCCGGTACCGGAGCCAGCTGCCCAGGAAGAACCACCGCAAGAAGTCGAACAGCTATGGCCAGAGGACACGCCCCCCGGGGGCGCCGAGGAGCATGACACTCAGCTTGAACCTGAATCTAAGCCAGTCGAGGAAATAAAGGGCTTTGTAGATATAGCCAGGCTAGAAGAAAACCTTAAAACCCTGCGAGCGAAGAACCTCACGGCTTGGGAAGAGAAAAATCTCCTTTCCTACATTAAAATGACTTACACCGTCGAGGGTGAAACCGTGCTCGAGGCCGCAGCAAAAATGGATCAAGGAGCTGCAACCCACTTTATGAAAAGAATTCAGGAAGCTCTGCCGATGATATAACTAAAGAATCACCCCCTTAACAACCCCCGTTAATAGAAAAGAAGAGAAGGGAATAGAATAGAAGGGAATAGAAGGGGTTACAGAAAAAGGTTACAATAAAGTGTAACCAATAGTTACAAAGGGGCTAGAGAATGTCGGATGAACAGTGGGAAAAGATAATTGAGGAGAAAATAGAGACTGCCAAACAGCGTGGCAGTAGAAAGAGAGGTTGGGTAAAACTTGATAGTGCTTGGCTGACAAGCTCTATCAATTATCGGATGGATTTAAGCGAGATAGCAGTCTTTTCAAAGTTAATCGTTATGGCTGATGCGTTTGGTCCTGTGGCTGGCCTTATTAGTGATAATGATTTTCGCCCGATGCCGCATGAGTACTTGGCGCATCAAGCCTGTTGCCCACTAGAAGTTTTTGAAGAGACCATTAAAAAAGGTGTTGCTGACGATAGTATATATGAAAATTCTCATGGTATCTTCGTGACTCACTTTGATGACTACCAATTTACAGAATATGACCGGCAGAAGCCCTCCAGGGTTGCCAGAAGGGAAGCTAAAAAGGCAGCGGCTCAGAGATCATTCAAGGAGTGTCCCGATTGCCATTACCTTGTAGAGGTGTCAAAGGTTACTGAGAGAATGGAAGTCTGCCCGCAGTGCAAGAAGAAGGGGAAGGAAGTACTACTCGTGGTGAAGGAAGGAGAAGGAAAGAATGAGAATTGAAGTTCCCTTCCTGCCCCCGGTGGAGCACTCCCCAAACAGCCGCGAGTTTTGGGCTGGGAAGTATAAGGCAGGGAAGGAGTATCACGATGCGGTGTACTATTGCTGTGTGGATGCCAGAAATGTTGGGGAGCGCAAGGGGTTATCCTTTCCCCTGGGAAAAGCCAAGCTTGGCCTAACCGTTGTTTTTGCAGAACTGCGGGTGAGAGACGCCGATAACCTACTCAGTAGATTTAAACCGGGGCTCGATTCTGTAGTTGACTCAGGATTACTCTTTGCCGACGATATGGAGCACTTAGAGATTGGGGAAGTGCAAGTAATTGTGGATCCTGAACGAGCTCCTCTTACTATAATTGAACTGGAAGAAATAGGAGGTAAGTGATGAAACTGAAATTGGGTCAATTGGTAGCTGCTGAGGTAATCGACCGGCTCTCCCCTTACTGTCAGCGAATTGAGGTAGCTGGCTCTATCCGGAGGCAAAAGGAAATCGTCCATGATATAGATATCGTTCTTATCCCCTCGGATTTGTGGAACCTCGAGCACGAAGTGCTAGGCCTGGCCCGTCCCTTTCAGCCCAAGATGAGTGGCGCGAAGCTGAAGCGTTTTGATTACAATGGTGCGCAGATTGACCTGTACTTTGCTTCTCCGGAGACCTGGGCAACTTTGTTCCTGATCCGCACCGGGTCTGTAGAGAGTAACATTCGCCTATGTACCCTGGCCAAGAAGAAGGGCTGGCACCTGGCGGCTAGTGGCGACGGGCTGTTCGATGATACCGGTCAGAGAGTTGCCGGTGATACTGAGGAATCAATATATAAGGCTCTAGGCTTGCAGTACCGGGAGCCGGCTGAGAGAGACTAGGAGGACTGCCTCTCTAGACAAGTATTTCCCAAGAAATAGGAAGGAGGTTAAAAATGCCTGAAAGCAAATTTGCCAAAGCAATAACTAAAATGGTCAAGGCATGTGACAAGCTTGCCCGGGACCTGAAAAAAGACGCCCAGACAATACGTGAGGCGGCTGAGGAGTTGCGGGACGAAGAAAGGAAGGATTAGCTCTCATGGCTGGCCCCAGGATAAAGAAAGCCTCTGAAATATTCCACCCGGTGGATCCAGAACTGCACGTTATCGATCGAGGGCGACGCAGGACAGGTCGAAAGGGCAAGGCTGAAGATTGGGAACTGTCAGGGGGAGCGCTTTGCTCCCGGTGTGGATTAGAAACTGTGAAATTCCGTCCCCGCGATGGTGTGTGTCCTCTATGTGTTCGAGACCTTGAGGAGAAACAAGACAGGGACGATAAAAAACGAGCCAAGCAGCTCAAGTTTATCCATCAGCATAATGCTCGTATTGCAAAGAGAAAGGGAGCCACTTAGTGGCTCCCTTTTTTTATTGAGTTAGTTACCCGTCAAGCTAAACTCTTAACAAGCTCTGCTAGCCTTGGTGAAGCGTTCTCTAACACCTTGGCGGCCGCCGCCCTTCTGCCCATAGAGCGCAGCCCCGACGCAGCGAGCATGTGCATTGGTGGGTGGTACCCATCTCCCGAACGGGGTAATTTTGCTCTTCATTGCGTGAGCTAATGTTCTGCCTTTACCCATCGGTTTGTCCTCCTTTTCTCATATTTTAGTTGATATCAGCATAAACTGTCTGAGAAGAAGTATCAAGGAAAGTGTTTAAACGCTTGGGAGAATGAGTTTATCCTTGCAGTCCAGTAGTACTAGGGCGGGGATAGACTGGATTTCGTTCTTGACGGCAACTTCCAGGCCTTCTGGAGTATTGACGCTTAATTCCTGCACGATCCCTCTGGCAATATCTTCCTTGTGTAGTTCCCTCTCTTCGGCGCAGGGGATGCACCTTTCCTGAGTCAGCAATACGAGTTTGGGGCGACAATCTCCTTTGGCTGTGCTGACGAGTTCTTTCAGGCATGCTAGAGCGTTTTTATTGTTCTCAATTGAAAAGCAACCATCGATTTTCTTTTGCTGGTCTATCATTTTACTCCTTCCTCTGGTCCTTCTGGATATTCTACACTTTCCCCGAGCCCTTCAAATAGTGCAATCCAATCTAGGGCCACTTGCCCGGTGGCTTGGTTAACGATTACTTGATGGTCCTTAGAGTCTATTATGATATTGCCGTTTTCCCGGTGCATATCGATAGTCTCTCCATTCTTCATGTGAAATCGTGCTAGGTGTTCTTTCATTCTTCTTTCTTCAGCCTCTTATTCATTCCCTGGGCGTAGGCAATAAGTTGCTGGCGGTTATCCAATTGCAGTTTTAGCCGTAGGGTCCGGATGTGGGCTCTGACTGTAGTGGGGGAGAGGGATAATTCGCCAGCTATGTCTTTTGTTGTAAGCCCACGCGAAAGACTGTTGATAATCTGCTTCTCGGTGTCACTGAGCATCTGATCCCAGTCCGTCGCCAAGGAGCCCGATTCTACCTCATACCCTACTGCACTGTCACCTTCTTCAAAGAGGTTGATAAGAAGGTGAAAACCCTCGTCCTCTACCTTTTCAATATAGCCGTAGTGGTAATCTCCACTAACGCTAACTATTTTCACATAAGCGTCCTTAGCAAAGTCCACTTATGCACCTCGTAGCTCGTTCCATTTAGCCTGGCATTTCTTGATGTCTGGCTGTGAATCTCTCCAATCCCCTCCACCACTTCCTGTTTCTTTAATGCAGGAGGTCATAAAACGCTTATAAGTAGGGGGGGAACCAGCTTTTGTCATACTGCAGAGTTTTATTGCTGATTCCAGCCGGGCTGGTAGATTATCAACTGTGAGCCCCTCCATATTCATCTTTGTAGACATACAGGTGGCCAGATTGACCGGGTCTATGCTGTGGCGCGAGCCCTTGTGGGGCTTTGGCTCCCTTGCAGGCTGGTTAATACATATCTGTTCTGCTTCGGCCTCACTTTTCGCCTTGCCTGAGCAGGTTTTTGCTCCTATGCAGAAGCGAAGCTTCCTGTCTGGACCTCCGCCCTTCATAAACGGTATCATACATTTGTTATAAGCAGCTCTATCCATACTTCTTCTCTATTTTTTTAGTGGCTTTATTTACTATTAGAAAGCCAATGCCAAGGCCAATACCGGTTATCACACCCCATAGTATTTTATTCCCAACTGTTGGGGGGTTGAATTCTTGGGTAACTCGCCGTCTGTTCACGCTATCATCCAAAAGGTCTTTTTACTATCGCAAAAACCAGTAAACCGAAGAACCCCACTGTGATTAAAACTGGAACAATTGGAGATCCCCCATTCTGTGTTATTGCATTGCAACCTGGTGGGCACTTCTCCCCTTCTTCAAGTACTATTATAGAATCATCGAGACAACGGCACTCGAAATAGCGTCTACCTCCTCCACCTTCTCGTCCACCTTGATGACCGGGGCCAATAGCCAAAGCCGGTATTGCTGGTGCTGGTTTGGGGTACCGCCGGCGCCGTCGTGCCTCTTCCTCCTCATCTTCCTGTCTTATTCTCGTTAGAGCCATATTACTCCTCCTCTACTGAGGTTTCTGGTTCACTAATCCCCTCTTCTTGCGTAAACTCACTGGTGTCCATTCCGCACTTTTCCAATGCTTCCTTTATTGTGATCCGCTGCTCGCTCATCCTCTCTTTTACCACATTGCCCAGCTGCTTGAAATCGGGGTACTTTTCCTGGAACGTCTCGGTTCCAAAGAGCTTCTCCATCCCCTCGAGCAAATTGAGAGCCTGAAACTGGCACATCAGGTCGTCTATATCGCACTTTGGTTTTTCTTCAGCCATGTTATTCCTCCCCTTCTAATTCCTTTTTCCCTAGTAAAGAATCCAGAACTCGTTCCAGTACCTTGGCGATAGTTGCAGCTGCGACGGCGACTAAAAACAGTTTACCCATCTGGGATAGCTCAGAGGGTTCACTCTTGAGAGCCATCTCTTACTTCTCCTCCAGCTTTTCTATTGCCCTCTCAGCTAGCTGTTTCTTTTCCTCTTTCGGCATTCTGGCCATCCTTTCCTTAAACCACCCCTTGCCAATCTCCGTTCTTGTCGTTTGTATATTGGCAGCTGCTCGCTCGAGCCCATTGACTGAACTTAACCCCTCCAGATCATGTCGAGCGCTGCGGCTGGCAACCAGAGCTTGATTTGCTAGTTCCTTTTCCCACTCAGACAGGTTGACTATCATCTCGGGTCTCAGGTCGACCCGTTCCATAGCGTTGAGTTCATCGATGCACATATTTACCCGTTCAATAACCTCTCCAGACTCCAAACCATCCGTTTTGGCGAACCTCACTGCTTCGTTTGTTAGTCCGCTACATGTGCCCAGGTGCCCGATTGCACAGGGTACGCAACCCGCTACAATGCCTGATGCCTTCTCACCTTCTACAGTGGTCGTAGTGATTTCCACTACTTCCGGGGGTTGGTCTTCTACTATAACGGTTCGGTGCTCTGTTTTAGGTGCCCGCCTGGGGAGTCGGGTCCTGATAAGCTCGGTGATGAACTTCCCCCCCTCCCGACAGATCATGGCTACTGTTTGTCTGTCCATAATGCACCTCTTATTTACCATTGTTAGCACATCATTCTGCTGTTGTCAAGCTTGGGGTCTTGACAATGCTTCCTTTTTGTGCTTTAGTGGTAATAAGTTGTAGCGTTACTCGCTACTACTGTAATAGAAATAATGACGGTGTTATAGTAGTATAAGTACAACAGGAGTGACATAGTGGCAGAGACAGCAAAGGAATTAGCCTTCGCCCTGTTTGACCAGGGTAAGAGGCCGAGCGACCCGGAAGTAAAAGACCTGGGTATCAAGGCAAGATCAACCTACACTTACTTCCAGACATGGAAGAAGAAAAACAACCCCGATGGTAGTAAAGCTACTACAACTCCAGTCAGGAGTGCTAGTGGGATTGAGATCGGCAAGATAGTAATTGCCCCCGAGAACTGGGGCTTCACCCAGTACGGGGCTATACTTGTTCTCGATACTTATAATAAGGCGAAGACTGACATAAACTACGGTGGTACTGTAGGTGAATTTATATGTGATATGTGTGAGTTTTATCGCCGGTTACTAAACTACAAGGAGGTGGATGGTGGTAGAGCAATCAGTGAAGGGCCCGGAGGCATTGAAAAGGATGGCCCAACAAGCCCTGACGAATTACAACACGCCGAAGTCAACTGAAGAAGGTAAAGATCCATTGGTGGAGGCACAGCAGTTTGCGAAGCAGATGGCTGCTAATGCCTTAATTGAGGGTGAGGTGGAGAAGTCCAGGGCATCGGTGATTAAGGCTAAGGCTGAGGCTGATGAGGCATTAGCCAAAGCGGAGAGGGCTAAAAAGGGAGGGGGTGAAGGCGCCGATGGGCCGTTTAAAGTCAGTGGAAGCGTGGATTTGGGTAAGTTCAACTACCAGGACCTACTTAAGCAGCAGTCTGATGATTTGAAAGCGCTGAAGACGGAAGCCGACGAGGCGGCAGCCAACCAGGCAGCCATCAGTGACGACCTCAGGGAAAGGCTCCACGCCAAAGAGATGGAAGTGATGACTACCAGTTTTACGGCTCAAATGCAGGTTCTCACTAAAATGGTTGAGGCCAGCGCCTCGAAGGGAAGCTTCATGGAGCAGTACGCTGGAATGCAAAATATAGCAAAGACGCTCGGCTTTAGCCAGCCACAGATGGCCGGCGATATGTCTTCACAAATGACGCTGAAGAAGATGGAGTTTGAGCAGACAATGGAGTTGAAGAAGATGGCGAGGGATGAGAAGCGGGCTGACCGTGATTTTCAACGGCAATTAAATGCAGATGGTGAAGAGAGGGCGGCTAGGAAAATAGAGCAAGAACGAGAAGCAAAGAGAGACGAAATGTTCACCAGTGCTCCCAAAGTGATTGGCAGCGCAATAGCCCAAGGTATACTGGCGAACAAGGGTAAAGGGGGGGGCGTAACTGAAGAGGCCCCTACTGAGGTCGAGACTCCCAGGGAAGAGCAGGGGAAACATGCCGAAGCTGGCTGGGGTGAGGGTGGTGAAGTGGAGTGTCCCGATTGCAGTCAGCCAATAGCCATAGGACGGACAGCAAGGGCGGCGGTGTGCGCCAACTGTGGTACGGAACTTCCGATAAGAAGAATCGGAGAGAAACCCACAGTGGGAGGGAAATAACAAATGGCACCAGGGCTTTCAGACTTAAAACAATATGCCGGGCTGTTCAGCAAGGGGTTCGTTATTGAGATGGCTCCCGAGATCGCCAAGGGCATGCTTGTTGAAATGCTCAAGGCAAAAGGGACCAACGTGGAAGGCGCCAGCGATTGGGTTCAAAATAACACCTCTTTGTGGGGAACCTTTGATCAGGAAGAGCAGGCACTATTCAAGGAGTTGGTAGAGAGGGTGGGAAACGTTGACTGGCTTGACGCCGACTGGGTGATTGCTGCACTCAAGAGTGATATGCCGGCGGTGGCGAGTCTGCTGCTTGGCTGGACCAAGGCGAACAACTGGTTGAAGAGGCAGTGTGAGATAATCAGAAAAGAGGTGGGGGAGTAATGTGCTGGAAGTGGTTTAAGAACCTATTTAAGCGTTCAAAGAAGCCGACTATTCCGGGGAGGAAGCCCCGCAGGTGGTGGGAGTTCCCCTACAGGATATATAATACCAGCCGAGGTGGGCTTAATATGCCTCGTTATCAACCATGTCCCGAATGTAGAGCTGGAGCCAAGAGGCAGTTTAAGACCGAGTTTGGTGCCAATTATTTATGTAAGTGCGGGGATAGTTTTGTGGTCAGCAGGTAGCTAAACTTGACAAAGCACAAATAAAGTGCTTACTATAAAAGAAAATAGATATTATGAGGGTCGCCCTAGTGGCGGCATTTTTGTTTTTGGGGGTGTTAAGTGGCAGACCCAAGGAGTGTACTGGTCATAATAATGACACCCATGGGCCCCGTGTTCCAAAGTATGACAGAAGAGGAGTTTAACAGCTTTCTCAGTGCACACAATATTCCCCTTGACCAACTCGGAAGGAAAACACCCGTCCCGAAGGTATTTGAAGATGCGTTCAAGAAGGAGGAATGACTATGCCAACACTGACAAAATGCTCCGAGTGCGGGTACCCTATTCAGGCCAATGTTGAAGGCGAGACTACTACCTGCGCCTACTGTGATGCTCCCCTGATTGCTCAGGGCGTCACCCTCCCAACCCCACTGTTCGTCGGGCTCGTAGCCTTCGGCCTGGGGGTGCTTCTCGGACCAGCGCTGATAGCCTCAACAAGCGAGGGTAGAAGCTGGCTGGAAAAACAGGCTAGAGGAATTGGAAGATAATGAGTAAGTGCTCAGATAATTTACTAGAACTTCAGAAGGTGATGAAGCGAGATCTGCTAGATGAGGCAGAAGGCTCTAGTCGATATAGAGAGATGGCTACTAAACTTACAGCCATGAGGGAAACTAACTACTCTGAAATTTTCACTTTGCTAGCTCAAGCAGAACAGATGCACAAAATGGTAATAGAAGGATTGGTAGACGCTATCGACCTCAGGTGTGGTAGGGAGGTCAGCTCGCAAAAGGATAGATAAAAGGAGTTCTAAATGCCAGATAGAATAGCAATTGACGATCAGCCGATATCAGCGACATTCTTCGGTGAGGGCAGGTGGCTAACTGACTTTATCACCCCCAACGCCATCGACATCAAGGAGCTTCACAAAAACCTGACCCAGGAGGCAACTAGTCTTGAGGACAAAATTGCCATTCTCCACAATTGGGTGGCTTCTGAAGTTAGATACACGAGGTTCGTTAAAGGTAGATTATCAGTTGAGGGTAAAAGCTCGGTTCAGGACGACTTGTGGAACATGCCCTCCATCACCGCCAGGGTAAAAGTAGGAAACTGCGCCAACAAAGCCTTTTTGATGACTTCATTACTGAGACAGGATATGTCCTCACACCAGGTCCACTGCGTTCTGGGCAACCTCTACAACGGCAAGCCCGGCGGGCATGCCTGGGTTCAGGTAACGCTTGGGGGCATTGATTATATTGTTGAGACCACCAGGGTAGATGTGCCGGCCATGGTTTTAGACTCAAGCACCGAGAGATACGAGGCGGTTCATCTTTTTAACGACGAGACGGCCTATGCCATTGAGGGAAGGACCGTGATGGAGCCGATGACCGCTTGCTATTCCACCTGGCTTTCTGATTATCTGAATTGGGCTTACATTGAGGGGGGAAGGTAATTGCAGTGGTTAATAGCTGGTTTAGCCTTTACTCTCCTACCTATTTGGCGAAGTGGTGTCCACAGCAGGAAGGAAGGAGTGAATCTCTGGCAGTATATGACTGACCTTACGCAAGAGGGATATGATCCTTTCGGCCATCCGCATATTCCCTATGAGGAAGCGGTTGAACGAGCTAGGGAGGCTTATCAACGATGTGGTCTCAGCAGACGAAGCGAGGGGTAGCACTTGTGGTTGTTCTCAGCTTAGTACCTATATGGAGAAGTGGGGGCAGAGAAAATATGACGTTTTGGGGATGGGCATGGAATCATACAATATTTGGGCCCGAGGTCGAATATGTGCCTGAAGAAGACTACGAGGCAGAGGTCTGTAGGCTTGGGAGGAGATACTAGTGGCAAAGTGGGAAGAAGTGGCTGCCGGCAGCTTTTGGGAGCTAGCTGACTTGCGTCAGTATGAGCCTCTTTTAGAGGAGGGCGCCAGGGGGTTGTTGGAGCTTGACCTCAGATTGCCTGTTTCGGAGAATGTGGCGAAGGAGCTCGAGGACAAGCTAAGGGAGGCTGGTGTGGCAGATGTAAAAGTAAGGAGGGCCAGCCCTATGTTGCAGATATTCTTTAGAAAGGGTTTCCCCTGGCTGGCGGTCATAGCCGTGATAATAATAGCATTCCTTGTTTTGGCCGCTTTGATAGTAGGCTGGAGGCTGTTTAAGGACGTACCAGAAGCGGCACCCGTGTTCGCTATAGTCGGCTTGGGCCTTCTAGCTTTGGCAGTGGTATTATTGACGAGGAAGGAGTTGTAATGCAAGTTACTGTAGCTCTTAAAAACCCACCCAGCGGTGGAACTATGTGGACAATGGTGCTGACCGACTGGGATATAACTATCCCTATACGTGAGATTAGCGGTAAAGAAAGACTTGACATAGCCGAAGCAGCCGCCTTTGAGATT
>SDBT01001757.1_pt1 | contig 38646 bp, 31 predicted proteins | sample 2277101 | NCBI WGS metagenome assembly SDBT01 (sample SAMN10404973, study PRJNA504765) | marine sediment metagenome | isolation source: marine sediment core GS10_PC15, 103 cmbsf | place: Arctic Ocean: Southern Knipovich Ridge | collected 2010 | reverse complement strand
CTTGACTGGCTTAAAAAAAAATCTGGACTTGACACTTGAACAAAAACGAAGGGCAGTAGAGCCCATGCACAGCAAGATAACGATTTGTCGGCAGTGCGAATTGCTGGGACTTGGCCGAAGCAGTTTGTATTATAAGTCCTGTGGCAACTCACAATATAACGAGCAGTTAATGAGATTGTTAGACGAACAATATATTGAGACGCCGTTTTACGGTATTGACAAGATGACCGAATGGTTGCGACGTCAGGGCCATTATGTCAATCATAAAAGAGTTCGACGGCTAATGCGGAAAATGGGCTTAGAAGCAGTATATCCACGTCGAAAGTGTTGTTTGAGCATACCAGACAAGCAGCACAAGATATATCCGTACCTGCTCAGAGACATACAGATAATCCGGCCTGACCAGGTCTGGTCGACAGATATAACATATATTCGTATGTATCACGGCTGGCTTTATCTCGTGGCTGTAATTGATTGGTTCAGCCGTTACGTTCTCAGTTGGGAAATGTCGATAACACTGGAATCAGAATTTTGTATTTCTGCTTTGAAAGAGGCATTGAGTTTGGGCAAGCCTGAGATTTTTAATACGGATCAGGGCAGCCAGTTTACCTCGATAGATTTTACAAAAGTATTGTTGGACGCAGGCGTTCAAATTAGTATGGACGGCAAAGGACGAGTCTTTGACAATATTTTTATAGAGCGACTGTGGCGAACAGTGAAAGTTGAGGAGGTTTATCTGCGGGACTATCAGACAGTAACCGAGGCGAGGTATAACCTTGGCCGGTATTTTGAGCTTTATAATAATCGACGATTACACCAGGCGTTGGGCTATCGCACCCCAGCCGAGGTGTACGGCGTAGCAGTTGGCACTCCGGTCGCCCTACGGGCTCCCTCCGTTCCAACTGCTCTAACAGGCAGCGATGAATCCACCTTAAAAGCCCCGGTTTTTTGTCTTGACAATGGGTAGGGGTATACCTCATCAGCTAAAAAAAGTTAACTTTCGCGTATTATAGCGAGGCATGTGAAACGATGCATGAGGGACTTTGGGAAAAGCTTGTCGCACTCGACCCGGCAGAAACGGCCCGTCGGGCAAAGTGTGAATATATAGGCACTTGCGGCCATTACGAGGTGGTGCTGTTAGGGTGCGGGTATGTGGTTGACCCCGCCGAGCGAAGGATTTATCTAAAAGAATCCGCTCACCAGGACCAAGAGGCCGCAGAGGCCGGATTTTTGGAGCAGCTTTGCATCCTTGCGTACCTGATAAACGCCCGCGAAGTGCCTGTAGCGAACAAACTGGTTGCCGCGGAGCAACTGGAGGGAGGGCAGTTCTTCTTTCGCGGTCCGCACGAACTTCCCACGGCTGCGCTGGTAGAGGCCTTTGGCGACAATCCGGCTCTGCTGTACGAGGCAGGTGAGCAGTTGGGGGCCAAGGCGTGCGAGTATGGGGGTGCGTCGATTGAGTTGTCGGTACTGCCTCGATTTGGGCTGACTTTCATTATTTGGGGGCGGGATGCCGAATTTGGCGGCCGGGCCTCGATACTTTTTGACCAATCGGTCGATCAGCAATTGCCATTAGACGCGATTGGGGCGGCCGTAAATCTGGCGGTCAAAGCTGTGATAACCTCTCTTGAAAAAGGTAGTTAGAGTCCACCGCCCCCGCCCGGAAACACCGCGCTGGCGGCCTACATACCGATACACCAGTGCGAAAAACGCGAAAAACGCTTTACAGCAAGAAAAAGCTTGCTACAATACGGCTGATTCCTGTAGAATTCTTGTTTTTGATAATGACGTAATACCGGATAATGCAACCAGGCGTTAAAATCGCAATCAGTGGCAAAGGGGGAGTCGGTAAGACGACGGTTTGTGCCGTCTGGGCCCACTTATATGCCGAGGATGGGTTGGATGTACTCGCTATAGACGCGGACTCCGACCCGAACCTTGCGTCCGCGCTGGGCGTAGCAGTCGAGGAAACTCCCGAACCTCTGATCGAGATGAAACAGTTGATTGGGGAACGCACGGGAGCTAAACCGGGGGCGGTGGGTCAGTATTTTAAGCTGAACCCGAAAGTATCAGACTTACCTGAGAAATATTGGCACAAAATCAATGGGATAAAGCTTTTAGTCCTCGGCGCTACCAAAAACGCCGGGGCCGGTTGTGCGTGCCCGGAATCGGCGTTTTTGAAAGCGTTATTAACTCATGTGATTCTACAAAGGAGCGAGGCGATATTGGTTGACCTCGCGGCGGGTCTCGAATTTATGGGTCGGGCCTGTGTTCAGGGGGTCGATGCATTAGTGGTAGTGGTTGAGCCGGGAGCAAGGAGTATAGAAACCGCTGTTAGTGTAGCATGTATGGCTGGAGAAATGGGCGTCGAACATGTAGCTGCCTTTGCCAATAAGGTTACCGACGCCGGCCAAATAGACATAATCAGGTCCCAACTGAAGGACATCCCGATGCTTGGCAGTTTCAGGATGGAACCGGCATTAGCAGCAGCAGACTTGAATCGTCTGCCGGTAGCGGGCGCCAGTAGCGAGCTTTGCCAGGAGCTAAGGAAGGCAAAGGAGACAATGGTGGATTTGTTTTTTAAGGACCGAGTTTTAGGCAATTAACTTGAAAATATGAACCAGTGTATATAGATTGTCCTGATATATTTTGGGAATTGAATTAATTGATGAGGGATTGTTATGGACCCGGAGAAACGTAGTAGTGATAAAGCATCTCAGGAGATGATTCAGCATATGGCCGATGCCGGTCAGCAAAATGCCTGGGACAGATTCGATACCCAGCAGCCGCAGTGTGGTTTTGGAAGATTAGGTATATGCTGCCGGATTTGTTCAATGGGACCGTGCCGCATCTCCAAAAAGGCCCCGCTCGGTATTTGTGGTGCCGACGCGGATACTATCGCGGCTCGGAACTTGCTTCGTATGGTAGCGGCGGGAGCTGCGGCACATTCCGACCATGGCCGGGACATAGCGCATACGCTGTCGATGGTGGTCGAAAGCGACAGGTGCGACTATATGGTAAAGGACGAGCACAAATTAAAGCAAGTCGCCGGTCGGTATGGAATCAAGACGGACGGCAGAGAAATAAAAGAGATAGCAGCGGAGCTTTCGAATGCTGCAATGAACGAGTTCGGCAGGCATGAAGGCACCCTTACAACGGCGAGAGCGTATGCGCCGCCGGCCAGGCAAAAGGTGTGGGAAGAATTCGGCGTTATGCCTCGCTCAATCGACCGTGAGGTTGTAGAGATTATGCACAGGACGCATATGGGTGTCGGGTCGGACTACAAAAACCTCATTAAACAGGCGATAAGGTGTAGCCTGGCGGATGGATGGGGCGGCTCACTCATAGCAACGGAACTTTCCGATATCTTGTTCGGCAGTCCCGTACCGATTCGCTTTGGCGCCAATCTCGGCGTACTGGAGGCCGAGCAGGTCAATATCATTGTTCACGGTCACGAGCCAACGCTGTCGGATATTATAGTGGGAGTATCGCAGAAGCCGGAACTTTTGAAAATGGCAGAAGAAAACGGCGCCCAGGGCATCAACATTGCCGGAATATGCTGTACCGCCAACGAGATATTGATGCGACACGGCATTCCTGTTGCGGGCAATTTCCTTCAACAGGAGTTGGCCGTGATGACCGGTGCGGTTGACGTGATGCTCGTGGATGTGCAGTGCATTATGCCGGCACTTGGTTCGCTTTGCGATTGTTTCCATACAAAGCTGATTACAACCTCGCCCAAATGCAAGATAGTCGGGACGGAGCACATTGAGTTCAGCGAAGACCGGGCAGTCGAAATTGCCACTGAAATCGTCAAAGTTGCCATCGAAAATTTCTCTCGCAGGAAAGGGAACGTCAACATTCCAAAAGCCAGAGAATCAGGGGTCGCAGGTTTTACCACGGAGAATATTTTTTATAATCTCGGCGGCAGTTTTCGAGGCAGTTATCGGCCGCTAAATGATGGTATTATTTCGGGGCGTTTGCGTGGAGCGGCAGGAGTTGTCGGCTGCAACAACCCAAAGCAAACACACGATTCCTGTCATCTTGCCATGATAAAAGAACTTATCAAAAATGATGTGCTGGTAGTCAGCACGGGCTGCAGTGCTATGGCCGCTGCAAAGGCCGGGCTGATGCGGCCTGATGCGGCAGCGAAATACTGCGGCAGGGGTTTGGCCGAGATATGTGAGACGGTGGGTATCCCGCCGGTTCTGCATGTTGGCTCCTGCGTGGACAACAGCCGAATCCTGACAATTTTGGCAAACGTGGTAGCTGAGGGGGGATTGGGGGAGGATATTTCTGATTTACCGGTTGCCGGTGCCGCACCGGAGTGGATGTCGGAAAAGGCTGTTTCCATCGGGATGTACTTTGTAGCATCGGGGGTCTATACCGTCATTGCCGAGCCATTGCCAATTCAGGGTGCGAAGAACCTGACGCAATACTTAACCAGTGAGATTGAAAAGGATGTCGGCGGCAAATGGGCTTTTGAGCGAGACCCCATCAAGGCCGCCGGTATGATGATAGAGCATATTGAAAGCAAAAGAGACGCTCTGGGGATAAACGAGGAGGCGGAGCGTAAACTTTACGATATGGAAGAACGCCGTGCATTAACATTTTAAGGTATGCTGATTGAAAGAAGGTAGGTTAATATGTCCAAAATAATTGCATCAGCAGCAATACGCGGTGCGCATAAAATAAGCAAGCAGGCCAGGGATATCTATGAGCAAGCCGTAAAAGAAAAAGGCGAAGACTGCACAGTTGCATTTCCCAACACGGGCTATTATATCCCCATCATTTATTCAATGACGGGAATAGCAGTTGAGAAGCTGTCCGACTTCGAGCAGGTTTTTGGGACGATCGAGGGTCTTTTGCCGGATTTCGTGGACGAAGAAATATGGCTGCCATATCTGGGCCCGACCCTCGATGCGGGTATGGCGACGCTTTTTGCCGAAGAGATTATTGAGGCGTGCAAGTATCTGGTCGGTCCTAATCCTGTTGACGATCTCTGGCTGGGTGCCGCAGACGATGTAATCCTGCGGGAGCGCGGGATACAGTTTGTCGATGGTACTGCGCCGGGCTTCGCGGCGGTGGTTGGCGCGGCTCCGGACGTCAAAACAGCCGTTGATATCGCGCGGAAACTGCAGGAAAAGAGCCTGTACGTTTTTATGGCTGCTCATCATAACGGCACTTCTTTTGCCGAACAGCTTGTGGAAGGCGGCGTCCAGTTAGGCTGGGACACGCGATTAGTGCCGTTCGGACGCGAGATAACCTCGGCGATTTACGCGCTGGGATTCGCCAGCAGGGCGGCGCTTAGCTTCGGGGGCGTTCAACCGGGAGATTACCTGCGAAATCTGCTTTACAACAAGAACCGTGTCTTTGCATTTATTGTAGCGCTGGGCGAGGTAACCGACGAGTGGTATGCCACCGCGGCGGGAGCCATCAATTACGGCTTCCCGACCATAGCTGATTCCGATATTCCACAGATTCTGCCAACCGGTATATGCACATACGAGCACGTCGTCTCGAATGTAACCCACGAAGAAATAGTGGACAAGGCAATCGAGGTAAGAGGGCTGAAGATAAAGGTTTCCGAGGTTCCGATTCCCGTGTCTTACAGTCCCGCCTTTGAGGGTGAGCGGATTCGCAAAGAGGATATGCAGTGCGAGTTCGGCGGGACCAGGACGCCGGCTTTTGAGTGGCTGACGACGCTATCCAGTGAAGAAGTAAAAGACGGGCAAATTGAGGTGTTCGGCCCGGAGGCGGACTCCGTCGAGGCCGGCGGCAGGATGCCTCTTGGAATTGTCGTGGAGGTATCGGGGCGGAAGATGCAGGCGGACTTCGAGCCGGTGCTTGAACGTCAGCTTCATACATTTGTAAATGAGGCGCAGGGCGTTTGGCACATGGGGCAGCGCGACATGAACTGGCTGCGAATCAGCAAAGACGCCTTCGAGGCGGGATTCAGGATTGAACACTTCGGGCATATTCTGCACGCGATGTATCACGAGCAGTACTCCAGCATTGTTGACAAGGTCCAGGTGAAGCTTTACACAGAAGAAGCGAAGGTGTTGGAGCTTCGGGAACAGGCTCAGGAGGTGTACGCCCAGCGCGACGCGCGGCTGGCGGGGATGACCGACGAGAGTGTGGATACTTTTTATTCGTGCACGTTGTGTCAAAGTTTTGCGCCGGACCATGTTTGTGTGATTACGCCCGAGCGAAGCGGGCTTTGCGGTGCGTACAGTTGGCTCGACGGTAAAGCGGCCCATCAAATTACGCCAACCGGGCCGAATCAGCCGATTCTCAAGGGCAACGTAATCGATGACACTTTCGGCAAATGGGAGAAGGTCGATGACTTTATCAAGGGCGCCACGCACGGCAAGATTGCAACCATGTCGGCGTATTCGATGATTGTTGACCCGATGACGAGCTGCGGCTGTTTTGAGTGCATCTCAGCGGTTCTGCCTTCAACCAACGGCATTATGATAGTCAACCGGGAATTCAGCGAGATGACCCCCTGTGGGATGAAGTTCTCCACCCTTGCAGGCACGGTAGGCGGTGGCAACCAGATGCCCGGATTCATCGGGCACTCGAAACACTATATCAGTTCGAAAAAGTTCATCTTCGCAGAAGAAGGTATAAAGCGGATTGTCTGGATGCCCACGGTGTTGAAGGAAAATATAAAGGAGTTGTTCGTCAAAAGGGCTGAGGAAGAAGGGCTTGGCGGCGAGGATTTCTTAAACAAAATCGCGGATGAAACCAGTGCAAAAACGGAAGAAGAAGTGCTGGAGTTCATTACGAAGGCGGGCCATCCCGCTGTGGAGATGGACCCGATGTTCTGATTTGAGGGATGTAATTATGGCTTTAACAGGATTAGAGATTTTCAAGTTATTACCGAAGAGCAATTGCAAGAAGTGCGGCAAGCCCACGTGCCTGGCTTTCGCGATGGCGTTGGCTCAGAAGAAGGCGAAGCTGGAAGAATGTCCGGATGCGTCAGAAGAGGCCAAGAGCGCATTGGCTGAGGCTTCGGCACCGCCGATAAGCCTGGTCAAATTCGGCAAAGGTGACGGCGAGGTGCAGGTCGGCCAGGAAACGGTAATGTTTCGTCATGACGAAACATTCTATAATCCCACCGTCATCGCGGTAAGTGTGTCGGACAAACTTGCAGGCGACGCATTGAAGGAGCGGATTGAGTGCATCAATTCGCTTCAGTTTGAAAGGGTGGGAACGCACCTTCAGGTCAATGCTGTTGCGGTCATAAACGAGAGCGGCTCGGCGGACACCTTTGCGTCAGCAGCCGAGACGGTTAAAAAGGCAAGTCCGTTGGCAATGATACTCGTTTCGGACTCGCCGGGCGCTCTTGCCGCTGCTGTGAGTAAGGTTTCAGATGTAAGGCCACTGTTGGCATCGGCCACGAGCGAAACGGCCCAGGAGGTGGCGAAAACGGCCAAGGAAAACAATTGTCCGGTCGTCGCGCAAGCTGAGTCGGTCGAGGCGTCGGCAGAGCTTACCGAGAAAATCAAGGCCGCCGGTGTCGAGGATATTGTCCTGTCGCTCAAGGCCCCAAGTACGAAGGACGAGTTGTACGGTCTTAGCGAGATAAGGGCGGTCGCGCTGAAAAAGACATTCCGTCCGTTGGGCTGTCCGACTATATCGTTTGTGCTCGAAGGTAGCGCCGAGGACCAGTCGGCAAAAGCGATATCGCTGATATGCAAGTACGGCAGCATAGTGGTTGTTGAGACGGTCGAGCGGTATGCAATATTGCCGATGCTTACGACGGTGATGAATATCTACACTGATCCACAAAAGCCGGTCCAGGTTGAAGCGAAGGTGTACGAGGTTGGCGAGCCCAACGCAGAATCACCATTGCTGATGACAACGAACTTTTCTCTGACTTATTACACGGTGGAGTCCGATGCCGAGGCCAGCCGGGTGCCTTGCTATATTTTAGTGGTCGATACGGAAGGCACGAGCGTGCTTACCGCTTATTCCGGCGACAAGCTTAACGAGAAGGTTGTTGCAGAGGCCATGAAGAAGAGTGAAGTTGAAGGATTGGTTAAACACCGCAAGCTGATAATCCCCGGCTATGTGGCGGTGATGAGCGGCAAGCTCGAAGAAGAGACCGGCTGGGAAATTGCGGTGGGACCACGGGAATCGAGCATGTTACCGAAGTACCTGCAGGAAGTAGCCTAATATATTGGCCAAACGCGAGCAAAAAACCTGTTCTATTCGTTTTGAACCGAGCGGTTTGAAGGTCAAGGTTCCCCAGGGTGCGGTACTGCTTGAGGCAGCCAGGAAGGTGGGTGTGTACCTTAGCAGTATCTGCGGGGGTGACGGATACTGCGGCAAGTGCAAGGTCATTGTTAACGAAGGGCAGTTTCGCAGCAACCCCACGACATTGCTTACACCCGAGGAGACGCGGGAAAATGTCGTGTTGGCGTGCCAGACAAAGGTCTTAAGCGACATGATTCTGACCATTCCGAAATCGCACGCCCTGGTAACAGACCAGATACTGATAAGTGAGGACACTTCGCGATTCAGTGCTTTGGCCGGGGAGGTTTCGGAAAAAGCATTTGATTTTAAGCCGCTGGTCCAAAAGACATATCTTGAGCTTTCGCCCCCTACGGTCCAGGACCACACGGCCGACCATGAACGGCTGAACGTTGCGATACGCAACAGCACAGACATAAGCGTTCCCGCTATGCAGATGGGTTTTCGCATTCTTCAGGAACTGCCGCGACTGCTCAGAGATGCCGACTACAAGGTGACGGCAACGATTGGTTTCCGCGGCGGGGCGATGGAGGTGGTCCAGATTGAGCCTGGAGACCGGTCGGGCACGAATTATGCTGTTGCTGCAGATGTTGGAACAACAACAATCGTGGCCCAACTGTTAGACCTTACCAACGGCACTATTATCGATACGGAAGCGACATACAACAGCCAGATAAATTTCGGCGAGGATTATATCCGCCGGATTATCTATGCCGAGCAGAACAATGCCTTCGACCAGATGCAGGCCAGCATCGTTAACGATGTGAACGGTTTGATTGTAATCCTGGCCGAGAGGAACCAAATTAGTCTGAATGACATCACTGCGGTAATTTGTGCGGGCAATACCGCGATGATACATTTCCTGCTGAACCTGGACACGACTCGTATTCGCAGGGAGCCTTATGTGGCCTCTGCAAGCTTCATTCCACCAATTCGGGCCGCTGAAGCGGGGGTTCAGATCAATAAGCGCGGACTTTTGTACTGCCTCCCGAGCGTTGCGGCCTATGTGGGGGGCGATATAGTCGGTGGAGTCTTAGCGACCGGGTTGAATACTCGATCTGAGGTGGCATTATTTGTGGATATAGGGACCAACGGTGAAGTGGTGCTGGGCAATAAGGACTGGATGATGTGCGCTTCAAGCTCGGCGGGGCCGGCGTTTGAAGGAAGCGGTGTAAAGCACGGTATGCGTGCGAGCACCGGTGCGATTGAGAAGCTGCGCATCGGACCGGACGGCTCTATCAATTACAAAACGGTTGGCGATACTCGTCCCGTAGGTATTTGCGGTTCGGGTCTGCTCGATACGATTTCGGAGCTGTTTGTAAACGGGATAATCGACCGGACGGGGCGTTTCGGGCAAAAGGCCGACGAAAAACTTTCGGAAGGCGACGAAGGCCGGCAGTTTACGTTAGCTGCCGGCGATGACGGCCAAAAGGAAGTAGTGATAACTCAGGCGGATATCACCAATCTAATTCGCTCCAAGGCGGGAGTATTTGCAGCAATCAAGGTCCTCATGGACACAACTCAAACGAAGACAGAAGACCTTGGTGCGATTTATCTGGCGGGAGGATTCGGCAACTACCTGAACGTACAGCGAGCGGTTACAATCGGTTTGCTGCCGGATATTCCATTAGAGAAAATTCACTTTGTTGGAAATACATCCATTGCGGGGGCGAAGATGGTTTTACTCAGCCAGCAGGCACAGGCAGACGCCGAAGCTATTGCCGGTGCCATGACCTATACAGACCTGATGACTCATCCGGATTATATGAATGAGTTTATCAAGGCCAACTTTCTGCCGCATACGGACCTGTCACTGTTTCCATCGCACAAAGTTATGACTCAAGGTGCTTAAATATCCTTAAAATGGCAAAGACTATTGCAATAAGTGGAAAAGGCGGAACAGGCAAGACGACCCTTGCCGCCTTGATGGTACGGTTGCTGTTGGGTAAGTCGCCCCAGGCGGTGTTAGCGGTTGATGCGGATGCCAACGCATGTCTCGGTGCGATGTTGGGCGTTGAGCCGGAAGGGACGATAGCTGACCTGCGCGAGGACGTTCGCAAACAAAACGCTCCTGCCGAAGCCGGTATAAGTAAAGTTGACGCATTTGAAATGGGCTGCGAGCAGCTTCTCTGCGAGGCGAAGGGATTCGACCTGCTTACGATGGGCCGACCTGAAGGGCCGGGCTGCTATTGCGCGATTAACAATCTTTTGCGATCGTTTCTGGACAGGCTGAGCGGCTCGTATGGTTATGTCGTAACGGATAATGAAGCGGGCATGGAGCATCTGTCGCGCCGGACAACCAACAACGTTGACTTGCTCGCCATTGTGACGGAGCCTACTAAGATAGGGATAGACACAACCCGCAGAATAGCAAATCTAACCAAATCACTGCCTATAACGATTGAAGAAGTCGGAATTATCTGGAACAGAACCGACAAACAAGTTGCCGCGAGCATAGACGGCGTGAGCGTTTTAGGGTATGTGCCCTATGATGAGTCCGTCTATGATATAGCCATTGCGGGCAAGACGGTTTTTGACCTTGAAACGGAAAGTATTGCACTGGCAGCGATGCAGGAAATATTACAACGGAAATTCGGTATATGAAGCGTTTATTGTAACGGAGGTATTTTAATGCCAGTACCTAAGATAGCGGAGAGTTACACAGGTTCGGTCAACCGAGTTACATTAGGGGCAACAAGTGAATCGGGAGGTACGCGAACGTCGACGGTCATCGTCGGCGGAGCGGCTAATGTAGTCTATGGCGGCAGCAGCGACCAGGTTGGCGAAAAGCCTGTAATCGCCATGGATGTGTTAGACAGCCGGCCGGATGACTGGCCCGACCACCTGGCTAAAGAGTATGAGGCCGTGCTTGACAGTCCCGGGGCGTGGGCAAAGAAATGTGTGGACCAGTTCGGTGCCGAGCTGATTTGCATCAAGTTTGACGGTATCCATCCCGACAAAGGAGACAAAGATGCCGATCACGCAGTTAAGGTGACCAAAGAGGTGCTTGAGGCGGTGGGTGTGCCGCTTGTTCTGTGGGGCTGTGGGGATGATGCAAAGGATAATCAGATAATGCCGAAGGTGTCAGAAGCTGCCAAGGGTGAAAACTGCCTCATTGGGACGGTGACCGAGGACAACTACAAATCTTTGACGGCTATCGCACTGGCGGACGGTCATAATCTCATCAGCGAGGCACCGCTGGATATTAACATCGCCAAGCAGGTCAATATCCTGGTTTCGGATATGGGCTTTCCGCTTGAAAGGATCATAACTTTCCAGGCCACCGGCGCTTTGGGCTACGGCATTGAATACAGCTATTCGATACAGGAGCGTCAGCGGTTGGCGGCTCTTAGCGGCGACAAGATGATGGCGATGCCGATCATCTGCGATGTGGGCAACGAGGCGTGGCGTACGAAAGAGGCCAAAACGCCGGACGCACCCGATTGGGGAGATGCCGGCAAGCGCGGTCCGATGTGGGAGGCGGCAACCGCAATTTGTCTGCTGCAGGCGGGTGCGGATATATTGCGGATGCGACACCCCGAGGCGGTCACAACAGTGAAGAATTTTATTAGCGAATTGTGTTGACCGGAGCCCATGTCATTCTGAGCCCCGGCGCGCCGGGAAAGAATCTTAACCGTTTGTAAGGACGAGATTCTTCACCCCGATAAATCGGGGTTCAGAATGACGGAAAAAGTTAGAGGAAGATAAGAAGGAGAAACTGTTATGATAGCTATCGGTGAACGAATTAACGGGATGTTCGGTGATGTCAAGCGGGCTATTGCCGACAAGGACAAGAAGGTTATTCAGGACCTTGCCAGAAGGCAGACTGAGGCGGGCGCCGGTTACCTTGATGTAAACGTCGGCACCGCCGCCGCCGACCAGGCCGCTACGATAAGCTGGCTGGTCGAGACTATTCAGGAGACATGCCGGACACCTTTGTCTTTGGATTCTCAAAAGCCGGATGTCATCGCGGCGGGGCTGAAGGCTGCAGATACGAGCAATGGAATCCTCTTGAACTCAAGCCCGCTTAATAAGAAGAGCGATGAGGAGATTCTTGACAAGTATATAGAGATGGCCGAGGAGGCGGGGCCGGAGGGAAAGCTTATAGCGCTTACGATGGACAAAAACGGCGTTCCACAGGATATTGACACCCGCGTTGCCATTGCCGCCGAGATTGTACAGAAGGCCATGGAAAAAGGCTTTGCCGCCGACCGTCTGTTTATCGACCCGATTATTTTGCCGGTCAATGTACCGAACGCCCAAATCCAGCCTACCAACATCCTTGATGCAATCGGTCAGATAAAATACTTAGCCGACCCTGCTCCACACATTACCATGGGGCTGTCGAATCTTTCCCAGGGAACGACCCAAAGGAGTTTGATAAATCGTGTGTTCCTGGCGATGGCCCTTTCCCACGGGGCCGACTCGGCGATTGTTGACGTGTTAGATGAGGCACTGATGGACGTGTTAGCTACCACCGAGATGCTGCTCAATAGGCAACTGTATTCCGACAGTTACCTGAAAGCATACAGAAGCGGGTAGCAATTACTATTTTTTTGTCACAAGAAACGGCAGATGCGCCGCAAGACGCTTGCCGATTTCAGACATCTGATAAACACGAGATTTAGACATGAAAAAAGGAGATGACGTTAATGAAGTTAGACGCAACTAAAATGGAAGACTGGCAGATTGCTGAAGCTGCCGAGGAGAATCTGAAACCGATAAAACAGTTGGCTGATGAATTGGGACTCACCGATGACGAGCTGCTGCCGATGGGGCGACAATTAGCCAAGGTTGATTACATTAAGGTCCTCGACAGACTGAAGGACCTGCCCCAGGGCAAGTATATCGATGTTACCGCTATTACGCCTACGCCGTTGGGAGAGGGTAAGACCACCACCGCAATTGGGCTGATACAGGGATTAGGCAAACTCGACAAGCGTGTCGTCGGTGCGATACGCCAGCCAAGCGGGGGCCCGACCTTCAACATCAAAGGCTCTGCGGCAGGCGGAGGTCTGGCCCAGTGCATACCGCTTACGCCGTTTTCAATCCGTCTGACCGGTGATATCGACAGCATAACCAACGCTCACAACCTTGCAATGGTTGCTTTGACCTCACGGATGCAGCATGAGAACAACTATGACGATGCCCGTTTAGCCAAAAGTGATATCCACAGAAGGCTGGACATCGACCCGGAAAACGTGCAGATGAAGTGGGTCATTGATTTTTGTGCGCAAGCTCTTCGCAACATCACTATCGGCAAAGGCGGCAAAATGGACGGCTTTGAAATGGAATCGGGCTTTCAGATTACCGTTTCAAGTGAGATTATGGCGATTCTCGCCATCGCCAGGGACCTGAAAGACCTGCGGGAGCGCATGGGCAGGATAGTGGTGGCATACGACAAGAGCGGCAACGAAGTTACCACCGCCGACCTCGAAGTTGACGGTGCGATGACCGCCTGGATGGTCGAGGCGTTAAATCCGACCTTGATGCAGAGTATTGAGGGCCAGCCGGTGTTTGTCCACGCGGGACCGTTTGCCAATATCGCCATCGGACAAAGCTCCATCATCGCAGACCGTATCGGCACGAAACTGTCCGACTATCATGTTACCGAAAGCGGATTCGGCGCGGATATCGGCTTCGAGAAGTTCTGGAACCTCAAGTGCCGCATGTCGGGCCTAAAACCCAATGCCGTGGTCATCGTCGCAACTATCCGCGCCTTGAAGATGCACGGCGGCGGGCCAACGGTCAAACCCGGAGTGCCTTTGGACGAAGTCTATATGAAGGAAAACCTGGAATTAGTAGAAAAGGGTTGCGAGAATCTGATAGCTCATATCGAGACCGTAAAGAAAAGCGGCGTCCGGCCGGTTGTGTGTGTCAACAGTTTCTACATGGACACACCGGCTGAGATTGCGCTGGTCCGCAAGATTGCCGAGCAGAACGGCGCGCTTGCAGCCGTTTCCGAACACTGGCTAAAAGGCGGTGAAGGTGCCATAGAATTGGCTGAAGCGGTTATTCAGGCCTGCGAGGAAGATAATCATTTCAAGTTACTCTACGATTTGAAAACACCTTTGAGAAAGCGGATAGAACTGATTGCGAAAGAAGTTTACGGAGCCAGCGGCGTAACTTACACCGAAACGGCACTGGAAAAGGCCAAGGCGCACGAGGCCGACCCTATATCGGAGACATTAGGGACCTGCATGGTCAAGACACATCTGAGTTTGTCACACGACCCCGACCTTAAAGGCCGACCGAAAGACTGGGAATTACCAATCAACGATATACTCGTGTACAAGGGAGCAGGCTTTATCGTGCCGATAGCCGGTGGTATTAAGCTTTTGCCCGGTACGAGTTCGAATCCCGCCTATCGCCGGATCGACGTTGATGTGAACACGGGAAAGGTGCAAGGATTGTTCTAATTATTGATTTTTTGATATGCTCTGTAGAAACCTTTGTAAATGTCATTCTGAGGCGTCCCGGCGCGCCGGGAAAGAATCTCGTTCTTTCGAGCGCCGGAGATTCTTCACCCCGATACATCGGGGTTCAGAATGACAATTCTAACATCTTTTCTACGGAGCATTTTTGATAATAAATGGCACCGAGACGTAGAAAGGAAAAATGATGGCGACAAAAGAGTATCCGGTGGTTTGGCTGCAAGGGGCCGGGTGTACGGGCTGCTCGGTATCGGTTTTGAACGCGGCCAGTCCGAGGATCCAGAACCTCCTGCTGGATGAGGTTGTGCCGGGGCACCAGCTTAATTTGCTGTTCCACGCTACGATAATGGCAGGCCAGGGAGAGCCGGTCATCGAGGTATTAAAGGACACCGAAACAAATAGAAAAGGCGGCTACATATTAGTTGTGGAAGGAGCGATTCCAACGGCTCAGGACGGCCGTTACGGCAGCATCGGCGAAAGAGGAGGCAAGCACCTTACTATCGAACAAAGCGTGGCCCAGCTCGGGGCAAACGCGCTCGTGACGATTGCGCTTGGCACTTGTGCCGCTTATGGTGGTATTCCGGCAGCAAAACCCAATCCGACCAATTGCAAAGGGGTAAAGGAGCTATTCGACGAGAAGGGTATCAATACCACAGTGGTTAATCTGCCCGGCTGTCCCCTGCACCCGGACTGGTTTATGGGGACGATATCGGTGGTTATGTTCTCGGGCCTGGGTGCGGTTGAACTTGACAATATTGGACGGCCAACGCTTTTCTATGGGCAGTTGATTCACGAGAACTGTCCGAGGCGGGCGGACTTTGACAAGGGCAAGTTCGCCGAGAAGTTAGGCGACGAAGGGTGCCTTTATAAAGTGGGCTGCAAAGGACATTACACTAATGCGGATTGTCCCATAAGGCAATGGAACAACGGCGTGAGCTGGTGTGTCAAGGCGGGGTCGCCGTGCCTGGGGTGTGTTGAGCCGGAATTTCCGGACGGCACGTCGCCGATTTACGAAATAGTTACTTATGAGGACCTCAAATGAGTAAGACGATAAAAATCGACCCGATAACGAGAATCGAAGGCCACATGGCTATTGAAGCGGTTGTGGACGATGGTGTAGTGAAGGAGGCCAGAAGCGCCGGGACGCTGTTTCGGGGTTTTGAGATAATCCTTCAGGGCAGGGACCCCCGCGATGCCAACCGACTTACGCAGCGAATATGTGGAGTATGTCCGACGGCTCACGCTACCGCGTCGGCCTTGTGCATCGATGATGCGTTTGGCTTGACGGATAGAATCCCTGATAATGCAAAGCTGATTCGAGCACTTATCTTCGGTGCAAACTTCCTGCAGTCGCATATCCTGCACTTTTATCATCTTGCGGCGCTGGATTATGTGGATGCGGTGGGTGCACTTGGAGAATTATCGCCCTTCGTGCCGCGGTATGAAGGGGATTATCGCATATCAGGTAAGGCGAACGCCGAGTTGGTGAACCATTACGTGCGGGCGCTGGATATGCGGCGAAAATGTCAGGAGATGCTGTCTATCTTCGGCGGTAAGATGCCGCACAGTGTAGGCATTGTTCCCGGCGGCGTTACCGAAAAGCCCACCGAGGACAAGATTACCAATTTTCTTTGGCGACTGAACGAAATACGGGACTTCGTTGACAACGTGTATATTCCGGATGTGATAGCCGTTGCCAAGACGTACGGTGACTACTTCGGCATCGGCAAAGGCTGCGCCAGGATGCTTGCTTACGGTGGTTTCGATTTGCCGACAGGGATGCTATTTAAGTCTGGAGTCATCTCGCCGGATTTGAAAGCTGAGCCTTTCGCCAAGGACAACATTACCGAGGACCTGAAGCATTCGTGGTATTCAGAGGCTGGCTCAGGGAAAAATCCGGCCGAGGGACAGACCGAACCGAAGCTCGACAAGAAGCAGGCCTATTCATTCCTGAAGTCTCCGCGTTATAACGGCCAGGTTGTTGAGGTTGGACCTTTGGCCCGCATGGTAAGCAATTACGTTCAGGAAGATGCCAAGGTAAAAGAAATGATCGACTCACTGCTCGCGCAGTTTGGTGCAGGGCCTGAGGCGCTATTTTCTGTTCTCGGTCGACACGCGGCAAGAGCAGTGGAGGCAAAACTGGTTGGAGATGCGATGGTTGACTGGCTTTGCGCATTGAAGCCGGCCGATTCGGCTATTGTTGCCAATGAGATACCCGAAGAAGGTGAAGGTGCCGGCCTGGCAGAAGCTCCGCGCGGTGCGGTGGGGCACTGGATGACAGTCAAGGACAGGAAGATTGAACGCTATCAGGTTATCGCGCCTACGGCCTGGAATGCGTCTCCGAAAGATGATAAAGATCAACCCGGCCCGATTGAACAGGCGATAACAGGTACCAAAGTGAAAGACAGGGATAATCCCTTTGAACTTGTGCGAATTATTCGGTCGTTTGACCCGTGTCTTGCTTGCTCGGTCCATCTGCTCGACGCGGGTAGAAATGCTTTAGGAGTCTTCAAGGTTGTTTGATATGCCATTAGAGACAGAAGCCGGTCCGGCAGTTGGCGCTGCGAATGTTGATGCTCGAAAAGTTCGGGTATTAGTGGTCGGCGTTGGCAATATCCTGTTAAAGGATGAAGGCGTTGGTGTGCATGTAGCCCAGAAACTCCAAGAGTTGTCTTTGCCAAGCGATGTTGAGGTTATTGACGGTGGAACTGCCGGGCTGGATATTCTTTTGCTGCATGAGGACGTGGAGAGGCTGATAGTGATTGACGCGACCAGGGCCGGCAAAAAGGCAGGTACCATCTACAAGGCGCATCTTATGGCCGGTGAAATGGGAAAGCTGACGCAGTTATTCGACCGAAGGGCCGATTCGAAAATCAGCCTGCATCAAATTGGTCTGATTGAAGCTCTGGCCGCTGCTGAGAAGTTGAATTGCGCGCCAAAGGAGATTGTGATAATTGGTGTTGAACCGGGCGAGTGGGATTACGGCCTGGAATTGACCGAACCGGTGGCCCGAAGTGTCCCGGAAGTTGTTAAGAAGGTATTAAAGGAAATCTAAAAATGTTATACACAGAGAACAAGCCAATAGATGAAATCTTAGACAGCCTCGGCGATGAGAAGAATATCTTCCTGTTGGCCTGCGACGGTTGTGCGGACGTTTGTGAAACCGGAGGTGAAGAATCGCTTAGGACAATGAAAGCCGAACTGGAAAAAGCAGGCAAGAGCATCAGCGGGACGGCCTTGGTGGATTTTCTTTGCAACAAGATTCTTGTTGCGACCAGATTAGCCAGAGAGGCCGAAGGTCTGAAAAAATCGGATTCGGTTCTGGCGCTGACCTGCGGAATTGGTGTTCAGGCAGTGGCGAAGGTAGTTGACAAGGTTGTGCACCCCGCGGCGAACACGGTGTCTTTGGGAGGCTTGCATGGGCTTTGGCCGGCTGAAGAGCTGTGCGAGGCGTGTGGCGAGTGCGTCCTGGACTATACAGGAGGTATTTGTCCCATCGCTTTCTGCGCGAAGAGTTTGCTTAACGGGCCCTGTGGAGGCTCACAGGACGGCAAGTGCGAGGTCGATAAAGATACCGACTGCGCGTGGCAGTTGATTTATGACAGGCTGAAAAGTCTGAACAAACTGGACAACCTTGCCAAGATAATAGAAGCGAAAGACTGGCAGCAAAGTACGAGTGTGGAAAAACGAAAAATAAAATTTACAAAGGCGATGTTATGAAATCAGAAAGCAGACTTGAAAAGGTGCTTACAGCAGGCCGGTTCGCGGTAACTTCCGAACTCGGGCCGCCGCAGAGCAGCAATCCGGAAGCAATCAAAAAGAAAGCACAGTATTGCCTTGGAAAAGTTGACGGCGTCAACATTACGGACAACCAGACCGCGATTGTGAGGATGTCGAGCATAGGGGCCGGGGTGATTGCCATGTCGTGCGGCCTGGAACCGATTATGCAGATGGTCTGCCGGGACAGGAACAGGATCGCTATGCAAAGCGATATCTTAGGTGCGGCGGGGCTCGGTATCAAAAACATTCTGTGTCTGTCGGGCGACCATCAGAAATTCGGGAACCATCCCGAGGCAAAGAACGTCTTCGACGTGGACTCAACGCAACTGATTGCGATGGTCAAGAAAATGAGGGACGACAAGCAGTTCCTTTCAGGAGACCCTATAAAAGAGTATGAGCCGAAATTGTTCATAGGCGCCGTTGCAAATCCATTCGCGGACCCGTTTGAGTTCAGGGTGATGCGTCTTGCCAAGAAGATCGAAGCAGGTGCCGACTTTATTCAGACGCAGTGCATTTTCGACATAGACAGATTCGGCGAGTGGATGGAGCTGGTTGTAAAGGCCGGCCTGCACAAGAAAGTATACATACTCGCAGGGCTGACACCTGTGCGCTCACACAGGGCGCTTCAATATATGAAAAACGAAGTGGCGGGGATGAGCATACCGGATGAGCTTATCAAAAGGATGGAATCTGCACAGGACGCCAAGGAAGAAGGTGTCAAGATCTGTCTTGAGATGATAGAAAAGGTAAAGAACATGGAGGGAGTTTCCGGTATTCATCTTATGCCGATAGGCTGGGAGAGTATTACGCCGGTCATATTGGAACGAGCAGGCCTGCTGCCCCGCCCCGAAGTATGAACCGAAAGTAGTTGATGATAAGCCGTAAGACGTTAAATGGAAGAATACTGTTCAGGCTGCAGCTAAAAACAAAATCGCTCGTTTTTGAGACGGCTTAATGAGTAAAGATTTACTCAAAGATACAACTGTGGACATGGCACCTTTGGATGGAATACTTTCTTCCCGGTCGCATGCCGGTTCCAGCGATCTTATCCCGCTGTTGCACGACATCCAGAACGAATATGGTTATCTTCCACGCCCTGTCCTCATGGAATTAAGCCGCCGTAGTGGCATAGCCGCCAGCCAGATTTACGGTGTGGCAACCTTTTACGAACAGTTTCACCTCGAACCACATGGCCGACACACCGTCCGCTGCTGCCGAGGAACCGCATGCCACGTACGCCGAGGCCAAGAAATAATACAGGGCCTGAAACGCGAACTTGGTATCGACGAGGGCCAGACCACAGAAGATATGCGATTTACCTTTGAAACGGTTGCGTGCCTGGGCACCTGCTTCCTCGCACCGGTTATCATGGTCAATAATGATTACTATGGCAAGCTGACCCCCGACAAGATAAAGAGTATTCTCGAAAGATACGAATGATAAAGCCGTCTCATAAAAAGATTGAATCGCTGCAGGACATCGAGCAACTGCACAACCAGCTAAAGGCGGCCCAGCAGGATTCCGACGTGCGAATCCTAATCTGCATGACGGGATGCCGGGCGCTCGGTGCCAAGAGTGTCGCCGAAGCGTTCAGAGAAAAGCTCCAGGCCGCCTCACTCAAAAAACCGGTCACCGTCGTTGAAACCGGCTGTATCGGTATGTGCGCCCGAGCACCGGTTGTACTTATAGAGCCGTATGATTATCTATATGGTGGTGTTGCGCCGGATGATGTCGTTGAGATAATCTCAACGACAATAAAAAATGGCAAGCCTGTAGAACATCTTGCGGCAACTCAGAAAGGTCAGCCAACAGCCTTCATTAAGGATATAGATTTTTACAAAAAGCAAAAACGGCTGGTGCTGCAAAACTGCGGTCGAATCGACCCGACCAGAATCGAAGATGCCATCGCCACCGGAACCTACATCAGCGCCGTAAAGAGTATTACCGACAAGGACTCTCAGCAGGTCATAGACGGGATGATTGCCTCGGGCCTGAGGGGACGGGGAGGAGCAGGTTTTCCAACCGGAGTAAAGTGGAACTTCTGCCGCAAGGCCCCCGGCCAAGAAAAATATCTCATCTGCAATGCTGACGAAGGCGACCCCGGGGCGTTCATGGACAGAGCCCTTCTCGAAGGGGACCCACACCGGGTGATCGAAGGCATGATCATTGCAGCATACGCAATCGGTATAAGCTCCGCATTCATGTACGTCCGCGCCGAATACCCAATTGCCGTAGAACACATAAACATCGCCCTGGAACAGGCGCGTGCCATGGGTCTGTTGGGCAACAACATAGCAGGCTCGGGCTTTGATTTTGATATTCAAGTCCGCATGGGAGCGGGCGCATTCGTCTGCGGCGAGGAAACCGCACTCATAGCTTCTCTCGAAGGTCAGCGTGGCATGCCCCGACCACGACCACCGTTCCCCGCCAACAGCGGCTACATGGAAAAACCCACCAACATCAACAACGTCGAAACGTTCGCCAATGTGCCCGTCATAATCAAAAACGGCGCCGAATGGTACAGCCAAATCGGCACCGAAAAGAGCAAGGGCACCAAGATATTCGCCTTAGCCGGCAGGGTCAACAATACCGGCCTTGTGGAAGTGCCGATGGGAACAACTCTTCGTGAGATTGTTTACGATATTGGCGGTGGTATCGGCAAGGGCCGAAAATTCAAAGCTGCTCAATTAGGCGGACCTTCCGGTGGATGCATACCGGCAAAATACCTCGATAGCGAGATCGACTACGACAGCGTCCAACAGATTGGCGCCATTATGGGCTCGGGTGGTCTGATTGTGATGGATGAAAATACCTGTATGGTGGATATAGCAAGGTATTTTCTTGAATTTGTCCAGGCTGAATCCTGCGGCAAGTGTACTCCCTGCAGGGTAGGTACAAAAAAGATGCTTCAGACCCTTCAAGATATCTGTAACGGCCAGGCCAAACTTGAGGACCTGGATCAACTTGAGCAACTCGCCGAGCATATTAAAAAAGGCTCCCTTTGTGGGCTGGGACAAACCGCGCCTAATCCGGTACTCTCCACCCTGAGACATTTTCGCGATGAGTACGAGGAGCATATTGTTTTAAAGACCTGTCGGGCCTCGGTGTGTGAAGGGCTGGTTCGAGTTAGCTGTCAGCATGCATGTCCTGCGGGGGTAAATGTTCCGGAATACTTAGCTCTGGCAGGGGAGGGAAAACTCAACGAAGCAGCGAATGTAATTCGCCGCCGGAATCCTTTCATATCGGTTTGCGGCAGGGTTTGCGACCATCCGTGCGAGCAGAGATGCCGGCGAAGTGATGTGGACAATCCATTGGCGATACGAGCATTAAAACGCTATATCGCGGACAATATGGACTATTATGAAAAGCCTATGGTAAAACCAGCGACTACAACTGCACAAGTGGCAATCATTGGGGCTGGTCCGGCTGGTCTTAGTTGTGCGTACTTTTTGGCTCTTCTGGGCAGGTCATCAGTGATATTCGAAGCTCAGCCAATCCCTGGCGGGATGCTTGCTTTGGGAATTCCGGAGTTCAGGTTGCCCAAAAAAACGCTTCAAAAAGAAATAGATTTTATTCTTTCCCATGGCATTGAACTTAGAACAGATTCACCAATTGAAAATGCTCAAGATTTGATTAATGAAGGTTTCAAAGCCGTCTTTGTGGCAACCGGCGCCCAGAGCGGAAAACCTATTGACATCGAAGGAATCCAGCTTAAAGGAGTAATTGATGCGCTTGGATTTCTCAGAGACAGGGCATTAGGCAAGGGTCTGGATTGCACAGGCAAGAGAATAGTCGTTCTTGGAGGCGGCAATGCGGCTGTGGACGCGGCCCGCTCAGCAATTCGCCTTGGTGCCGAGAAAGTCACAATTCTTTACAGAAGAACACAGCAAGAAATGCCCGCTTATGAAGAAGAAATCAAGGAAGCTATTGAAGAAGGCATTGAATTAGTGACACTCAGTATACCCAATCGCATTACTGGCGCAAATGGTTCGATAGCAGGTATTGAGTTTATACGGGCTGAGCTTGGCAAAGCTGATGCGGATGGCAGACGCAGTCCGGTGTCGATAGAAGGCAGTGAAAATACAATTGAATGTGATATGGTGATTCCGGCTATCGGCCAGGTTGTCTCGACTGAGTCGGTGGCTTTTGAACAGGGGCCCGAACTTACCGATTGGGGCACAATAAAGGTCGATCCTGTTACCAACAATACTAGTTTGAAGGAAATTTTTTCTGCTGGAGATTGTGTTACTGGTCCATCCAGTGTTATTAATGCAATCGCCGGTGGTCAAAAAGCAGCTGTAAATATCGACATAATGTTAGGCGGCAACGGCAGGCTTCCTCAGGATACAGGCTTTTCGCTTTCGAAACCGGATGAAGAGGCGTTGGAAAAATCGCCTCCTCGGGTTGAGGAAAAGAGTGTTCCGCTTAGCAAAAGGAAACGTGGTTTTGCAGAAGTAGTCCTTGGCCTCGGCCGCATGCAAGCGATGGCTGAGGCCGGCAGATGTCTTAGATGTGATCTTGAAAAATAACAGTTGGCAATATGTCTGAAGTGAAGGTTACGATAAATGATAGGGACCTGATTGGCCGAGAAGGTCAGAGTATTCTTGAGCTGGCCCTTGGAAATGGCATAGAAATACCGAATCTTTGTCATGACCCAAGGCTCAAACCTACCGGGTCATGCAGATTATGTCTGGTCGAAGTAGAAGGAGCAAGAGACCCCGTTACTGCCTGCACTTTCGAAATAGCTAACGGAATGGTTGTTCAAACCGATACAGAGCAGATTCGCGATTTAAGAAAAACTATTCTTGAGCTTTTATTTTATGAACACAGGGGCTCATGCACAACCTGCGACGATAATGGCGACTGCAAACTCCAGACTTACGCCTACGAATACCAGGTTGATGATAAAGTTATTAACTATGGAGATATTCCCGAGAGTAAGCCAAACTACACCACAGGTAACGAAGCGATCGAGTACGATCCTGATAAGTGCATCCGTTGTGGCAGGTGTATAAGGATCTGCCAGGAAGTCCAGATGGACCACACACTCACCTTCAAGGAACGAGCCGGCGATGTGGAAGTATCCACAGCTTTTGATATGCCTTTAAATGATTCCACTTGCGAACTTTGCGGTCAGTGTATTTCCACTTGTCCCACTGGAGCATTATATGAACGCTATGCCAAAGGTAAAGGTCAGTATAAGGATCTTACCCGTACCAGAACTACCTGTGCATATTGTGGTGTCGGGTGCCAGATCGACTTGAACATAAATCCTGCGAAAAACGAAATCGTCCGAGTTACCAGCCCGGTCGGATGCGTACCCAACGATGGCAACCTCTGCGTCAAAGGCAGGTTCGGCATGGAGTTTGTAAACAGCCCCAAGAGACTGACCTCGCCGCTGATAAAGCGAAACGGCCGATTCCAAGAGGCAACCTGGGACGAAGCGATTGACTACGTCGCCGCCAGACTCAATGAAATAAAAGCCGCCCACGGACCAGACAGCATCGCAGGGCTTTCCAGCGCAAAGTGCACAAACGAAGAAAACTATGTCTTCCAGAAATTCATACGAACCGCCATCGGCACCAACAATGTTGACCACTGCGCAAGGCTTTGCCACGCATCCACGGTTGCAGGCCTTGCAAGGGCATTCGGCAGCGGGGCAATGACGAACTCCATCGACGAGATTCCTAACGCAGGATGCATCTTCGTCATCGGTTCAAACACCACCGAAGCCCACCCCGTGATAGGCCTCAAGATCAAAGAAGCCGTAGTCAAAAACGGCGCCACCCTGATAGTCGCCGACCCCCGCGGTATCGACCTCGTACGCTATGCCAAACTGCACCTCGCTCAGAAACCCGGCAGCGACGTGGCACTTATAAACGCAATGATGAACGTTATCTTCACAGAGAACCTCCACGACATCGACTTCATAAAGGACCGAACCGAAAACTTTGAAGCCATGGCCGAAATAATAAAGGATTTCACCCCCGAACAGGCTGCCGAAATCACCACCGTTGCCGCAGAACACATACGAGAGGCTGCAAGAATCTTCGCCCGGGCCTCAAGCTCCAGCATAATATACAGCATGGGCATTACACAGCACACCACCGGAACCGAAAACGTTCTCAGCCTTGCAAATTTAGCCATGCTAACCGGCAACGTCGGCATAGAATCCGCTGGAGTAAACCCGCTTAGGGGACAGAATAACGTACAGGGCGCCTGCGATATTGGAGCTCTTCCCAATGTCTATCCCGGTTACCAGTCCGTAGAAGAGCCTGCAATCAACAGCAAGTTCCAGGACGCATGGGGCGTGAAGCTTTCCGACAAAAAGGGCCTGACTGTCGTAGAAATGATGCACGCCGTCGAGGAAGACAAGATTAGGGCATTATACATAATGGGTGAAAACCCCGCTCTTTCCGATCCGAACCTAAACCGAACTCGCAAGGCCCTCGAAGACGTCGACTTCCTCGTCTCACAGGATATCTTTCTCTCCGAAACCGCCGAATACGCTGACGTTGTCTTCCCATCCGTATGCTTTGCCGAAAAGGACGGCACCTTTACAAACACCGATCGCCGAGTGCAGCGAGTAAGAAAAGCCGTCGCCCCGCCCCCTGGCGCCCGCGATGATTGGCAAATTATCTGCCAGGTAGCAACAAGAATGGGCCATCCCATGAGCTACGACACGGTCTCCGACATAATGGACGAAATTGCTTCCGTCTCACCAATCTACGGCGGAATCTCCTTTGACCGCATCGATACGCTTGGTCCGCAGTGGCCTTGCCCCGACAAGGACCACCCTGGCACAAGATACCTGCACAAAGGAAAATTCACCAGAGGCAAGGGAAAGTTCCACCCCGTAGAATACAAATACCCTGCAGAACGACCCAGCAAAAAATTCCCATTTGTCCTCTCAACCGGCAGGCAGCTTTACCAGTTCCATACTGGGACTATGACAAGAAAATCCGCCGTAATAAACCAGGTCTCGCCGACAGGCTATGTCGAACTGCATACCGAGGACGCAAAAAAACTAAATATCTCCGACGGTGACACCGTCGAGGTCATCAGCCTTCGCGGAAATGTTACTACTCTGGCCAAAGTTACCGACAACATTGAAATCGGATGGCTCTTCATGCCATTCCATTTCTGCGAAGGCCCGGCCAACATGCTGACCATCGACGCACTGGACCCAATTGCAAAGATACCTGAGTATAAAACTTGTGCGGCAACAATTCGAAAAGTCTAATCAGCAATTACAGTTACACAATGTATATTGGAAGTTGTAGCTAAATGGGAGGTTGTCATGGCGGATAATTCAGCAGAGGGTCTTGATGGCTAACGCCAGCCAGCCGAAAGAGATTCATGAGCAGGTTGTGGACTTCATCGACTCCGGCCGTTCGTTCGCTCTTGTTACTATCTTAAAGGCCGACGGCTCGACGCCGCAAGAGGTCGGCGCTAAGGCAGTTATCGACCATACAGGGAAAATCTTAGGAACTATTGGAGGTGGTCAGGTTGAAGCCGAGGCCCAGCGCCATACTATCGAGGCTTGTAAGCTGAAACAACCTGTAATATTTGACTTTCAACTGGCCGGCGCCAGTGCCGATGCAACTGAGCCGTTATGTGGCGGAGCTATGCGCCTGCTGATAGATACAACCGTGGCAAAGAACAGGGGCGCTTATGCCCACACAGCCCAGGCCCTCAGACAGCGCCAGAAGAGTGTTCTTGTTACCACCATTTTGGACGTTGCCAAACCAAAAATAACAGTAGAGTGGTTTTCGCAAGCTGACATGCCCGCCGACACGGCAAATGCCGAGGCGATTAGCTTGTGTTTAAAGCGTGAGACGCCCCGGCTTTTCACCGATGACTCCCAGAAGCCGGAAACAGGCACTCAAGTCTTCGTCGAGCCAATTATTCCCAGACCACGTCTGCTAATCGCCGGTGGCGGACACATAGGCCAGGCACTTGCGCATCAGGCCGTACCCCTCGGCTTTGACGTTACGGTAATGGACGACCGGAGCGAGTTCACAAACAAAACGCTCTTTCCGGAAGGCGTCACAACACTGTGCCATGATATACCAAAGCAACTGACCGACTTGCACATTGACAAAAATACGTACATCGTAATTGTTACCCGCGGACACAAAAATGACGGCGAGGCACTTGAGGCGTGCATTCACACTTGTGCCGCTTATATAGGAATGATTGGCTCCAGGCGCAAGGTGGCCCTTATGCGCAAAAAGTTCGTCGAATCGGGCCTCGCTACCTCGGAAGAATTCAACCGTGTCTTCGCCCCCGTCGGCTTGGACATAGGTGCAATCACCGTGCCGGAAATCGCCACGAGCATAGCTGCCCAATTAGTGGCAGTGCGGCGCAAAGGTAGTGACGGCCCACATGGCGGAGACGAGGCGTGGCGATGATATGCGCAATAGTTCTTGCTGCGGGCCGGTCCAGCCGAATGGGCCTCCAAAAATTGCTGCTACCTTTTGCAGGCAAAACTGTCATCGCACACATAGTCGATCAGCTCCTGGCCAGCATCATCGATAAGGTTTACGTGGTCGTCGGCCATGAACCAGACCGAATAGCAGCCCAGTTTTGCGACCACCCTGTTATCATTGTTACTAATCCCAGTTATGATTCAGGAATGCTATCCTCGGTCCGGTGTGGTTTTAAAGCGCTGTCCTCCGATTGTAACGCGGTTCTGGTGGCGCTTGGTGACCAGCTGGGCATCACCTCGCAACTGGTTGACAAGATGATTCATTCGTTGGAGGAAACCGACAAGGGAATTCTCGTGCCGCTTTACCATGGAACAAGAGGACATCCCATCATCGTGGCAAAACACTATCAAACCGAAATCCTGACTCAATATGATGACATCGGCCTTCGAGGTCTTTTGCATGCCCATCCGGACGACCTCTTCGAGCTTAGCGTCTCAACCTCCTCAGTCCTTTTCGATATGGACTATCCCGAAGACTATCTGCGAGAGCTTTCCCAACTTCCCGATAGCACCGACTCGCCAAACAACCCCCCAAGCCAATAGCACTCGTGCCTCTCGGTTAATGGGCTTCCCAGCGACAAGCAGAAGGTAGTTGTACCCCTATGAGTGCGGCGAGTGTGTCATTTTAATTTTTTTTAGAAAAAAAGTGTTGACAAGAGCAGCCGTAAGCCGTATACTATTATATCGATTGAGATAGTCAAGATAGGATTTATTCTATGCGGATTTCTAAAAAATGTCAATATGCTTTAAGAGCGGTCTTTGAACTGGCGGTGCGCGATACCGGTCAGCCGGTGAAAATACAGCAAATCGCCGGCGCACAAAACATACCGCCTCGTTTTCTGGAGGTGATTCTGAATCAGCTCCGGCACGCCGGTTTTGTTGAATCACGGCGAGGCAACGAGGGCGGATATATGTTAGCACAGGTCGCCGAGGAATTGACGATCGGTGAGGTTATTCGGTGCATTCAAGGGCCAATTCGCGTAACTGCTGATAATGGCGGTGCACCCAACGGTGGGTCTTGCTTGGGAGATCACGCATTTGCGCAGTTGTGGCAAAAGGTTAATGGTGCAGTAGCAAGCATTTGCGACAATACCACAGTAGCCGAGCTCGTGGAATACGAGCGAGCCAATAAGGCTGTATGTGCTGCGAATTACAGTATTTAAGCACGGTCAGAATTGATTGGGACGGATGTTATATATTTTTTTTGTTGGTAGGCCGAGTAATCCTATAGGAATACTGTATTATCAAAGGTCATTTCAGGTTAATGGGAGTTTTAGGGTTATGTTGATTCAAGAAGTTACAGCAAATGTTACAGAGCTTGTTGGAAAACTGAATTTTGCAGAAAAGGTTGAGCGCTCTTTGGGATTGATTGAGCAGGCCTACAAGGAGTTTGGCGATCAACTGGTTGTCGCCAACAGTCTGGGAAAAGATTCGAGCGTTGTCTGGCACCTTGCCAAACGTGTCAGCCCGGAAATTGCCGGCTTCATCGTGACGACAAGGTTCAAGCCCCCCGAGACCAAAAAGTTCATGGCCGAAGAAGTCGCAAGGTATCCTGAGTTGCGCATCTTCAACAACGATGAAGAGATTCCCGAAAAGTTGTATGAAACGGACCCCGACCGGTGCTGTGAAATTCTCAAAGTCCAACCGACACGACAGGCCGTACAGGAGATGAACGTCAAATGCTGGATTACCGGCCTTCGCTGCACGGAGGGCCGCACGCGCACCAATTACAAAGAGATTGAGGAACTGGACAAGGGCTTGCTCAAGCTCAATCCTATTCTCATCTGGTACGAGCGCGAGATATGGCAGTACCTGGCGTTGAACAGCGTTCATGTCAACCCCCTTTACGCCAAAGGGTACCGGTCGCTTGGATGCTGGCCCTGCACGAAGATCGCCCAGGGCGCCGACGAGCGGGCCGGCCGATGGATTGGGACAAGTAAATGCGGCGGCGAGTGCGGAATCCACACAAAGCCGTTACTTGACTACCAGATATAGGAATTAGTCTTCGCCGAGGAACCTATAATGAAAACGGATACGTTGGCTATACATGGCGGCTTCGAGAGCGACGGCGACACCGGTACGAGTACGCCGCCGATATATCAGACGGTTTCGTACACTTACAAAACCGCACAAGAGCTTGCTGATGTTTTCGACGGTAAGGCGCCGGGATACATCTACACGCGGATTGCGAACCCGACAACGTATGCTTTGGAGAGGCGGCTGTCGCAACTGGAAGGCGGCGTCGGTTGCATCGCTACCTCCAGCGGGATGGCCGCCATTACCGCAGTTGCAATGGGACTTCTGCGAGCGGGCGATGAGATGGTCGCTGCATCGGGGATTTTCGGGGGGACGGTGTCACTGTTTGTAAATACGCTTGGAAGGTTCGGCGTCAAGACCACATTGGTCGATGCCGGTATTACCGAGCAATTCGCCGGGGCGATTAGCAAAAATACGAAGCTGATATTCGTCGAGACAATCGGCAACCCGCGAATGGACGTGCCTGATATACCAGCTGTCGCTGATATCGCCAAAAGGGCCAATATACCTTTGATTGTCGATAATACAGTCACAACCCCTTTTCTTATGAAGCCGAAAGAATTCGGCGCCGATATCGTTATTCATTCTACGTCGAAGTTTATTAACGGCCACGGCACCGCGATCGGCGGGGCGATTATTGACACCGGCAACTACAACTGGTCGGCGGGTCCATTCAAGGATATAAGGCACCTTTCTGAAAGGGCAGGCGAGTTGGCCTTTCTTGCACATTTAAGGAATCTGATTTATCGTGACCTCGGCGGCTGTCCTGCGCCCATGAATTCATTTCTGATGATGCAGGGACTGGAGACCCTTGCCGGCAGAATGGACAAACATTGCAATAATGCCCTAAGGCTTGCCGAGTATTTGCAGGCACATGAGAACGTGTGTTGGGTGAACTATCCTGGTCTGGCAGACAGCGGATTTTATGACCGCGTGTTAAGACTATTTGGTGGGAGAGGTGGCGGATTATTGACATTCGGCCTTGGCGATAAGGAAAAGGCCTTCAAATTCATCGATTCGGTGAAACTGGCAAAGAACCTGGCTAATCTCGGTGACGCAAAAACCCTGGTGTTACATCCGGCGTCAACGATTTTTCATGAGTTTTCTGCTGAGGAACAAAGACGGATGGATGTTACCGAGGACATGGTCAGGGTATCGGTGGGCATTGAAGATTTTGAGGACATTAAGAACGATATTGAACAGGCAATTGAAAAAGCTCTTGAGGTGAAAGAATGAAACTTGTTATAAATGGCGAAGATGCAATTAGTAAAGATGGTATCAGTGTAAGTGAACTTCTGATTGAGCAGGACGTCAAGATGCCGGATATGGTGTCGGTTGAACTTAACGGCAGCATAGTTCGGCGCGAAGCTTTTGACGCCACGAATCTAAAAGAAGGTGACAAGGTGGAATTTCTTTACTTTATGGGGGGTGGCTGTGGAGCTTACTGAACAACAAATAGAACGCTACAGCCGGCACATTATCCTGGAACATGTCGGCGGCGCCGGGCAGCAAAAACTGCTTTCTTCAAAGGTGCTGATTATTGGCGCCGGTGGTCTCGGCGCGCCTGCAGGACTGTATCTGGCCGCCGCAGGTGTGGGGACAATTGGAGTCGTTGACGCCGATACTGTGGACCTGACCAACCTGCAGAGACAGATAATTCACCATACTGATGACGTAGGAAAAGAAAAGGTCATTTCAGCCGAAGAAAAGATGCGGGCGATAAATCCCGACATTACCGTGCAAACATACAACCTGCGGATCATGGCTGACAACGTCAGGGATATTATCCGCGAATATGATTTTGTGATCGACGGGACGGATAACTTTCCCGCAAAGTTCCTTATCAATGATGTCTGCTTCTTTGAGAAAGTGCCTTTTTCTCATGCAGGTATTTTAAGATTTGACGGCCAACTGATTACGGTGTTACCCGGCCGGACAACCTGCTATCGCTGCATCTTCGGTGCTCCACCGCCCGCCGATGCCGTGCCCTCATGCTCACAGGCGGGCGTGCTTGGAGTGTTAGCCGGCGTTATAGGGTCTTTGCAGGCGACCGAAGCGATAAAATATTTACTGCAAATGGGGGTTCTCTTAACCAATACACTTTTGACGTATAACGCGCTGACAATGACGTTCAGAAAAATGCACTTGAACCGTAATCCGAATTGTCCATTATGCGGCGAAACTCCGCAAATAACCGAACTAAGGGACGAAGAACAACCGGTTGTATGTGATATAAAGAATTGCAAATGCTGACACTGAATATTCCAGTTGAAATATTCGATCAGATGCTGGCCCAGGCCCGGGCCGAAGTGCCTGTTGAGGCATGCGGAATCCTCGCAGGCACCGACGGCACCGTACAGAGGCTGTACAAAATGACAAACGTTGACCAAAGCAACACGCACTGCATGATGGACCCGAGTGAACAGTTCGAGGTCACCAGGGACATCCGCGCGAAGGATCTTAAGATGCTTGCGATATATCACAGTCACCCGGCGACCCCCGCCCGGCTATCAGCCGAAGATATCCGTCTTGCGCTTACGCCGGACGTAATATACCTAATTGTCTCCCTGCAAAATGCCGATAATCCTGCTGTTAAGGGTTTTCTTATAGAAGACGGCAATGTAACCGAAGTGCCCATAAAGGTCTTACAAAGTTCTATGGGGAGGGACAGGGATAGGTGAAAAAACATGAACAAACACGATACTTTTCTTGTGTGGGCGGCGGTTTTATTTATGACCACTCATTGTGCATATAATCATGCATCAGCAGATTTCGATGTCCGCAGGGACAAACTCAAACATACCAAGAAACCGAAGTGGGTCCGGGATGAAATCGTTGTAAAATTCAAGAGAGGCGTCTCCCAGGAAAGCATCAAACAAATAAATAATCGACACAGGACATCGGTGCTATCGACCAGCAAGTTCGCCGGCTTTAAGAGGATAAAGGTCTCTGCCAGCAAAACCCCGCAGCAAATGGTCGGAGAGTACAGCCGCGAACCTGACGTGAAGTATGCCGAACTCAATTATTATGCGTATGCCCTTTTCGTGCCCAATGACCCCTACTATTTCCTGCAATGGCACTTCAACGACACCTCTGCTGGCATAAACATCGAGTCCGCCTGGGACATAACAACGGGCGAGGCCAATGTGGTTATTGCAGTACTGGACACCGGCATCGCCTATGAAAATCATAAAGGTTTTGAACTGGCTCCCGACCTGGCCGACACTCTTTTTGTTGCCGGCTACAATTTTATCAAAGGCAATGAACATGCTAATGATGACGATGGGCACGGTACACATGTGGCCGGCACTTTGGCCCAAAGTACAAACAATAATCAGGGCGCTGCAGGTATAGCTTTCGATTGTTCCATTATGCCTGTCAAGGTCCTCAGCCGACGTGGTGTCGGAACATATACAGATATCGCCGACGGTATCTATTTCGCCGCCGATAACGGCGCAGATATAATCAATATGAGCCTCGGCGGCGCAGGCGATTCGACTACACTAAGAGATGCCGTTGCCTACGCCTACAACCAGACAGTTACTGTTATCTGCGCCGCCGGCAACGAGTTTCTGGAAGGCAATCCGCCTTCTTACCCGGCCGCCTACGATGACTACTGTATAGCGGTAGGTGCCACCCGATATGACCGCACCAGAGCATACTATTCCAACACCGGCAGTTATCTCGACCTGGCCGCCCCGGGAGGGGATTTGGATGTGGACCAAAACGCAGACGGCTACGGCGACGGCATCTTGCAGCAAACCTTTGGCACGAACCCCAAAGACTGGGGTCTTTGGTTTTATAGGGGTACTTCTATGGCCGCCCCTCACGTCAGCGGTATAGCTGCTTTGCTGATTTCCACAGGTGTAACCGGCCCCGATGCGATTAGACAGGCTCTCGAAGATACAGCCATAGACTTAGGCCCGTCGGGCTGGGATGCCGAATACGGCTGGGGGCTTGTCGATGCCTATGCAGCCTTAAACTATTATAATGATGTTCCGGGCGACTTTACCGCCGATGGCATGGTTAATTCCGATGACCTTGTAGTGATTCTCAGTTACTGGTTGCAAAATGAACCGTCGGTGGATATTGCCCCGCCGCCGAACGGCGACGGCATTATCGACCTGCTGGATTTTTCCCTTTTCGCCATGTATTGGATGGATGGAGTCGGCCCTTAAATTTGTTAGAATACAGGAAGTCTCAGGGAAAGAAAGGATTAGAGAAAGGCCAAAATGAATACCTCGAAACAGCCAACTTCGCCGATTCTGAGAATACCGGATACGGTAAGAGAAGATGTGCTGGGCTACAGAGAGCAGGTTGCAAAATTCCTGCGTGGCGAAATCAAGCCGATATCGTTCAAGGCCTATCGCGTCCCGATGGGAATCTACGAACAGCGGACAGAGGGAAAATATATGGTGCGGATACGAATCGGGGCCGGAATGGCCCTGGGTTATCAGTTGGAGCGAATCGCCGAGCTTAGCAAAACTTACGGCAATGCCGTCCTGCACGTTACAACAAGACAGGACATTCAGATTCACGAAGTGACTATAGAGAATACGCCCGATGTGCTCGAAGGGCTTTTGGAGGTTGGACTCTCGGCACGCGGCGGCGGCGGCAATACCGTGCGAAATGTTACCGCATGTTCAAGGGCTGGAGTCTGTCTGAAAGAGCAGTTCGACGTGGCTCCCTATTCGATAGCAACAGCCGAATACCTCCTCCAGGACAGAAGTTCATTCAACCTGCCGAGAAAATACAAGATAGTGTTTTCAGGCTGCTCAGATGACTGCGCGTTTGCCTCAGTGGCTGACCTTGGCTTTTTTGCCTGTCATCAAGACGGCGAAGCCGGTTTCTCTGCTTATGCCGGAGGTGGCTTAGGTCCAAACGCCGCAGTGGCCGTCAAAATCGAAGACTTCATCGAGGTGGACCAGATTTTCGAAGTTGCCGAAGCCGTCAAGAGGCTGTTCGATAAGCACGGTGACCGGTCAAACAAGCACAAGGCAAGGTTAAGATACGTGCTCGCCAGAGTCGGGCCGGAAGAATTTGTAAGGTTGTACAAACAAGAAAGAGACGGGATAAAGGCCGGCGGGCTCGACGGCAAGGTGCCCGAGATTCGTGATATTGGGACAAGCTCCGAGCCTGCGCAGTCTTCGCAGGACAGTAGCGATTACGGTGATAATGTGATGGCTGAAAAAGTAGAAGGACGGTTTACCGTGCGACTGAGACTTAAGCACGGAGATATATCGTCGGACAATCTAAAGACCGTTGCCCAAATCGCCGCCCAATTCGGCCGGGGCCCCGTCAGAACAACACAACTGCAGGACCTCCTCATTTGCGGCGTCCGGGCCGAGGACATTGAAAAGGCAACCGAGGCACTAAAGCCGGCTGGTATTGATGTGGCTGGCGACTGCAAAGCCAAGATTGTTACCTGCACCGGAGCTGCAACGTGCAAATTGGGATTGTGTCTTTCGAGAGGTCTGGCGGACGCGATTACCTCCAGGCTCGCCAATGTCAACGGCAACGAACAGGTCATAAGAATCAGCGGCTGTCCCAATTCATGCGGCCATCATTACATTGCTTCCATAGGATTTCAGGGCAAAGCCAAGCGGGTAGCCGGCAGGTTGATGCCGTGCTATGACGTTCTGGCAGGTGCAAAGATTCGCCAGGGCGAGTCGAATCTGGCCCAAAGAGTCGGCACTATCCCAGCCAAAAGAATACCAGACTTTGTAGCTCAGGTGTTTACAAACGGCCTCGCCGGGAAAGACAATCTCAAATCGATTGTAGAGCAGTATGAAAAACTACCGGCGCAAATACCCGACGACTTCTTCTACGACTATGGCTCGGATGAGCCGTTCTCGTTAGCCGGAAGAGGCCCGGGTGAATGCGGTGCCGGCGTGATGGACGTTATGAAGGTTGACATCGACGAGGCCAAAGAAGCAATCAAGACCGCAGGAGAAGTCTCAGAGACCAACGAAAAAAGTGAGGCTCTATATAAGGCAATAGTCTCTGCTGCCAGGGCGCTGCTTGTTGTATTCGGCCTGGAATCCAAGAAGGACCGCGAGGTTCTTGCCGCGTTCAGTGAGCACTTGATTAAGCCTGGCTGGGTCGGGCCACAAACACAACGCCTGCTTGACGCAGCAATGGACTGGCGAATGGGCGACAAAGATTCCATCGCTGACTTAGCCGGCCAGACCGGCAATATGGTGGCGCGCATCGAAGAACTTTTTCTGTCGCTCGATGCCAACCTTAAGTTCAGGGTCGAACCCGTCACAGAAGCTGAACAAAAAGACACTGCCAAAGACAAAGCCCCCGTCCACATCATCGACCTGCGCGGCGTTACATGCCCACTGAACTTTGTAAAAGCCAAGATTGCACTCGAGAAAATTCCCGTCGGCCAGGTCCTCGAAGTCCTGCTTGACGAAGGCGAGCCGGTCAGAAATGTTCCGGAAAGTTTCACCGAGCAGGGTCAGAAAATCGTAGAAATCAAAAATAACGGCGACCACTTTTGCGTCAAGGTGCGCCGCAAATATTAACCGTTGACCGGAACCATTATGTGATAAGCTTTTATTGAGGTGCAGGATATGAATATTGCCAGTGATATGACGGAATTAGTCGGCAGAACCCCGCTGGTCTGGCTGAACAAAATAAGCCGGAACTGCAGCGGGAAAATTGCAGGCAAACTGGAGTTTTTCAACCCCGCCGGTAACATCAAGGACCGTATCGGGGTAAGCATGATATTAGCGGCGGAACGCGAGGGTAAAATCAAACCCAGAATGACTATCATCGAACCGACCAGCGGAAATACAGGCATCGCCCTTGCCTGGGTCGCAGCGGCAAAAGGTTACAAGCTGATACTTACCATGCCTGAATCGATGACCATCGAACGGAGAAAACTGCTTCAACTGCTCGGTGCAGAGCTTGTGCTTACACCTGCCGAAGAGGGCATGCCCGGCGCAATAGACAAAGCCCGCGAGATTCTCAAAGAAACCGACGGTGCCTTCATGCCCCAGCAGTTTGAGAACCCCGCCAATCCCCAGATACACAGAGAAACTACCGCCGAGGAGATTTGGCAGGATACCGATGGCTCGGTGGACATTTTTGTTGCCGGTGTCGGTACCGGCGGAACGATTACTGGTGTCGGCGAAGTACTTAAATCCCGCAAACCGTCTGTCCAAATAGTGGCAGTCGAACCTTCAGGTTCACCGGTACTTTCCGGCGGAAGACCTGCCCCTCACATGATTCAGGGCATAGGGGCCGGGTTCGTTCCGGACGTCCTGGATATGAAAGTTGTTGACGAGGTCGTTCAGATAGGGGATAAAGAATCTTTCACTATGGCCAGACGCCTCGCCAAAGCCGAAGGCATCCTCGCGGGGATATCCTCCGGCGCCGCAGTGGCGGCGGCGGTCAAGGTGGCAATGCGGAAATCAAACGCCGACAAACTCGTCGTTGTCGTGTTGCCGGACACAGGTGAAAGATATTTGAGCACGGCCCTTTTTTCTTGAACGGGTCTTGTTTTGCGAGAAATAGCAGTACATGATATGCAGGGAACACTTACCAAAACCGAGAGAACGCTGTTGTTTCTACACGGCCAAACGAGTTTGACCGTGGCACCCTTCTAAGGCATCGCTCGACCATATATATTCGGGTGCCACTGTCAAGCGCCAGCTTGGCAGTGCATGGTATGCAGGGCACACCTTACCAAAACCGAGTAATAAAGCAATAAACCTCGAATTTTTTGAAGATAAGCATGGCCGGCAAATATAACATGGAACTAATGCCGCCGAGTTTTTCACCATGGGAGCCTAAGAAAGACCGTTCCAGGCGAGTGATGGTGTTGATGAGCGGCGGTGTCGATAGCAGCGTCGCCGCGCATCTGCTCGCGGAAGACGACTGGGACGTTCTTGGCATCACCATGAAAATCCCAGCCTGCAGCACAACCAGCCGCCCCTGTTGTGGAGCGGACGCCGCTTTTGTCTGCAACGAATTGGGCATACCTCATTATTTCATCGATGTCACCGAAGCCTTTGAAAAACGAATTATTGAGCCCTTTCGCAGGTCATACGCGGATGGTCAAACACCCAATCCCTGTGTTGACTGCAATACACTTTTGAAATTCTCGTTGGTGTGGGACTTCCTTGAAGAAACTTTTGGAATCAGCTCTCTCGCCACGGGACACTACGCACGGGTTATCAAAACTGACAGCGGCGTGTGGCTGGGTCGGGCAAACGATAAGACCAAGGACCAGAGTTACTTTATCTATGGAATTGCCCGAGAAAAACTCGCAAATTTTGTCCTTCCCGTAGGCGAATTAACGAAAAACCGGGTCCGCTCAATCGCCGCCGAACTGAATCTGAGCGTAGCCGACAAAGCAGAGAGTATGGAGTTATGTTTTGCCGGCGAGGGCGACTACCGCGCGGCCCTGGCCGGCACCGAAGCTAACCAGCCCGGCGATATGACGGACATGCAGGGCAACAATATCGGTACGCACAAGGGGATTGCAAATTATACGTTAGGCCAGAGGCGTGGTATTGGTTTTGCCGGGGGTAAGCCGTTTTATGTCGGCAAAATTGACGCTCGGGCCAACACCATCGCGCTGGGCACGAGGGGGGAAATAAGCTTTTCTGTCATCCGGGCAGATAGGATTAATGTGCTTATACCGGACGAGCTTCTTGTGGATGGGCGATTTCTCGGCAAGATTCGTTCGTACGGCGACCCTCGGTCCTGCAAAATCGTTGAGGCGGATGATACTAATATGACCGTTGAGTTTGACGAGCCTCAATTCGCACCGTGCCCCGGTCAAAGCCTCGTCCTGTATAATGGCGACGATAATATAGTCGCAGGCGGCACAATAACTGCATCATCACACTGATGTTCGTCTATTTGCCCCAGCTTAACTTCTTAATTGACTAATAAAACGCAATCTGCCGAACAACTGGTCATGTTAGAAGCAAAACGGCTTTTGTCAACAGGCCAAAATGGCTATCGACCCCAGACTTGCAATCCGTCCCAAGGCAGTTATACTTTAGCCCATATTTGTGCAGTAGAACAACATGACAATTTCAAAACAGCTGTTTAAGAAACATCAGGCATGAAAAAGTCCATACTAATAATAATCACCCTCGTCGCGATAGCCGTCTGCTTCATTGCAGCCGGGTGCAGGCAAAAGACCGAAACTAATGAACAAGAGAAGTACCGCATCGCCGTTATCCCCAAGGGCACGACCCATATCTTCTGGAAGTCCATCCACGCCGGGGCTGTAAAGGCCGAGAAGGAATTTAGAGACTCCGGTCTTGACATCGAGATCATATGGAAAGGCCCACTCAAAGAGGATGACCGGGAGTCGCAAATTCGCGTGGTAGAGGATTTCATAACCCGGGGTGTTACCGGAATGGTGCTCGCTCCTCTTGATGATACCGCACTGCGAATGCCGGTCAGGGACGCCGTAAGAGCAGGCATTGCCGTAGTAATCATCGACAGCGGCCTTAAGAGCGACGATTACTCCAGCTTCATTGCCACCGACAACTACTACTACAGCGCAACATAGTCATATCTCATGCGGTACACAAGATTTCAATTGACTGATTTTTATACCCAATTTTCGAAGCTTTCGAAGCTTCTTTTTCCAATGGGATTTCCTGGCTTCTT
>SDBT01001756.1_pt1 | contig 38657 bp, 74 predicted proteins | sample 2277101 | NCBI WGS metagenome assembly SDBT01 (sample SAMN10404973, study PRJNA504765) | marine sediment metagenome | isolation source: marine sediment core GS10_PC15, 103 cmbsf | place: Arctic Ocean: Southern Knipovich Ridge | collected 2010 | reverse complement strand
GATATGTTCGTAGACAAACTCCAAGGATACTTCAAGCGGTTGCTCGTCACCTTCCTTAACCGTGTCGAGATCGCCACGATCAAGCAAGTATTCATATTCCTTGCTTTCTGACCACGTTACGTTACCCTCACCGATCTTCACTTCGATCTGTTGGGCGATAAAAGTAATTACGTCAGCCGCAGCAGGCGTTCCAGTAGCGCCCCACGCTGGCGTAAACTCAATGTTGTCCGTATCCGTACCATTGAGAGTTCGTCCAGTCACCGTGTAAGTGGTGACATTGTTTGCGGTATTAACCGTAAACCGTGCCCCAATTGGAACCTGATTTACAAGGTCCGAATTGAGGACACAGGTGTTGACATCGGCGTCAGTGTCAGTCGCGCCGGGAGTCGTTTCCTCAATGACTCCCACACCGGCCAGTCCATCCTGAATAAGGATCACTGTGTCGCGAAGCTCGATCCGCGCCATGGTTAAATTCTCCTTTTTTGAAAAAGATTTCTACTCGTCTAAGTAACGCCACCCAGAAGGCCAGCTAGTTTTATTGTACCGAGACATTCTGGCACGCAATGCGTTTGCTTTCATTCCAATGGCTTTAGCTGCATCCTTAATGCAGCCATACTCCACACCCCCAACAAGAACTCTTCGAGCGAGTGGATGGGCACTTCCTTTCTGCTTACGTCCTTTAGCTTTAGCAGCTATTTTTCTTCGCGTCTCTTCACTATGCTTTTTACCGTGCATTCCATTACGCTTACCTGTGTGTGATTCCCCCATCTTGCGACGGGCTTCTTCACTATGCTTTTTATCGTGCATTCCATTACGCTTACCTGTGCGTGATTCCCCCATCTTGCGACGGGTTTCTTCACTGTGGCGGTATCCCACTACTCCTTCGCCACCGGCGGTCAGGTTATAACCCCTGGGAGCTATGGTGCTGAGCTTTTCGATCACCGCAATCTCAAGCTTCTTAATGTCCTCTTCACAGCCTTCACAAAGTATATCAAACTTGAACAAATCCAAACCATACTTCTTTATGGCCTGATAAACAAGTTTTGACCCCTGCCCGCTCTTGTGCCTTAGCCAGCGTCTAGCAACATTACTGGAAATGCCAATGTACTGCTTTCCGTTGACTTGGTTTTCAATTGTGTAAAGACACCATAGCATAGATTACTCCTTCAGGTACATTTCGTAACGTCCGTCCACCATTGCCTGCCTGATGCGGTCTTCCCGACCGATCTGACCGAAGTGAACTAACTTCACTGCTTCAACTTTGCCTTTGCGGCCTGTGAGGCAGCCGACAAGAGTCCCATCGTCAACAGGGTCGGAGCCGTGCTTATAAACAGGGATGCGTTCACACATCGCCTGTTCAAACTTCCCACCCCAACGCATAAGTTCGTATGCGTCTTCTCGCGTCATCTCCATCCTGTCAGTCAACATGATGTTGATGTCTGTCAAGGTCCGCCAGTATCCTTCACTGATCTCCCTGACAAATGGACCGTTTATCCGAAGTTCGGCGTGATTTACCCGCATTGTATCTGGTGATCTTTCATCAATGCCTTCCACCAGAAGCGGTAAACTAAGCCCGGTCGCAACAGTCTCGAAGTATACAGCAATAGAAGCAAAAACCCACCGTGCAAGGTTTTCATTCAATGTTGTTGCCATCTTATGTTGCTCCGGTTAAATCTTGTTCTAGCTCTAGTTGTTCTGTAATATGAGCGGAGAAAACTTGTTCAGGACGCACGCCCTTGACTTCTCTGCCAACGATAGTCCAAGCAGTATGCTGCTCAAATTCTTCGATGCTTTTGATGTCATAGCGGCATCCATTGTACACGATCCAATCATCGTTCGTGAATTCATAGCCGTCATCCATGTCCCTTGCGTCTATAATGAACATCCTAGTTCCGGCGTCATAACTTCCGCCGTAGACGAACGCCTTTCCCGCCGAGATTTGAGAGATTGATTGTACAAGCTCTCTCGCAATCTTCACCGGGAGTACAATGCACTTACGAACAATACTGACCGTTTTATTGACTGTTTTCACCCCGGTCTCGTAGTCTGTCTCCACACTGTTGAGTTGGTACACATCAACCCTACTACCGTACTGCCTCTTTAGGCCATAAAGAGTCCTACGGATAAAACGATTGAGTGATCTGTTCTCGTCAGTCATAATTACATCCTAGAGACTAGCCGGGACGCGTTTGTTTTGGCGGCTCAACATACGGACACTCTGTTGGCACCCGTTCAAGTATATTGCCGACCCATTTAAGAACTTCCGAACTTTGAACCATTGCTGTCGTGCCCTTTTTCACAAGCTCTGTGAGCGTTTCACGTTGGTAATCTTCCAGCTTCTCAACCCGGATACAGAGACGAGTTTCTCGTCGCCAATCTCGCCAGGTGAAGAAAAAGATTATACTCAGCGCGGGACCGACTTCCTGGATAATTGATCTCCAGTCGAAGAATAGTATGTCCATGATGGTTCCTCCAAGCGTTAAAAACCGGGGGCGGGGCATTCCCGCCCCCGGTATAGCATTCAAGCTTGGATTAGCCAAGCAGCACACAGCCAAGATTCGCGTCTAGCGTAGCGACTCCACACAGAAGGTCCAAAGTCACTTTCGTGCCCTGGGCGGTGAGGTCGTACTGCATCGAGACACGCATCGCAACGTCGTTGTAGCTGCCTACAGCGGCACGGACACCAAGAGCGGTGTTCGGCAACGCCAGCGGTCGCGAAACGAGAGCGAGAGCATTCCGATGGAACGCAAGATTGAACGCACCAGTCGGGCCAGGAAACGCGGTGTTGGCACCGGACGCAACCTGTCGTTCCAGCGGGCGATCCAGATAGACGGTGTAATCCGAGCTATCCAAGTAGGCCTCGATGATGGTATACGTATGACGCGTAGTACCAGTGCTGAACGAAAGCAACTGACCGGCGACCGGGGGCTTGGTGGCGGTATAGTTCTCAAGGACGATGCCCTTTGAGTAACCAGATGCCACTGTCGTAGCAACGTCACAAGCCTTGAAGATCGTGACCACATCGCCCGAACCGACTGCGGTGAGCAGACCAGTTGAGACATTGATGCTGTTGGTCGTGTTGGCGTCGTTAGCCTGCACAGCGATGTACACCGGCTGTCCTTCGCCCTCAAGCCAAATATACTCGCCAACGGTGGCGATATAGTTAGTACCAAGGGTGATGGCGATCTCTACAGCGCCAATTACTTCCGCACCATCCGTGACCCCGTCCTGATAATCCACTGTGGCGGATTTCGTCAGAGAGGGGCAGTTCTGATCCATGTAGGTATCAAAACCCATGATACGACCCAGGCTGGCCTCACGAAGAGCCGTGCCATCGTCGCCTCGCTTCTCAGCACTGAGGAACAACTCCGTCATGAGCAGTTCAGTCTCAGACTGGGGAGCCAAGACGAGATTACGCCCGGCGGGATGCGCGTTGTTGACGTTCATCTTCTCACGACACTCCAGGAGGAACTCCTTGGCGTTCGTGTCAGACATCTCCATCAGGCGACCGACCTTGTTGTCAAGGAACTCATGGGCTTGCCCAATCAGGATACGGTCAATGGTGCGAGCGATCTGCATCGCGGCGGGGGTGAGGTAAATGTCTACCAAATCCTGGAAGGACTTGGACGCTTCACCGTCCTTGATGGTGAAGGAGACGTAAACGTGCTGATCCAGCGGCACCTGTACGTTGGTGCTGACTGCATCCTGGTTCTCCACGTCGTCGGCGTCAGTCTTACGCCGCGTAGTAAACTCGGAGGGACGTCGTGTATTCACAACGTCGCCGAAGTTGGCGATCTCGTCGCTGAAATCGCGGTGAACCAAGCGAGCCATGACCATCGACTCTTCGAGAATGGCCAAACCTTCCTCAGCCCACAATTCGGGGACTCAATTTTGTTACGCATTCATTTTGAATGGGGTGGATCATTTCTGCCCACCTCTACACATTTCTATGTAGTTCAGACTATATCATCACCCTTTAGCCAATTAACACACGCTTGCAAGTGTTGCTTCTTTTGATCCGTTTCCTGCCCTAGAATTAAATTGCACTCTCTGCAAACTGCTCCGAGGACAGTATCATTGACGTGATGAATATAAGGGGGTGAATTATTAAACTCATCGCCGCAGCACTCACACGCTGTTTTTGATCTCAGGAAACTTACTTGGTCAAATGTTAATCCATACTTGTAAGTTTTAACAAGAATCTTGAAACAAGCTTTACAAGCTCGATGATAGCCAGATTTTCCACTGACATATTTTTGCCTATAAAAATGTTTCAAAGCTAGTTGTTTGTTGCAACACTTACAAGTTCGTAAAGGGGCTCGGCATGTAGTCGTTGAGGGGCCACATCGCGTTCCTTCGCTTCGGCTTCCCTGCTGATTAACCTTATCAAAGAGATTTTTACGTGACTTCTGCATAAATATGAGGCAAGATTCCAAGCGATGCAAATCGCTGGCGGTCTCTTGTCTTAGTAGGATATTACAGTCCTTGCAAACAATTCCTTTTACAGTGTGATTTACATGGTGCAGGTGTCGTTCCTTCATAGTTGAAAAAACTCTGCCGCAACACATACAGAAAGGTTGCTTGTAATACTCCTTAGCCTGTTCAAATGTAATTCCGTAGCGGTTGGCAGCTTGACAGTATTTCCAACAAACCTTACACACGCTTCGTAGTTTTTTAGAGTCTTTCCTATAGTAAAAGTTACTAATAGGCTGCTCTAAATTACACTTCAAACAAACTTGCGTCATCGTACTCTTTGCCTTACAGGTGCTCCCAGCATATAGCCAAGTTCTTACCCACAAATTACTCTGTGAGTGGCCGGTAACCCAGCGCGTCATTATCATTTGCGTAACACGCAATGACAGGACTCGCAAACAAAAGATTCATCATTGTAAAACTCCTACGTTAGAATGCCCGTGTATGGGCAGGTTCCGTGCTGCCCTACATTGGGCAACTATACTTAGTTACGAACCACCCCGGTTCATAGCTGCGTGGATTAACGTCTTCGTAAGCCCAAGGCCTCCGGGTTTTCCTTGCGCATTTTGCGATACTGCTCCGAAGAGAGTCTCGAAACGTCAACTTTCCCACCTTCACCTGATGTTACACCACCAGTAGCGGCACCGGCTCCAATTCCACTGACTACGTTTGCACGGAAAAGATTGCCATAAAGGGCTGGCAATTCTTTCATTCGTTGAACAGCTTCATCAGGGGTGCGAAGTGTAGTAATCCTTTTTCCAGTCTTTTCTTCAATGTCTTGGAAATCAATCATCGGAACCATTTGGTTCGGAATCTCTTTTCCCTCGTCATCCAGAGCCGTGCGCATTTCTGTCGTGGGCGTGAGAAGGCCGATAATTTGCACCGGGTTAAAAGCCTCTGCACTGATTGCAGCGTCTTGCAGTGATCGCTGGATTACAGAGTCCTTGTACATTCTTTCCCACTTGACGGCCGACTCCTTTTGAGCGGCTACCTCGGCTTGAAAGCGTTCTTGCTCCTGCTTCAACTCATAAGCAGCTTGCTGATCCCTTGTTCGGTGCGACTTCTGCAAGTCCAGAAGTTCACCCTCTAGCTTTCCTCGCTGCTCGGCGGCAAGATTCTTGTCGGCCAGGATATTCTGGTACGACGTTTCTAGCCTTTTGTATTTCTCTTGGTGTTTTCGTCTGTCCTCGGCCAGAAAAGTGTTCATGTCATCCTGACTGAATTTAGCATCCATCGCGGCCTGAGCATCAGCAGCTACTTGTCGGGCTTCAGCGGACTTTTTATCCGCCTCGGCTCTTGCCTGCGCAGCTTCATTCTCGGCTTGCTTCAATTGTTCGGTAAGGGGGCTGCCGCCGTCGCCGCCGCCGCCGCCGTCGCCGCCGCCGCCGCCGTCGCCGCCGCCGAAGCCGCCATCGCCGCCGCCATCGCCGCCCTCTTCATTGTCAAAACAAGCAAGTATGGGGTCACAGTACAGTAGCTCAAAATCGTGTCTCATAGTACACTCCTAACTAACCCTACTTAGTTTGATCGAATCTACGTCGCGTAGGAACGGCTTGATGAATCTCCAAGCCGTTGCACTGGGAATCCCGTGCATGATGTTCTCAACCTGTGCTTGTGAGCGGGCGTAGGTAGTCCGCACTGACGCATATCCCTGGCTGACCACACCCAGGTTTTCTACTTCAAGGTCAGGATCGACGCCATCCAAGAGAGCGTGGGCAATTTCCCAACACGCAATCATAATTTGCGGTGGGGGTACAGTGTCTTCCCCTCGTGGGAATTCCAAGTCCTGTTCTGCTTCTGCTTCGCGGATTTCGTCCTCGGCGGGGTCAAGGTCAAGCCAATTGTCATCATACATGATGTCAAAAACGGTAGCCTTGTACCCCTTAAAATTCAAAGCATCAATGAGTTGAGTGGCTTTGAGAAGAGCTTTGGGTCGGTCGGCCGCTGCCGCGCCGTACCAAGCCTCTTCATGAAGCCTACTGTCAAAGTATTCATTTGCTTCAGATAGTGTTCCGTAGTAAGTGTGCATAGTAATCCTTCTAGCTGGCAACCCACTTGTAAGCTTGTGCGGGCGCATCTCCAATTATCCAGACCTTACGCGGGTCATCAATGAAGATTTCAACAGAGTTGTCCCCTGCCGCCACTAGCGGATAACCTGTAGCTGCTGTCACACCCCCATTATAGCCAATATAAACAGTTCCAGTGGTACATACAATAGAGACTCCTCTCTTCAGTACCACGGAGCGAGTAGTGAGTCGCTGCGCAGTAGCACCAATTGATGCGTCGAGGCCGTTGTAAAATTTGTCTTGGCTGTATTTGACTGATAACATTATTCGGCTCCTTCTTTACCTTCGCCGCGAACTGGCTTTTTAGTTGTATCTTTGAGATCGGTTTCAGTAGCGGCGCCTCGTTCGGCTACGCCCTCATTGTCAGGATCACTGGATAAATCTTCTACGCCTCGGGCCGCCAGATTCTCTCCTACTGCCGCCCCTTTTGTCTGTGCCGCCAGAACCCTGGCTGCTCTGGCTGCGTGGTCCTTACGTGCTTGTAGGTATTCGTCGTCCTTGAAGCCAAGAGCCATGGAAGCAACTTTCTCGCCACAAAGTCCCGCATCCTTGGCCTTGATAATCAGGTCTGGGTCGCTTGTGGCATATTCAGCAGTATCAATCTCAGCAAAAATCTTCTCCAACACAGTAACAGAAACTTTCCCACTGAGGAGAGTTGTCACAATATCTTTAGAAATTTCTTTCTTCACTGTAATGCCAGGCACGGTATACATACGCTCTGCCAAAGCCTTGGCCTCGCGTATTCGGTCCTCGTCAGTCTTCAGACTGTAGCGGTCTGGGTATTTGATAGTGGCGACTTGGCGTTTGCTTATCTCTCTCTCCTCGTAAGCAGTCCAGAGGTTTGCGATTTTTCGCTCTCCGCCTTCTAAAACCAAGCCAATGAAAGAGAGACCAGCTTCCAAACCTTGGTCGCTCATCTTTATCGCTTCGGCTGAGCTAGCTCGCCTGCCGACTTTATTCTGTACCGCGAGGTTGACAAGCTTTCTGATGTCGTCCTCAAGCTTTTCTTGAAGTTTCAGTGAAGCCTTAAGCGGTTCAGATGAAGGGTGAATGAAGCCAGGTCGGTCAGTTCGGAGGTCGTAGATTCTTCCTTGCGTAGCCCCTACCGCAACCTCCCGCCCCATGCCGCGCTGGCCGCCGCTTGTTGCCGTGCCATCTGGATTCGCACCGTGCTTCAGGTGATCTCCGACGGCGCGCATGTCTTGCTGCTCAGTGTAAAATGGGAAATTAGACTGTAAGACATAAGACACGTCACTGGAGGTTAGGTTAAGCAGTGCAATTTGATGTTTGCAAACATCCTTTAGTAGGCTGTCTCCAATATCCAACATTACGAAAGGAACTCGTCTGAGGCCAAGAATGATTGGTTCCGCGACCATTTGCTCCTCACCATCAGAGTCGGTTGGGCTCCCATCTTGATTGTAGAACTGTATGTTTACAAAGCCAGTCTCTTTATTGAGCCAAATTAGCCGGTATCGCTCGTACTCGCCGGAGGGGAGTTCAATTGAGTCTTGATCGTGACTTACAAAATCCATTCCTTTGTCCCGTAGCAACACTGCTTGAAATTCGGCAGGTTCTTCAGGCTTAGTGCAGGACCAGGAGAGAATATCTTCCGCCGCATAGCAATACAAGTAGGGGCGTTTACCATTGACATCAGCCAAAGTTTCCCCTGTGTCCTGAGGCGAATCAACATAGACGCCTACTTTCCCCATAACTAGCAACTCGGTTAGAACGTCAATACCAATAAAGCCGTTCATGCTGGTGCCCTTCATATCGACGCCACCAAGCTCCCCGGCCATAGCTTCTTTGTAGACTGTAGTTCCGCCCTTACGTGTGATGTCGCGCATCCGCTGGAAAATGGAGTTCCGAATATCATTTACAGCAGCCTTGGCGTAGGCAGGGGTAGGAGTCATCTCTAAACGGGCATTATAGTCGTCGGTATTTTCACGATTAGAGAAATGCCTCAAGTTCTCCTGGACAAAGTAGTAACCCCCCTCATAGCACTGTCGCCATTCGTCCCACATCATCGAATCGTAGGCGAATTTCGGGTGGCGGACATCAATTATTCTGAATTTTTCAGACATATTCTTTCCCATTCGGCTTAAAGAAATCTACCAATGTCGCGTCCTGAAACAATACTTGCTGCTAAGGGCAGCGCGATCTCAGCATAATTTAACGCGTGAGCAAAGTGGTCAGGACCAGTTTCTAGGTACGTGGCTTTTGGATTGTTGTTTTCATCCCGTTCATACGTTCTGACGAGGTTCTTCAGGTGGGCTTGAAATTCAAGACTAACATCAGTAGGAAGGGTAATGCGGTCACTGTAAAAACGGCCTAGTGTGGCATCAAGCCAGTTAGTACGATCAACAGTTGCAATTGGAGCGCCCTCTTCCTCTTCAGTTATAGCTATTTCTTTCCCGGTCTTCCCGCGTCGATAGCGACATAAGTGAACGTAACCGTGAAAGCGTCTTGCAAATCGTCTAGCGTCGTTGATTTGCGGGTCCGCATCAATGACGCAGCCTATTACTTGCCATTTTCGCATCAACCTATCAAGCTCGTTAAAGTCGTCGCCAGGCACCTTACCTTCCCACAGGACTTTTTCAGTTGCTATGGCATTCAGGTCATAACCAATTTCGTTAAAGAAGAACTCACATATAACTACGTGATTCATCTTACCTTGGTCTACCCCCATTGTTATCATACGACCACTGTCGGTGGGAATCAACTTGGTGTCGTTTTTTGCGTAACTGGACGCCCTAGCAGCATCTATTTCAATGTCAGTTACTTGCCCGCCGTCCGGAATGAAGGGCACTCCGACCTTGGAATTATGGAATTCGCATAAGGCGGCTTCGTCGCCGAGGCCACGAAAATGGGCCAACGCTATATCCCCGGGAGTCACAGTGTAGGAGTATAGTTGATTTATGTACCAAGAGCGGTGATTCTTGATGTTGTCTGCTGTCGCGTGCCACTCTCCCGCGCGTAACCAATCAGGCTTGGCTCCGTGTTCTAGCCTGTGTTTGCACTCTTTGCACTTCAAGTAGCTTTCAGAAATACGCGGATCAGTTATTGTCTCTCCGATAATTTCCACGCAGTCCGGCCAAATTAACTCCGTCCGCTTACTACAGTGAGGGCATTTGAACATGTAATGCTCTTGTGACCCCTGCAAGAACAATTTATGTATCCCATATTTAGGGACTGTCGGGGTTGAAATTGCCCAAACTGATTTCTCAAGATGACCGGACAACCGCTCTAAAGCCAACCAGATTTGCTTCTGGTCCATTTCATCTAATTCATCCAGAATTAAGGTTGAAACAGGGATGGACTTCAGATTCGAGTCGCCACGGCTTCCTCGAATATAGAGTGTTACGCCCCCTGCTTGCTTTAGAGCGATTGTATTAGTGTCGGTGAACAGATTCTTCAGGTAATCGCTGTACATCAAAGCAACATTAAAGCGACCCTTAGCAAAATCACTCGCGTTCTTTTCAGTTGGTAGGACATACAAAACGTCCTTCCTACGCACGTCGATGGTGTGGAAAGCAATGTTGATGGCCACTTCCGTGATGCCCATTTGGGCCGCCTTCATTGCAGTATTATATGGTGCCTGGGAGTTGTGAATGTCCCTGACCCAGGGATGATACTTGTAGCCATAAGGCCCTGCAAAATCCCCACCCATTATGCGTCTGTGGCTAGCCCAACGTGAAGGCCGATTCAGCGTTTGGCTTTTCAGTCCTTCCGCAATTGCGCCGCGCAACTCTGTTAGGAGTTCTTTACTCATTCACTTCGTTTTCCCAGCCACCGGGCATTATTCCATCTTCGTCTTGGCATTCCCTTGAAACATCAACTTTGGGTTGCCACTTGGGCGGCTTCTCTACTGCTTCCTTGCTTACGTCTACTGCTCCCTCTCCGTTCTTCAGTTCCTCTTCCGGCTCCTCTTCCGGCTCCTCTTCCGGCTCCTCTTCCGGCTCCTCTTCCGGCTCCTCTTCCGGCTCCTCTTCCGGCTCCTCTTCCGGCTCCTCTTCCGTCTCCGGCTCTTGCTCACGCTTCGAGGCCCAATCCGGGTTGTACTCCGTCCAGCCCGTGCCCACAATCCAAAGCATTAGATTGGAAACTTGACCGTCGTGTGATTTTCCTTGGATTTCTATGCCGTAAATATCCTCCTCTTCGCCTTTGACGTAGAGCATATCTTTCTCTCCGTCACCTGTCACGGTATACACCTGACCGTCGACGCGAACTACCAAAGCTGAGTACGTCGGGTAATGACGTATAGGGTTTTGAATAAGCATTACTCTTCCTCCGGTTTTTCCTCGGTTATTTCGGACTCTTCTCTCGTTTTTGGTCTCTCATCAACAAACACAAGCAGGCTGAGGATGATGCTCAAAATAGTTGGCCAGTTTGCAATGAACCAATCCCAAATCTTCTTGAAGAAGCTTGGCTCTGCTTCGTCGGGCTCTTGTAGCCACGGCGCGCCTCGTACTTGACTCTCGACAGCGGCCTTCCAGGAGGCTACAGTTTTAGGATTCTTTGATCCTTTGACTACTCTGTCGTATGTGTGTTGATCCAACTGGCCGCGACGATGTTGACGCCGGGCCACGCGGCGGAGTTTACGTCCAAAGTTAAAATGCATCATCGTTTTTCTCCTCGTAGTCTATTTCGTCTAGTGCCAGAAATAATCGAGCTATTCCAAGGGAAGCGAGGCTAGAAATCGTCACGACTCCAAACACTGTTAAAACAAAAACATCGCCAGGACAGCCCCCTATTCGCCACCACACTAGCACAAATGCAAACCAATGACTCAGGCAATATGGACAGTGAATCAATTCGCTGGCCCAGTGACCTAATCTTGATACTTGTTTTCGCACCCGCTCCGTGACATTGGATTTAGCAACTGTCATTGATAAGCTAGCTACAGCGAGGCCAATAAACAGTATTTCAAGGAGTTGAGTCATTAGTATATGTTGTAATCGTCTGGGGCTGTGTTAGAGTCTTTTTGCAAGCTTGCACGGATGTATTTCTCAATTTGCTTGCCGACCCCTATAAGGCGTGTGGTCTCTTTCCCGTTTGTGTAAATGATTGAAGTCGGGATGCTTCGGATTCTGAGTTTCTTTGCCTCGTCTCGATTAGCGTCAAAGTCAATGAAAACTACGCAGAAGCCTTCAGCTTCCAGCTTCTTGCCAATTGCTTTCATCTTAGGGCAGTAAGGACACCAGTCAGCGGTCCAAATAACCAAATAGTTTGTTGGGGTTATTGCTGCTTTCTCCTGCTCCTTCTCCTTTTTCGGCGCGTCTCCTTCTTTGTCTCTTCCGATTTTGTATTTGACGGGCTTTCCGTCAACGTATTCGGGAGTGGCGGGCAGTCTTGATGATCCAGGTAATCTCCGGCTAGCCGCGTCAATTCTTTGAGTTTCTTCCACCAATCGACCGGCTTCCCTTTCGCCAGCGCTAGCAACGTGGACCGAAGCAAAGATACAAAACGCCGCCACAACAGCAATAATCGCAACATAGGTAACTCCAATCACGGTAAAAAATCTGTGGTTCATGTTTTCACCTAGCTTACCAAATTGTGTAATCAGGGATGTTGACGCGTGGATACCCGGTGTAACCACTTAAAGCAATGCTGTCGCCTTGTTTCATTGCCTTGTCAATTATGTCGGCGTCGGCCCAAAAGCTCCCCGCTGGTTGATCCAAATGACTGGGAATGTTTACCCACTCCGGTCCCCAGGAGTTTTGTATTAACCCGCCTGGTCGTCTGCCATCATCAATGCCGTGTATAAGCATCCCATGATACCATGGCTTTACAGATTCTTCAAGGTAGCCTTCATCGTCCATTTTAAGCCTGAAGCCGATGTCACTGCACATGGCTACTGGAAAACCGCTCGCGACTGCGTCTCGGCACTCTGCCCAGTCTCTAACAATGGAACAAGTTCGGAGTGGGTGTTGACGGCAAAGTCTTTCCAGTATGTCAGGAACTCCCGTTCGCCCTAGTTTCCTAGCTAAGCTACCACTGTACTGGGTGAAGTCAAACTCACCCCCTAAATATGGCATCCTAAGTAGGATGCCCCAGTCACGGACGAAGCTTGCCGCCCAGACTCCCATCGACCCGTCGCCTCTAATTCGCCCACGCCCAACTTCGATGCGCGAACCTGCGTAAATGATTTCGGTGGCACACTTCGCAAGAAACCTCTCACGTTTTTGCCGCCACAGCATTCGTACAGCAGTCAGGATGTCTGCTCCGAGGCCAAACGCGTGTGAGACGCAATCACCAATTTCCTGATCGTGTGATATTAAGGGGCTGCCGGTAACACTTTCAAAAAACTTATGAAGCAGGACACGTTTCCCCCTGCCCGCTCCTCTGATTTCTTGATTCTGTTCGCTTAGGAAAGGTCGCCGAGTCGTCTTAATGAAGTTTTCTTTAGCTTCGGGATCGTTGAGCCAACCACAATAAAGTGGTTCGGTGTTTCCTTCATCAAGAATGAACTCCATGGTTCGTGGAGTCAAACTCTTCTGACAGCCAAAGTTGCTGGTAAGCAAGTATGCTCCCGCCGCCTTGACCGTCCATTTAAGCATTTCGCGTCGATCCATGCTGCGCCGCCTTATTTCAATGTTGCGTATGCGCGAAGTCCTTTAGCAATCGTCTTCCACAGTTTTTGATGTTGTGCCGGTGTGTTGAGAAGCCCTTTGTCTGCTTGATTTCGTAATTCCCCACGGATTGACTGCAATACTGGTTCCCAGGCAGGGAGTGAGTCGCCGAGCGCGGTCCGATTGGCAGTGGCAGTGGCTTGAATAATCTCAGCAGGTGTCCGTAGAACCATGGCAGCAATTTGGGCAGCAACACTATCAAAACTCCCAGCTAACTTGTCCGCTTCTAATTGTGACTGGGCACCCTTGGAACACCAATAGACCACCCACTTATCCAGATCAGCGTTTGCGTCCGGCTTGGCGACGTCAGGGGAGACATCATCTGGAGGCACAATTCCAACAATGGTTACGGTGTGTGTAACGATGTCCACGGTCCCGTTGTAAGCACAGGCAATAATAAACATGTAAGTACCAGGCTTCCTAGCACTAAAAACTGTCCGCTCCCCGTCGCAAAAGATTTCAAAATCCACTGTCGCAGGAACCATCCGCCACTTGAACGACTGGGCCACGCTTCCAGTGAGGTCGAAGCGAACAAGCTCGCCCACTTCTGCCTCTTCGGGGGCCTTCAGCATAATCTTAGCAACTTCAACAGGTTCTTGACATTTTGCTGGCACGAGATACGTATGTGCCAGAAAACAAAGGACCAGTGCGCCCCCAAGTAGGGCGACTACAACCTTGGTTTTTCTCTTCAAGTCCTTCATCTCTCCCTCCCCTTTGTTAGTAGATGTTGGCTCTTGTTGCTTTGCCTGGCCATCGAACATGGTTCTCAACAAAGCAGTTTTCACAAATGTGAATGCCAGCATACTTTACCAACCTCCCGCAGCTACAAACTAACACCCGTTCATCAATCTCGTAGGTCTTAGGTACGGCGCGGGGGGCTTGTTTCTTAGCTCCCTGTATGCCGCGTCTTCGGCGACGATCACTAATCGCTAGCCGCAAGCTACATGTCATTTAATACTCGCTTGTTTTTAACATGTTAGGTTACAGGAGAATGGTATGCTGTATATCGACTTTGAAATCAGTCGTACTGATAGCTTTTCCGACTATTATCACAACCTCACCAACAGATGTTGGGGCGGTCTCTGTCAAATAACCCGCCGTGTCTTTACTGAGAAAGTAAAGAGCGCCCGCCGTGAGGCCCCCAGTCGTCCCCGCAACTGTGTCCCACTCTCCTGTCGCGGCCACTATGACGCCGCCGCTGGTCACAATTGTAGCTGTCGCAGCAGAATTAACACTCGCGTCGTAGCACAGACCAAAGACATCGGCAGTCCCGATGGCGTCGGCTTGAGCTAGTTCTACGCTGTCAGCACCATCAATGTACACGGCATTACAAATTACAAGATTGGATGTCGCGGTCATGTCGACATGCTCTTGCTCTTTCGTCAAGCCAGCCTCGATCAAGTCGCCACTTTGTAGTTGTTGAACTTGGCCATTTACAATAACTAGGGGTTTTCTTTCAGCCATGGTAGTTATCCTTATTTAGTGGCGGGCTTTGGATGCCGTTCTTTAACAGTTGTTATAGCATTCGTCCACGTATTAGTGTGGTTAATTGTGTCGTGGTAAAGCATGTCGAGTTGCTCTTCGATGCTAGGATACTCAAGTCTTCGCTTGGAGCGGTACATTTCTTTCTTTTCTTCGTCTGTTCGCGGGTCTTCTAAGACCCAATCCCCGTCTTCACCAAGGGGGATGGGGCGGTCCATCACTACGATTTCTGCGCCGGGGTACAGGCCACGAATGTCCTGGTGCATTTCATGTTCTGCAACAGGCACTCCATTTAGTATTACAATTTGATACATATTTTACGCGTCGTGCATGTATGAGTTCGAGTTGCCTTCAGTATTGGCGGCTGGCGACAGATCAAGCGTGTTACCGGAATATACATTACCACTATTGTAACACAGTGACTCTCTTGTGGCCCATATGCCGAGAACACATCCACTGATTAGACAGGAAAAACAAGAAATAGACCCCATCCTAGTAGTACCCAACCCGCGAGTTGTTGCTCCTACAATGTGACAGTCAACAGCATACAAATGACTAGCTGTGCCTCGATACCCGACTACCGTGTCACTAAGAGTAGTATTTAGCATGCTAATATAACTCCCACCTTCTTGATAGAAGCATGTAGTGCAGTTTGATATGTATACTTCATCGAGAAAGGCTTGAGCCTGTTCTGCCCTGACGCCAGCGACAGTGTATTCACTAATGCACAAGTCAGGACCAAAAAGTGCCCTTTCTGCCCCGTCTATGAAGATTGCTGAGTCCCCTCCGTCTGATACTATGGTCATATTTGTGAGTTGAATATCAGGTCCGGTAATATGAAATCCATACTCGTCAGGCGTTTCAAAAGCCACCAGTGGTAGGTTCATGTCGCCGGTTGTGTTCCCGGTAGAAGGGGTCGGAACCCCGACTCCTATCCTGACCTTGACGTGTGTTCCGTCAATAACATCCATTATCTGCCAAGCTCCGTGCATGTATAACTTATTAGAGGCCGCGTGCGTGCCAAGAAAATACCCAGTGGCCATACCAGTCGTTGTGTTGACAGTAAGAGTTATATCCCAGACGTTGCCAGCGATATTAGTAACAACAGTTATTGCGGAATAAGTAAATACTAAAGGTGTTGGCCCTGTGATAACTACTGGCACGCCAGCGTCGGCGAGTTCTGTCTCCCGTAAAGTGTACCGCCCCTCCGCACACTCCACCGTTGCCACTTCGTCATAGTCGTGCTTTAAGTTGTGAATTGCCTCCATACCTTTATGGACAGATTTCCAAGGAGTATTTACTGTTCCGTCACCAGTCATATCACTTCCACCGGGGGCAATGTAAAAGGTTGACGCTGCATTAAGTTCTAAGGTGGCGTGGGTGTGTAAGTCTTCTCCACTGCTACCGTCTGTCAGTGTCTCTAGCTCTGTTCCGGTCGCTGTCGTGTCGTTGTGGTCAGCAATGTCGTGGTCACTGCCATCATGCGTGTGGAGAGCAGTCGCGTCACTACCGTCCGTCAGCGTGTTAAGTTCCGTCCCCGTCGCCGTCGTGTCGCTGTGACTACTGACTGCGTGAGCTTCATTATGGTGCTGATCTGCCGTCACCCCAACCAGAGTAGTATGATTAGCATAGTCCCAGGTTGCCGCCCCGCCAGTAGTGACCACCACTTTGCCATTGTCACTTATGGCATTTGGTAAGTCATAATCACCAACAGTTAAGGTATCGGCCGCTTGAAGCTGTTGAACGCTTCCGTCACTATTAACTATTAGAGGTTTTTTGCTGGCCATTATAGCTTCACTTTTGTAAGTACATTGACGGCCATAATTGTCGGGGCTGAAGCCATCCCGACCGAAACCACTACTTGCCCCACTGCTGTTGGAGCAGTGCTTGTAAACTCCCCTGCGACTGTTGGGCTCAGATAGTATTGGGTGCCTGCCGTCAACGCCCAAGCAACATTAGTGACTACACCAATGGGCACAACATTTATTGCATCATCGGCACTAGCCGCCCGGTCACAAAATCCAGCTACCAGGCTGGTAGCGTCGGCGTCGGCCTTCGCCTTATAAGCTTTGTTGTCGTTTTGAAAGTAGACAACGGCGCCCAGCGGCATATTTTCGCCAGCCGTGGTAGGCATCGCCACGCCTGCCCCACTGGAGGAGATCGTTATGCTGCCCGCAGCATGGACTATTGTAATCCCACTCCCCTCTACAAACACCTTATATTCAAGACCCGACTGATCGCCTTTAACCCCGAGGAGGGAGTTAGCCGCCCCGGGGTTTTCCAGTAGATCAATCGTTGCGATAACGCTCTCAAGCAAGGCTTCAAGCGCTAATATCTCGGCAGAATGACGACCTCCAATTTCGGCATCTGCTCTCTTGAATACATCAGTGTTAGGACGAGTGCGGGGCGTAGTTCCGTCCCACTTCTCGCCCTCACCGTCAAATTTTGGCAGCGGTAAGGGCACTTACACTACTCCTTAAAGCAAGTGAACCAGATCAAACTCAGTCATCAAGGCCACGTACACGTCGTCGGACCCATCTTCAATAGCTGCCTGCATCGCAAGAGCTTTCAGAGTTTCCTGACTCGGGAACCAAGGATTTGAGGCTCGGGTCGAGCCAGCCGTGATCCCAGCATCAGTACCCTGCGGGGGCGGGCCACCAGTGGCGATGATTCCCATGACCTCTAGCACGGCCATGGTTGTCCGGTCCGACTGACCGTAAGTTGTCACAGACTCAGTACCCGTGGTCGTATGTCCCGCGAGATCGACGCTGGCAATGATCGGGTCTGCGTGATTAAGTTCATCAACAGAGTTCCCATCAAAGGCAAGGGTGACAGCGTTAGCGTCCAGAGGGCCACCAGTAACCGTGATGTCACCGTTTGTCCAGCCACCATAGTTACCAGTAAAGACCGTATTGATCTCGTCTTCAATATTTGCGGCTGTTGCATCAAAAGTGATGTTGGCCGTAGTCATGTCGGTAAGGTCGCTCATAACGAACTGAAGAGTATAGTTGCCGCTCGTCACTGTGTCCTCAAAGACTGCGACGGTAATACCTTCGTCTTCTGCCGCTATACCGGGCGTTAGCGTGCTGGAGGCGCCAGGGACTCCCCCGTCAAGATCAGCGTCGGCGATTGTTGCCTGTACCTGATCCGCCCCTGCATAGTTAGTTCCGTCATACGTGAGGTTGACTGTAGCGGAATCCAAACCGCCGCCAGCAACAGTCACGTCACCATTTACCCAGTCAGCGACGTTACCAGTGGCAACAGTGTCGATGGCTGACTCAATGGTCCCAGCGTTGGCGTTCCAGGTGATGTTTGCCGTCGTGACTGCCGTACTATTCAGGTTGAGTGTCAAAGTGTAATTACCACCGGACACACCTTCTGTGTAAACGGCGATTCCTTGCACTTCATTTCCGGCCACGACACCTGGGGTGGCCGTGCTGGCTGCGCCAGGGACGCCACCATCAAGGTCAACGTCCGAGATCGTTGCCTGCACTTGATCTGCTCCTGCGTAGTTCGTTCCGTCATACGTGAGTTCAATTTTTGCTGATCCTAGATGACCACCACTAACGCTCACGTCACCATTTACCCAGTCAGCGACGTTACCCGTGGCAACAGTGTCAATGGCTGTCTCAATGGTAGCAGCGTTGTCATTCCAGATGATGCTTGCCGTCGTGACTACTGTACTATTCAGGTTGAGTGTCAAAGTGTAATTACCGCCCGACACACCAGCAGCGTAGACCGCAATTTCCTGAATCTCATTCACAGGGTCGATACCCGGAGTGGTAGTGCTTTCGGCTCCAATCGTACCGTTTTGAAGGTCAACGTCATTGATGACAATTTCAGGAACATCTGACTCATTGACTGAGGCCCCATCATAGGTGAAAGTAATTGCGGCAGTATTCATGTCAAGGCCGCCAGCGACGGTTACGTCGCCATTAGTCCAGGCACCTACATTACCAGTAGCAACGGTGTCAATAGCAGTCTCAATCGCAGCGTTTGCGTCATCCCAGGCAATGTTTGCCGTAGTGACTAATGTGGCGTTCAAATTGAGTGTTAGCGTGTAGTTACCACCGTCGACTGCTCCGCCGAAGGCAGCAATCTCTTGAACTTCATCAACAGCAACCACACCAGGGGTGGTGGTGCTTTCAGCGCCGGGAACGCCGCCAACAAGGTCGATATTAGCGATTACAACTTCTGTTGCGTCCGTTCCAGCCGTAGAGGTTCCGTCGAACGTGAGTACGAGAGGGGCTGCATCAAGTGGTCCGCCAGAAACGGTGATGTCGCCATTTGCCCACGCGGGGACGCCGTTGTTAGTGGCAGAAACGTCAATCGCTGTCTCGATAGTTGCCGCAGCATCGTCGTACACGAGGTTCGCAGTCGTAAATGCCTGAGCACCGACGTTGAACGCAAGTGTGTAGTTGCCCGCCGAAGTGCTTTCGGCAAAGACAGCTACCTCTTGAATCTCGTCTACAGCCACAATGCCGGGTGTGGGGGTGCTTTCAGCACCGGGCACGCCACCAACAAGGTCAACATTAGCGATTACAACTTCCTGTGCGTCTGTTCCGGCCGTGGAGTTCCCATCGAACGTGAGTACGAGAGGAGTCGTCGTGAGAGGACCACCAGTAACAGCGATGTCACCATTTATCCACGAGGGGACGGTGTTGTTAGTGGCAGAAACATCAATTGCAGTCTCAATAGTCGCGGCATTTGCATCATACAAGAGGCTCGCGGTCGTAAATGCCTGGGCGCCGACGTTGAACGCAAGCGTGTAGTTACCAGCCGTAGTGTCCTCAACGTAGACTGCGATCTGTTGAACTTCATCAACAGGAGCCACACCTTCGTTTACCACGGTGACAGCGCCCGCCGGATCGGAGATCAAGTCGCCATCATTCATTACGACTGTGCCTTGATTCGTTTCCTTTACAGAGTCGCCGTCGTATGTTAGTGTCATTGCGCCGGCGTTGAGATCAGTGCCCAAAGCAACAGAGATGTCCCCGTTGGTCCAGTCGGTGATATTGCCAGTAGCAGCAACATTGATGGAAGTTTCAATAGTGGCAGCAGAAGCATCATACGAGATGTTAGCTGTAGTGAAGGTCTCTTCATTCCGAAGCGTGACTGTCAAGGTAAAGTTCCCTGACGTGACTGTGAACGGATAGGTAGTGACGGATTGAACATCGTCATCGGCTTCAAAGCCGGACGGGTAAGCCGCGTCGCCCTGCCTAGCAAGGAATCTTTTAACGTGCTTGGTGATAACTCTGTCAGTTGCCACCGTAAGTCCGTCGTCACCGACTCCCGAGTCCCAAGCTTTCGCGCCAGCAAGAATGTCAGTATAAACGCCCATTGTTTTTGTCCTTCTGGGGTGTGCCCATTTTACGATTGTTGTAGTTCTAGTCCTATGCCGCCCGCGCGGTTAGGATTCTCTTTTCTCCCCGAAGGCTCTGAGATTTAACACCAGGGAAATCGTAGTGAGTTCGGCTTCCACAGCGGTCAATCTATCCGCCCAACGCTTTTCATTTACTTGTTGCCAGTGAGCGGCCTTGTTCTCGAATGAAGTTCGTTGCTTTTTATTTTCGGCAATGTGTTCCTGCATCTGAGAATTTAAGTTCACAAGTTGAACTTGAAGAAGCTGCACAGCGTCAAGCACTTCAGCCGCGTGCTCATAGACGGAGTGCATTTCTTCTAACTTAATCCGCAGTATGTCGACTTGCTTCTTGACATCTTCTGGGGCGGTCAACTTCGCGATGTCACGTTGCAAAACATCTAGTTCTTTCTTGCGACTAAGCATTTCAGTAACAAGAGAAGGCATGTTTTGCGAATTGTCAGCCAAGTCAAGAGCGAACTTTTGCGTCTCTCGGAGTTGCTGCGTCAGCATTCTCCAATCATGGCCGTCAGGAGCTTTGCGCACTCCCGCATCGTTTCTAGTTGACGATGTTCCGTCCCAGATTTTCATAATTACTAACCCTTTGTTGCTTGTTAGTTTGGTTTACTTGCCCAACGGCTGCCAAGTGAAGAAACGCAATGCTACATTGACTGCACCTTGGACAGCAACGAGACCGGCCAGTATGGCAGGGTACTCTTGGATAACGTCGTGTCCAGCCAAGTAGCCGATAACACCAACGCCAAGGGTCAAAAGATTTACCCACACCATCTTGCTCAGATACCATTTCTTTTTCATCTCGAACTCCTTGAGCCATGCTCAGTTAAAAATCTCACCTTTGGTTTACTTAGTCCACTCTCCCGTTGCTCCTAGTGTGTTGACTAGGTGATGGAGATCATATTCCAGCAAATAGGCGTCCTTGCCGTTGAGTGTGTCAGCCACGTTACTTGAATTTCGCCGCAGTGTACACAACATCATGCTCGACAGTTTTCTGTTTGCTGCTATCATGTCTGGAGAAAAATATGATACAGTGTGCGCATCTGCTAATACCGTGTTATTTGAGGCTACAGCATAGTGTGTTGTAGCGCCGCTTAGCGCGTCATTTCTGTTAGCTTTTACACAGTCAACTTGCCAAACGACATCTCCGGCTGTTTGATCCTCACCCACCCAATGAATATGTGCTCTAATATCTGAGCCTTCAACATACGTATGCGGAAACTGTACTTGAAAATGAACTCGTTGCTCATTACCTAGCACACCCTGATCCTCAAAAGCCAAGACTAAATGGTTTCCGTAGGCTTTCCACACAGGAGGTTTAGCTGGGCCAAGTTTAACTGTAGTGGCACCAACTCGAATATCTTCCCACAGTGGAGAAGCCAAAGGAAAAATATCAGAGTAGCTAGCGCCACCTGAAGCCGGAGTATTACTGTGGTATAACCCCATCTTACATTCCCCACCAAGCCAGGACTTGATCGGCCGCCGTTGACATTGCGTAGAGTTGACTCATATCCTCAACTGGGATGCCCATTGTCTCTCCGGGGCAAATTGCCATGCCATTCGCCGCCGTGACGCCGGTCTTTCCGACCCAAATCGGGTCTGTGTTAGGCGTGGTGTCATTGGCTCCAGGCGCTCGCAAAAGTATTCCTTTAACGAGCGGGGTACTGTAATTGGCGACTTGAACGGTGTTTGTTCCGACCGTTGTTTGGCCGTGTCGAAAAGCTATTGCGGTTTCTTTAATCATGGCTTCTTATTCTCATTCTCTTGATTTGCAATAGCCACAACTACTCGCTCGCTGATTCGGTCGACAATCTCTTCGTAGTTGTCAATTCCTTGTAACTCATCGGCTAGAATAATGACAATTTCCTGACCAAGTGAAAAAATGGCGGCTTTCGTCAGCAAGCTGCCGAGCGAAACCTCCATCCTGTGACAAGAACTGACAAGCTTTTCTAGCGTTTGCATGTAGGTATTGACGCTAGAAAATGCCAGCAACATCGCTCCTCGATCCTCATCATCTACGAGATTTAGTCGCATTTCGATCATGGAGCGGACTAGATGGATTTCTTCGCGGAGGGAACGAACCTCTTCAAGCTCTGACTGACGTTTCATTGAGTCTTGCAGAGCAGGGTCGTTAATGCGATAATGCTGTACGCGGGCCTTATGCAAGGTGACGTCGCCTTTCAAGCCGTGCGGCTTACAGTATTTGGAAGGGGCTACGGCAAGGTGGGTGCATTGGCCATGCTTTGCGACAGCTTGGCAGCGTCGGGGGTCGTCGGGTTCACAGCCTTCATATCTACCCATAGAAAAACCTTGTCATAATGCGTGCGCGCAGCCCTCTACTATCTAATACGGCAAAAGAGGGGTAAAATGAACCGGAAAAACCGGAATAATCGGAAAATACCGAAAAACCCGCATAATCCAACCTGAACAAGGGTTCAGTAAGGGGCCAGCGCACGAAAAAAGCCCGTCAGTTGGAGGTCTGACGGGCTTCGGGCCGAAGGGTCGAGCGGTTATTTAGCGGGTTTTTGGTTTTTTATGGCAGCGTCAAAGTGTTTTTTCGGTCTTTTGCGGCATCAAGGGCGGCCTTCGTATTCTAGTAGGGCTTTCAAAACTATGGAAACCGATCTGTTCGACGCTACCATTCCTTCTTCGGCGGAAACGACACGTTGATTGGCCTTTGACAAGCTTTCCTTGGTATCTTTGCCAAGTTCAGCAAGGATTTGGCTCGTCTTTCCAAGATGGTATCAACAGCTTTTACTGCGACCTCGTACTTGTAAATAGCTAGCGCCGCAGCTTCCGCCGCTGCGGTGAATTTTTGTTTTGGTGTCATGGTCGCTCCTCGTGGTAGACTGCGCCGGGCCAATCCTGGCTGTGCAGCTTGAATGTTCTTGTTTCCATTGGGGTGCGGGAAGAGGGGCGGTCGAAGTTTCGGCCTATGGTGGGTGGGGGCGGTCGCAAAGCAACCACAATAAATAGGTTATAGTCCACTACCTGAACTAGCTTAGTACAGCCGCAGCGGGTCTCTAGCTTCGCCATTAACATTTTTTCGCCTCCGGCCAAGGCATCATTGCCCGAGCTTCTGCATAGGCTCTCTCGGCAGCTATCTGCACTTCTTTAGTTTTGTTGCGGTGGGCTCGCGCCACTTTTAAGTCTTTCACGCCCTGCGCCTCTGCGGCTTCAATAGTGGCGCGTCGTCTTACTATGATCTTTGTTATTTGCTGCTCGGCGACCCGATACTCGTAATTGCAACGCGCAAATGTTATCGCTGCGTCAGTGAATCTTTGTTCTGGTGTCATTGCTTCTCCGGGTGTGCGGCTGCTTCAAATTTCATTCTGGCTACTTTAAGAGGTTGGAGTGTTTCAGACCACTGGCGTTGGGCTACATCCCGAGCGGCTCTTGCGTCTTTCAGGCGAACTCCGGCCGTGAGCACGTTAGTTTTAGCCTCGTGTAAGTCAACAAGAAGTAGTGTTTCGACATTGCCAGCTTTCCTACGCTTATCTCGTGCGACTGCGCTGACACGAACAGCTTCAACATACTTGTCTAATAGGGTCATGACTCTTCCTTGGTTTGTTGGTAGATTTTCAGTGCCTCTGAGGCTGCGATTGCAGCGAGGTTGGCGGCCTCGGCCTTTGTTTGGCGGGTTAGCCTGAATGACTCTATGACGCGATCAACTTCTCTTCGCTCGGCCCACACTACGGCCCGTGACGCATCGCTACACATTCGGCTTACCAAGTCAGCATCTTCCCAAGCTCTTTTTGCTTCTTCGACTGTCATCAGTTTTCTCCTTAGCGTTTTTTGCGACTTGTAAGTATGTCTCACGGGCTTTCGCAAGCGCGGCTCCAGCAACAAAGGCGACCTCGTTCGACGCCTCTACATGATTTTGAAATGCGCTTTCGACAGCGAAAATAGCTCTCGCCTGTAAGTCCCAAACGTCGCATGCCGCGCGATCGCAATCCTGGCTGTGGCGTTTAGCAGCCCTTAAAACTTCTTCCGCTTCTTTGAGTGTCATGCTGAGTCTCCTAGAACCTTGGCTCGGAGGGCTCTCTTAGCCTCCGAGTAATCCCTGTTTGCTTTTTTCACCCATTCTTGAGCGATTCTTATTTGGGCAGAAGCGGCATTATGCTCTCTCACCCTTATTGTTCTCGCTTCCTCTTTTCCCCAGGCCTCCCGGTCGTCTTCATATTGGGCATTCGTCACTGAGTAGAGTTGCTGCTTGGTCAGCGCTTTGATCTCATAAGCCTGCTGGGCCATAATAACAACGACCGCAGCGTCAACGAATAATTCTTCAACTGTCATTGTGTTCTCCCCGGTGTTGACCTAGAAACGCTTCCTTAGCCTCAAAGCAGGTAGCCTCCGTGCTTCTCCACTCTTTCAAGGTTTCTATTACGCGGCCATCAGCAACTTCATAGTCTCTTTTCGTTTGGTGTCGCTGTCTAATGGCGTTCTCTTCCTGCCGCTGGCAGGCCTCAAATTTTGTAGAAGCCCGCTGCATTGCTGTTGACGCCTCTTTATAAGCTCGTTCGGCGTGGGCGACGGCGACTGTGGCGGCAATGAATGTTTTTTCAAGCGTCATGATTGTTTTCCTAGAACGGAGGTTAGAAACGCTTTCCTAGCCTTTGAGCGGGCCTTCTTTGCGCCAAGCCACGCGTTCCAAGTGGCCACTATATTGTCGCTCGCAACACGGTAACTTCGTTTCCTTTTCTTCTTCTCCGCCCGCCAAACCTCATTGTTACTTAAACAACGAACGCATGATACTGCGTAGAGTTGAGTTTTGTCCCCCTTCGCACTTCTATAAATTTGCCTGGCGACAAAGACATCAACTGTGGCGTCGAGGTATTTTTGTTCTGGTGTCATTTGCTCTTCCCTAGCCCTAATAAGACTCGTTGCGCACGTTTGAGTGCTGTTTCCGCGCAACATTTCTCCCGGGAAGTATGTACAACAACATATTCCGCTTCCTGCACCTTAACCTTGGCAGCAAGCCAGTCATCCTCCGCGCGGACAAACGTAAGCGTAGCTTGCAATACTCTTTCCTCTGGTGTCATCTTGTTTCCTTATGAGTATAAGTACGTGAAAAGAGCATTCATAGCCTGAGCGCGATACTCTTTTGCAACTGCGTCGGCGGCAAACAGTTTCTTCTGCATCGGTGCCACTTCGTTTATAGCGTCCCAGTATCGCTGAGACGCGAAGGCATGCTGGTTGACTATAGCAACAAAAGACTCACACTCCATCAACCCTCTCTCCAGGCTGTTTGCAAGCTCTGAGCAGGCCTCAGCATAAGCTGCCCCCGCCTCCTCCATCTTGACGCAAGCGGCTTGGTGATTTACTCGGGCGACTTTGACTATCTGGATATGTTGGTCACGGATTTCGAGCGACTTGTCCAAAATTGCCCACGATGCGTTGTCTGTATTCTCCGCTCGTTTGGTTTCTTTCGCGGCCAGTTGAAAACGGTCTAAGCGATGAATAGCGTCTTGGCACAGTTGCTCGGCGTCTACGCCCCGGCTACGAGCAACTTTTAGCGCGGCTTCTAATTCTTGCTCCCGCAGGTAAGCATTATTGCTAGCTTGTGCGGTATCTTTGACGGCTTTTTCCAACTCTGTTAGTTTCTCTGTGGGTGTCATTTTATTCCTATGGTTTCTTCAAAATGAATTAGCCGCTCGACGGCGCGCTGGCGTATTTCCCAGGCAACCGCGTGTCGGTCCCGGACGACTTGTAGCTCGGCTACTAATTCTTGCTGCCGTGCATAGGTGTCATTACTAGCTTGCCTGGCGTCCTCAACGGCTAGTGTCAACTCTGCTAGTTTCTCTGCGGGTGTCATTTACTCACCTTATGGCGTTTTCAAAATTCACCAGGCGCGTTCTGGCGACTTGACGTGCTCCACAAGCAGAGTCAGCCCGGCCACCGGCAACACGTAGCTTGTTTTCTAGGTCTTGCTGGTATTCGGACGCCTCTTTACTAGCCTGCGTAGCGTCCTCGACGGCCTGTTTCAGTTCGGCTAGTTTCTCTTCGAGTGTCATCTTAGTCGTCCTGTGCGTCTATGTTTCAGTGACTTTCTGTGCAATTACCTTCACTGCATCCTGCACGGCTCTGTCTGCTATAGTCCAGCGGCTTGCTGCGTCGGCTCGTTTGTTCCAGGCGCAGACGCAGTACCCGGGGAGGGTGGCGGTTATTTCAATATCCGCAGCCTCTCGATCCCGCTTTGCTAGGGTTCGCTCCGTGCGTGCTTGAATAAGGGCTTGTTCAATGGTCATGCTGTATCCTCTCAACTATCAACGAGTGTTCCACTAAAGCAAAAAACCAATATAGCAAACAGTATTCCATTCTGGATAACAGGCCCACCTATTGCTACGGCGCAAATAAGAGCGATCATAGCAATCAGCATAGTTAAACGTGCTATAATGAAGAGTATTTTCACGGTGTCTCCGTTGTGTGTGCGTCTCGATAGGCTTGCCACCACGCAGCATCATAGTCTCTCTCAGCCTGGGTAAGAGCGAGACTAGCATCATGCCTAGCATCATGCCTAGCATCATGCCTAGCATCATGCCTAGCTTGTCGCTGAGGCGCGCCGATTCTGTTCGCTTCCGCGACTGCGGGCGAATCAAGGTTGACACTAATATCATCCGCTGTTGTGTCGTTGGGCTTAAAATGACCCTTGACCCTGACGTGAAAAGTGTCAACCTGAGCACAAAGAGTGTTGGCTTCTTCGGGTGTCATAGTATTTTTCTACTTACTGGCTCCGTATCCCAGGATGGAACAGGGGTCACCGCTGCTACTTTGTAGCTCACCTGATAAGCCTTGCCGCATGTCGGGCAGCTTGCTATATCGACGGAACACCCACTGTAGTTGCGTTCACAGCATTCTAGCCTCGGTGCAAAGCGGAGGTTTGTGCCTTGAAACTCAGGTAATGCCGCACAGTGCGGGCATGGTATTGTCTCGTTACAAAATGAATCGCCCATGTTGGTTCTCCTCTATTACAAGCATATATGCTAAGGGTGCGCTGTCAAGTGAAAAATTTACCTTACACCTTTAAGGTGGCCAGTAAATTGTTAGTTGCCACCCATACTTTGTCTGAAGTTTGCCAGGCTGTTGCTGGTAGCTTCCTTCCTTTGGTAGGCAGCTATACATGCGTCTATGGCAGTCAGCACTGCTTTTTCGCGTTTTTCTTTCACGGAAACGGCGAGCGTGTAAGCACTGGTGGCATATTCGGCTTCCGTTTCCAGTTCGGCGAGTCTGTCGGTTATAGATTTACTCATCGTGCTTTCTCCAGGGCTCGCGCTTCAATTAAGGCTGTGAGGCGTCTTACTTCCGAGGCTGCCTCGACTTCTGTAATAAGTGCTTGCTTTCTTTCCTCGCAGGCTTGAGCGAACGCCCATGTGTACACAGGTGTTCTCTCTACCTTGATTTGAATCCTTTCCCGGATCAAGCTTGCGCGAGCATGCTCGCCAATGGCTCTGGCGAGCAGCAAGCCTTCTTGGCGAAAGCGAAGGGCTTTAATACAAGGGGTGCGAGCTTCGTCAAGTGTCATCGTGCTTTCTCCAGGGCTCGCGCTTCAATTAAGGCTGTGAGTCTGTCAATCTGCTTGTCTGCTTTGTCCACACGAGCCTCGGCCTCATTTTGTTGATCTTTTAGAGTGTTAAAAAATCCTGGCCTCAGCGTGGCGGAGTTAGTTCTTAGTCTGACGTCCGCTACCTCCCGGTCTCGCTGTGCTACGGCGCGGTCGCCAATAGCCAAGGCGAGCATTTTAGCGTCAAACTGTTCATGTTCAAGTTCTGTCATACTGCTCCGCTCGATGCGCTCGGTGTCTCGGACGGCCCGGGCGCGTCTCTTGCTATGTGTCATTGTTTCTCCGGGACTGGGTGTTTGATTGCTGCCGTGAGCTTGACGACTCGCTTATACGCGGCAACGAAGCGACTTGCGGCAGATTCTCTTTCGGCTCTTGCAGCTTGGATGCCTTTTGAGCCGGGGGGTGCAGCAGAAAATTTATCGACCGCAAGCTCCCAGGCTTTTAGTGCTGCGTCTCGCTCGCCGGTGACTCTCTCTAATTCAGTCATTGTTTCTCCGGGGTGGGTGGCGACCCGTAAATTTCCTCGTGAGTTGGAACCGGGGGGCGAGGTTTCTTTGCCTCTTTTCGCCATTTTTCAATGAGTTGAGTCTCAAGTGCTTCTATGCTTAGCCGCACTTCCTTACACGCCGAAGCCCAGTTCCATGCCGTTTGATACCGTGCAGCCAGGGCCGCGTCGTAAGCAGGGGTGTTTATCTTTACCGTTGTTGAGTGAATCTTGGTCTTGTCCCAGATAAGATGTGCTAAAGCTTGGTTGGCTATCGCGCGGGCGAGCCTCTTCATATTGAGATTCTCGGAGCCCATCATGGTTTGGACGCGGATTTCATCACTCATGTGCTTCTCCCGGGGGCTCGCTCCTCAATTTCCGCTATGAGGTTGTCAATCTGCCTGGTCGCCTCACATTCCAACTTCTCCGCCCTCGCTAGCTCTTTACAGATTCGTCTCGACTCCTCTGGTGCATATACAGGCAGTTTTAGTGATTCAGCCGTGGAGGCCTTTTGGTCTTGCTTCGCTCTGGCACGTATATGGAGGGTTTGGACGAGCTTGTCAATAAGGGAGTAGTGAACACGCGTCTCAGTTTCCGTCATCACCCATCCCTCGGCGCGATTAGCGGCATCAAGCTGTTTAATTGTTGCGAAAAGGCGTTCGTAAGCTTGGTTTCTCTGATGCACTGCTACATCCCACTCCTGCCAATTCTTCGCTGCGTCTATCAACACATCTACCGCTGCCAAGTCTCGGTGCGCTCGCAGATGCTTGCTAACGGCTTGCTTAGTTGTCATGCTGTTCCTCTTAGGGCTCGCTCTTCGATTTCATCCAGGTACTTGTCCACCTTGTCAATTGCTCGCGAATGGCGAGCTAGGCTGGCTTCCCGCTTGGCCTTAATGGCTTTTTGTGTCTTTTTGTTATAAGGTAGCGGAATACCCGCGTAGGCGTCCTTGTAGGCTCGGCGCGTCAGGGCAAGCTCGCAAAGGGCTCGGACAAGTTTCTCGCCGATGAGATAGGTTTCTTCAATTGTCATGCTGTTCCTCTTAGGGCTCGCTCTTCGATTTTAGCCGTGAGGGCTCGTACTTCGTTATAAACAGTAACGAAGCGTTCTGATGCTTTTTGGCGTCTGTCGTATGCTTGATTAAGAGTATAAAGGCGCGCAGTGTTTACTTGTTCAAGCTCTTTTATTTTGTCACCGGCTCGAACCCACTCTCGCTGCGCGGGGGCTTGATCCTGAATGGCTCGGACGAGCAGGGTGCCATCTCTGTGATCTCGTTCAGTTGTCATGGTGTTCCCCCGGGGTTTGCTTCTTGATTTCATTCCAAATTCGCTCCGTGATTTCTGTTTCCTGCCGCATCACCACGTCGACTAAGTGGTTATAGCGTTCCATAATAGTGTTTCGTTTGGCTGTAGGAGCAGTGGTCCAGTCTTGCCATGTTTGAGCGCGTTTGCGGAGAAGGCGGATGAGTTTCTCGCCGTCACGGCGGTCCAGGTCAGATAACATAATCTTCCTCCGGCGTGTGGGTCTCTTGTAGGTTGAGTCGGGCTCTGACTCTCATCCCTGCCTTACCTCTTTCAATAGCGCGGTGCTCGATTGATCTTGAGGTGCGTTGTATTTCCCCGGCCGCAGTGGCGCAGCGTTCTGATGCCTCCCCCATAACACTAAGGACGGCCCGCATGCTCGGACCATCCCTTGCGTCGAACCTCTTGACGCGACCCATGTCCCATTCTTGATGCGCTAGAGCAAGCTCGCCGTGTGCCCAGACAAGCATTCTTACATCGTTATACTCAGTGTCTCGGATAGTTGCGGCTAGGATTTCGTCTTTGGTCATGTGGTTGGTCATGCTAGTTCCTTCGCGAGTCGCTTGTAGATTTTTGCTTCACACGCAATCGCTAAATTGATTGTACGGTCATAGTGTTTTATGGCGGCTTTTCGCTCAATGTCTTCTTGGGTCTCTTTATCGGCGAGCCGGGGTACGAAGGCGTTGTAGGCGGCGTTGTAGCGTCGCTCTGCTCGAATGCGGTTGCGAAAGGTCTGGAAAAGTTTCTCAGCATCGCGTCGGTCTAGGTCAGATAGCATAGTCTTTCTCCGGTGTATTAGAGGCGCAGTAGGTTGGGCTCTTGTAGGTCGGACTCCATCCCCGCCTTGCCTCTTTCGACAGCACGATTCTCGATAGCTGCTACAGCGCGTCGCAATTCCCCGGTCGCGACGGCCTGGCGTTCTGATGCTTTTGCGGTGGCTTTAATAGCGTCTCGCGTGTCAATACCATTCCTTGCCTCGTCTCGCTTGATGCGGGCTACAATCCATTCACGACGCGCCAGAATAAGCTCTCCGTGTGCCCAAACAAGCATCCTTGCGTCGTTACGCTCAGTGTCTCGGATAGTTGCGGCTAGGATTTCGTCTTTGGTCATGTGGTTGGTCATGTTGGTTCCTTCGCGAGTCGTTTGTAGATTTTTGCTTCACACGCAATCACCAGATTGATTGTACGGTTATAGCGTTTTGCGGCGGCTCTTCGCTTGATGTTTTGTGGGGCCTCTCTGTCATTAAGAAAAGGGGAGGCAGCTTTGTAAGCAGCGTCGTAGCGTTGCTCTGCTCGAATGCGGCTGCGAAAGGTCTGGAAAAGTTTCTCAGCATCGCGTCGGTCTAGGTCAGATAACATAGTCTTTCTCCGGCGTATTAAAGCTCACGTATCAGAGGCTCTTGTAGGTTGCGTGGGTCCGGCCCTGCCTCACCTTTTTTGATGGTTTGTTGTTCGATTGCTTCCGTGGCGCATCGCACTTCCTTGTCTGCGGCGGCCCAACGATTTGCTGCATTCGCGATGGCTTGATGAGCGTCTCGTACGTCAACGCCGTTTCTCGCTTCATTATACTTAGTGCTGGCTGCGAGTCGGTCTTGTTTCGCCAGGGCGCGCTCTCCGCACGCCCAGATAAGTAGGCTCACATAATAACCCTCAGTGTCTCGGGTAATCTCTGCTAGGGTTACGGTTTTGGTCATGCTAGTCCCTCCGCGACTCGTTTGTCAATTTTTGCCATGTGTGTGACTTCTGCATCGACTGTGCGAGTATACCGTGCTGACGCTTTGCGAAGAGTTGTGTCAGCGGCTTGTTTAATGTCTTCCCAGTCTTGTCTCGCTTGTGCGCGCTCACGAGTAAGGCGGATAAGTTTCTCACCGTCGCGGCGGTCGCGGGCTTCTCTGTCTGTCATGCTAGTTCCTCCGCGACTCGTTTGTAGATTTTTGCTTCGCACGCAATCATTACTTCAGATGCGCGGCAGCGAATGTCGGCGGCGGCTTGGGCGGCGGCGATGGCGGCGGCTTCGACGGTGAGGGCATCGCGTAGAGCTTCAGCAGTGGTTTCAGAGTCAGTGTCGGTAGCAGCCTTGACAGCATCTTCAGCATCGGCAGCGGCAAAGATAGCGGCGGCTTCGACACCGTTGGCAACTCCCCAGTCTCGCCACGCTTGAGCACTTTTGCGCATGGCTCGAACAAGTTTTATACCGTCGCGGCGGTCTTGTTTATTTGTCATTGTGTCTCTTCGGTGCTTGTTTTTGTTAATTGGTCAAGCTCTGCTTTAAGTTCGCCGGTGAATTTAATATCCCACGCCGTTGGCACAAAGTCTTTACACGCATAGGACGACATTGACTTGAAATTCCCACCTTCCTTTTCCGGTTTACAGGAACTCTTCATCCAGTGATTACAGTTGCCACATTCTCTACGCTCCGAGTTCCTAATGCGCCGCTGCAATTTCCTTATCTCGTCGTGTAGATGCACCGCCGCCGAGAACCTAGCAAACCCGTCAAATATCGCATCTACATCCATTATTCTTCCCTTTCGGTTTCACTGCGTCTTGTAGGCATAGGGCTCGTTTCATGATTCTTTGCTCATATTTAAGTGCCAACTTAAATGCGTGAGTGTACCGCTCCCCGGCGGCCCTTAGCGTCTTCTTCTGAGCAGGTGACGAAGAGGCCTTGTAAGCGGCGTCGTAATATTACCATGCTTGGGCGTGTTTATGAATAGCCTGAGCAAGCTTTATACCATCAAGGTAGTCTTCAGTCGTCATGTTGATTCACCTGTTTTAAGAGCCTGTTCTTCAATTTTGGCCGTGAGTCGGAACACTTCCGTAGCTGCTTCAAGTTCACGTTCCGACGCACACTGTCTTTCATCCCAGGCTAGCGCTGACTCTTCTGTAAATATGAGCGCGTCTAGCATTTTGGTACTGGCTGCTTGCATTTCTCGCCATACCAAAGCCCGATTACCAATAGCCCGAGCAAGCAGTATAGCATCACGGTATTTATCGAATCCAGCGTTGTGAAATTCTTCGGTTGTCATGGTCTTCCCCTGTGTGGGCTCAAATAGTCACACTGTCGTCATACTTCGGGGCGAGCGGTCGATGCGTCTCCGGCGCAATCTTGCCGCATACTTTACACTTCCTCTTCGGAATGACGTTCTGATGGTAGTTCGCATCATCGTAGCCATTGCAGGTGTCTGTCGCCCCGCAATGCTCGCACACCAAGATGGCTGAAAAGTCGCGCCGATGCTGGCTAATAATCTTTTGAATCTTCATAGCGTTCTCTGGTTTTTAGGTTCTGGTAAGTCGTACTCTGCCACCCCTCTTTCGATGGCTCGGTCCTCAATGGCTTTAGTGACTGTGGCTATCACCATACCAGCCTCTCTAAAGCGGTCTCCAGCTTCTTCCCGCTCGGCCTGGGCAGGGATTTGGGTAGCAATACAGGCGAGAGCCGCAGACTCCATAACCTTTGCATGGGCCTTTGCCCAGTCCCGCTTCGCCAGGGCGCGTTCTCCGATTGCCTTGACAAGCCTCTGCTCAATTGCCGCGTCCTCAGATCGTTTGATCTGGGCAAGAATTACTTTTATTACGCTTGAAATCATGTTTGCGACTCCTACCTTTCGATTCGCTTCTCTTGTGTGCGAGCAGTGATCCAGCGTCTTATAGCTGTCCTTTGACTCTTCTTGCCTTCTTTATACTTGGTCAGTCTATTGGCAATTCTCTCGCCGTGATCTGCTCTAGCTATAGAGACAGAAGCCAAGATATACTCTTGATTTGCCGCGTCCATCTCGCTGCGGAGATGGATGTGGGCTGCTGTTTCTACTGATGATGCGGGCATAGTGTTTCTCCGGCCGTTACGCTCTCTTCAAGCCTGTCTATAAAGGTCGTAATTTTCTCGTCGGCTGCGTCGTAAAGCTTTGCTCTCGCCGTGAGATCGAGCCTTGCTTGAGCAACGCCAGCGGAGCGCCACATGCCGGTCAGATGGACTAGGTGATCTCTGCCCTCTTCCCAGGCTGCTCGTGCCTTGGCACGTTCCTTTAGCATGGCTACTAGCTGCCGATAATTAGCCTCTCTTCGATCTTGCTTAGTCATAGCGTTTCTCTCTTTTGTGGCGGTGGCATCGGCATCAGCGGTGGTGGCAGCATCGGCATCGGCATCGGCGGCTTTGAGGGCTTCGGCTCGGGTGGCTTCGGCTCGGGCGTTTTCGGCGCTGCGAGCCATGCCGGCTTCAAGGGCGGTTTCGGCGCCGATGGCAGTGACTTCAGCGGCGACTCGACGAGCGGCTTCAGCGGCAACCCGCAGCGCGGTTGCTTTAGCCCATAAGGCGTCGGATTTAGCACGGCAATCAGACATGAAAAACCCCAGAAACAGGTGGACAGTGGTGATCTCTACCTTAAGTGTATATGCTTAGCCGGGCACTGGCCCGGGCGTCGGCGGCAGCATTAGTGGGTTGGCAGAAACTAAAATAGGAGGCGGCGGCTTCGGCGAGGTCTCGGGCGGCGACGCGGGGGGCGTCGGCCTCGGCGGCGGCGCTAACGATTTTGGTGGCTTCAATTTCAGCAACCAACGCAGCTTCGGCGGCCCGGGCGGCGGTACGGCGGGTGGCATCGGCTCGGGCGGAGGCTTCGGCAGCCCATTCGGCAGCTTTGGCGGCGGCAGTCAGTGCAGCAGCGACAGGCCGCAGCACGTTTGCTTTGACCCATAGAGCGTCGGTTTTAGCACAGGGATTAGACATGAAAAACTCCAGAAACAGGTGGACAGTGGTGATCTCTTATCTTAAGCATATATGACGAAGGGGCGTCAAGTCTCTAGTGGGTTGTAGGTGGGGTCGTTTACTCCATGAAGGGGTGGAACTTGTTCACTTGCTGCCTGGCAGCGGTCAACTCGTTCAAGGCTGCGTTCTCGTTCGCCCGAGCCTGTGACAAGGTAACCTCGACGGCGCAGGTTTCTTTGACAGACACAGTATAGGCAATTCGAGACTTATCGACTGCTGCGACTAGTCTGGTCATTTTCTCATTAAGCGTCATCGTTTCTCCTCTATCTATAGCTTATATGCTGGAGGTTAGTTGTCAAGTAGCTACCTGCCCGAGTCCTCGGACCGGACCCGTAAGTGTCCTTAGAGTCCTGGCCTCACGGAGTTGCGGTTCTTGGTTCTTGTGGTTTCGCCTTAGGCGTTGACGGCGTCAGCAGCTACAGCAGCGGTGTAAGCGGCGGTAGCGGTGGCAGCGATAAAGGCTGCGTCGGCTACGACGGCTTGAGCTTCGGTGCCAGCGGCAGCAGCATTTTCGACAGCTTTGGCGGCGGTAATAGCAGCAGCGGCGACAATTCGCAGCGTGTTCGCTTTGGCCCACAAAGCGTCATTTTTGGTCTGGTAATTAAGCATGAAAAACTCCAGAAAAAGGTGATAGTGGTGATCTCTTATCTTAAGCATATATGACAAAGGGGCTTTGTCAAATTGATTATGGTAGGTTGTGGGTTGTGTTTCTACCCACAGCCTTTGTTGAAGTGTACGAGTTTCTTGTCAACAGTGTAAAGACTGCTGCGCAGCTTCATTTTTTCTGCCTCCGCTCTACGCCAGGCTAGGTACTGTTTCGACTCTCCCTGCTGCCCTACCGCCTCACGCCAAGCTGCAAATTTCTCTGCTTCCGCCTTCTTACTCTTGTCAAGTTCGTTCGTAAGCTGAGTTATCCTTGTCTCAAGCTCCGCGCGTCTTTCAGCTAGTGTTGCGTTCATACTGTGCCTCTTTGGGTTACGGGGTTGCGGTTCTGGTAGGTTGTGGGTTGCGGTTCTGGTAGGTTGTGGGTTGCGGTTCTGGTAGGTTGTGGGTTGACGGCTGCGTCGGCTTCAGCATTTTTCATTTTGCTTGGCTTTCATTTGTATGATTTTCATGTTTGCTTCGGTCCATTGCTTCGCTGCTTTCATTCTCGCGTCAACGGCCGCGCGGTAGTGATGTTGGTCCCAAGTCATGGCGGTTATTTTAGCGTCAGCCGTTTCCCATTCCGTCCTGGCGGCGTCTCGCTCCTGGCAAGCTTCTCTTACCAATTCGACGCGTCGCTTGATTGTAGTCTTACTCATTATGCTCCTTTCGAGGGCTCGCTTCTGGATGGCTCGGACAAGCTTTACGCCTATAAGCTCGGCGGTAGGTGGCGTTTACTCCATGAAGGCGTTAAACAGTTCAACTCGTTTCTTGGCAAACGTCCAGTCGCTATGTGCTTTTTCCTTTGCACGTTCGGCCTGGACTAATGTCTGTCGCAAATTGGCCAGTTCAGTTCCAGCCTTATCCAATATACGCTTCTTGGTTGTTTCGATTGTCGTCAGCTTGTCCATCTTCTCATTGAGCGTCGTCATTGTTTTACTCATTCTCTCTCCCTACTTGTTCAACTGCCTCCAAGACGGCGGACAGTGTTGCCCGGGCTCTGAGGTATCTGTTACGAGCTACTGCAAAAGTGACTTTGGCGCGCGGGAGAGGTCTAGCAGTAGTTTGCGTGTCGTTCGCTGCGGCTTGGGAACGCCGCCCCGCCTCAAAGATGTCTCTTGCCTGTCCAAGCTCTACTACCGCAGTTTCAACCCTCCGGTACAAGGCTTCTTTTTGGTCAGTCATGTTGGTTCCCTTCTACTTTAAGCTTATATGCTGAGCGAGGTTTGTCAAGTGGAAAATCTGCGCGGACGCCCGGATTGGGAGAGTCATACCTTCTCTCTTGTATCCAGGAAGTGGGGAGCTTGTGGGTGGCGTTTACCCCATGAAGGCGTTAAACAGTTCCACTTGTTTCTTGGCAAACGTCCAGTCGCTACGTGCTTGCTCCTCTACACGTTCGGCTTGGACAAGTGTCTGTCGTAGATTGACCAGTTCAAACACAGCCCTATCCAATAGAAACTTCTTAGTTGTTTCGATTGTCGTCAGCTTGTTCATCTTCTCATCGAGTGTCGTCATTGTTCTCCCTTTCTATTTCAATCTTATATGCTTGGCGGGGTTTGTCAAGTGAGTTTTACCTGCGAGGACGCCGGGATTTGACCCGAGAGTCGTGTCTTCTCTTATGCTTAGTGTCTGGGAAGCAGGCAGGTGGGAAGCTTGTGGGTTGTGGATTTGAAAGTGGCCACCCACATTGAAAGTGGCCACTTAAATTTTCTGAAAAATTCAGGATATTGAGTTCTACCCGCAAGCTGCCCTCGGATTGGGGGTGCTCTCTTTTTGACCCTCCCCCGGACCCCGACAACCGTTTGACGCGTCAATACTCCCCCAGCCATTCAGTAGCCAGTCGAAAGGGCTACAACATGCCCCTCCCCTGGGGGGTGGGAGCCCCTCCTCGTTTAGACCCCCCACCTGCACACCCACCACCTACCCCACCCGGACTACTGTACATCCTTTCACCACTCACTCCCTATCCTCACGACCCCGACAACCTAACCTACCTACCAGATTCCTATAGTCCTCACCCCTCTGAGGAGGGGGTACTTGTGGGTAGGATACTGAGAAGCTTGTCGGTAACTCACGCGCGGCGGACCGCCCCCACGGAAGAGGGGGGTCATTTTCCTGAAACGTCGTTTTCGACGCGGCGCTCGATATCGAGCGCGCGGAAAATCAGCTAAAATCGGCCGCGCGCCGACGGTCGGCGCGCTGATAACGTCTAGTTTGACGCGTCGACCGGAGGAGGGGGTTATTTATTAGTGTTTTCTTACCTTGGAATTAACTCCCTATAATTGACATAAACTACTACTATATAAGGGTTTAAGTCAATTTAAGGAGTCAATAGTTAATAGTTAGTCCGGAAGTGGATTTTTTCCTGGGAGTCTTTTTATTATCTGTAAAGAGCCAACCGACTTTGCCCCGTAACTCTAACTATTGGCCTGTTAATCGACGTAAGTCGTTACTACCAAAGGACTTACGTCAAATAAAGGAGAGTTACTTTTTCTGGAAAACATAATCCTTACTAATCTAGTCATGTATTATTCTTGACGTAACTCCTTTGATAGTAAGGAGTTACGTCGATTCCCGATCACCCTGCCGGGAGTTACTTTTTCGGTGGGATTATAACTGCCATGCCGGAGGTAGGGATTAGCACCACCAACCTGCGGGGCTACTATACCCCCCATTACTACTACTCACCCCTTGGCTCACCGTCACAATCAGTACAACCTACCAGATTCTATGTGACATAGCATCCAGCAATAGTAGTACCACCCGCGAGGAGCCGAGCACCCCCATAGGTGGCATCCTGTCCGCCGATCCGTCTACCCCCTCCTATGGGAACCTCTGGTTCCTCGCAGGTGGCACCCCACCTACGAGGCACACCCATTAGGGGTAGACTGCCCGTCGATCCGGCGTCTCCCCTCCAACGGGAGGCTTTGACTCCTCGCAGGTAGTATACTGCACCCCGCCACAATCCCCTCTTATGGGTGGCGTGGTCTTAGCGTCGCGAGAATGCCCCTAGCACGCCCCCGCGCGCTACCCCTATCGACACCCACATAGCCAATCGGGACCGGCAGGCGGCACAACCGGCACGACCCACGCGACCCTACCTACAAGTACCGTATATTCTACAATCCTAGTGCTTTTCTCCACCCCCATGCCAACACCCCCCGGCCGACCTCGCCAACCCACACAGCCTCCCCATCCAGTATAACCGGCTATGTTTCTGAGAAACATACTGTAAAATCTACAATATGGTTTGCGGTCACCCGCCTCGCGCCCTACGCGCGGTATCCTTTGAGTAGGAGAGATACAATGCACAACAAACAAACAATTGACGGAAAACGGCGCGCAGCCGACAGAGTAGGGAAAGCAAGAGCGCGTTGGTACGGTGCATATCGAACGTATCGTTTCACTAGACGTTTTGGCGTAGTCGTCGACTACAATCGTTTTCTCGCAATATACGAGGTGACAAAATGACTATTCTGCTTGCCTACTGTATTGGGACAATCGTGCTTGCGTTTTTGTATACTCAGTACATCACCCCGCGCACAATGTAGTGGAGCAATTATGGCACTGCTAACGACTATCGCGCTTTGCGTATTGTTGACGGAGTTATTGTATCGCGCGCTACATGCTATCGGCGCGCTTGACACGATACCCCCCTATCGGCAAGGCCCCCCATGTGGGTGGCGTGACAATATGCGTAAAGCGCGCCGGTACGCATACGCTGCTGCGGAACAAGTAAACCGGCCGCGCCGCTAAGCTTTCACCTACAAGCTACAAGCTACAAGCTACAAGCTACAAGCTACAAGCTACAAGCTACAAGCTACAAGCTACAAGCTACAAGCTACAAGCTACAAGCTACAAGCTACAAGCTACAAGCTACAAGCTAC
>SDBT01001755.1_pt1 | contig 38657 bp, 37 predicted proteins | sample 2277101 | NCBI WGS metagenome assembly SDBT01 (sample SAMN10404973, study PRJNA504765) | marine sediment metagenome | isolation source: marine sediment core GS10_PC15, 103 cmbsf | place: Arctic Ocean: Southern Knipovich Ridge | collected 2010 | reverse complement strand
GAGCCCGCGCCGGCAGAAGCAAAGCCACCCGCCGAGCCCTTTGTCATCAAGGACGGAATGACGGTGAAGGATCTCGCGGAGAAGATGGGGGTCAAGCCGGCCGAAGTGATGCGGGAGCTCATGATGCGCGGCACCATGGCGAACATCAATCAGTCGCTGAGCGGGGAGTTGGCCGTGGCCATGGCCGAGGTGTTCGGTGCCGAGGCCCGATTCATGGAGGCCGACGAGGTTCTCCTGGCCGACATCGAGAAGAGCCGGCCCGAAGATCTCGCCCCGCGCTCCCCGGTTGTGACGATCATGGGCCACGTCGACCACGGCAAGACCCTCTTGCTCGATTCGATCCGGGAGACCAACGTTGTCGACCGGGAAGCTGGGGGCATCACCCAGCACATCGGTGCGTCGAGCGTTGTCCACAACGGCCAGAAGATCGTATTCATCGACACCCCAGGTCACGAGGCCTTCACTCGGATGCGGGCACGGGGTGCCCAGATCACCGATATCGTCGTACTCGTCGTAGCTGCGGACGACGGCGTAATGCCTCAGACGGTCGAAGCCATAGACCACGCTCGGGCCGCAGGGGTGCCGATCATCGTGGCGATCAACAAGATCGACCGCCCCGACGCCAATGTCGATCGTGTCAAGCAACACCTGGCTGAACGAAACCTCGCGTCCGAGGACTGGGGCGGCAACACGGTAACCGTCGAGGTTTCCGCGAAGCTGAAACAGAACCTCGATTCGCTGCTCGAGATGATTGGTCTGACCGCCGAGCTCCTGGAGCTAGAAGCCAGTCCGGTGGCCCCAGCGTCAGGAACCGTGCTGGAGGCCAGGCTCGATCGCCAGAGGGGAGCAGTGGCTACCCTGCTGGTTCGAGAAGGAACACTGCGCGTCGGCGATAGCCTCATCATCGGGATAGAGAGCGGCAAGGTCCGGGCGATGTTCGATGAGCAGGGCGAGAACGTCAAAGAGGCGGGCCCTGGCACGGCGGTCGAGGTGCTCGGCCTGGCCGGCGTACCCGAGGCTGGTGATTCATTCCAGGAGGTGGAAGCCGCGGGAGTTGCGCGCAAAGTCTCCGAGATTCGTCAGGATCGGCAGCGCCAGGCCAACATGACGGCAGGCACCCGGTTGACACTGGAAGACCTGCACGAGCAGCTTCGCGCTGGCAAGGTCAAGGACATGCCGGTCGTGGTCAAGGCCGATGTGCGGGGCTCCGTCGAGGTGCTCCGTGACGCACTGCAGAAGCTCTCAACCGAGAAGGTCAAGATCGACATACTGCGAGCCGGCGTGGGTGGGATCACCGAGTCCGACGTGCTTCTGGCGAGCGCCTCGAATGCCATCATCGTTGGTTTCAACGTACGGCCCGAGCGGGGCGTGGCGAATGCTGCAGAGCGCGAAGGCATCGAGATTCGTCTCTACACGATCATCTATCAGCTTCTCGATGAGCTCAAGCTAGCGATGCTGGGTCAGCTCGAGCCTGAGTTCAAAGAGACGGGGCTCGGCAGTGCCGAGATCCGCGATACATTCCGGATTCCCAGGGTGGGTGTGGTGGCAGGTTGCTACATGACCGACGGCAAGATTACCCGCGATGCCAAGGTGCGCTTGTTGCGGGACTCCCGGGTTATCTTCGAGGGTCGCGTTGGCTCTTTGAGGCGTTTCAAGGAAGATGTCGCCGAGGTCCAGCAAGGTTACGAATGTGGTATCGGCATCGCCAACTTCAACGATGTGAAAGTCGGCGACGTCATCGAGGCCTTCCAGGTCGAAGAAATCGCGGCCACGCTGTAGACGGCCCATCACACTTCCATCACGGCTTGCCAGGAGCACCTACCCAAACGCCCGCAGTGACGGGGCCATATGGCAATGACCATTGGGCTTTGCACGCTTGAATTTCACTTGCCGAGCAGCCGCAATCTGAAGCAGAAGCGCAGGTTCCTCAACAGCCTGCGCACCAAGATCTGCACGCGGTACAATGTGGCGCTCGCCGAGGTGGACTGTCAGGATCTGTGGCAGCGAGCCGTTCTGGGCATAGTTTCGATCAGCAACGACCGACAGGTGCTGGACAGTACCTTCCAGAAGATCCTACGAGAGGCGGAGAGTCGCACCGACGCTGTCCTCATTACCTTCAACATGGAGTTCCTCTAGTACGGGTGCTCGATAGCGACGGGTCAAATACCAGTGGTGCATTTTCGACGGCTACGTCTGGGTGACCAATTGCAGGTAGAGCTCGCCGACCTGATTCAGCGGGAGCTCAAGGATCCGCGGGTTGGATTCGTGACGGTTACCGAGGTCAGAATGTCTCCCGACCTGAAGCACGCCCGCGTATACGTCAGCGTCTTCGAGGCCGAGGAAGAGAAGAAGCAGGAGAGCATTACGGCGCTCCAGCGGGCAGAGGGCTTCTTGCGTCACAGTCTGGGCCGGCGGCTCCGCTTGCGCTATGTGCCGGCGCTCAGGTTTGTCGTCGACGATACCCTCGACCACAGTGCTCGTATCGATGAGTTGCTGGAAGACTCGAATGCGAATCCGGAAGACTCGAATGCGAATCTGGAAGACTCTGAGGCGAATCCGGGAGACGCGGATGTGAGCGACGATGAATGATGTCGTCTCAGCTTTGGTAGAGCATGACGGGTTCGTGATTGGTGGTCATCGCGGTCCGGATGGAGACTCGTTGGGCTCGGCCCTTGCGCTGGCCTTTGGTCTCGAGCAACTCGGCAAACAAGCACTCGTCGTGACTGCCGACACCATCTCCTCCCCCTACCGCGTCCTGCCGGGCATCGAGAGGATCCAGCAGGTTACCGACTTGCCTGCTGGCTACCCTGTCGCCGTGCTTGTTGAATGCAGCAGCTTGGAGCGCTCGGGCCTCGATGGATTCGAGGGACGCCTGGTGGTGAACATAGACCATCACGGCAAGAACCCACTTTTCGGGGACGTCAACTGGATCGATCCGGGGGCTTCTGCGGTGGGCGTGATGATTCACAGGATCTTGCACGCGCTAGGCGCCGAGATAACTTCCGATATTGCCTCCCTCATTTATGTTGCCGTCCTGACCGACACGGGCTCATTTCGCTTCTCGAACACCAACCCTGAGGCATTTCGAATCTGTGCCGAGCTGCTGGAACGAGGGGCTGACCCAGCGTCACTCGCCGCAGCCATGTACGACAACATGCCTGCCGCCAAGGCACGTCTCTTGGGTCGAGCTCTGATGAGTCTCGAGTACGAGTCCGGGGGCAGGGTTGCCCTCATGTCGCTTCCTTACGATGCGTTTCTGGACTATCCGGGTGAGCCTGACACCGAAGGAATCGTCAACCACGCCCAGAGAATTGAAGGCGTGGGTGTTTCCCTCCTCTTCAAGGAGATGGACCCCGGTCGTTTCTTCATCAGCCTGCGAGCCGATGATTCTGCCGACATTGCGGCCGTGGCCGCGGTGTTCGGCGGCGGCGGCCACGCGAAAGCAGCAGGGTGCACGATCGACGGTGATTTCGCCTCGGTCCGAGAGCGCATCCTCGACGAGGTCGACAAACAGCTGTCGGGTGGTGCGGGGTCATCGTGAGTGCTGCGACCCTTGCCGGCCTGCTGGTAATCGACAAACCCGCCGGTCCGACCTCTCATGACGTGGTCAAGAGAGTGAGGGCGAGACTGCAAGCGCGTGCGGGCCATGCGGGCACCCTCGATCCGCAGGCGACAGGGGTGCTGCTCGTCTGTGTCGGGGCGGCCACGCGGCTGTCGAAGTTCCTGCAAGCACACGACAAGGTCTACGAGGGGGTGGTCAGACTCGGTTGGGCGACCGACACCTTCGATGCCGACGGCGAGGCGACGACCGAAATCCAACAGCCACCTGAGCTGTCCGAGGGGCTCGTGGAGACGACCTTGCAGGACTTCGTGGGTGAGCTCGAGCAGGTACCGCCGGTCTATTCGGCCAAGAAGATCAGGGGAGAACCTTCCTATCGCAGAGCTCGCCGAGGCGAGGAGGTCGTGCCGAGGGCGGTGCCGGTGAGGGTTCACTCTGTCCGCCTTCTTGCCCTCGAGAGTGATCGAATCCACGTTCGGGTGCACTGCGGAGCGGGAACCTACGTGCGCACTCTTGCACACGATCTTGGCCAGGCCCTCGGCTGCCCGGCGCACCTAGCGGCACTCAGGCGCCTGAGCAGTGGGCCCTTCGGGGTCGAAGAAGCCCTGGCTTGGGATGACCTCGAGCGGGGCACAGGCGCTGACGTGGCCGCGCGGATCTTGCCTCCGGAGGAGATGTTGCCCGAGTGGCCTGCCGTCGTCGTGAACGAGGAGGGGGCAGCCAGGGTCGCGCACGGTGGCGCCCTGGAGCCCAATTGCATCATCGATCGACGGGAGGGCAGCGACGGCCGCAGCGCGCTCGAGCTCAAAGACGGAGGCGGATGGATCCGGGTGCTGGAGGCCCACGGCCACATGCTGGCCGCGGCAGAGCTCAACCCTGGAGGGATACTCCAGCCGCGAGTCGTATTAACTTGAGATAACGCTTACGGAATTCGTCACGCAGAGCGCACTGATCACGCGTGCAGATGCCTGCGATGCGCGAGTTTACAGGCACAGGTGCCTGTGCTAGCTTTTCCACAACGGCGGGACGGGCGCAGTGTGCCCAAATACGAATTCCCATCAACAAGATTGAAGATATGGGCAAAGCACAGGATATTGTTGCGGAGTTGGGCCGTCATTCAACCGATACCGGCTCGCCTGAGGTGCAGATCGCACTGCTGACCGAGCGTATCTTGCATCTCACTTCGCACATGCAGCAGAACAAGAAGGACCACGCGACCGAGCGTGGGCTGCTGATGCTGGTTGGCAAGCGGCGGCGGCTCTTGGATTATTTGCGGCGTACGGATACAGAGAGATATCAGGCGCTGATCAGCAGGTTGGGCCTGAGGAGATAGAGACGCCGGCAAGGTGTCGGCAAGCGGAAAGCGGGAAGCGGAAGCGGCGAAGGCCAATGAGGCAGCGCGCGGCAGTCGCGCGAGAAGAAGCACTCTTCCATGTGCAAGTTCTTGCGTCCGGCACCCTGCGGAATCCCGTAACCTTATTACCACTCCCGGCGATGTGCCGTGGGTCATGCTGCCTAGGTAGTGCAAGGAGTAGCTAGATGTATCTAAGAGAATCCGCCGAAATCGGTGGTCGCGAGTTGACCATCGAGATGGGCAAGCTAGCGCGCCAGGCTGATGGCGCTGCGGTGATCACCTACGGAGAGACCTCCGTCCTGGTGACGGCCGTCATGGAGCGTGAGCCGAAGGATGTTCCGTTCCTCCCTCTGACCGTCGACTACCGCGAGTACACCTATGCGGGCGGGCGCATTCCCGGCGGCTTCTTCAAGCGCGAAGGTCGCCCGACGGAGAGGGAGATCCTCACCGCCAGAATGACGGACCGGCCGATTCGACCCTTGTTCCCCGCCGGCTACAGCCACGAGACCCAGATCATTGGCCTCGTGCTCTCGGCTGACGATGAGAATCGTCCTGACATTCACTGCATTACAGGCGCCTCGACGGCGCTGTATTGCTCGCGGATTCCCTTCACGACCCCCATTGCTACGGTCCGCGTCGGCCTGATCGACGGAGAGCTAATTCTGAACCCGACCGTCCAGCAGATGGAGGAGAGTGATCTGGATCTCATTGTCACCAGTCGTCGTGACTCGGTCGTGATGATCGAAGGTGGTGCCAACGAGGTCTCCGAGGCCCAGATTGTCGAGGCGATGGTGTTCGCGCAGCCCGCGATCAACTCCCTCATCGACTTGCAGCAGCGCATTTACGATCAGCTCCAGCCGACAAAGTTTGACATCGTGGCGGATCCCATGGATCCCGCGATCATCGAGCGAACGGAAAGCGCTATTGGTGGCGCCATTCATGAGGCGCTGGGCGTCGTCGACAAGATCGAGCGTCGTGATGCAATCAGCAAGATCAAAAAGGAATTCCTGAACGGACTGACCGAGGAAGAGGCGGCGCAGCGCTCCGACTATTCCGAGGCTGCCTACTCCCTGGTGAAGAGCTACACGCGCAAGGGCGTTCTGACCGAAGGAATTCGCCGCGATGGTCGCGCCTTCGATGAGGTCCGGCCGATCACCTGCGAAGTGGGTGTTGCGCCTCGCGTGCACGGATCGGCAGTGTTCACCCGCGGCGAGACGCAGGCATTCGTCTCCACGACTCTCGGTACTTCCGACGACGCCAGGAAGGTCGAGCACTACGAGGGTGAGTCGTGGAAGAAGTTCATGCTGCACTACAACTTCCCGCCGTTCTGCGTCGGTGAGGCCCGCTTCATGCGCGGCCCCGGTCGGCGTGAGATCGGGCATGGGGCATTGGCCGAGAGGGCGATCGTTCCCGTGCTGCCGGACGAGGACGAGTTTCCTTACGTTCTTCGGACGGTCTCCGACATTTTCGAATCCAACGGATCCTCCTCGATGGCTAGCGTTTGTGGCGCGACGTTGTCGCTCATGGATGCCGGCGTGCCGATCCTTGCTCCCGTCGCTGGAGTCTCCATGGGACTCATGAAGGAAGGCGACGACATTGCGATTTTGTCCGATATCGCCGGCGAGGAAGACCACTACGGAGATATGGACCTGAAGGTGGCGGGGACCCCGAAGGGAATTACCGCCCTGCAGATGGACATCAAGGTCGAGGGCCTGTCGCGGGAGATCTTCGCCACTGCCCTCGAGCAGGCAAGGCAGAATCGCTTACAGATCCTTCGTAAAATGAGCGAAGCGATTTCCGAGCCTCGCGCCGAGACGAGCAAGTATGCACCGCGAATCATCTTGATCAAGGTTCCGGTCGACCGCATTCGTGACATCATCGGCCCGGGTGGGCGAGTCATCCGCGGCATCCAGGAAGACACGGGATGTCGCCTCAACGTCGAAGATGACGGTACCGTGCAGATTGCGGCCACGAGCAGCGAGGCCGGCTTGGCGGCACGGGCCATCGTCGAGGGTCTGACTGCCGAAGCAGAGGTGGGCAAGATCTACTGGGGCAAGGTGCGTTCCATCAAGGACTTCGGGGCGTTCATCGAGATTCTCCCGGGAACAGATGGGCTGCTGCATATCTCCGAAGTTGCGGACCACCATGTCAAAGATGTGCGTGAACATGTTTCAGAAGGCGACGAGCTAGCGGTGAAAGTCACCAACATCGATGATCGGGATCGCATCCGGTTGTCGCTGAAGGCCATGACTCCCGAGGAAAGGGAGATGACCGAGGAGCAAGTCGCCGCTTCCTAAGACGGCCGATTGGGTTGAATGATGTACGATAGGAAACTCCGATGAGCACACCGTTTCCGTCCAAGAAGGATATCGAGCGGTCCTGGTTCGTTGTCGACGCCGAAGGTCAGGTGCTGGGGCGAATCGCCACTAAGATCGCGCGAATCCTCCGAGGCAAGCACAAGCCCATTTTCACGCCGTTCCTCGATTGCGGTGATCACGTGGTTGTGGTCAACGCAGAAAAAATCGTGCTGACCGGCGAGAAGTGGAACGACAAGTGGTACCGCAAGCACTCGGGTTATCCCGGCGGGTTGAAGGAAATTCGCGCCCGTCGCTTGCTGCGTGAGCATCCGACGCGGCTCCTGGAGCGGGCGGTACGAGGCATGTTGCCAAAAACGAGCTTGGGCCGGCAAATGGGTTCGAAGCTGCGTATCTACGCGGGGCCTGAACATCCCCACGAGGCGCAGCAGCCTCAGCCCCTCTCGTTGACAGACTGAGGCGATAGGCAATGGCAGAGACGCAGTATTACGGCACTGGCAAGAGAAAGACATCGGTCGCTCGCGTCTTCTTGCGGAGCGGCAAGGGCGTGATCACCATCAATGGGAAGACGTTGGATGACTACTTTTCCACCGTCACCCAGAAGACGAGCGTACGCGAGCCGCTGGCCGCCACTGATAACGAGAGCAGCTTCGACCTGTACATCACGGTCAAGGGCGGTGGTCTTACGGGGCAGGCCGGTGCGATTCGCCACGGCATTGCCAGGGCGCTCGTTGACTACGACATCGAGTTGCGCGGAGTTTTGAAGGAGCAGGGCATGTTGACCCGGGACGCTCGCAAGAAGGAGCGCAAGAAGTATGGTCAGCGTGGTGCAAGAGCCAAATTCCAGTTCAGCAAGCGATAAGTGATAGGAGAGGTGTCTTGGTCAGCGTAAGCGTAAGGGAGCTTCTGGAGGCCGGCGTTCACTTCGGCCATCAGACTCGGCGCTGGAATCCGAAGATGAAGCCATTCATCTTCGCCCAGCGTAACGGCATCTATATCGTTGATCTTCGGCAAACGGCCACAGCCTTCCAGGGTGCGCTGGATTTCCTCGAAGAGGTTGCCGGAGATGGCGGGAACGTGCTGTTCGTCGGCACCAAGCGCCAGGCTCAAGATGCGGTGGCCGCCGCCGCTGAGCGTACGGGCATGTACTACGTCAACCAGCGCTGGTTGGGTGGCTTGCTGACCAACTTCGAGACCATTCGCCGTAGTGTGGGTCGCTTGAAGGACCTCGAGGCGATGAGCGAAGACGGTCGCATGGACTTGCTTCCCAAGAAGGAGGTCATCTCCTTGAACCGGCAGCATGCCAAGCTCTTGAAGAACCTCGCGGGCATCAAGGACATGGAGGCTCTCCCACAGGTCCTATTCGTGATCGATGTGAAGCGAGAGCGCATCGCTGTGAAAGAAGCGATGAAGCTTGGTATTCCGATCGTTGGCGTCGTCGATACTAATTGTGATCCCGAAGGCATCGACTTCGTTGTTCCCGGCAACGACGATGCGCTACGGGCGATACGGTTGTTTGTCGGCCTCGCCGCTGATGCCATCGAGCAGGGCAAGAGCATCCAGAGCAAACGAGACGAGGATGACGCAGCCGAGGCCGCTGAAGCAGAGGGCACCGTGGATGCTGTCCCCGCCAAAGCTGATGGCTCGGACACCGACGGGGGTTCTGCAACGGCTGAGGACGCGCAGGCTGAGGACAAGCAAGAGGCTGCCCCTGACGCCGAGCCGGAACCTACCCAAGACGAGCCAGCCGAAACGCCTGACAAGCCCGAGCCGGCTTCGGAAGACAAGTAAGCAAGCCGCTGCCCGCCGCTACCCACCGCGGGCGGACGCGATCAAGATCACCATCAGGACCATCAGGAAATGAATATCACCGCATCACAAGTCAAAGACCTCAGGGACCGTACCGGCGTCGGCATGATGGACTGCAAGCAGGCTCTGCAGGAGGCCGAAGGAGACATCGACGAGGCCATCAAGGTCTTGCGCAAGCTGGGTAAGGCGAAGGTAGCGAAGCGAGCCGAGCGCGAGGCCAGTGAAGGCAGGATCGAGGCATATGTCCATACCGGTGGCAAGATCGCCGTTCTCGTCGAGGTCAACTGCGAAACGGACTTCGTCGCGCGCTCAGAGGACTTCCAGGCGCTCGCCCACGATATTGCCCTCCACATAGCCGCCAGTAATCCGCGCTTCATCCGCACCGAAGAAGTCGACGAGAATACCCTCGCGGACGAGCGTGAGGTGTTTCTCTCTCAGGCTCAGGCCGAAGGCAAGCCTGCTGAGATCGCCGAGCGCATCGTCGAAGGCAAGATGTCTCGCTTCTTTTCGGAAACTGTGCTTTACGAGCAGCCGTTCATCCGTGAGCCTGACCAGACGGTGAGCGAGTTGATTGCCGATGCCGTGAACCGGATCGGTGAGAACATCGTCATCAGCCGCTTCGTTCGATTCGGCCTTGGCGATGGTGACGCCAACATCGTAGCCTGCAAGTAAGAGATGCCCTGGCACGGGCCCGACGCCCGTGTCATCCGATGTCGACCAGTCGTGGAGCAATCCGCTCCTAGCAACTGACATGCGCGAAACTGTCCCACGTTACCGGCGCGTTTTACTGAAGCTCTCCGGCGAGGCTCTCATGGGGGAGACGGGCTTCGGCATCGATCCCCAGGTAGCTCTCAGCGTGGCCGACGAGATCGCGGAGGTTCACGCGCTCGGTGTCGAGATCGGCATCGTCATCGGAGGCGGCAACATCTTCCGTGGGATCCGCGCCGAGGCTCTGGATATGGACCGGGTCACGGCCGATCACATGGGGATGCTGGCGACCGTCATCAACAGCCTCGCCCTGCAGGATGCCCTCGAGAAGCGTGGCCTCGCTACGCGTGTTCTGTCGGCTATCGAGATGCACCAAATTGCCGAGCCATTGATCCGCCGCCGCGCCCTGCGGCACCTCGAGAAGGGCAGGGTGGTGATCTTCGCGGCGGGTACCGGCAACCCGTATTTTTCAACCGACACTGCCGCAGCACTGCGTGCAATGGAGATTCGGGCGGAGGTACTGATGAAGGCCACGAAGGTGGGGGGCATCTATTCGGCCGATCCAGAGACCCATCCCGACGCCGAGCATATCGATCGAATCAGCTATCTGAAGGTCTTGGAGCGCGGCTTGAAGGTCATGGATGCGACGGCGGTGACCACATGCATGGACAACAACCTGCCGATCTTGATCTTCAACCTGCGCGATTCGGGGAATATCATAAGGGCAGTCAGGGGTGAGCCTATCGGCTCCCTGATCACTGGTTGAAGAGGAGAAGCTGACTACCGACGCGGGTCGAGACACCCGTTTCCTTCGTTAAGGAGAAGAGACCATGGAGCAGGATGTGTTGCGCGTCACCTACGAACACATGAACGCGTCTCTGGAGGTGGTCACGCGAGAGCTGAACAGCCTGCGAACAGGCCGGGCGAGCATCGCAATCCTCGACGACATCGTCGTTGACTACTACGGCGCTCCCACCCCCCTCAATCAGCTCGCCGGTCTTTCGGCCCCGGAACCGACCCTCCTGGTCATTCAGCCGTACGACAAGTCGACCATATCCGCTGTCGAGAAGGCGATCCTGCAGTCGGAGCTGGGGCTAACCCCCCAGAACGACGGCAACGTCATCCGGATCCCGATTCCGGAGCTCACGGAGGAGCGTCGTAAGGAGCTCACCAAGGTTGTCGGACAGAAAGCGGAGAACGGCAAGACCGCGATTCGCAACATCCGGCGGGATGCCAACGATCAGATCAAGAAGCTGCAGGGTGAAAGTGAGATCTCGGAAGATGACGAGCACAAAGCCTACAAGCAGATTCAAGATCTGACCGACGAGTACTGCTCCAAGATGGACAAGCTTGCCGAGACCAAGACCGCCGAGATCCTCGAGTTTTAGCCTGCATTTCTCACCCAGAGCCCCGATGAAGAATGCAGGTTCCTAGACTCCGCTGGGTGGCGCCGTTGGTCGGGGGTCTGGGTACCGCTACATGGTGGGCACACTCGACGATCGACCCTGGAACGAGTGCGGCCGGGTTCATGGCCTTGCTGGCAGCGACGCTCGACGTTCCCGGCTATCTACCCGCTGCCCTGGTTCTCACCCTGCTCCTTGCTGGAGCATGCTTGCTTTCCTCTCGCGCCATTGCACGGGCGTGGGATGTGCCCGCGGCCGCGGTAGAGTCAGCCATGGCACCGCTGCTGTTCGGGCTCGGCTTGCCGATCGTAGCCACCCTGCTCGACGTTGGCGCGTTCTGGTGCACAGCCCCTCCACTGGCTGCACTCGGCCTCGGACTCGGGACGATCACGTCTGCCTACTGCCTGGTGTGCCTGTGGCAGAAACGGCCGGGCGTCAGTCCCGGGTTTCCTTCGAGCCACGACGGGGATCCGGTTGCCATCGCTGCCGCACCGCCGGGTTCCGATACGGGCCTGGCTGCGATCGACGCTCCGGTTGCGGTGCAGCCGAAATCAAGGGATTGGGACCGGCTCCTCATTGCCGCCGCGGCCGTTGTCATCCCGCTGCTCTTGCTCCCCTCTTGGCCGCAGCCCGGGGGTGACGAGCCACACTATCTGGTAACGGCCCATTCGATCTGGTACGACGCGAGTTTGGATCTTGCCGATGACTACGCGGGCCGCGTCTACGAGCCGTATCATCCGGATGCGCTGGCCCCACACACCAAGCCAGGCCTGATTCCCGATAGCCGCCATTCGATGCATGGCATCGGTCTGCCACTGCTGCTGCTGCCGGGCTATGTAAGCGGTCGGCGACTGGCAGACGACACATGGATGGTGACTCTGCCACGGACGAGCTTGGTCATCTTGTTCGGACTGTTTGCCTGGACGCTGTTCGGGCTCGTAGCCGACCTTGCCGGTCGGCGAGCGGCAAGGGCCGGGACTTCCGCGTCCGTCCTGCTGGCGCCGCTGCTGTTCGCGCCCCTGTACCTCTTTCCGGCCGTGCCGGCCATGTTGCTCGCCTGTGCCGGATACCGCGGAATGTGCTCGGCGCGTGATCTCTGGAGGGTCGTGGCCAGTGCCTTGGCGCTGGCCGCGCTCCCCTGGATGGGGGTCAAGTTCATCCCACTGGCCGCGACCATCGCTGTCGTGGGGTTGCTGCGGGAGGCTCCGGTCCGTCGGTCGGCAAGAGCACTGATCGCCGGCGCATCATTGGGCGTGAGCTTGGCAGGCCACTCCCTGTTCATGTGGGCCCTGTACGGGACCTTCTCGCCCGCCTCTGCCTATTTGGGAGCTCCGGACGTCGCGGCGACGGTGCCCGCTTTGGGCTCCAACTGGGCCGCCTATCTGGTCGCCTGGCCGGGGGCTCTGGCCACCGCCGTGGGTTACCTGATGGACCAGAAGGAAGGTTTGCTGGCTTATGGGCCGCACTTCGTTCTGGCCGCGGCGGGGATCCCATGGCTGTGGCGGCATCGTAGGTACGACCTGATTTCGCTGGCCGCGGTAGGGCTCGCATATATCGGGCCCTACGCGCTATCCCAGCAGCTCAGCGGACAGGGCCCGCCGGTGCGACCGCTGCTGGCGATTCTCTGGGTCCTGGCGCCGGCTTTGGGTGTCGCCTTGGCCCTTCCGGGCCGGGGCAGCCGGGTGTTTGCGGCGGCCCGCGGAGCCCTGCTGTCGCTGGCAGCATGTTTGACGCTGGTGTTCGCGTCGTGGCCCGAGCTTCTGCCGCATGACTACCCGGTGAAAGCCTCGCGTCTCCTGAGGGCCTATGTTCCTCACGGCGTCGATTGGTGGCAGCTTTTTCCCCAGTGGGTCAACTTCGAAGAAGCTCGCTGGGGCGTGGCCCTGGCGTGGGCCCTGGTGGCTGTACTGGGGGTGGCGGCACTGCTGTTCGCGGGATCGAAACTTCGCCTCGAGGCCGCTGGGCAAATGACTCAGCGACCCATCGGATGGCTCTCGGCAGCAGCAGCGATGGTTCTTCTGTGCAGTTTCGTCCTCGTTCACCACAGCGTGGTTGTGGTCACTGGGCTGCATCGCGGCACAATGATGAAGGCCGGGCTCACGGCCTGGGTCATCGATGAAGCTCCGGTGCGCATCTGGGCGGAGGAGGGTGGTGTCTGGATGCGTCCCGGGCGCGCCGGAAACCTGGTGCTGACGAGCAATCGACCCGTGCAGGCTGTGCACGCCGAGTTGGGATCGTTACTCGAGACCGAGGTCGAGCTCGATCTACAGGGGGCTAGCTTGCGGGGGACAGCGCGGCCTGGGGTAGCAGTAGCCGCGGAGCTGCAGATTCATGGCGGGTGGCGCAGTGCCGACAGCTTCGCCTACCACTGCCGGCTATGGGCGAACAAGGGACTGTCGCCGGCGTTGCGCGGCGGCAGCCGCGACGAGCGCCTGCTCGGGGTATTCATGAGTTTGTCCGTGATCGACAGCCGCGCCGCGAGCGAGTGAGTCGTTCATCGCTGTCCTGCTATGATCCGACTGTCGATCGCTCGGTGCTGAGGTAACCATGCCTGTCGAGTACGAGGTCAAGCTTCCCGGAGAGCCAGAATTGTTGCGTAAGCAACTCGGGCAACTCGGGGCGGAGCCGTGCAGCCCGAGGCTGCTCGAGGACGATCTGGTCCTGGACACCGCAGATAGGGCGCTTGTTGCAGCGGCACAGGTGCTGCGCCTACGACGTAGGGGGCAGGAGTACCTCCTGACCCTCAAGGGTCCTGTCTCTGATGATGTCTCTGTGAAGGCAAGAGAGGAATGGCAGACCCCGGTCGAGGACGGGGTGGCAATGCTGGCGGTGCTCGAGCGCCTCGGGTATGAGGTTGCCATTCGGTACCAGAAGTACCGCACGCTCTACATGATTGGCGACGTTATCGCCTCACTGGATGAAACGCCGCTCGGGTGTTTCGTGGAGCTCGAAGGAGCGCCCGCGAAAATTGAGCGCCTGGCGGGCGAGATGGGCTACGAGCCGGGCTCGTTCGAAGTCCGCAGCTACCTGGAGATCCATCGAGACCGGGGCAATCGAGGTGACATGCTCTTTGATGGTCCGGAGGCTGCGCCTTGGCTCGAAGGTGCGAGCGACGAGTAATGGCCGGTCCTCCTGGTATCGACAGTGTGATGGTTCTGGCGGCCGGAAATGCGACTCGCCTCAGGCCTCTGACCAGCGACCGTGCCAAAGCGGTTGTGCCGTTTCTCAATCGACCATTGCTCGACTACAACCTCGACTGGTTGCGGCGCTGCGGTTTCGAGGAGGTGGTCATCAACCTCCATCATTGCGCTGACTCTCTGCGCAGTCACTACGGCGATCGTGCCTTCGGCATGCGCATTCGCTACAGCCCTGAGGAAACGCTGCTGGGGACGGCCGGGGGTCCGCGAGCCGCAATGGAGGCTCTGGGGCAGACCACTCTCTTGGTCAATGGTGACATCGCTGCCGCTCTGTTGCTCGGCCCGCTGATCGAGCACCATCATGAGAAGCGGGCGCTCGCGACCATGGCCCTCTATTCAGGTCCCGAAGCTCGCGACTATCCGGCTATCCCCGTAGATGGCGACGGCAGAGTGCAGGGCTTTTCCGGTGGCGAGGGGGAGGATGGCGAGCACGCCTGCTTCACCGGTATCCACCTGATCGAGCGCGATATTCTCGATTTGGTGCCGCCAGGTCGGCCGTGTGGCATTGTCGATACCATCTACCAGCATCTGCTCAGCGAAGGCCTGCCTCTCCATGCGCTGACGCTTCCCGGGCGCTGGAACGAAATCGGCACCGTGTCGCGTTACATCGAGGCACAGATCGACGGGTTGAGACGCGAGGATTACCCGCTGGCCTTCCGCGGCTATCAGCGCGTTACCGCCGGAGGATTCAAGAACCTGCTCGCCTGGTATGGGCGCGTCGGCCTCGAAACGCCTTACATGCTGGCCGAGGGCGTGCGTGTGGCCGACGGTGCCAGCCTCGTGGGTGTTGTTGCCGGGCCTCGGTCGCGCATCGCCGAAGGCGCCAGCCTCGAGAGCTCGATCGTTCTGGCCGGCGCCAGCGTGGGAACCGGAGCGAGCCTGCGTGGAGTCGTGGTTTGTGAGAACGCCCACATTCCTCCCGGAACGGTTCTCCGTGACGAAGTTTGGACGGCGGCGGAATGAGCTCCATGTGGACGCAATTGCAGGAGAGCGGGGTCGTAGAAGATCTCCACCTGCCCTGGCCCGTCGTGGATGCGGTCGAGCTTCAGGAGCATGCCTCGACGCGGTCCTTCTATCGTCTGGTAGGTGATCAACAGGCGCTGCCCTCGTCAGCCGTCCTGGTGGCTTATCCAGCAGATGATCGGCACGAGGTGGAGCGCTATCAGAGGACTGCAAATTGGATGAGGCAGGCCGGGGTACTCGTACCGGAGGTACTGTCAGTCGGGACGCGCTCGTTGCTCGTTCAGGACGGCGGCGACCAGCTCCTTGCTGAAGCAGATCTCGATGCAGGCGCTCTGGGCGACCTTTATGTGCAAGCGGCGCAGACCGTCGTCTCGATTCAACACCACGGTTGCGAGGTCGAGCCCCCGAATGGAGATTGGGCGCTAAATGCGGAGCGGTTGATGTTCGAGATGCGCTTCATGGAGGAGCACGCTCTTCAAGGCTGGCTGGGAGTGGGCGACGGGGGTCGAGGTCGTGAGCGCCTCTACGAGCGATTGGTGACGGCGATCTGTGACCTGCCCGTGGCGGTCTGCCATCGGGACTTTCATGCGCGCAACCTGATGGTCGACCCGAAGGGCTTGCTGGTGCTCGATTTTCAGGACGTCATGTGGGGGCCGCAGCTTTACGATCTCGCATCTCTTGTCTGGGACAATTACTGTGGCGTGCCGTCTGCCGTTCAGGAGATATCCTTGCGGCACTACTGGAGCACGATGGATTCGGGAGATCTGCCGATCCGTAGCGTGGCTGCGGTGCCTGACATTCCCCGCGGGCTTCCCCCCGGGGCGCGGCAGGCCTTCTGCCTCGTTGCGCTGCAGAGGCACCTGAAGGCGCTCGGCACTTTCGGATATCAGATCACGCGCGCGGGGCGGGCGGGGTACGAGAGATATGTTGCTCCCACTTGGCAACATGCGCGGCAGGCGGCGGTGGCGCTGGAATGGGATGACCTTATCTCAGCTCTGAGCCCATTCGATCGGGGTGTTCGGAGCGGCTTGTTGGAGTGATCGACGGGGGGTAGGATCGCAAGGAGCTTTCTCCCGTGCCGACCTTCTCAGTGGGGATCTGTTGGGAAGTTTGGCCTAGAAACCTTTCGTGTCAGGAGCTTTGCGAGTGTCAGACGTGGCGTACATCGAGGACTTGGCTGCCCACGAGGGTGAGACCGTGAGTGTTCGTGGTTGGCTATACAACCAACGTTCGAGCGGCAAGATCGCCTTCTTGCAGGTGCGGGATGGCACCGGTGTCGTGCAAGCCGTCGTGTCGAAGAGCGACGTCGACGAGAGCGTGTGGGAGTCCGTCGGGCGACTGACGCAGGAGTCCTCGCTCATCGTACGCGGGCAGGTGAAGGCGGATGCGCGCGCGCCCGGCGGCTTCGAGCTCGGCCTCGAGGACCTCCAGATTGTTCACATCGCCGAGGAGTATCCGATTACGCCCAAGGAACACGGCATCGAGTTCCTCATGGACCACCGGCACCTGTGGCTGCGATCGTCGCGGCAAATCGCAGCCCTGAGGATTCGTGCCAAGGTCTCGAGAATCTGCCGGTCCTACTACGACGATCGCGGCTTCACTCTCATCGACAGCCCGATCCTCACGCCGGCGTCCGCCGAGGGCACCTCGACCCTGTTCTCCACGGACTATTTCGGCGAGACGGCATACCTGACACAGAGCGGTCAGCTCTACTTGGAGCCGGCCTGCATGGCGATGGGCAAGGTCTACTGTTTCGGCCCCACCTTCCGAGCAGAGAAATCCAAGACTCGTCGTCACCTGCTGGAGTTCTGGATGCTCGAGCCCGAGGTTGCCTTTGCCACGCTCGACGACATCATGGATTTGGCCGAAGACTACATCGAGCACGTTGTGCAGACGGCTCTGGTCGAATGTGCCGATGAGCTGGAGGTGCTCGAGCGTGACACCACCTCGCTGCAGCGTGTGCAGAAGCCCTTCCCGCGCATTTCGTATGACAAAGCGGTGGAGCTCCTCGCCGGTGCGGGCGAGCAATTCGAGTGGGGCGACGATTTCGGTGGTGGGGATGAGACCGTGATCTCCGAGCAGTTCGATCGGCCCGTCATGGTGCATAGGTATCCGACCGCGGTGAAGGCGTTCTACATGGAGCCCGATCCGGATCGTCCCGAAGTCGCTCTCGCCATGGACATGCTGGCGCCCGAGGGACACGGGGAGATCATCGGAGGCAGCCAGCGCATCCACGATCACGATCTTCTGCTGTCGCGGATCCACGAGCACGACCTCAACGAGGACGCCTATCGGTGGTATCTCGAGATCCGCAGATACGGCACGGTGCCGCACTCGGGCTTCGGCATGGGCCTCGAGAGGGTAGTGGCGTGGATCAGCGGTTTGCCTCACCTACGGGAGACGATTCCCTATCCCCGGCTTCTGGGACGCATCTATCCGTGAGGAAGAAACTCGCCAAGAGTCCCAGTACATGGCTCGCCACAGGTTTCGGGGCGGGGTTTCTGTGGCCGGCTCCCGGTACATGGGGGACCCTTCTGGGTCTGCTCCTTTTCATCTTCTTCCTGTGGCCTCAGGGCATCTACGTGCAGTTGGCTGCCTGGGCGGTGGTCACAGCACTCGGGACCTGGTCGGCCGACCTGACGGCACGCATCATGGAAAAAGAGGACCCGTCGTTCGTGGTCGTCGATGAGTTGGCCGCGATGTGGCTGGCTGCCGCCGGGTTGCAGACGGGCTGGGGGTTGTTCCTCGCCTTTTTGTACTTTCGAATATTCGACATCATCAAACCTTTTCCGGCCAAGCAGGCGGAAGATCTCCATGGCGGCATTGGCATCATGGCCGATGACGTGATCGCGGCCATTTACGCGCGGGCTGCGGTGTGGTTGACGCTACTCGTCTGGCCGTAACGAGCTGGTTAGGTGACGAGCCATGCAGGAGACCGGGGAATCCGGGGAGTCCGGTGGTCGAGATCTCGGCCCGCACGACCGTGAGCGCATGAGCGATGGGCATCGAATCGCCTCGATAGTCGGTGAGTTGCTACGGCAAAGGCAGGAAAGCTTGGCCTTGGCGGAAAGCTGCACCGGTGGCCTGATTGCTGCGGCGATGACGACTGTTGCCGGATCCTCCGACTACCTGTGGGGAAGTGCGGTGGTCTATAGCGCTGCGGCCAAGCAGACGATGCTCGGGCTCGACGATGCAATCCTGGACGAGCATGGCACTGTGTCTCGAGAAACCACCGCGGCGCTGGCTGCCGAGGTGAGGAGGATCTCAGGTGCGACGCATGGCCTGGCTGTCACGGGATGGGCTGGACCCGGGGGGGGCAGCGACGTCGACCCCGTGGGGACGGTCTATCTGGCCCTTGCTTCGGCAGATGGAAATGAGACGCGGCGATGCAGCTTCGCGGGCGACCGGGAAGCAATTCGCGAACAGGCTCTCGTGAGCGCACTCGAGTGGTTGCAGCACAAGCTGTCGGAACGGAGTCGCGCGGGAGACGGAGCTGCCGGGTAGCCGCATTCCGAGCCGAACGGCAGTCGAAAGGTGGAATTCAGAAGATGGCTTTTCCATCACTCTCGAGCCAGGGCATGGTGCTCATCCTCGGGGCTCTGCTCGGTTTCCTGTTGGGCAGCTTACCGTTCGGCTATGTGCTGGTGAAGTTGCGCACGGGAGATGACGTGCGCGGCTTCGGTAGCGGCAATACCGGAGCCACGAACGTTGGCCGCGTGCTGGGCCGAAAAGCGGGCTTGGCCGTCCTTATTGCTGACGCATTGAAGGGACTGGCTGCAGTCCTTTTGGCGGCATTGATCGGCCCGGCGGCTTCTGCGGCGGCCGCCTTCGGCGCCGTAGCGGGGCACTGCTACTCGCCGTGGCTACGTGGCAGAGGCGGTAAGGGCGTAGCTACCATGTTCGGCGCTTTTGCGGTTCTGACGCCCGTCTGTGCCGCTATCGCGGCGATCGCGCTGGCTGCGGTTGCCGCCTTGACTCGCACGATGTCGGCCGGCTCCCTCGTCGCAGCGGTTGCTCTCGTCGTTTCGAGTTGGTGGTTCGCGATGCCTGCCGAGGCGACGCTCGCAGCGCTGTTGAGCAGCTTGCTCGTGATCTGGCGACACCGTGGCAACATTCAGCGGATGCGACGAGGCGAGGAGAACCGCTTCGAAAAAGGGCGGTCATGATGTCGTCGATGAATGAGAGAATATCTCGGAGCGCAACTCTCGTGGGCGCGAAATGCCAATCACCGCGCAGGTGCATGCGGTACTCTATGAGGGTAGGGATCTCCGCTCAGCCATCGACGAGCTGATGGCTCGGGCGTCGGTGCAGGCGTGACCGATATGCTGTTTTCTCATGCTAGGATGGGCCCCATGCCCTTGACGAAGAGGTTCTATCTCGTGGTCAGCATTCTGGTCGTGGCTGCGCTCTGGTTTGGGCCGGCCGTGGCCATGCCTGCAGTGAGCATGGAGGCGGTGCAAGATCCCTCCCAATCGAACGACCCGATTCTGCTGCAGCGTTTGGGAATTCTGTATATCCAGGAGAACCAGCCTCGCGAGGCTATCTTGGCGTTGGAGCAGGCCACGGCGTTGATGCCAGAGAACGGTGACACCCATATGTGGCTGGGGTTTGCCTACTTTCTCAACCAGCGATTCGCTGATGCGGAAGAGTCCTATGTGCGTGCCCTCCTCCATAATCCAGACCTGACCGACGCACATAACTTCCTGGGCTTGCTGCACGCCGAGCGGGGAAATACGCAGAAGGCCCTCAACGAATTCGAGATAGCCCTGGCGGATCCGGCGTATCCACCCGTATCGCGGATGCGTGTTCACTACAACCTCGCCAAGCTCTACTACGAGACGGATGAGCCCGATCTGGCACTTGGCTACCTGCAACAGGCGGTGGAGCTGGCACGCAACCCGGCAGACCCGACCTACGGGCTGGTTTATTTGATGCTCGGCAAGGTGCTTCGTCAGATCGGTCGTACCGAGGAGGCGGTGATCACTCTGGAGCGAGTTCTGGAGATCACCGACCAGAATGCCGAAGCACATTTGGAGCTGGGTCTGGCCTATCGAGATGAGAGCGACTTCTTCAAAGCGCGAGAGCACCTGTCGCGAGTGGTCCAGTTGGCGCCCGGCAGCCCCTTCAGCGAGAGAGCTCGTGCGGCGCTGGCGCAGATACCCGGATAACTGGCCTTGGGTATTCTGAGTCGTTCCCTCGGGCGCACGCGGGAGCGATTAAAGGGCGCGCTGCAGAAGCTCCTTCCCACCGAGAAGGTCGATGCTGCGACCCTCGAGAGTCTGGAGGAGGCTCTGATCTCGGCCGACGTGGGGCCCATCGTCGCAGCTGAGCTCGTCGAGGAGTTGCAGGAGGCTGCCCCCACTGGTGAGGAGTCGCGGCGATTGTTGCGGCAGAGCATGGTGCGTATCCTCGAGGCGTCTGGAAATGGAGGTTGCGCAGAGCCTGAGCCGGGAAGGGAGACTCCCTGGGTGGCTCTGCTGGTCGGCGTGAACGGCTCGGGCAAGACGACAACGACCGCCAAGCTCGCCGCGCGGTTCCAAGACCATGGTTGCAGCATCCTCCTGGGTGCTGCGGATACCTATCGTGCCGCCGCAGTAGAGCAGCTCTGTGTCTGGGGTGAGAGGCTGGATGTACCCGTGGTGGCGCACCAGCCCGGAGGGGATCCCGCTGCGGTCGTATACGACGCTTGTGCTGCGGGTTCGGCGCGACATGCGGACGTCGTTCTCATCGACACGGCGGGGCGTCTGCAAACGGAAGATAATCTGATGGCCGAGCTGGCGAAGATGCATCGTTCGGCCGGGAAGGTCATTGATGGGGCGCCCGATGAGGTTTGGCTGGTCCTGGATGCGACCACGGGGCAGAACGGGCTGCGGCAAGCCGAGGACTTCCTTGCTCACGCTGGTGTCACGGGTCTCATCCTTGCCAAGCTGGATGGTAGCGCTCGCGGCGGCGTGGCATTGAGCATCGCCCATCGGCTCGGCCTGCCGATTCGCTATGTCGGAACGGGAGAGGGGACTGACGATCTGGAGCCCTTCGACCCGGAGGCTTTCGTCGATGGCCTGCTTGGCGAGGCATCGTCATGACCAGCGCGAAGAAAACCACCCGTTCGGACGACGCACAGCGGGCAGCAGACCGTGAGTACCTGAGACGCTGCCTACGCGTGGCGTCGAGGGCGCGTGGGTCAACCAGCCCGAATCCCATGGTGGGAGCACTGGTGGTGCAGGGAGATCAGATCGTTGCTCAGGCTTACCACCACAAGGCCGGCACCTCTCATGCCGAGCACCTGGCTCTCGCCGCCGCAAAGGATGCTGCCCGTGGAGCGACCCTCTACACCAATATGGAACCCTGCTGCCATCATGGCCACACTCCGCCTTGTGTCGAGGGGATCCTGGCGGCCGGGGTTCGTCGAGTGGTGGTGTCCATGGAAGATCCGGACCCGCGGGTGAATGGCCAAGGTCTCGTAGCCCTGCGAGCCGGGGGCATCGAGGTGGATGTAGGCGAGCTCGCGGATGAGGCGGCGCGGCTCAACGAAGCGTACGTGACGCTCAAGCAGAAAGGCCGACCGTTCGTTCTCGCCAAGGCGGCGCTCTCGCTAGATGGGCGCCTGGCAACGCGACACAGGCAGTCGCAGTGGATAACAGGCGAGGTTGCGCGGCAACGGGCCCATCGACTACGAGGAGTCTCCGATGCAGTCCTGGTGGGCATCGGCACCGTTCTTTCGGATGATCCCCGTTTGACGGCTCGACATGGCCGTCTGCGTGGCCCACGGTTTCGGGTGGTCCTCGATTCTCACCTGAGAACCCCCGTGGACTGCAAGATGTTGGCGACCCCAGGTGGCCAGGTGCTGATCTTCACTACAGCTGCGGCGCTCCCGGGGCATCGGGAACGACTCGAGTCAGCCGGCGCCGAGGTCCTGGTTGTGGAGGCGGATGCTCGAGGCCGCGTCGCCTGGGAGCCCGTCCTTGCCGACCTTGCCCGGCGAGGCATGATGACAGCGTTACTCGAAGGGGGGAGCGGCGTGCTCACCAGCGCCTTCGAGGCTGATATAATAGACAAGGTATTTCTGATTTATGCCCCCCTTCTGATTGGCGGATCGGCGGCCTTGCCGCTTTGGGGTGGTGACGGAATCGATAGCCTCGATGCGGCGCCTCGGCTCCACTGTGTCCGGCGCTTACGGCTCGGGGAGGATTGGGCGGTGGAGGGCTATATTCACCCCCCTAAGTCAACTGTCTAGTCGATCTCTGGGGCGTCCTGCCAAGTCGAACTGATAACTCGTCGCAGAAGTTGGAGTTCCCATGTTTACCGGCCTAGTAGAAGAAGTAGGTACAATCACACGGATTGAGACCATCCCCAGTGGCTCGAAGCTGACCATTGGCGCCAATGTGGTGATCGGGGGACTACAACCCGGCAGCAGTGTTGCTATCGATGGGGTTTGCATGACGGCCGTCGAGATCCAAGGAGATGAATTCGTCATCGAGGTATCGCCTGAAACGATCGCTCGGTCGAATTTTTCCCTGTTTCAAATTGGCACAGAGGTGAATCTGGAAAGGCCGCTGTCGGCCAATGGCCGCCTCGGCGGTCACTTCGTCCAGGGCCATGTGGATGCCACCACGCGGCAGACAGGGCATGTCGAAGAGGGTGAGTTCGCGCGCATCAGCTATGCAGTCCCCGATGGGCTGGCCCACTTTCTGGTCGAAAAAGGGTCGATTGCGATCAACGGCGTGTCCCTGACGGTGGCATCTCTCGGCTCCGATTCCTTCGACGTTCAGCTCATTCCTCACACCCTCGAGGTTACGAACCTGGCATCTGACAATCGGGCCGAGACCCTCAATCTGGAGGTCGATGTTCTCGGCAAGTACGTTGCTCGTTTCCTCGGCGCCCGGCTCGGGATCGAGGATCCCGTGGTCGAGGCGAGCTTCGGAGGGCCGGGCGAAATCATCACGCCGGGGTCCCTGATTGAACCGGCAGGAGGGAACTGATGAGCTTCGCGACGATCGAAGAGGCCATCGAGGATATCCGCGAAGGTCGCATGGTCATCGTTGTCGATGATCCCAACCGTGAGAACGAGGGCGACCTCACCATCGCGGCGGAAATGGTCACGCCCGAAATCATCAACTTCATGGCCAAGCATGGCCGTGGCCTCATCTGTCTGCCGATGACGGCCGAACGTCTCGAGGAGCTCGAGATTCCGTTGATGGTCAGTGAGAATTCGTCCAAGTTCAACACCGCATTCTGCGTTTCGATCGAGGCCCGGGACAATGTCTCGACGGGCATTTCGGCGGCCGATCGGTCGGTCACGGTCCAAGCCACAATCGACCCCGAGACCAGCCCCGCGGACCTGGTCAGGCCGGGCCACATGTTTCCGCTGCGAGCCGTGGAGGGGGGAGTTCTCCGTCGCTCAGGCCAGACTGAGGCCGCTGTGGATCTCGCTCGCATCGCCGGTCTGTATCCGGCGGGGGTGATCTGCGAGATCATGAACGAGGACGGCAGCATGGCCCGTGTGCCGCAGCTGGAGAAGTTTGCGGTAATCCATGATTTGAAGATCGTCAATATCGCCGACCTGATTGCCTATCGACTCAAAACCGAGAGGTTCATCAAGCGTGTGGCAACACCGAAGCTGCCCACCAAGTTCGGTGAATTCACCCTCTACGGCTACCAGAACGCGCTGGACGACAAGGTTCACCTGGCCCTGGTCATGGGTGATCTAACCGTAGATGAACCGGTCCTCACGCGTGTGCATTCAGAATGCTTGACGGGTGACGTGCTCTTCTCCGCGCGATGTGACTGTGGCGAACAGCTCGAATGTGCGATGCGGCAGATCGCCGAGGAAGGCCGCGGCGTCATCGTTTATCTGCGACAGGAGGGGCGGGGCATCGGTTTGGTCAACAAGCTGCGTGCCTACGAGCTGCAGGACGAAGGGGCGGACACCGTCGAAGCGAACGAGTCTCTGGGCTTCCCCGCGGACCAACGTGACTATGGAATCGGTGCACAGATCCTCAACGACCTCGGGGTATCCCAGCTCCGCATCATGACCAACAATCCGCGCAAGTTCATTGGTCTGTCCGGCTATGGTCTCGAAATCGTCGAGCGGGTGCCCATTGAAGTCCCTCCGACCCGCGCGAACCGCCGATATCTCGAAACCAAGAAACTGAAATTGGGGCACGACCTCAAGTCGGTCTAGCCTGGCAGCCGTAAGGCCACCATTTTCCGAACCATAATCGACAGATGTTCGAGCAAATCACCGAGAGACTACAGCGCACCCTCCGTGCCCTGCGGGGGACCGTCCAGGTCGACGCGAAGGCCCTCGAACCGGCCTTGAAGGACCTGCGCATGGCGCTGCTCGAAGCGGATGTCAACTACGGCGTGGTCAAGGACTTCCTGGCCAGCGTGCGGGAGAAGGCTCTCGGCGAGCAGGTCATGGCATCTCTGTCGCCTGGGCAGCAGGTCATCAAGGTGGTGAATGAAGAGATGACGGCGCTGATGGGCGGCACTCAGGTGCCGCTGAGCCTCGTCGGCCCTTCGCCGCATGTGGTTTTGCTAGTCGGTCTGCAGGGAGCAGGCAAAACGACTACGGCAGCCAAGCTCGGTCACTTTCTGCGGCGCAAAGGACACTCACCGATGCTGGCCTCTGTGGACGTGTACCGGCCTGCTGCTCGTGAGCAGTTGGTGCAGATCGCCAAGAGCGCAGACCTTCCCGCCTTCGAGGGTCCAGGCGAGACACCACATGAGATCGCGGAGAACGCCCAGGCCGCGGCTCGCAAGGACGGCCACGATGTGCTCTTGCTCGATACCGCCGGCCGACTGCACGTGGATGAAGAGATGATGGCGGAGGCTGCGGATCTGTCCAAGGCATTTAGCCCGTGTGTCACGCTCTATGTCGCCGATTCGCTGGCGGGGCAGGATGCCGTCAACAGCGTCAAGGCCTTCGTCGATCGCGTCGGTTTGGATGGCATCATCCTGAGCAAGCTCGATGGTGACGCCCGTGGTGGTGTCGCCCTCTCGATCGTCTCAGTGACCGGATTGCCGATCCTCTTTGTGGGTGTAGGGGAGAAGTTCGGAGACCTGGAGGCTTTCCACCCCGACCGCGTTGCCTCTCGGATACTCGGGATGGGCGATGTGCTCAGCCTCATCGAGCGGGCCCAGGAGAACATCGACGAAGACGTTGCCGTTCGGCTCGAGGAAAGCCTGCGCAAAGCGACCTTCACGCTGGAAGACTTTCGCCAGCAGCTCAAGCAGGTACGCAAGATGGGACCGATCTCGAAGCTCATGGAGATGATCCCCAGCATGGGTGGCAACGTTGACATGAAGGCCCTGGCACCCGGCGAAGATGACCTTCGCAGGTTCGGCGCCATCATCGATTCGATGACCCCGGAAGAGAGACAAGACCCGTCGCTGATCAAGGGCAGTCGCCGTCGTCGCATTGCCACGGGCAGCGGAACTACCGTTCAGGATGTAAATCAATTGCTCAAACAGTTCGCAATGGCACGCAAACTCATGAAACAATTCGGGCGCCATGGTGGCATGCCGCTAGATATGATGGGACCATCCGGTCTCTGAGTGTAAAGTCCCGAATATTGACAATTACGGAGGAGGACTGAAGTGATTTCCATTCATCTTCGACGCACGGGTGCCAAGAAGGACCCGCACTACCGCGTCGTGGTCGCAGACAGCCGTGACGCTCGCGATGGCTCTTTCATCGAGGTGCTCGGCCACTATCATCCCCGCTTCACCCCTGCCCGGGTCACCCTGGACCTTGAACGCATCAAGTCCTGGATCGCGCGAGGGGCGCAGCCTTCCGACACGGTCAAGAGTCTCGTGAGGCAGGTGGAGTCCGGCAAGCTGGACGCACTGCCCGACCTCCCGAAGCTCGATCCCCTGCCGGAATCCTCGATGGATGCCGATGACACGGCCCCCATCGAGGATTCTTCCGAAGAGATCCCTGAAGAGATCCCCGAAGCGTCAGACGCGAGCCCCGCGCCCGAGGCTAAGGGTGGTGACGACAGCGAGCCTGGCGAGGACCCGTCCGAAACTGAGACCGCGGACTTTCCCGCCCCCGACGCAGTTGCGCAGGCCGACGGAGATGAAGCCGGGGAGCAGGAGGCAGAGGCCTCGGAGGACGAAAAGCCCGACAAGACAGAAGAGTAAATGAGGTAGGGTCCCGATCCCGACCGCGAAAACACTCACCTTCGGGACCTTGGCTACTGGGCCATGCCGGCGAGATGCCGGCAGATCTGGCCCCGCCCGGCGCCAGCAGAGGCGTCGCAGAAGTGAGAGGTTTCATCATGTCGATGAAGGTGCTGGTTGAAGATATCGCTCGTTCACTCGTCGATCATCCCGACCAGGTGCAAGTCAGTGAGGTCGAAGGTGAGCAGACGACCGTGCTCGAGCTGCGAGTAGACCCTGCCGACCTCGGCAAGGTGATTGGCAAGCAGGGACGAACCGCGCGCGCGATGCGCACCCTGCTGGGCGCGGCTGGTACGAAGCAGAACAAGCGCGTACTGCTCGAGATCTTGGAGTAGCATCAGTGTCCAGCCCGCTTTCTCCCGCGGACCCCGTTCTCGTGGGCCGTGTCATTCGACCCCGCGGCCTCCGCGGAGAGGTCGTCGTCGAGCCGCTCAGCGACCATCCCTCGAGGTTCGAGGCCGGCGCGGAGCTATGGCTGGGTGGGAGCTTCTTGACCGTTGCCAAGGCCCGGCCCGACAAGGAGCGCTGGGTACTGTTGTTTGAGGGGGTAACGTCCAGGGATGAGGCCGAGGAGCTTCGTGGCGGGGAGCTCGTTGTGGATGCGTCCTCGTTGCCGCCCCTCGATGACGATCGCTACTACTTCCACGACTTGGTCGGCTGTCGCCTGGAAGATTCGGGGGGAACGTGCCTGGGGACGGTGACGGGGGTCGTGCCCGGCACGCCGGGGTGGCTGGAGATTGATCATGATGGAAAGACCGCCCTGGTTCCCATGGTGCAGGCATTCTTGAGGGAGGTCGATCTGGAGGGGAACCGGATTGTGATCGATCTGCCGACAGGTTTGCTCGAGGCCTCCGGCGTGGCCGGTGTAGGCGTGGTTGGTGGAGAGGTCGCCGGCGTCGGAGCGGCAGAGGATGATCGTGCGAAAAGCAGCACGAGGGCAGAAGTCGATGCGGTTTGACGTAATCAGCATTTTCCCCGACCTTTTCCCTGGCCCCCTGGGCGATGGGATCATCGCTCGAGCCAGCGAGAAGGGTTTGCTGGATCTGCAGGTGCATGACCTGCGGGCCTATGCCGACCCGCCGCACCATCAGGTCGATGATGAGCCGTTCGGGGGTGGGGGCGGGATGGTGCTGAAGCCCGAGCCATTGTTCGCTGCCGTGGATGACGTGCGGGCGCAGGCTCAGGCTGCGGGTTTTGATCCGGGACCGGTCGTGCTGCTGTCGCCGCAGGGCAAGCGTTTCGATCAGCAGAGGGCTCGGGCCTTGGCCGGGCAGGGGCAGGTGACTCTGATTTGTGGCCGCTACGAGGGTGTGGACGAGCGGGTAAGGCTACACCTTGTGGATTTTGAGCTGTCAATCGGCGATTATGTGCTGACGGGAGGCGAGTTGCCGGCCATGGTTGTCATCGAGGCTGTCACTCGGCTGCAGCCCGAGGCACTCGGTGATGCCGAAGCCACGCAGCACGATTCCTTTGCGGAATCGCTACTCGATTTCCCCCAATACACTCGTCCGGCTGATTATCGCGGGATGTCCGTGCCAGAGGTATTGCGCTCTGGCAACCATCCGGCAATTGCGCGGTGGCGTCGCCAGCAAGCACTGTTGGCGACGGCGACGAAGCGGCCGGATCTGCTCGAGGCCCGCGGCCTCAGCGACGAAGAGAGGGCCTTGCTGGCAGAAGCTCCGAATGCCGAGCCCGAGGCGAGCTTGGCTGATGAAGTGATTTCAGATGTTGAAACTGCAGAAACCGAGAACGATCGCTTGCGAGCCGTTGTAGCGAGCCGTGACGAAACTCAGGAGTAGAACAGTGGACGTGCTGAAGACAATTGAGAGTCGGCAGTTAAAAGACGATTTGCCCGAATTTGCGCCGGGCGACACCGTACGCGTGCACCTGCGGGTCGTCGAGGGTGAGAAGCAGCGGATTCAGATATTCGAGGGGGTCGTGATCTCTCGTCGCGGAAGCCTCGCCAACGCCAGCTTCACCGTGCGCAAGGTTTCCTACGGCGTGGGCGTTGAGAGGATCTTTCCTCTGCACTCGCCGAACATCGAGAAGATCGAGGTGGTCCGGTTCGGCAAAGTGCGTCGGGCCAAGCTGTACTACCTGCGCGATCGCCGCGGTAAGGCCGCCCGTATCAAGGAAAAGCGATTCAGGTAGCCCGCTTCGCGCGTGCTCCGGTTTGAGGGCAGGGGCGAGGCCGGCACCGAGGACCGGGAACGGATTTCCGTTGGAGCCATTCGAGCAGGAGCTCCGTAGCGCAGGTACGACGCGAATCGCGGGGCTCGACGAGGCGGGACGAGGCGCGCTATTCGGACCTGTGGTAGCGGCTGCCGTCATCGTTGACCCCGATAGGGAGCTGCACGGCGTCGATGATTCGAAGAGGTTGACGCCTCGCCGTCGTCACCAGTGCTTTCTGGATCTGATTGAAAACGTAGCCGACTGGTCGGTCGGGATTGCCTCGGCTGATGAGGTGGATCGGCTAAATGTGTTGCAGGCCACTCGCGTGGCCATGGTCAGGGCCGTGCGAGGCTTGGGCTCCGAGCCTCAGCACCTGCTGATCGACGGGCGCATCGAACTGGATGTGAGCCTGCCGCAGACTGCCCTGGTGCGTGGCGATTCGCGCTGCCTGTCGATCGCGGCGGCATCCGTAATCGCCAAGGTCTCGCGAGATACTCTGCTGATGGCATACGCGCGGCGGCTGCCGGGCTACGGACTCGAGCGCAACAAAGGGTATGGGACGGAAGAGCACATCGAGGCACTGGTCCGCCGCGGCCCGACCAAGCTGCACCGCAGGACCTTCAGGGTTCAGCGACGGCTCCCGTTCAGCCGGAAGATGGCGGGCTCGAGCGGTACCTCCAGGGAAGGTGGATTCGGACAATGACTGACCTCAGAGAGATCGTCGCGACCGCAGTGCAGGATGCAGTTGCCGCGGTGACCGGCGAGCGCATCCCTTTGCCGCAAGTCGAAGACCCACCGCGACCCGAATTTGGTGACCTGGCAATTCCCGCTGCTCTGGAGCTTGGTCGCAAGCTCGGACGCCCTCCGCGGCAGCTCGCTGAGGAGCTCGTTGCTTACCTGAGGGAGCACGAGACGGAGGGTGTCAGGCGCTGGGAAATCGCCGGGCCGGGCTATTTGAATGCCTTCTTCGATCGTGGCTATGTGCTGGGCCGGCTCGTGGACAGCCTGCATGAATCGGAGCCGGTAGCGGCAACGGGTCCGAAAGTGGTGGTGGAGCACACCAGCATCAATCCGAACAAGGCGGCGCATATTGGCCATATGAGGAACTCCATACTGGGTGACTCGCTGGTCCGGCTGCTTCGTCACCAAGGGGTTCCCGTAGAGGTTCACAACTACATCGACGACACCGGAGTCCAAGTCGCCGACGTTGTCATGGGCTTTGTCGATCTCAGGGGCTTGGATGCCGAGGCCGTTCGCGCCATGCCCGACCCGTTCGACTACGCCTGCTGGGACCTCTATACAGAAGTCACCGCGCGATTGGAGTCCGACGAGCGGCTGGCGGCCCGGCGGCAAGAAGTTCTGCTCGCGCTGGAGCGGGGTACAGGGACCGAGGCAGAAGTGGGAGCCGTGGTCGTAGAGCGCATCATTCGCCGGCATTTGGAGACCATGGCAAGGCTCGGTATCGAGTACGACCTACTGGTTCATGAAGCGGACATCGTCTCCATGGACCTATGGTCGGCCGCATTCGAGCGACTCAAGGCGAGCGAATACGTCTATTTTGCGGAAGACGGCAAACACGCCGGTTGCTGGATGATGCGCCTCACCGAGGTTTCGGGCTTCGAAGACCTGAAAGAGCCCGACAAGGTGCTCGTGCGCTCCAATGGGGCGGTGACGTACGTGGCCAAGGACATCGCCTACCACATGTGGAGGTATGGTGAGCTCGAGAGCCCCTTCCGGTACCGCAAGTTCAGTGTGTCGGAGGACGGGCATATCACCTGGCAAAGTGGTGGAGAGGGTGAGCGGATGCCATTTGGCGACGCCGATCACGGCTTCTCAGTGATCGACGTTCGGCAGGCCTATCTGCAGTCGATCGTGGCGGTGGCCGTGGCCAGCATGGATCCTGACGGCCGAACCGACCGGCACACCCACTTCGACTACGAGATGGTGGCACTGACCCCGAGAACGGCGAAGGCGCTCGGCATTCCCCTGACGAGTGAAGATCAGGGACGCCCGTTCGTGGAGATGTCGGGACGCCGCGGATTGGGCGTGAAGGCCGACGACCTCTTGAATGTGTTGAAGGAGCGCGCCAGGGATGAGGTGGGGAAGCGCAATCCCGACCTCTCTGAAGGCGAGATCGAGACCCTCGCTGGGCAGATTGCTGTCGCCGCGGCTCGCTACTTTCTCGTGAAGTTCACTCGCAAGACGGTCATAGCCTTCGACCTCGATGAGGCCATCAACTTCGAGGGCGAGACTGGCCCCTACCTGCAGTATGCCGCCGTTCGCACCGGTAGCATCTTCGAGCGTATGCAGGATCTCTGGGGTGTTTCAGTCGAGGAAGCGGTGAAGACCGTTCTCTCCGGGCAGGGGGCAGGATCAGGGTCCTTCTCTGGAGCGGAGCCGGCAGCGGATGCTAACGGCCAGGTCGAGCCTCTCTCTCTCGACCAACTTCGTGATGTGCTGGAAGAGGAAGAGAACGACATGCTCTGGGTCCTGGCCCTGCAGCTCGCTCGCTTCGATCGAGTAGTGGATTTGGCGGTCCAGTCGTCGGAAGTCTCAGTGATCGCGAAGTACGCCTTCGCGCTGGCACAGGATTTCAATCGCCTCTATCACAGATATCCGATCATGCAGGAGGAAGACCGGACTCAGCGGAGTGTGAGGCTCTTGCTGGCGTTCGCTCTACGTCACCGTCTCCAGCAGGCCATGTCGTTGCTGGGGATCTCCGTGCCGGAGCGAATGTAGGCCGGGACTCAGGTAGCGGATCGCGACTGTTTGCCGCGAAAATCACGTGATACGCTAAGAGCCGCGCTCCTGCCTTTCAGGTGGGGTTTCCCTAGACATTGTCCTATGACAAGAGGCGTTTCGTGACCTCTGCCCTGGTCAGAATGCACTCGTGCCTAGCGCCGGTTTCCGCATGCCTGATTGCTGGTGTTGCTTGCGTCGGCCTCATGAGTGGAAGCGTACGTGCGCATGCTCTGAGTGTTCCCCAGGCTCTGGCCGAGCCCCAGTCGACGATTGGCGTGGATGAGCTGCAGCCGGGGATGAAGGGCATCGGCTACACCGTGGTCCGGGGTACGACACCGGAGCAATTCACCGTCGAGGTGATCGGCATCCTCGAGGACATTCTGCCGAAACAGGATCTCATCGTCGGGCGACTCTCAGGACTCGGCCTCGAAGACACAGGCGTCACCGCAGGGATGAGTGGCAGCCCGGTGTATTTCGACGGCAGGCTGGCGGGCGCTGTCGCCTACCGACTCGGCCAGTTTTCAAAGGAGCCGATCGCGGGGATCACCCCCATCGAGAACATGGCCCGCATGGTAGATGCTCAGAACCGGCGGGCATCGACAGTTGCCAGCACGGTGTTCAGGACAGAGATGCTGAGCGCCGCGGCAGAGCTCCTTGCCGGCCGTAGCCCCGACAATCTTGCTACCCTGCATCCGATCTCGGGAGGGAGCGGGATCACACCGATTGCTACCCCCGTCACCATCGGTGGTGCTCACTCAATGGTTGTCAGTCGCCTGAGGCCACTTTTCGAGGCCCTTGGGTGGCAACCCGCACTCGGGGGCAGGTCGTCGAATACGCAGGCGAATCGACCGCTGCAGGCGGGTGGTGCCATCGCCGCCCAGCTCATGCGAGGTGACATCACCTTCTCTGCGTCCGGAACGGTGACGCATGTGGACGGTGACACCGTCCTGGCCTTCGGCCACCCTTTCCTGCAAGGGGGCAGCGTCGATTTTCCCATGGTAGGAGCGGAAGTACTCCTTTTCCTGAGCAGCCTGAGCTCCTCGGAGCGGCTCACCGCAGCCGGCAGCGAGGTCCTCGGCGCCGTGCGTCAGGACACCCAATCGGGGATCCTGGGAATCATCGGTGCACGCCCGAACACCATTCCCGTCCGCCTGGCCGTCAGCGACTCCGTGGGCGAGATCGAACGTTTCGATTTCGAGATGATCGGTGACAAGTCTCTGTCTCCGACATTCCTCTTCATGGGCATGGCCAACGGCCTTCAGAGTGTTGTCGGTAACTACGGAGACGGCACGTTCGAGGTTCGGGGCGAGATCTTTTTGGATAAGGAGGGGCTCGACAGTATCAAGATTCGCAACGTGTTCGCATCCCCGAGCCAGGCCTACGTACCCCTGTCGCTGATGATCATGCAGATCTACGCGTACCTGTACGACAACCCGTTCGAGTCGGTGGGAGTGCGCAACATCGATTTACAGATTCGTGCCCTGAATCAGCTCAGAACAGCCGAGATTACACGGATTTGGACGGATCGACGTGAGGTGCGGGCGGGCGACACGATCAACGTCGCCGTTAGCCTGAAGCCCTACCGGCAACCGGAGATCGTGAAGCACTTCCCCATCACGATTCCCGAGGACACTCCGCCGGGCCGTTTGAGTTTGCTGGTAGCCGACGCGACGGCTATGGCGCTCGAGGAACAGAGCGTGCTCCAGGGCGGACGAAGGCCTCGAGACCTGCACCAATTGGTGGATCTGATCAACGACATGCGAGCCAGCGACAACATCTACGTTCATCTATCGCGGCCTGCGGAAGGGGCGATGTTCGGCGGTCAGCCGATGCCGACCCTGCCTGCCTCGGTGCTGCAGGTGCTGATGGCGGGGCAGACCAGCGGTGAGACCGTCCGCCTACGCAAGACGACCATCCTGGAGGAAGAAAACAGCGTCGATCTGCTGGTTACCGGCGAGCATCGCCTGGAGTTGCGGGTGCGCCGGCCGTGATCGACAAGAGCCATGCGGGATTGAGAACGCCTTGCCCGGCGAGAGGGCAAGGCCGTGATCGAGGCAAAGGAGACATCCGTTGCCAGCTAGCCTGATGTCGGTCAAACCTACGCGATGGGGAGTCCTCATCGCGACGATCCTCGTCTGCTCAGGCGGGCTATCGATGGTGCAGGCCGTGGGACCCAAGACTTGGGTGCAGTCGAGCTACGAGGACTTCGAGGCTGGTGAGATCGTGTCGGTGTCCCTGACAGAGAGCGGTGATATCAGCCTCTCTCGGGCACTGCAGCAGATCTACCCGGCAGACGCTGCCGAGGAGACTCCATATGTGTGGGCTCTCGACGAGGCGCCTGATGGCACGATTTACGCCTCCGTCGGCAGCGAGGGCAGGGTTGTCCGCATCAACCCAGGGGGCGATGCGACGACGTTCTTCGAGGCGCCGAGCACGGTCTATGCATTGCGCTACGGTCCCGATGACCACGTCTACCTTGGCGTAGCCGAAAATGCAGCCGTCTACAGGCTTGCGCCGGGAAGTGTGGCAGAGGCCGGGAATCCGTGGTACGTGGCGGGGCAGCGCTACGTGTGGGATATGGTCTTCGATCGCGATGGCCGGCTCTATATCGGCACCGGTGAGTCCGGCGAGATTCACGTCGTCGACAGCAACGGTAGCGGCCGTATCTTTTACGACAGCAGCGACACTCACATTACCGCCCTGGCTGTCGACCTCGACAACAACCTCATCGCCGGCAGCGAGGAGAACGGCTACGTGTACCGTATCTCGCCGGAGGGTGAGCCGTTCGTGCTTTTCGACTCGCCCCTGCAACAGATCACTGGTCTGGCCATTACCGAGCGGGGAGTGTTCGTGGGTGGTATCGGCAAGTCGGCAAATGGAGGCGGCGGAGCTGCACCCAGTACCGCTATGGCCTCGCAGGGTGCGACGACAGTCGTGGCGGGAGCGGCGCCGGGCCCGGCGCCGGCCGGGAACGGAGCAGTGGCCGGTGCCGTGTACCTGATCCATGCGGACGGGTACGTGGAAGAACTGTGGTCGAGCAACAAGGAATCGGTACACGCGCTGCTCGCGGATGGAGAGGGCGTGCTCGTTGGCACTGGTCCCGAGGGTCGAATCCTGCGTGTCGAGAGCACCACGGACGCCACCATCGTGCATGAGGCCGACTCCGCTCAGGTGACCGGCCTCGTGGCGGAACTCTCATCGACAGATGTTCTGGTTGCCGGCAGCAACCTCGGCAGGGTCTACGGGCTGCGTAGTGGCTTCCAGGCGAACGGTGAGTACGTTTCCCAGGTCAAGGACACTGAGACGACCTCGAGCTGGGGGGGATTGCGCTGGCGCGCCAGGGTTCCCCAAGGCACATCCATTCAGCTTCGCACCCGCGCCGGCAACACGGAGAGCCCGGACGACACCTGGAGCGAGTGGAGCGGGCCATATCTCGAACCGGAGGGTAGCCAGATCAGCAGCCCGCCTGCCCGCTTCGTTCAATGGAAGGCGGAGCTTTCGTCGGCTCTGCCGACCTCCACTCCGCTGCTTCAATGGGTCGAGGTGGTCTACGTGCAGCGCAATCTCAAGCCCCGGATTGACGAGTTTCGCGTCCACCCGGGAGGGGTGGTTTACCGGCAGGCGGCAAGCATTGACGATGGCATGCCGTTCGCGCAGCTACCCCCAGGCATCGAGGCCGAGATGGCGCAGTCGCAGGGAGCCGGCGCGACCGCGTTCACGAATGCCTCCGCGAGGGCTTTTCTGGGCAGGCCGTTCTTCATGCCCGGATTGAGGTCCTTTTCATGGCAAGCCAGTGATGCGAATGGCGATTCCCTGGATTACGCGCTGGAGTATCGCGGCGAAGAAGAATCGGTTTGGAAGTCGATCGAGACTGATCTCAGCATGTCGACCTACACCTGGGACACGACGACGGTGCCGGACGGGCTCTACGTGGCCCGCGTGACTGCCGCGGATAGTCCCTCCAACCCGGCGGGGCAGGCCCTCCAGGGTAGTCGCTCCAGTCAGCCGTTCGTCGTCGACAACACGCCGCCGAGCGTTTTCGAACTGCAGGCGGCCCGTGAGGCTGGAGGTGTCCGTGTTACAGGGCGCGTCAGCGATGCGACCAGCCTGATTCGCCAGATCGAGTACTCTATCGACGGTGAACGGTGGCGCACGATCCTGCCAGCCGATACCCTGGCGGACGCTGGGAATGAGTCGATCGACTTCGTCACCGAAACTTTGCCTGCCGGTGAACATACGATCGTCATCAGAGCGACGGATGCGGCCTACAATAGCGGTGCCGGGCAGACCGTCCTGATCGTTAGGTGAGATCATCGGGACCGGTGCAGAGATGAGCTCAGAGCCAACAAACGACATCAGAACCGCCGAAACGAAATTGGCGGGCTCCGTGATTCACCTGCGGATCACCAGCCGCCGAGAGTTCCTGGACCCGGTTCATAACCTGACGGAACAGATCATCGCTCAGGTCGGTTTCAGCGAGGACGAGTCCTACTGGATGGTCACCGCGGTTCGTGAGGCGGTAACGAACGCCCTGCTGCACGGCAACAACGAGCGGCCCGGCACGTTTGTCGAGATCGAGTTCGAGCTGATTGCCGAGGGGATTCGTATCACCATTACCGACCAGGGCGAGGGTTTCGACCCGGCAGCCTTGCCGGACCCCGTCTCAAAAGAGCATCTGATGAACAGCTCGGGTCGAGGCGTTTACCTGATGCAACAGTTGATGGATGAGGTGACCTTCGAGTTTCCCGCTGAAGGTGGCACGAAGCTGCGGATGGTGAAGATGCTGAAGCCCGCGGGTTAGTCCGGGTTGCCCTGCCGATGCAGGTAGGCGGCATCTACGAGCAGCTTGCGGGGCTTGGAGCCTCGAGGCGGTCCGACAAGTCCCTCGGCCTCCATCATGTCGACGATACGGCCGGCACGTGCATAACCCAAGCGTAGCTTGCGCTGGATGTTCGAGATCGACGCTTCACCGGCAGCGAGTACGAGCCGTAGCGCTTCCTCGTAGTACTCATCGCGGTTGACGTTGTCGGTGCCAGATGCATCGGCGGGTTGATCGGGTGGCGGCTTGGTGACCTCGCTCTCGTAGTCCGGTCGCGCTTGCCCCCGCCAGAACTCGACCACCCCTTTCACCTCGTCTTCGTCAACGTAGGCTCCATGCACCCGCTGCAGTCGGGAAGTCCCCGGCGCCAGGAACAGCATGTCGCCTTTGCCGAGCAGATTCTCGGCGCCATGGGTGTCGAGGATGACCCGGGAATCGACTTTGGATGCGACCCTGAAGGAGATGCGGGCGGGCAAGTTGTTCTTGATCGTCCCCGTGATGATATCCACGGAAGGGCGTTGGGTAGCAAGGATCAGGTGAATGCCCACAGCGCGCGCCATCTGCGAGAGGCGGGTGATCGCCGTTTCGACGACAGCGGAGGCGAAGATCATCAGGTCGGCGAGCTCGTCGATAACGACGACGATGTAGGGAAGGGGCTTCAGCTCTTCGAGCGGGATCGACCCGGGGGGGCCAGAATGTTTCCTCTCGAGCTCTTCCTGGCCGCGGCTCAGCATGAGGTTGAACTGCTCGATGTTGCGAACGCCGAACTCTGCCAAGGCTCGGTAGCGCCGGTCCATTTCGCGAACGGCCCAGCCCAACGCGTTAGCGGCGCGGTCGCTGTCGACCACCACCGGTGTCAGGAGATGCGGGATGTCCTCGTAGAGGCCGAACTCGAGGCGTTTCGGGTCCACCAGCACCATCTTTACCTCATCGGGAGTAGCCTCGTAGAGCAAGCTGAGCAACATGGAGTTCAGAGCGACGCTCTTTCCCGAACCGGTCGTTCCTGCGATGAGCAAGTGCGGCATTCGTGCCAGGTCGGCAACCACGTTCGCGCCATGAATGTCTTTGCCGAGAGCCAGGCTCAGCTTGGAGCGAGAGCCCAGGAACTCCTTGGACTCCATCAATCCGCGCAAGCGAATGATCTGGCGCCTGCTGTTCGGCGCCTCGATTCCGACGGTCGACTTGCCAGGTAGGCGGGCGATGCGAATGCTCTCGGCCTTGAGGGCCAGACTCAGGTCTTCCTCGAGGTTGATGATGCGGCTGTATTTGACCCCCGGACTGGGTTTGAACTCATAGGTCGTCACCACCGGGCCGGGATGAATGGCGACGACCTCTCCGGTGACGTTGAACTCCGCTCCCTTGTTGGTGATTGCCTTCGCCTTCTCCATGAACTCCGATTCCTCGAGGTCGGCCATTGCGACGACGGGATCCAAAAGATCGGAATCGGGCAGTGCGTAGGCGCCGTGCGGTCCCGCGGGCTGCTCGAAGGGCAGGGGGGCGGGATCCTGGGTCGCGGGCGGCGAGATCGTCGGGGCGATTTGCGGAGGAGGAGGCGCCAGCTCCTCGGCATCGGGGTGGATTCCCGTCACTGGGACCTTGACCTTCACGACAGTCTCCTTCGGATCGCGACGGAACTTCTTCTTCTCCTGCTTGGCCTTCTGCTTGTCACGGTCGGCTTGGCGCGCCGCGTGCTTGTCGACCACCGTGCGTCGTTTCTTGGCCTTGCGACGTTGCTCGCGCCTGCGGGCGAACGCCGTGCGCGCCCGTCGGATCGAGGCGAGCAGGCTTTTCCATGCTCTGCCCAGCAGGCGACCGAAGGAGAGGCGCGTTGCCACGATGATCGACAGAAGAGCTGCTGTGACCGCCACCAACGGACCGCCCACGGGGCCGAAAACCGTTGTCAGAACGCCGGCCGTCAGGGCACCCACGATTCCGCCTGTACCCGCTGCCCGCCCTCCCAGGTTGATGTCCCCGAAGCCGAAAGCGAGCAAAGCACATGCTGTGAGCAGCAGGAAGGCATAGCCGACGAGCTTGGAACCGGGCGCGTCGAGCTGCCGGTTGCGCAGCTTGGCCCATCCCACCATCAGCAGAACCAGAACGATCAGCCATGCGCCGAGGCCGAAAAGCTCATAGGCGGCAGCCGAGAGGGTTGCTCCAACCACCCCGGCCCAGTTCTGGGCCTGGCCACGGTCGGCGAGATTGAACGGATTCGGATCGTTTGCCCGATACGAGAAGAGAGCGACGGCTGTCAGCGCAGCGGCCGCCAGGCAAACAACTCCTATCGCCTCATTGCGGAAGCGGCCTTTCTTCTCGGGGCGCTTTCGTTTGCGAGCCACACCCATCCTCTGCGATTGTCAGGCTGGAATCGCGCCTTCGGCCGAGACGGCCTGGAGTACTCTTGGCTGTCGGAGACAGCCTCGCAACACTAACGT
>SDBT01001754.1_pt1 | contig 38658 bp, 40 predicted proteins | sample 2277101 | NCBI WGS metagenome assembly SDBT01 (sample SAMN10404973, study PRJNA504765) | marine sediment metagenome | isolation source: marine sediment core GS10_PC15, 103 cmbsf | place: Arctic Ocean: Southern Knipovich Ridge | collected 2010 | reverse complement strand
AGCAAATATTTATCATGCGATACATAATTATTGCGAGGATAATGAAATTGTGGTGATGGTTGATGGGGATGATTTTTTAGCTCATAAGAATGTATTGAAATATATAAATTATATTTATTCAATACAAAATATTTGGCTTACCCATGGCAATTATATGCGATTATCAACGCTTCAAAAACGTGCTACCACAAAACCATTTACAAACACTGTTATCAAGAATAATACTTTTCGAGCAACTTCTTCAGGAGCTCAACATTTGAGAACATTTTATGCAGTGCTTTTCAAAAAAATAGAGAAGAAAGATCTTTTGTATCAAGGAAAGTTTTTAAGTATGACGTATGATGTGGCTATGTTTATACCTATGCTTGAAATGTCTGGATTTAAGCATTATTGTATCACAGACGTATTGTATGTTTATAATGATATAAATCCTATTAATGATCATAAGAGAAATAAAAGCTTGCAGCAGCATCTGGATGCATTTATAAGGGAAAAAAGAAACTATCTTCCTCTTGATCGTTTAATTATAGGAGAGAGTAAAAAATAATGAAAAAGTGGTTTCCTCATATTTCACTATATATACTTATGCTTGGATTATTTTCAAGCACCGTATTTGTTGATACAAGGATCTTTAGGGGCAGATCATCTAAAAATGCTCGAACAAATAAAAAGTATCGAGCTAAAAAAAACAACAAACAACAAATATCTAGTAAGAAAATTAAGCAACAAACAAAAGCTAAAACATCTTTTGAAAACAAATTAAAAAGAGCATATAAAAGAATAAAGCCATCTTCTCAAACGAAAAAATCTAATTTTTTTGATCTAGAAGAAAAAAAGATGGTAATCATTATGCCATCATTTAATAATGCTCTCTGGTATAAGCAAAATCTTGATTCAGTGTTACGGCAAAATTATTCAAATTATCGAGTGATCTATATTGATGATATATCGACCGATAATACTGCTGAATTAGTTCAGAGTTATTTAGCCAAACATTCAGAATCCAAGAGAGTGCTTTTTATCAAAAATCAAGAAAAAATGCTTGCTATGGCTAATATTTATCATGCAGTTCACAATTATTGTGAGGATGACGAAATCGTTGTAATGGTGGATGGAGATGATTTTTTAGCCCATCCCAATGTTTTAAAGCATCTTAATTATCTTTATTCACAAAAGGATATATTGCTGACATTTGGTAATAATATCTGTTTGTCCAATTTAAAAACGTGTTGGTGGTCAATGCCCATTCCATCAAATATTGTTGCAGGGAATAAATTTCGAGAATGGCCCCATGGCCAAACGCATTTGCGAACGTTTTATTCATGGTTATTCAAACTGATAGATGAATCCGATCTCAAGCATGAGGGTGACTTTTATAAGATGACCTATGATGTTGCTATGCTTCTTCCTATGATTGAAATGGCTGGTGCACGGCATCAATTTATTCCAGATGTTTTGTATATTTATAATGATTTAAATAGTATTAATGATCATAAAAAAAATGGTAAGTTACAGCATTCATTAAATAAAGTAATACGTTCAAAAGCAAGATATACCCGTCTGAAAAAAGGAGAGTTGCCATCCTTTATGAAAGGGATTGAGAGTTCGAAATGAAAAAATATTTAGTAAGTATCTTTTTAATTTTTCATATCAGTAGTTTACACTGTTTTGATAAAACTGTGTTGCCAATCAAAAAAGTAATTCTATGGGGCCATAAACTTCATAGTCATACCCATTCCTACATTCATTGGGGCTATCAGCGGGCTTTTAAACATCTTGGTTACCCCATCTATTGGTTTGATGATTCAGATATAAGGAAGTTGAAAAAATTCGATTTTTCAGGATCTCTTTTTATCACAGAAGGTCAGGCAGATAAAAAAATCCCTCTTGTAGATAATGCATTTTATATTTTGCATAATTGCACTTCAAAGAAATACGATCAATTAAAACGGCAAAAAAAAGCGATCATAATGCAGGTGTATACACATGATTGTATACCGCGCCCACTTGAAAAAATGGATGATTTTATACTCTATAACATTGAGCAACAGATAATTTATATGCCATGGGCCACTGATTTGCTGCCTCATGAGATAGAAGCAAACAAGGCCAAGGTATCATTCAGAAATAAATCCAAAATAATTTGTTTTATAGGAACGGTTGGAAAAGGAGTTTTTGGAAATCATCCAGAGATTAATGCATTTGAGCGTGAAGCAAAGCAACGTGGGTTTACATTTAAAGCAATACGTAATATTAGTATGAAAGAAAATATTCGTTTAACTCAAAGCTCCTATATGGCTCCAGCATTACAAGGGGCCTGGCAAGTGAGGCAAGGTTATATTCCCTGTCGTATTTTTAAAAATATTAGTTATGGTCAGATCGGAATTACTAATTCGAAAACAGTAAATGAACTTTTTGGTGGAAAGTTGGTATATCATCCTAATACGGATGTATTATTCAAAATGGCTCATGAAAAATTACAAAATATGGATATTCAAGAGCTGTATGATCTTATGGATCTTGTGAAAAATAAACATACCTATCTAAATAGAATTGAAAGTATGTTGAGTTTCTTTTGTATGGTTAAAAAAGGATAAATTGATGAAAAAACATCTCTCTTTAAGTTTACTTTGTGTAGCTTTATTTCAATCACTTAGAGCAGTAAGTTATAATATTGACTCTCAAAATATGCATTTTATTGAAAAGGCATGGTCTGTAAGCTCTGGTGGAAGTGGTAGATATCCTTCTGGACCTTCTTATTATAGTATTACTCTCAATGGACGCTTTTTTAGAGGGGAACGGCCATGGGAATTGCGATGGGATATGATTAAAGATGCCTTTGATTATAAAGGTAAAAAGATTTTAGAGGTCGGTTGTTGCTTGGCAATGCCATGTACATTTTTAATGAAGTATAGAGGAGCAGCTTCTGCAACAGGAGTTGATGTGCCTGATCGTATTTTGCAAATCCAAGGTGATCCACATAAAATGAAGGCTGCTCGCTGGGTAGATCGTGCATTTAAAGTTAATGTTAACTATTTACAAATAGATCTTAATACCGAGCAATATGAAACCAAAATTGGTTACGATTACGACATTGTGTTTTGTATGAGCCTCTTAAATTGGGTAACCGATAAACAAAGACTTTTACGATACCTTTCTCATTTTAAGCATGTTATTTATGAGGGTCATAATAATGACCAGACTGAAATAGCCCGTTTTAGAAGTGTTGGATTTACTCATTATAAAATATTAGGAAAAGCCGATAAAAATAGAACTGTTATCTATTTTTCTAAATAAATTCAATGATTAGGGCTATACAGTTAACATATTTACTTAGCTGGATAATATCTGTAAATACATGTGTCCAATTGGATCACAAAGGGTTTAACATCTTTAAAGAGAGATATAAGGTAATTTATCTAGATGATATTCCTACTGAAAAATTTCAAAGAGGTATATCAGATGGGCAAAATTGGCGCAAACTTTATTTTGATGAAAATCAGGCATTAGTATATAAGGTTTGGAATCAAAAATATGAGAGTGCAGGTAATTTTATCAATGCTCTCAAAGAGGGTTTTTTTAATGATATCGCGCTCATCGAAAGCGTTATCTTTGATAAACAACGGTATTGTAGAGGGTATGTTTGCCCCAAAGGTCAAATGTCTAAACCCTTTGTATTAACCGAGTCACTTCCGATAGCAGGTGGGTGTGTAAGGTTTTTGTCATGGAAAAAGCAAGATGAGAGATATAAAAAATTTTATAAGCAACTGATAAACAATACAGTAGCAACACAATACGCATTTGTGGATTACACGCCTTTTAACCTTATTCTCTTTAATGGCGAGTATTATCTTATAGACCTGGAGAATGCATTATCATTAGCAGACGCTCAAAAAAAGCTTCTAGAATCTCCTTACGTTCCTCAAGATTACCGAAAATTCATTTTAACGTTATCCATTTAATGTAGTTCAATCTTGTTTTTAGTTGTTTTGATAGGAACAAATTGCATAAGTTCAAGTCTTTTCCACCATTCTTTATTTTCCTTATACCATTTGATTACATATTCCAGACCTTTTTCCACTGTAACTGTTGATTGCCAATTTAAAAGTTCCCTTGCCTTTTTAGTCGAAGACATATGGCATTCTACTTGTCCAGGCCTATCTCCGACAAGTTGAAGATAATCTTGGGATAAATTAAAATGTTTTAAAATAATCTGGGCTATTTCAAGGATGGATGTTGCTTTTCCTGAGCCAATATTTATGACTTGATTCTTTATAGTATTAAAATTTTCGAGATGTAAGGCTTGATCGAGAGCCTTACATAAATCGAAAACATAAAGCCAATCTCTTTGTGCGCTTCCATCGCCATGGATAGTGAGTGGTTTTTTTTGCATTGCATGAGTAATAAAGCGTGGGATGACTTTTTCTAGATGTTGATTAGGTCCAAAATTATTAAATGGCCGAATGATGAGTGCGGGCACATTATAAGTGCACCAATACGAATAAACCAATCGATCAGCACCTGATTTTGCAGCAGCATAAGGAGATCGAGGTTGAAGTAAATGATTTTCATCCATAGGGTGGCTAAGGGCTGTTCCATATACTTCTGATGTTGAAATATGAATAAAGCGTTTTACATTGGGGTTTTTAACAAGAGAATTCATCATAACTCGAGTTCCAAGGACGTCTGTTTCAAAAAATCTATTGTCACTGAATATGCTACGAGTTACACTTGTTTCAGCAGCAAAATGAATTACAAAATCGGATCGAGCCATCAATGGGTCGACCATATTATTATCATTTACCGTACCATACCAGAACTCAAATCGTGGTGATTGCTTGATGTGCACGGGAATATTTTCAAGATTTCCTGCATACGTAAGGGCATCAAGTACGATAAAATGATAAAGCGGATATTTCTCAAACATGTACTTTAAAAAATTACTTCCAATAAATCCTGCGGCTCCAGTAAGAAAAATAACTGGGTTTTTCGACAGATCTATTTTAGATTCATGAGCAGTTATGGTAGAAATATTAAAGAATAATAAACTTATTAGAAGTATTGTTTTATGCTTCATACTACCAATCCTTAAATTTGAAAATGTTAATCAAGTGCGAGTATATGAAATTTTTTAAAAAATATTAATTTTTTTTAAAAATCATCTGTTATTGTTAATAATACTTCTTGAAAAAGGAACTATATGAAGAAGTTAGTTTTTTCTTTGATGATAATATTTATTGTTTTTTCAGTTCAATCAAAAATTCTATTGTATACTTATGCTTTTAATCGTCCAGATTTTATAGAAATACAACATAAAACTTTTCAAAAATTTATTAAAGATGAATATGAGTTTGTGGTTTTTAATGACGCTAAGAAGCAAAGGATGGCTCATCAGATTGCTCAAACATGTAAAAAATTAGGGATACACTGTATAAGGATTCCTCAAAAAATCCATAGTCAACCGTATTTAAAACGATGGCCTGAAGAAAATTACCAGCATCCTTCGGTTAGAAATTCTAATGTGGTTCAATATTCTTTAGATCATTATGGATTCAACCACGATGACATCCTTGTTTTATTAGATTCAGATATTTTTCTTATCAAGGATTTTGATATACGCGATTTTATGAAAGGATACGACATTGCTGGTCTAAGCCAATCGAAAACGAGGGAAATTAGATATTTATGGATAGGCCTTGTGTTTTTGAATATGCCAAAATTACCTAATAAGAGGGAGTTGAGCTTTAATTGCGGTAAGGTTAATGGAATTTCGGTTGATCCTGGGGGTGCAACATATTATTACTTGCAGAAATATCCTGAATTAATGACAAATTATTTTGGTTTAATACACGTTACTCATTTAAAATGTAATGAATGCCAAAAGAACAAAGTTATGCTATGTAGGCATAATACTGCAAAGTTAAAAAAATGTGGTTTTGCGGATCATGAAATTCGGTTTATTCAAACAGGCATCCATAATGCAGAGTTTTTTCTAAATAACTCCTTTTTACACTACCGGGGTGGAACAAACTGGGATCATAAATCAGTTGCGTATCATAGAAGGAAAACAAAATTATTGAATGATTTTATTAACAGACTTATTCAATAATTTTACCTAACAACAAGCAACTTTCTATTATTTTTAGGATTCTAATGAGGTTTTCATTCGTTTAAAGACATTAATAATAGACTCTTTTATATGTGGTATATCAGGAAAAGCTTTCAGAAGCTTTGTGGTGTCTAATTCATTGTTTGAGCGTCGAGCTTTCAGAATTTTATCTTGTTCTTCAATGGTGAAATTTCGATAGGTGAAGTTTTGATCAATATATTCTTTATAAAGATTTAGAACCTCATTATGTGATAGAGTACCAGGATTAACAAAATTATAATTCCCCTTTAAAAGTGAAATTGCCATTTCTAATGATATTGGCAATAGATCAGACAGAATAGTCATAGAATTTGGAATGTTTATTACTTTCTCATACTTTATGATTTTAGTGATAAAGCTGCGGGGGTTAAGATCATCAGAAATAGGCATTCTTAAACGTAAATTAAGAACATTAGGATAGCTTTGTAAGAGTGTATCAAGCATGATTTTGGTTTTAGAATAAAAAGAGCCATCAAAGTTAGGAATATCAAATTCTGTGAAACCCTTTTTGCTATGCATAGGATGTAGATTATCATACTCATAAATACAGCCCGTTCCGAAATTGGTCATATGGATATTGTATGAATAGCATATATCTGCGAGATTCAATGCACCAATAATATTAGATCGAATTGTTTCTTGTTTATTATCTTCACACCAATCAACGTTTGGTCTACCTGTTACTCCAGCAACATTGATGACAAAGTCTGGTTTAATAGTGTTTAATTCTTGTTCAATTGCCTCTCTATTTTCTAGCCGAGATTGGGCAGCAATTGCATTATATCCTTTTTCTTGGGCTAAGTGGATGAGTTTTTGACCTATCCATCCCGTTTTTCCACCAAAAATAAGAAATCGATAATTGGCTTGTGTGATTGTGCTTGAAGCTGATAAAAGAAGAAGCGATAATGATAAGATTTTCATTTTTATCCTTTAAATTGGGTTAAGAAATTTATTGCGGATAGTTTGATTATTACGATAACGACAGTGTTTAAAGGGAACTCCACGAGGAAGGTATATTGACTTCAAATGTGGATTGAAAAAACATGCATATGTTGCAACATTGCTTGTTATATGAATAAGATAATCACATTTTGAAAGCAATAAACAGTCAGAGAGTACACCTAATCCTCCTTCGTATCCTGGCTTGGATTTATGCCATTTTTGGGGATTATTCATCCAATAATTTGAATTTTCATAGATAAGACTCGGATCTTCTTTATCTTGCGCACGATGAGTCTTTTTATATACGAGTTTATTACCATACCGTTCTTTGAAATAATTTATTACCTTGTAGCTATCTGAGGCTAAAAATATTTTAACATTTTTATTCCTGTGAGCTTTTAATAAACGATTTACCTCAGAGCAATAAGTTTCTAATGAGGGGTGACCTTTTGGGGTTTCACTTGCATGTGCGGAGGCATATCGAACATGAACACCAATACATATATAATCCTTCATATGCTTGTTATAGAAGTTTTCTATTTGGCTAACTATATGCTTTTTTATACGTATGTGTTCATTGATTTTTTTATGAACGAACAGTCGATAAGGGAGATAATCATCATAACGTAGCCATTGTGCAACACACTTTTGATCATGAAGTTCATGGGAGTTCGTCCAGCCAACCATACGTGTAGAGTCATTCAGATCTATTAGATCTGTGTTTATGGAAATGGGCTCAAAATATAAATCCCATCCATTTTCATTTGGTTTATTTTTGTAAGGGAAAAATTGATTAGTCCAATCAACATGCATCGATTTGATGCCATCTTGCTCATAATAAATAAGACTCTTAATAACTTTTCCAAATTCAGCAAAAAAACCTGCTCCAAAATGCATACGTGTTGTAACATTTACTGAACGATACTCCAGATCATCCCAATAAGATTTGTTAATAATATTCACAAGGCCAAAACAATTATAGGAAACCAATATAAGAACCAAAATCATATATTTTTTCATATTTTATTTTCTCCTTAAAATGACTTGGTATTCGTTCATAACAATTTCAAATCCATGCTTTAAAAAATAGGGAATTGAATATTTAGCTTTCCCTAATCTAGAGGTTTCACCAAATTTGCGTGGAGTCTGGTTTTTTACATCATCTATTAAAATAATCCCATTGTCGGTAAGAAGGTTTCGCTGAACAATCACTATTGCTTCTTCAAGTTGTAGGCGAGCTGTTGGTTCAATAGGCCACATATCTCCCGTATCGATGTAAAGGAGATCGATTTTTCCTTGATATCGCTTAAGAAAATCAACTGATGAAATCACATGATAGTTAATGAGGTGGTTAAATAACTGAGTCATATGCTTACAACGATTAATATGGGCTTGCGCGATATCGATCGTATGTATTACTGGATTAAGGTGAGTGAGTGAGCTCGCAGCCATTCTCGTGAAAAATCCAGCCCCCCAGTCCCAATTTTCTGGGTTATTAGGGGTCCAATACTTTCTATCGTTTGAATTGCAACCTTGTAGCCCTCCGTGTACGAAGCTGCGTGAAGTGCCAAGCTCTACAATAGTTTTTCCATGATGCTTTTCAAAATGATTAAAACTATATAAGAATGTTTCATAACGGGATTTTGGACGTCTTTCTTTATCATTCCAACCAACGAAAGTACCTTCTTCTAGGTACTTTTTATAAGGAGCGAGTCTTTTTTCAATAGAAGCAATGCATGGAGAGCTGATCAGAAGAATAAAAAGTGTAGAATAAGTCTTATTTATTTTCATTATTTTCATTTTTGAGGTTTTATGATTTGTTGGTTAGTATTTTAATGATAATGTCTTTTGTGTCAAATAAAAGGAATCGATATGAAACGTTTATTACATGCATTGTTATTATTCTGTCAAATTGCTTTAGGGAAGACATTAAATGATATCCATGTGTTGCATATTAGTTTTCATAAAGGCTGTATTAAAGAGTTTAATGAAATTAGCCGTGCAGTTGGTTTTAAAACAACAACGATGTTTGTGCCTAATTTAGCTAAACGATACTTTGATGGAAGAAGTTTGGGGAATGCTTTATATAATATTGGTCATAATCGGGCTAAAAATATTTGGAATAAACATAAAAATTATTTTGAACAATTTGATGTTATTCTCACCTCGGATACTGCACCTTTAGCGCGTGTATTTTTACAAAATAACTGGAAAAAGCCACTTATTATTTGGGTTTGTAATCGTTTTGATTATTATGATGGGGCTTCTTTAGATTGTGATTTTCCCGATAAAGAATATTACCAACTCATGAACGATGCAAAGAGTAAGTTTGCTACGTATATTTTGGGCTATACACCGTTCGAAAATTATTATGCACGAACAAAAGGGGTTAATTTTGGAAATAAAATAATAAAACCGAGTGGAATCGGTGCTCTACCAAAACACGTTGAATCATCAATTCCTCAATCCATAAAGAAAGAAAAGACATTTTTCGTGCCTCCTTATCATAATGATAAACAATTTAATATTGTAAACTGGTGCAGAAAATTAGGATTGAAAGCATATTGTGGAAGGTATAATGGTCCTATCGATTTAAAGGAGTTCAAAGGTATTATTCATATCCCCTATGCATGGTCTAATTTGGCATTTTTTGAAAATATGCATTTAGGGATACCATATTTTGTTCCATCATTAACTTTTTTGAAAAAGTTACGTCGACAAGGAAATTTTTGGTACCAAAATTCGGATTATTTTTTTGATCGAAATCAATATCATCTTTCTGAATGGTATGCACCAGAGCATAAAGGTATAATCACCTATTTTGATTCATGGCAAGATCTGAAGAATAAAATTGAAACTACGGATTTCATTGCTTTACGCGGAAAAATTAAAGCATTTGCTCAAAAGCATCGCCAGAGAGTTATAGGCCAGTGGAAGCAGATCTTTGAACATATTGCTGTTCAGATTCGCAAATAAGAACCTCATCACTTAAGAGACAATTCCGAAGTTTCTTTGCATACGCGAAAAAACTTTAACTATGGATTCTTTTATATGAGGAATTCCAGGAAATTCTTTTAAAAGCTTTGTAGCATCTAATTCACAATTAGAACGTGGAGCTTTGAGTATTCTTGCCTGTTCTTCTAAAGTAAAGCTTGTATATGCATGATTAGGATCTATGTATTTTTTATATAAATCCATTATTTCATGATGAGATAAGGTGCCAGGATTAACAAAGTTATAAATGCCCTTTGTTTTCAGGAATGTTATTTCTATAGCTATAGGGAGGAGATCATCAACGATTGCCATTGAATTAGGTATATTAATAAGTTTTTTATATCGGAGAATTTTACCAATGAATGCTCGTGGGCTCAAATCAGACGAAATAGGCATTCTGAGTCGCAAATGCAAAACATTTGGATAATTCATTATTAGTTCTTCTAATAAAATTTTTGTATGAGAGTAGAATGAGCCTGCAAAATTTGGAGAATCACTTTCCGTAAACCCTTTTCCGCTCCCTAAGGAATGTTCATTATCATATTGATAAATACACCCCGTAGAAATATTAGTAAGATGTATATTGTGCAGATGTGCAATGTCCGCCAAATTTAATGTTCCAATAACGTTTACACGTAACGTTTCTTGTTTATGATCTTCACACCAATCCACATTAGGACGTCCGGTAATCCCTGCTGCATTGATAATAAAATTTGGTTGAGTTTGTGCGATTTCTTGGATAATAGCTTCTCTATTTTCCAAGCGAGAAGTGGCGCAAATAGCAGTATGGTTTTCTTCTTGAAGAAGGGCTACGATTTTTTTGCCTATCCATCCCGTTTTCCCCCCAAAAACTAACACCTTCTTTTGGTCTGCCTTGCAGATAGAGTTGCTACATAGCACACAAGAAATTCCCAAAAATAGAACTTTTGCTAGGCGCATTTTTCACCTCAAACAATTTTAAGTATTGAAAGTTTTTTAAAAATAATTTTCACAGATTCTTTAGAAACAACAGCATCTTTTGAAGAGAAACTATCTTTTGAAGAGAAACTTTTTGTTGATGAATTATTGAGTGAATTACCCTTTGTTATATAAACTGGCATTTCACTTTTTGTATTTATATTTTTGAGCCAATCAGGTAATGATGGAGTGACAACATAGAGATCATTAAACGCATAGGTTCGTCTGATTTCAGATTTGTTTATAAGGGTTTCGTGGATTTTTTCTCCAGGTCGAATTCCAATAATACGAACGGGGTTATTTGCTTGATATTCTTCTTTTAAGATTTCTATTAAATCTACAATAGTCATTGCTGGCATATACTTGATAAATATCTCTCCACCTATACTGTATCGTATCGCATCAAATATAAGGCCTACTGCTTCACCTTTCCCAACAATAAAACGAGTCATTTTCGGATCAGTCAATAAAATTTCCCCACCCTCCTTGATTTTTTCAGAAAATATAGGAATCACTGAACCGGTGCTTTCTAAAACATTACCGTATCGCACAACAGTAAAGATAGTTTCACTGTTTGTAGAGTCATAATTAGTAAAGATTTTCTCGCTGATAAATTTGCAAGCACCATAGGTATTTATTGGAGAACAGGCTTTATCGGTGGAAATAAAAACTACTTTTTTCACCTTATTGGCAATACAGGCTTTAAAGAGGTTAAGGGTACCTAAGACATTAGTTTTTATGCACGATTCTATATTATATTCGAGCACATCTATTCTTTTCAAAGCAGCTGCATGAATCACAATGTCAGTTTTTTTGGTATGTGTATAGAGAACGTCAAAATTACGAATGTTGCCTAAAACGTGATGTATTAAAGGATTGTTGTTGAATAATTTTTTATGGTTGTAGAGTTTTACTTCATCTCTACTTAATATCGTGATTTTATTAGGGTTATATTTTAATATTTCTTTCGTGAGTGTGCGCCCTAAAAATCCTGTACCTCCAGTTATTAAAATGTTTTTATTCTTAAATATTTCTTGATTAGTGAGGGGAACTGAAGGTTTAACTATACAAAACGAAGAAATATAAGCAAAAAACAAACTGAATATTAAGTTCTTTCTCATATTGTATTCTCTTTTTATTTTATTAGAATAATAATGCATATGAAAAATTAGCATTTTAAATATTGTTGAGTCAAATTTCTCTAGATTTTTTCATACTATGAGTATGTCATTTTTAATGATGCAAAGCTGTTTCAATGCCTTCTCAAATAGACAGCGTTTGCGCATAGACATCGCCAACAGGTTCTTTATCAATGGAAGCAACTGTTTGATCAGATCGAGAAGAAGTTTCAGACTTAATAAGCTCGTTGAATTCTTCTTCATCTTCAAAGTCAGCTTCTGTGATTTCCGTTTCAAACATATCCATGTGGCCTATCCCTCTTCTCATTTCGGAATGGTTTTTATCTAAGGCCAGAAGCTTTCGATCTTCCATCATTTTTTGTTCTGGACAGCAATAACGAGGGTCAAGCATTTTTGTTGGTTTGTAGTCGATAAAATATCGATTTAAATGACTTTCATCATGCCATAAAGCAATATAATTCTTATCCAGATCCTTTTTAATATTCGTTGTATTTCGTTGAGCCATTCTTAGAAATTCTTGAGAGGATCCTCCATAAAAGCCCCCAGCAAAATAATGTTTTCCTTCGCCATATCGTACACAGGCGGTAGATTTTCTTTTTCTTTCATAGGTACCAGTCCTATTTACATACCCAGGATGTTGTGTGGCTACACGCCGGCTTAATATTTCATCTCCCATTGATCCCACAAAACGCATATCTGCATCAATGGCAAAGAGGTAATCCATTTTAGATAGGAGTGTTTGATTCTTAAGATAAATAGAAAATCTCATAAGTGTGTCTTGTGGCCAACCGAGACGGTTTTGATGAATTGTGACGATATCAGGCTGTTTTGGCAGTTTTCCATCGGTGAAAACAAAAAATGTTACCTGATGAGCTTTGCAAAAATGTTTACGAGCTGATTTAACAAGTTGCGGAATAAAATGGATATACTTTCCTGTTGCCACAATACATAAACCTACCTTTTTAGCTTCTAATGAGGAAATCATACATGAAAAAAATAACAGTATTAAAATATGTTTTTTCATTAAGTGCCTCATTGTAAAAAAGTTGCAGTGGTTAATGGAGTATATGGTTTTCGTGATCTAATGATCAGATCAATACTTTTTTGTAATTTACTATTAACTTTATGATCATTGATAGGATTTGCATCGTTATAGATATAAAAAATTTTATCAATAAATTTAAAGTGATCACGCGCCATTTCAATCATGGGAATTATTGTTGCCATATCTTGGGTCATAGTAAAGAATCTTCTCTTGTACGTAAGATCCTTTTTCTTTATCAATTTAAAGAGTCCTGCATAGAATGTGCGCAGATGCGAGGGGATATGGGTATATTCTCTAAATGCGTTTCTTTGTACAATATCTGCGGGGATATCTCGACACCAACTTTTATCGCTATGGGGATAACTAATCCATTGTCCATATGTGAGCCATATATTTGGGTCTGAATAAATTTTGCTAAGATAACTCAATACTTTGTTGTTGGCGAACCAGTCATCTCCGTCTAAATTTACAATGATCTCATTATTCTGACACGAATGGATTGCATCATATTGATTTGCTAAGCCGTATTGCCTAGAGGTGTTTCTTATTAATTTGATTTTATCTTGTACACCATGTTTTTTAATAAAATTAGCTACTAATTGTCCGGTGTTATCTGGAGAGCAATCATCGATATAAATCATTCGCCAATGAGGATAATTTTGTTTTATAACTGATAAAAGATTAAACTGATACCATGAAGCATTATTATAAGATGCGGTGACAATTACAAATTTTACTGGTTCATTAGCATAGGATAAACTACAGCTACTAAACAGAATAAGCCAAATTAATAATCTTTTTAAATTCACTATTTACCCCTCTTTTATTTTCTTCTTAGTAAGGTATATCATCTATTTTAGATAGGTCACAAGTATTTAATGGATTTAGGATAACTGATGCGATTATTGAGTAAACCATGTCTTCTTTTTTTTAATATTTTCTTGATGCAGGTAAACAAGCCAGCTCAAAAAACTATCTATCTTCACTATTTTGGCCAACCAGATTCTGTTATTTTTAATCTCAATGGATCATGGAATCGAGATGGATCGGCTGAGCCTACCTATCAATTACGAAAAGAACTACGAAAAATGGGTTATGTATTAACTACATTTCGTTCTTTAAGGGATATAAAATTAAATCCTGAGTATGTTGTTTTTTTTAATCTCACCTGTTCGCCTCAGATGATAAGGCAATGTGCACAGAAATATGGCACAACAAAAATAATAGCATATTTATGGGAACCTCCAGTGAAGCCCAATTATTTAAACTATGATTTTTCTTTGCACAAACACTTTTCAAAAATTTTCACCTGGGATCAGGACTTAATCGATAACAAAAAATATTTGCAGTTTTATTATCCCCAACCACAATTAGAAGTTACTAAAGATATTTTTCCCTTTAATCAAAAAAAATTGTGCGCATTAATAGCCCGCAATCAGCGATTGTCACATCCTAAGGAGCTGTGTTCTGAGCGGTTATCAATGATTAATTTTTTTGAAAATAAGCCCGATGATTTTGACTTATATGGGCGACGATGGCCAAGAAGCTATAGAAATTATCATGGGGCAGTAAGAAGTAAAATTAATACCTTAAAGAGATATAAATTTTGTATCGCCTATGAAAACACAAAAAATATTCGGGGGTATGTGACTGAGAAGATATTTGATGCTTTTGTGGCAGGCTGTGTGCCTATTTATTATGGAGCATCTGATATTGGCGAATATGTGCCAAAGAGCTGTTTTATTGATCGGCGTGAATTTGCCAGTAATCAAGCATTATATGAATATATGAAGTCTATGGATGAGAAGGTATACAATAACTATCTTGTAAATATTAAGCATTATTTGCAGAGTGAAAAGGCGCATTACTTTTCGATTGATTATTTCATACTAACGTTTGTTCAAGGCCTTGGATTGTGAAAAAACATAATCAACAAAGTGATAAATCTGTTTATGGTTCGACACGCCTAAAAGGCTGCTCACCACGAGCGGAAAAAAGAAAAATTTGGTGCTTGATCCTACTTAGTGCCTTTTTTTTCAAAGTACACTCTCAACATAATATACCCCAATATTATGCAACGGTAGCAGATAAAGAGCATTATTCCTGGCTGTTAAGCTTGATTGGTAGTATTCATAAAACCAATTTTGCCCAGTTGAAAGAGATTGGGGTGTATGATATTGGTTTAACTGCAGCGCAAGTAAATCAATTAGAGAGAATGAAAAAGGTTTCAGTCTATTCTATCGCACGGGTACATCCTGATCTTTTAAAAAAGTTTAAAACGCGTTTCTATGGGAAATATGTGCGCGGGTGGTATGCTTGGAAACCAGTCGCTATTAAGCAGGCGCTCGAGCGTTATCCATATATGTTATATTTAGATGCAGGTTGTTTGGTTCTCAAGCGATTAGATACTCTTTTTGAATATATCAAAGAGCATGATTACTTTTTGATTAGTAATAACCATACATTGCGCGAATGGACTACCAAATTTGTGATAGAACAGTTTAATTTAAAGGATCCCAAACGAACATGGGTACTCGATTCCTTGTGCATGACGGCTGGTGTGCAAGGCCTCACGCGCAATATGATAGCTTCCTATGTTTTACCAATGTATGAGTTTGCTAAAGATTTGCGTTATTTTGCTGATGATGGTACAGCCTTAAATGGTTTTGGAGGCGCTCGGCATGATCAATGTGTATTCACCATTCAAGCCCGTCTGCTTGGCTTGAAAGTTTTTGATCAGCTGTGCAAAAAAGGAGGCGTGATTCCTTTAAAAATTGGTGGTAAAAACGTGCCTTTTTATACAACATGGGATAAACATTGGCAGGATAATAATACGCAGCTTCTTATTCAAAATAAAGGAAGGCTGAACTTTGCAAAGTTTATTCAGTATCGCTAAAAATTGCTTAGGAATTATTTTTTGCGTAACGAGCGTACTCTGTGCATTTGAGCGACCAATTACGATAATTATTCCCTCACACAACAATAAAAAATGGTATAAGCGGAACCTTGATTCTGTTTTTAACCAAAAATATAAAAATTATCGGGTTGTATATATTGATGATTGTTCTTCAGATGGAACAGCTAATCTAGCTGAGCAGTATGTTCGACGAAAAAAACATTCTCATAGATTTACCCTGATTCGTAATCAAGTGCGCCAATTGGCTCTCGCTAATATTTATTATGCGTGCCATACATGTGATGATCATGAGATCATTGCTGTATTAGATGGAGATGATTGGTGGTGTATTGATAATGCACTTACAATGATAAATAATGCCTACGAAGATCCGAATACCTGGCTCACGTATGGCCGACATATAACCTGGCCTAAAAATAAACGGGGATGGGGAAAGCCATTATCGCGTGGTAGGATAGAAAGGCATAATTTTCGGTCTGGCCAATACCTTGATCAACAGCGAACCTTTTATGCATGGCTTTTCAAGTTAGTGAAGCTTGAGGATTTATTATGTGTGGAAGATGCTCAATTTGCAGGCCAGTTTTACCCTACTAATTATGATATTGCCATGATGTTTCCTATGATAGAAATGGCAGCTCATCATTACAAATTTTTCCCAGAAAAGATGTATGTTTATAATGTTGGCACACAATTTAATGATTGGAAAAAGCATCGCAAAAAAATGATTTCGTTTGGGGCAATACTACGCTATAAAAAAGCATATGCTTCCATAGATAATCCAATAAAAAAAAGTTTAAATACTCCTTTAGTAGATCATATTGTTTTGCGACTTTATCGAACTGGTTATCGTGCGAGTCAAGTTGCTGGTTTTGTAAATACGGTTTGTATTGATGATGTGAAGTCTATTAAGAATAAGGTAGATGCATGTCTTTCGCCCTATATATTGGTGAGTGATTCTGCCTTTCCTACGGAAATTGAAAAAGTAGTAAATGCATTACAGCAGACGCATGCCCGGGGCGCCTTTTTTGACCAATATGATGTGAATATTCCTTCTGTTTTTCTGACTAAACATTTAGAGGCATGGCAATGGAAATGGGCTTGCCCAATTTTAGAAAATCCATTTAAGGGAGGTTCATTTTTAGTACGTAGACAAGATCTAGTTACTGCAATAGAGGGTAAGGCTATCACCACATTAGATGATTTTTATGATGCATTGCGCGCTATCTTTTCAGAGGAAAAGCATGTTGGTCTGTTTGTGCATTAGCAGCAACCAATCGACGGCTATACCATAAAATAATGATAAAATAGATTAGATAGGTAAGCGCCGTTGCATGAAGGCAACCATAGATCTGTGTGTGTGGAATCAAGATACTATTTAGTACTACTTTGAAACCAATAAGCCCAATTAAGGTTATCCCAAGTACCCAAGTTTTTTTACAATAGTTAATAGGTGCGGTGGCAAGTGTTGTTCCTAAGAGCAGTATATAGTTGGCCATAATCGGCATAATATAGCCAAATGCTTGATGGTAGTTTTTAGATAACATTTTATAAAGAATTGGTTGGCCAAGTGTAAAAACACTCCACACAAGAATAAATGCAGCTGACATGATTGCAACAATAAAGCGCTTATTCCAGGCATCTGTTTTTGCAAATGAATTTTTCGAAAAGCGCTCATAAATATAGGGGAAATAGGCAGCTTTTAAAGGACCAATACCAGCAACATACAAAAGTTGGCCGAAGGTATCGGCCATACTAAATAGCCCTACTTGCTCCATAGAGATATAGTTCCCTAAAAACCATCGATCAATCAATCCGAGTAACCAGATAAAGATAATGTTGGGAATAAAAGCGATTCCCTGCATGATATAGGGGCCTATATTGTATAAAAGGCGCCTTAAATTCCAATGAATTAATGGAAACTGATTTTTATAGGTCATATATCCAATACTGATTACGGTGCCTAATCCCATTAACTGTGCAAAAAGAATCCCAACTATCCCCGCACTCATATAGGTAAGAAGGCCAAGAATGAGGCCAATTCGAATTACTGCCGCGCTTATTTGCGTGGTAGCTAGGGTGACGGCACGCCGTTCATATCGCAGGATTTGATAAAAGAGTTCGCTAAAAAAATAGATGGAGCAGATAGCAAATACTAAGAATAAGACAGATGAATCTGCATTATTAAAAAAAAGATATCGATTAATCGTTGCTTTTGCACTATACATGAGCAGAAGAATTGGTAGAGAGACAATGAGATAAATGCCGATAAGATCATAGAGAAGTTCTTTTCGCTCAATTTCTGTTTTTTTAAAATAGTTAATACCAAAGACCTGGCGCAAACCTAGACCAAGAGTGAGGGTTGTGATGGTCACAAAGCTACGGCTCATTGAAAGAAGGCCAAATTGGGCAGGCATCAAATAATGCGTGATGAAAGGTAGGAGTATAAAATTAGCGCCTCGTAAAACCAGTCCGCCTAATGAATAGACTAAAAAGTTTTTAGCTGTTTGAGAACGGACAGCCTTAATACTCTGATCCCGTATTGCGGGAGCATACGTTTTAATAGCTGTAATAGGATGTTGGATAGTTTCAGTTATCTTTTGAAAGTCCATAGAATTAGTTTAACGTTGCTGAGGAGTGGCGTCTAATATCATAGAGCTTTTATTAATTTTTTTTTGTAGTAGGGTAAGGTAAAATTTACTTAAAAAGGAGAAGAGTATGAAGAAAATCCTCATAATAATTGCACTATTGCTATGTGCAGCTGCTTTATTTTTTGTTTTTAGACATCAATCATTACAGAGCAAGAAGGAGCTTCAGCCCTATGGGTATCATTTTGGGGAATACGGTGAATATGGTGAATACGATGAATACGGTCATGAAGTGTTTGGTGAATACCATTAACTTATAAGAACATTAAAGGGAGCAAAGCTCCCTTTTTTATTTGGTTATGCATATATTTAAAACATCTATCTTTTCATTTACTTTGGCAGTAATCATTTTTGGAGTTGGTTCCTATTTTATTATTCAATCAAAAAATGGGATGTATCTGTTTGATGATGCAATGGGAATTGCATATCGAATGAAGCTAAAGAATGGAGCACTCTCACCAAGGTTTAAAGAAAAGCGTTCTGTTTTTAGAGACCTATATAATCGGAATCATCCACAAAAAGTAATTCCATCAATAAAAATAAAAATCCCTAAAATCATCCATCAAATTTGGATTGGAGGCCTGTTACCAGAGAAGTATAAACGCCTGCAAAAAACGTGGAAGGACAAGCATCCTGATTGGCAATATAAATTCTGGACCGATGAAAATGTTGGCCAGCTGAATCTTGAGAATAAGAAATGGTTTGATGCTTTAACCAATTATGGCTACAAAGCCGATGTTTTGCGTTTAGAAATATTAAAAAAATATGGTGGAGTTTATATTGATATAGATACTGAATGTATAAAGCCATTTGATCACCTACATCATCAATATGATTTTTATGCAGGAATTTCAAGCGCGGCTTTGAGCGTGGCCAATGGAATCATAGGTTCCATTCCTAATCATCCTATTATTTTGGAATGTATTCGGAAAATCAATGAAAATTTTATAAAAAAACATCCAAAAAAATGTTCTATGCGGGATATCTTTCGATATGTTGGCCCACCAGTTTTAACCAATGCGGCTTTAGATTATCTCAAGCGAAAGAACCGAAAAACAGTCGATGTTATATTGCCATGCAGCTACTTTTATTCCTGGTTCCATACGCATAATATACCCGAGAGTAGCATCAAAAAGGTTTTAAAAATAAAAACTCAGAAAGACCTATATAAACTCCTTAAACCAGAATCAATGAGTATGCATTATTGGGCTGGAAGTTGGTGGGCTTGCGGAGAGAATAAAAATTGTCCACTCAATTGGGAAAAAGAGAAAAAGAAACATGATAAATTTTTTGTGATTGTTGTTCCTTCATACAATAATACCGATTGGTATAAAAAGAATCTGGATTCTGTATGTAGGCAAAATTATCCTCGTTATCGGATTGTTTACATTGATGATCATTCCCCAGATAGCACTGGCAAAAAAGTGAGTTCGTATCTTAAAAAACGCCGTTGGAACGGAAAAGTTAGCTTGCAAAGAAACCAAAAAAGAGTTGGGGCTTTGGCTAATATTTTTCAAGCAGTTCATAAATGTAAAGATGATGAAATAGTTGTTTTAGTCGATGGTGATGATTGGCTTGCTGATAATGATGTTTTGAGCTATCTGAATGATCTTTATAAAAATAATGATGTTTGGCTTACGTATGGACAGTATCAATTATATCCATCTGGAAAAAAAGGTTATAGTAAGCGAATTTCCCCTGAAATAATACAAAAGAAACAACTTAGAAAATATCCCTGGGCTAGCTCGCATCTGCGAACATTCTATGCTGGTTTATTTAAGCGGATAAAGCGAAAAGATTTATTATATCAGCGAAAGTTTTTTCCAATGGCATGGGATCTTTCAATTATGTTTCCTATGATAGAAATGGCCGGACAGCATTCATATTTTGTTCCTAAAATTCTATACACCTATAATACTGCAAATTCATTGAATGATCATAAGATAGATAGAGACCTTCAAAAAAAATCAGAAATGATTATTCGATCAAAACGATCATATGCACCTCTTTTGAGTCTATAGTTTAGTTTGAGGCTTTAATCAACTTGATAAAGATTAACTGAATCATTTCCATAATTTGTGACAGCCAAACATTTCCCATTACTTGAAATGCTTATACCGTGAGGAAAACTTAGTTTTGCTTCAGGATTTTGTATTACTGTATAGTTGCTTTCTATTTTGCCTGTTTTGGGATTAAAAGGGTATATAAGTAATCTGTCATAATATTGATCGGATGCAACAATAGCACTGTTGTTATTAATAAAACCTATATCTTCTGGCATAGCGTTTACTTGCACAGAAGATATAACTTTTCCTACAGTTCCATCCTGATTAAACGTGTGAGCAACCAATAAGCTCTTAAGTGATTTATTTTGTCGAAGAACTTTATTTGCGCTATGAACGTCAAGAGTGTAAGTGAGTACTATATAGCGATTATCTTGAGAAAAGTTCACTCCTTTTACTTTTAATAATTTTGAATCACTTGCCTTTTTGTATACAAGCTTTAATTTAACATTACTTGAATCATTCAACACTTTGTATATCCATAGTGAGGCATTATCATCAAATGAAGCGAATGCTAAATATTTATTATCATAACTAAATCTAATTCCATGAATAAAGTTATGGGTAGGTAATACAACAATGGGATTAGGATTAATTAAATGATTTTTCAAATCAATTGCATAAATATTTATGCATGATCTTCGGGTATTGCCTATTGCAAGTAATGTTCCATCGGAAGATATGGCCATCTGTTCTGGGTGATCTAATTTACCATCTTGTTTGCTCATCTTTTGCAAAAAGGTGAACTCTTTTTTTTCTTCGTCAAAGATATAGGTAATGAGTTCTTCGCCATTGCGGTTTAAAACTGCAAGATGATTTTCATGAAACCATGCAGCCCCGGTACAGGTGGAATAACGCATTCTTTTGCCAAGAAGAATAGGCTTATAATTTGCTTTTTGTTGTAATGTAGAATTTGGAGTATAAACAGTGCAAATTGGCTTGGGATTAATAGTGAAAGAGGAAATATTCACAAAAGAGAAAGTCCATAAAACAAAGAAAAAAATCTTACAATTCATTCAAATCTTTCTTTTAAGATAGGTATAATTTTATAATTACATTCATCCTTGTTAATAGAATCTAATATAGTAATGAAAAGGGTGTTTGATCAATAGTTTCAACTTTTTTTAACCTGGAAAATTAATTATTGAATTAAGGCCGATCTAAAAAAAGAGTATGAATGAGGTATATAATTCCATTGTTAACGCTTTTTCTAAGCAATGCCATTATGTTAAATCCAAATATATATTCTCAAAACAATCCTATTAAAACCTCTCTAATTATACCATGTCACTATACGCATGCAGAACTTCTATATTCACTTTTGAAATGTTATGAACAACAAACTGAATTGCCCGATGAAGTTATTATTTCCATATCAGAAATTCACAAAATACCATGGAATGTTATAGATCAATTAAAACAAGAAAAGTGGATTTTTCCGGTTAAGTTTCTTGTATCGACTGTGCGGCTATTTGCAGGGGAAAATAGAAATAAAGCTTGCCAAAATGCTACAGGCGACATTTTTATAAGCCAAGATGCTGATGATATTCCTCATCCACAGCGTATTGAGATTATTAAACATTTTTTTAAGCATTATAACGTTGACCATTTTTCACATAATTATACGTTACTCTCAAATGGACAAACTATTCCATTTTTCGAAACATATAAAGATGTAGGTACAGTTCCTTTTATGTATCCCAGAAATTTTAAGGATGCACATGCTAAGATTATGAATGGTAGTGTGGCTATTTCTAGGAGAGTATTTAATAAAATTCATTGGTCTAATAAACCAAGCAACCAGGACACAGAATTTAATGCTAAAGTATATAATAGTTTTAAAAATTGTATGGTTGTTAAAGTTCCATTAATTGGATATCGACGATATTTTTCTACTAAAAAATATCGTGAAGCATAACAATAAAGCTTACTTATTCATGAGTGATCTGTATAAGGGAAACATATCACACAGCTTCTCAACCTGATCAAGAATTCCTTGCAAGACAGTATCATTTTCATGATTACGCAGCACCTCATCAATAAGCGTTACTACCTGCTTAACATCTTGTTCTTTCATCCCGCGCGTAGTAATAGCTGGAGTGCCAATGCGTATGCCGCTCGTGATCCATGGTTTTTCCGGATCAAATGGAATTGCATTACGATTTACGTAGATACCCGCTTTAGCCAGTGCAATCTCTGCAGCTTTACCGGTAAGACCCTTATTGCGCAGATCAATCATGAAAAGATGGTTATCCGTCCCTCCAGCAACCACTCGATAATCCATTTGTGCAAAATCATAGGCCATAGCTTGCGAGTTTTTAATCACTTGATGTTGGTAAGTTCCAAAGCTTTTCTCGCTTGCCTCTTTGAAGCAAACCGCTTTGGCGGCAATCACATTCATAAATGGCCCACCCTGAATACCGGGCATAATCGCCTTATCAATTGCTTGAGCATACTCTTTTTTGCATAATATGAGGCCACCGCGTGGGCCGCGCAAAGTCTTATGCGTCGTGCTAGTCACAAAATCTGCATAGGGAGTTGGATTAGGATGCATGCCAGTGGCTACTAGGCCGGCAATATGGGCCATATCAACCAGCAGATAAGCACCTACAGATTTGGCGATATTAGAAAACTGTTCGAAATCAATAATGCGGGAATAGGCGGAAGCACCAGCGATGATAAGCTTTGGATTATGTTTGCGCGCTAGTTTTTCTACTTGAGTGTAATCGATCTGTTCTGTTTTAGGATCAACGGTATAGCCAACGCAGTTATAAAAAACGCCAGAAAAGTTTATCGGATGGCCGTGCGTCAGATGGCCGCCAGCTGCAAGATTCATGCCAAGAATGGTATCGCCCGGATTGAGCATTGCAAAATAGACGCCCATATTTGCTTGCGATCCAGAATGGGGCTGCACATTAGCATGCTCAGCATCAAATAACTCTTTTAAGCGATCGATAGCAAGCTGTTCTACTGCATCAACATGTTGGCAGCCAGCATAATATCGTTTACCTGGATACCCTTCAGCATATTTATTGGTGAGCACTGATCCGGTAGCCTCAAGAACGGCTGCATCAGCATAGTTTTCTGAGGCAATAAGATTGATATGGCTTTGCTGGCGCTTTGCTTCTTTTTGGATGAGTTCAAAAATTTGTGGGTCTACCGTGCGTAATGGATCCATACATGCGCTCCTAGCATATTAAATATGAGCATATTAATTTTTTGCTAGTGTATCGCACATAGAAGGAGTTGTCTCGGTTTTAGAGAGAGTAATCGGGGGGATATTTTATCTTTTTGAGCAGCCCCCATGTGCCATAGCTCATCAAAGCAAAAGAGAGCGCTCGACCAATTTTATTGAATGCGCGATAGCGGGGAGTTAATTCATCTGGAAGTGTTTCCGCATATCTTCGTAAATCCTGCTCATGATGCTGCATGTTCAAATAATCATCATCATCAGCAAAATAATAGTAGTTGTTTTGTTCTCGAGCACCGAGTGGGCGATAACTACGGTAATGATATTCGATATTTCCTCTCCGTTCCGTCCAGCTGGCAAGCAATATTGAATTGATTCGATGTGCTATTTTATAGGCTAGATTCCAATGTATTTGCCCATTTTCCAGGCCATCTTCGATCGCTTGGCGCATTTGGTAATTATACAGCTTATGGTTGGCAATCAGCCAGGTAATCGAGCTACCTAATATGGCTCCTGCGCAAAGCCCAATAGAAGGATTACGAAGTTGCTTTTTTACTGGCCCGAAATCATACCCTTGGCAAAGAGAACATGAAAGAAGAATTGTCATGAGTATTTTCTTCATTTACCGAGCCTCTTCAGTTTCTAGAACCCAATTATTGTTTTGAGGCGCATGATATCTGGCGCGAGGAGGCTGATGAAAGGGTGGCAAGCTACTTTTTTGTAATGCTTTAATAAAACAAAAAATGCCGCCTACAGCCAGGAGCTTTGCGCAGATGGTGGCAACATACATCCCTCGATCAGCTTTTTTCATATCAGTTCGGATATTGTCTGCCCATCCTTTTATCGCATGCCTGTGGGTTTTAAGATCTATATTTCCTTTTTTATCCAGATCATAATAATAGACTGTTCCAATTTTGCGTAGCGTATGTTTGATATCACGCCAAATCCTTCTAAATAATGTAACTGAGATCACACCTTTTTTTAGACCAGTTTCGATTTCTTGCTTGATTTTGAGTTTGCGTATGATTCCTTGCCTATTGGTTTTATTTGTTTGATAGACGGCATTCCAAAGCGATGCACCAATTAAAGGTAAGCTAACTCCTGCAAAGCAAGCCCAATAAGCATTCGATTGTTTGCGAACATTTTCGGGTACCGTATTATCCTCCGGCCGGTTTGCGGCTCGGCGCTTGCGAATATATTGGATTATAGCAGCGGATCCAAGAATACCGGCGCCCATTATGGCCACAATTTTTGTTTTTTCATGCGGTGTAAGGGAATCGCTTAATAGTCTTAGTTGATCATCGGCTTGAGCAGTAACAACAGAAAACACAAGAGGGAGGAGAAATTTTTTGGATATCATTTACTGGCCCTAACTTTCTAAATAATAGTTCAAAAGTCCTCGTGAGGCACAATCAATGAGAATGGGAGCCAGTTTATTTTGTTTTTCTTTATCATCAATAATTCCTTCTAAGGCTTTCTGAACCCATAAAACTGTGGGCACGACTGTAGGATCTTTTTTTATCATATTTATTACCTTCAATATATGAATACGTGCTTTGTTAATATCTGTAGATACCCGAGACACTGTAATAACATATGCTCGGATTCTATTAACCCATTGGGTAATTAATGAGGTGTCAGAAATGATTTCTTGTATTTCTAATTGTTGTAAGAATAATGAAAGACTGTCCCATTCTCGTATGATTTTTTTATAGTTCTTTTTAAACTCTGCAAGATCTCTTACAATTTTTGCATCAGGAATATTTCGATCGCTTGTATCTTGATGAGCCCGTTTAAAATTTTCTAAAAAACGTTTTGTTCCTTGTGTAAGACTATCTTTTGAAATTTTATCAAAATAATCTGAAATGTTCTTTTTTATAAAGGGAGCTATTGATTTATTAATGAAGGAGACACGGTCCTTTTGGTTGATTGAATTGAGTAGATACCGAACAGTATTTTTATGGTTTTGTGGATGATAACTGTTATGAACAAATCGTTGAATATTGTTTCTTTCTTGCAAAGCATGTGTAAGAGCTGTTTTATTAGATGAATCTGTTATTGTTGCATCAGCTTCCGCATCCAAAAGAATTTGTACGAGTTCTTGTTCTTGGTTTTGTGCTACGAGGATAAGCGCCGTCTGTTTATCGTCATTGATTGCTTTGTTTATATCCCCACCATTAGCCACATATTCCGATACAATTTTTTTATAGTTGGTAATATGGATATTGATTGCATTTGGATCGGTAAATCTATCTTCGTTATAGTCTCTGGCACTTTCATCTATCTTTTCAAGCACCGTGCGCGTAGCTTTACCTAAATCAATTTCCGTTGTTGCAAAAAGGGAAGGTATAAAACAAGCTGAAAGGGATATGGCTAAAAAACGAACAGTCATAAAGTTTCTCCATTAGGGTAAATCATATTAAAATTATACCATTAATAAGCTTTTCTCACAAAAAAGAGCTTAATATGCAATTAGAAAATTGTTGCTTGAAGGCAATGGCTTATACCCTAAGATTGTCTTTTTAAGGCGTATTTATTACACTAATGAGTACCTCATCGTTTCTATCTTATTTATAAAGGGTTGTTTGTGATTTTTGCGTCAGATTTTCGTAAGGGAACTAAATTTTTATATAATGATGCGCCTCATTCGGTGGTTGATTTTCAAAAGGTAAAGCCGGGTAAGGGTGGTGCATTTGTGCGAACCAAGATGAAAAACCTCATCACCGGTTCAACTTTTGAAGAAACTTTTCGTTCTGAGCAAAAGTTCCCTGATCCGGAGCTAGAGCGTAAAGAGATGCAATATCTCTATAAAGATGGCCAGTTTTATAATTTTATGGATCAAGAGAGTTTTGAGCAGATTGAGCTGAATGAAGAAGCTCTTAAATCTGTGATGGATTATCTCCAAGAGCAAGCGATGTATGATGTTCTCTTTTTCAAAGGCAGCCCCATCGCTGTCACACCTCCTTTATTTATGGAGCTTAAAGTAACCGAAACGCCACCAGGAGTTCGCGGGGATACGGCCAAAGGGGGCGCAACAAAGCCGGCTACTTTAGAAACTGGTCTTGTGCTGCAAGTTCCACTATTTGTCAATGAAGAGGAATTCATAAAAATAGATACTCGCGATGCAAGTTATATTGAGCGTGTGAAAAAATAATCAATAAATATTCAACTAGGGACATTCATGGATTTAATTGATTCATCTGGTAAATTATCACCTCGGGATCTACGTGCTCTTCTTTTTCAATTGCTCTATGCAATGGAAGGATCTCAATATGATGCAACCTTGCAGAGCATTATCGATGGATATAATAGTGAGCTCGAGGCAAATATTGCTCCCGATAGCTCCGTTTCGGTTGCTGCCACAGCAATAGCAGATCAGCGAGACGAACTAGATAAAACGCTTATTCCATATCTTTCTAATTGGAGGATTGAACGGCTGGGCGTGGCAACCCGCCTAATATTGCGTATTGCAGTATGGGAACTGATCAATACCGATACTGATCCTAAAATTGTGATGAATGAGGCTATCGAGCTTGCAAAAGCATTTGCTGAAGATGATGCCTATAAATTTGTGAACGGTGTACTTGATGAGTATGTTAAATCGCAGGCTAAATGATTATTAAAATTGGTTGCGATATTGTTCATCTTCCGCGTTTCAAAAAAACCGTCGAGCGGAGCGGCCAACCTTTTCTCAATAAACTTTTTACACCTTCAGAATTAACGCAGTCAAAATCTCTTGCAAGTTTGGCCGGATACTTTGCCGCCAAAGAAGCAACCATAAAAGCATTGGAATTACAACCTGGAATATGGCATGATATTCAGGTTAGAAAAAAGGATACGGGACGGCCTTACATAATTCTTGCCGATCATCTGATGCCAGAGCATCTACTAAGCCACGATCTGAGCATTTCGCATGATGGTGAGTATGTAATGGCCATAACACAATGGTTACTTGGATGTTGACGGATATTTTAAAAGAGAACGCTAAAAAATTTCCCAATCGCCCTGCACTTACCATGCAGATGGGCTTTCGTACTATCACATTAACTTATGGCCAAGTGTATGAAATGGCCCAGCAAACGGCACTTTTCTTGCAAAGCAAGGGGGTCAAGAAGGGTGATGCAGTATTACTCTTAGCGCCTAATGCTCCCTATTGGATCGTGGTATTTTGGGCCTGCTTGCTTGGTGGATTTGTGATTGTGCCGCTTAATACCCAAAGCATGCCCGATTTTGTAGACCGCGTGGCTAAGCAGACAGGTGCAAAAATTCTCTTTAAGTATCTTTATTTTCGCCATGTTATTCCCAATGTCCAAGAATTAGATATCGAATATCTCCCGGAGCTTGTTGCATCATTTAATCCAAAAGATTTTAAGGAGCCCGAGCTGCACAATGAAGACATTTTTCAAATTTTATATACCTCTGGCACAACAGGTGATCCTAAAGGGGTAATGCTGACCCATACAAATGTCTATTCAAATGTGGTAGCCCTTTCAAAAGTATTAGATATTCATGGGGCAAAAGAACGGCTTCTATCGGTGTTGCCATTAAGTCATATATTAGAACAAGTGGGCGGATTCTTACTTCCCTATCATTATGGAGCTCATATTATCTACGCGCATTCGCCAGCAGCAATTGGCCGCTTAATGCGCAAATACCATATCACAAAGATGATTACGGTTCCGGAATTCTTGCACATTATGATGGGCCGTATCGAGGATGAGGCTACAAAGCAAGGAAAGCTGGATTTACTCAAAAAACTTATGGTCACTTCCTTGAAGCTGAACAATAAATGGATTGCACGTAAAATACTCTTCCGTAAAGTGCTTAAAGCATTTGGGGGGCAGTTGGACACACTTGCTACCGGGGGTGCACCCCTTGATCCAGAACTTGAGAAGAAATGGAATGCACTCGGAGTATATGTGCTCCAGGGATATGGGCTCACCGAAACCTCTCCAACAGTAGCTTATAATGATTTTAAACACCAACGGGCTGGTTCTGTTGGGCGTATATTAGAAGGTGTGGAGGTAAAGCTTGGGCCTGATAATGAAATTTGGGTAAAAGGGCCCAATGTTTTCCAGGGCTATTTTAAAAACGAACAAAAAACAAAAGAGGCATTCTCTCCCGATGGTTGGTTTATGACTACTGATATAGGGGAGTTTGATAAGGATGGCTATCTGTATCTACGTGGCCGTAAAAAATATATGATCCTTGGCCCTGGCGGCCAGAATGTTTTCCCAGAAGATATTGAATGGGAGCTCAATAAGGTTGATGGGGTAAAAGACAGCACCGTTATAGGACTTGAGCGCACAGGCGGCCATGTGGAGATTCATGCAGTATTGCTGCTGGAGGAAGGGCATACGGCAGATGAAGCAAAGCATATAGTCGATGAGGCAAATAAAAATTTATCCGTGAAGCTAAAGAGCATAAGCATCATGAAGCAAAAATGGTTACTACGCCATTACGCAAAATTTTGGCCCATATTACCGATATTGATCCTCATGAAATTGCGGATGATACCAAGATGGAAAAGCTTGGAATGGATTCGCTCATGCGGATTGAAATTTTGGCCCGTATCGAGCAGGAATACCGTGTGGTGATTGATGAATCCAAGCTCCTTCAAGCCACCACTGTGGTAGAACTTGAGAAGATGATTAAAGATGCACCAACAATACAGCCGTATGAACCATTAAAGCGATGGCCGCGTATGTGGTGGGCTCGCGGAATGCGTTCTATCTTCCAAACCATCGGCTTTTTGCTCACTCGTATTTTTGTGAAGCTCAAAGTGGAAGGGCTTGATAATTTGAAAGGGCTTCCAACGCCAGCAATCTTTATGCCAAATCATGTGAGCTATTTGGATGGTGCTGTATTGGCGATGGCGCTTCCCTATCGATTCCGTAGAAAGCTTGCCTTTGCTGCTGCAAAGGATGTGCTTTATGTTCATTTTAAAAATATTGCATGGATTGGTGAGCTGCTTTTTAACACGTTCCCGCTACCGCGCAAAGCGGGAGAGAATATCAAGCAGGGGCTTGAGCATATGGGCGAACTGATGGACATGGGATATTCAGTCGTGCTATTCCCTGAAGGTAAAATGAGCAAAGATGGAAAATTGTTACCCTTTAAAAAAGGTGCGGGATTAGTTTCTGTAGAAATGAATGGCTGGGTGGTACCGGTAAAACTTATTGGTACTGATGATGTGTTGCCCTACGCAGAACTTGTACCAAAAAAACGGGGAACGATAACCGTTAAATTTGGCAAACCTATCAAATTTACCCGTCAAGATACGTATGAAGAAGCGATGAAGAAAATTCGCCAAGAGATGGAGAAGTTATAAAATAATCAGTTGGGGAAAATTAGGGATGAAGAAATATTTTTTGATAACAATGATGGTTGTTGGGTTAGTTGGGCTCTATAGCTTTCGTTCGCAGTTGGTTGGGATGGATCCAAGTGAAACTACTACTTCCACGAGTACATTTGTTTCACCAGGCAAGCAGGAGCAAGCACCAGCAGGTCCTCAAGTTTGCCTAAAAGTAGGTGAAGAAAAATATTGCATGCCATTACAAGCTGCACAGCTATCGGGGATGTTGAAGCAAATGGTTGCCGATATGCCTGAGCCGGATGAGGATGATGAAGATCCGGAATCGATTATTATTCTTGTTGATCAAGATTTATTTAAGTCAGCTACTATAGAAAAATTAGTTGCTTCGATTAAAAAGTTGGTTGCAATCAAGTCTAAAAATCCACTTTGGAATAATGCTCAAATTCTTGAGGCATTTGTGGAATCAGGTTCCCAACTAGGAATTAATGAAATTAATGGATTGCTGCTTGCTCAAGCGGCAGATTTTTATAATGTTCCACTTTTGTGGAAAGGAATTGCTCGTTTTTATATGCCTAAGTTGCTCAAGATCTTGAGGTGGATACCTGGGTATAGCGTTTTCACACCATATAATCCTATTGAAAAAATGGTTAAAAGAGGTGTCTATTTGATGGGAAAACCTTTGTTTTATAAGTTTGCAAAGGAATACTATTCGATTTATTGGGTGCTTAATCCAAAGGAATTTTACCTTATAAAGCCTAAAGATAATCCATCACTTCTAGAAGCATATCTTCACTCAGGTGCTTCCATCCAAGAATTTATAGATAATAATGTAAAGTTTTACGTGAGAATATTTCAGCGTCGTAGGTGGATGAATGCTTGTCAGCAGGCAATCTGGGATGAGGATGATGATGAGCAGTTAGATCAATTTTTTTACGGGCCTCATTTAGAAAACCGAGGTATAAACTCTCTTGAAGGATTAATGAACTTTTGGTGGATTAAGCAAGAGATAGGGATAGATTTGAGCCGTAATGAGTTAGAAAAAATACCTAAAAACGCCTTTGCTCAACTTCCAATCTTGATGCATTTAGATTTATCTGATAATCCTATTAAAAAAATTAGTCGTTCTTACGTTGGGCTTAAGCCGAATGTAGAGGTAATTGGAGTTACGGTAATTCCGTAAATCCTTTGGGAGTTGGACCAGTAGCGAGAAGTGTACATTTCGATTGAATTTTGTTTGATGTGTGAATTTGTTTTCTTATAATTTCCTGAGCGCAAATAAGCATCATTGTTGGCAGTATCTCACTCACGAGATCAGAGACGAGATCATAATGAGTACATCCTAATATTAAAGTATCAACATTTTCATCCAAATTTTGCGTATACCGTTCGATTATCTGAGCCAGTTTATCATTCGATGCTTGCTGTTCAATTAATGGCACAAGCTCTGGGCATTCAATATTTTGAACCGAAATATTTTTGGATGAGAGTTCTTTTTCATAGGTTCCATACGCGATGGTAGTTGGCGTTGCAAGCAGTGCCACACTCGCGGTATGAGTAGTATCAAGAGTTGCCTGAATTGTTGGTTCGATCATGCCGATGAATACAATATTTGGAAATTGCTCTTGCAAAAAAGGAAGAGCAATTGCAGAGGCAGTATGGCAGGCAACGATGATGGTATCTACTTGATGTATTAAGAGTTGCTCAACAACCAAATAACTAGCGGCCATAATTGCTGCTGTGCTTTTATCGCCATAGGGCAAATTAGCCGTATCGGCAATATAGATAATCTCTTGGCAATCTATATTTTTAACCGCCTCTAAAATGCTTAGTCCGCCGATTCCTGAATCGAAGATTCCGAGTCGTTTGATTTTTTTATATTTTTCCATACCCTTTTTCCCATTATTTTTTCTATACGTTTTGGATCTTCATGGGCGAGCATACCATACATCAGATCACGTTCATCATCCGGTAAATTTTGCAATACTTCAAGCGTATCAATACTGTATGCATATGATCGATTTCTATCAAGTCGATAAAAGGGAGCTTTTTTAGGGTTACTATAAAAATGGATAAGCCCGGGTGCAAAGAAATCGAAATTTTCAAAGTTTCCTTCCTTTTTTGTTGCGAGTGTTTGGTGAATATATGGAAGCCATCTTCCTATGCATGAACTGTGCAGCTGAGTATGTAATGGATCTTTCCCATCAATCTTAATACGAATATTTGCACAGCGGCCATGCTCAGGATACACACGGCTGTACATGCCAAATAATGGCTGCACATAATCGCCGAGTGAGAAAAAATTATAAAATGTCTTAATCACATCCATATTCGGGCTGTAGCGCTTTAAATCTACTGGTGTACCTAAAGCATAGATAGTATTAATTTTTATGTGATCAGACTTCTTTTTATCGCCGTTTTGTTTTGCTAATTCTTGGGAGGCGATAATTGCTACAGTTGTGCCATGGCTATGGGTGACCAAATTAATTTTCATATTTCTTGGCAGAAAACTGATAGCACGGGCAAGCCGCTTTCCCGCCACAATCCTCGCCCGATGATCATGCTCCCCTGACCAAGTAAAATTTTCCACTGCATGTCCAAGTTTGCGTGCACCAAGGGTAAGGTAAGTAAAAAACTCTCCTTCATATTGGTGCCAGGATTCATTCTTTGCCCAGGTACCTGGGATTATAATAAAAAGTTCTTTTGTTTGGATTGAAAGAGTAGATAGTAAAAATGACAAGATAAAATAATTCTTCATAGTATCCCCTAAATATATGAATTAATTTAAGAGATTGAGAAGAAATAAGGCAATAAAAAAGGGAAGGTTTTTAGGCCTTCCCTTTTAATAATTATCTATGCAATTATTTATAGCTCGGGAAACATCAAACCGATTTCCCGCACAGCTGTTGCAGGGGCATCCGATCCGTGCGTAGCATTCTCACCAATATTGGTACCATAGAGAGCACGAATAGTGCCTTCATCTGCTTTTGCTGGATCAGTTGCGCCCATTAGATCGCGCCATGCTTGGATTGCATTCTCTTTTTGGAGTGCTAGCAATACAACCGGACCGGAAGTTATGAAATCAATCAGCTCTGAGAACCATGGTTGCTGGTTATGAATATCATAAAATTCCTCTGCTTTTTCTCGGGTCAACTGTTCTTGCCGTTGATCGAGAATAGTAAAGCCGTTGCCTTTAATCATCTCAATGATCTTATCAGCGTTGCCAGCTTTCACTGCATCAGGTTTGATTATTGCAAATGTACGTTCTGTCATTAGTGATTATCCCTGTGATTTCTTTTTCAGTTTTTCCAGCTCTAATTGAAGTAAAGATTTAGCCTTAGGCGCTTCTTTAATTCGTTCAGGTTGCTTACGAGATGCCTTAGGAGCTGAAGCTACAGATTTGCCTTCAAGATCAATGCTTAAACCAATTTTGCGTTCATCTTTATTGATGTTAGTAACGCGGAATTGTCGTTTATCACCAACCTTTAAAACATCTTCCACTTTTTGATCACCAAAGCCAGAAGCATGTGCTAATCCTTCAATGCCAGATGGAAGTTTCACAAATGCACCAAAGTTAGTGATTTTTGCTACTACACCATCTAAGAGGCTATTAACTGGATGTTCTTTTTCAATTTTATCCCATGGATCAATGCCGAGTTGCTTGATACCAAGAGAGATTTTTTTGTTGTCTTTATCAACTGAAAGCACTTGCGCTTCAACGTCTTGGCCAGCTTGATAGCGATCCTTCGGATGCTCAATATGTTCTGTCCATGAAAGATCAGAAACGTGAGCAAGGCCATCAACACCTGGAAGTAGTTGAATAAAGATACCAAAATCAGTGATGTTGCTGATTTTACCTTTAATCTTATCGCCAACTTTGAACTTTTCAGCTGCTGTTTCCCATGGATTGCCATGCATCTGTTTGATACTTAATGACATTCTACGGTTAGGGGCGTCAACGGTTACCACGTTCGCTTCAACTTGTTCGCCCACTTTGAAATACTTAGTAAGATCTTTAATACGATCAGTCCAAGATACTTCAGAGATATGGATCAAGCCTTCAACACCTGGTGTCACTTCAACAAAGAGACCGTAATCAGTGATGCTTGATATTTTGCCTTTGATCGTAGAGCCCGCAACAATAGTCTCTGGAAGTTTTTCCCATGGATTATCAGCAAGCTGCTTCATACCAAGAGAGATTTTATTGTTATCTTTATCAATTGAAAGAACTTTAACTGAAACCGTATCGCTAATTTTAACCACTTCACTTGGATGTGAAATGCGGCCCCATGTCATATCAGTGATATGAAGTAATCCATCAACACCACCAATATCGATAAACACACCATAATTAGTGATGTTTTTAACAATACCTTGGATAATAGAACCTTCACCGATTGTTTCAAGAATTTGTTTGCGAGCAACATCCCGTTTTTCAGCCAGCAGTTTGCGGCGAGAGATAATCACATTGCCACGCTTTTTATTGATCTTAATAATTTCAGCCGTAATTGGTTGGCCAACAAATTTATCAAAATCCATCACACGCTGAAGATCAACTTGTGAACCAGGCAGGAAAGCAGGGATACCAATATCCACGCTTAAGCCACCTTTAACTTTATGGGTCACCATACCTTCAACAGGTTTTCCATCTTCAAACAGCTTAAGAATTCTTTCCCATGCTTTTTGTGCTTTAGCTTTTTCATAAGAAACGACGACGTTTCCTTCAATGCTTTCAAGCTCATCTAAAAGCACTTCAATATCATCGCCCGGCTTAAAGCTTTTGAGTTCATGATCAGAAAATTCATAGCGCGGAATAACGCCATCAGATTTATAACTTATATCAACAACCACACCACCAGAATCTGCTTTAACAATTTTACCAGTAATAAGTTGGCCTGGTTTGAGCTGCGCAACGGTTGCTTCATAGAGCGCAGAAAGTTCTTTTATTTGCTCGGGTGCGAGCTTAAGATCTTCATCAACGATAATTTTATTAACTTTACAAAAAAGTTCAGGACGCAATAGTTCCTTTGCCATACGGCTCCTCGGTTCACAACGATACTTATAGGGAAGGTTTGAAAAAAGAATGGATTTGAACCTTCAAAAAGTTCGTGTTTAAGGGTTAAACATACCCTTATAAGCTAACATAAAATTATACAATGAGCAAATTAGTTGGGATTAAAGTACCGGGATCGTTGACGTAGCACATGGATTGCCAGCATAATTCGGACCTTCAACACTTTCCACATCAGGTAGACCTTGCTGCACGCATTGGCCATTGGTAATTTGGCTAAGATTGCCTCCAATTACTTCGCTTATTTTCAATGGTCGAGGTGGATCACCATCGCAGACAATGAAGAATCGCGAAGTAGATTCAGTAGAATATACTTTAGCTGTTTGAGCATAACCAGCCGCTCCTGATGTTTCAGCTACTGGCTGACTAAGCTCAAAACTATTACCCACTTGCGTGTAATGGCCAGGTTCGCTGGTCACTGGTAAAAATAAACCGACTGGCTGGCAAATTGGATTATTGGTACTATCGCTCCCGAAAGAAACATTACCCACAGAAGAGATAGAGACCATCTGACTGGGATTATCATTAGTAAGGTATACCCGAGCGCAGATCATTGCTGGCATCAGTATAAGTATATAAAGAACTGACTGTTTCATTTGGACCTCTGTATTTTTGACCTATTATCAGTATATAGAAATATTATTTCAATATGCAATAAATTCATATCCTTGCTTTCTTTCCTCTTTTTTTACAACACTCGAACGGACTATTGAGGAGTGTGTAGTGAAAATCAGATTTTTAGGAACTAGAGGGCATATTGAGGCTAAAACCCGTCGCCATCGGCGGCATGCCTCAGCGATGATCTCCTATCGAGGCACCCATGTGATGATCGATGCAGGGCTTGATTGGGCGCGAAAAGTCTGGAAATTGGTGCCAAAGCCCAAAGCGATTGTGATCACCCATGCCCATCCTGATCATGCCTGGGGGCTCAAAAAGGGCTCTCCATGCCCGGTCTATGCGATTCGAGAGAGCTGGGATCTGATTATGGGTAAATGGGATATCCCTAAGAGTTTGCGCAAAATAGTCACTCCGCTCAGATCATTCAAAATAGGCTCAATCTCTTTTAAAGCCTTTCGCGTGGAGCATTCTATCCTAGCGCCAGCAGTGGGCTATCGTATAACTGCTGGCAAGCATACCATATTTTATGTGCCAGATCTGATTTATATCGAAGATCGAGCAAAAGCCCTCAAGGGCTGCGATATCTATATCGGTGATGGGGCCACGGTGAGAGGTGGTCATTTGGTGCGCAAACGTGGCGATACCCTAATTGGGCATACCAATGTACGTACTCAGCTCACCTGGTGCCAAAAGGAGGGGGTTCCTGAAATGATTGTGACCCATTGCGGATCAGAGATTGTGGAAGGTGATGAGCGCAAAATTGGGGCCCTTATTCGGCGTATGGCAAAAGAACGGGGCGTAGAGGCCCGAATTGCCTATGATGGTATGGTGGTTGAGCTCTAGTAGGGGCTGTTGACAAAATACTCATTTCTGCTAAAATTATCACTAATAGTAAAATATTAATTAAATGGAGGAAATTACTATGAAGAAGCAATCATTATTTTTACTCTCATTATCAATGTTGACGTTTTCTATATGTGCTATGCAGAGTGACTCAAATCCAGATGAAGTGCATGAAGCAGCTTTTAAAAAAATGAGCGATTTCAAGGAATCGCTTGAAAGCGCTTTAGAGAATGGAACAATTTTCGAAGCAATGGAAGCAATGGAACAGGGAGAAGCGGAGGAAGCCTTTGAAACTCTTAAAACTTTTGCAGGTACAATGAGTCCTACAACACATCCAGAAGAAAAAGAATCTATGGATGAGCTTGTATGTTCGTTAGAAATTTTCAAGAATTTCATGGAAAATATATTTGAACAACCAGATGTGACAAATGGGGAGATAGATGAGATATACCAAGCAATAGGTTTTCTTGGACAATATATGGCTTCTCGTGTTCTACAAGAAGGGAACAGTCCTTCTGAACAGGATTTGATGAATTTTAATTTAACTATTTATACACATTCTTGGTTGGCCATATTGGAAAAGTATGAATACGCTCAGACATTAGAACCTCTTTTCCAAATTATAGAAGAGTAAAAAGTATCTATAGTACTATTTTCTAAGGCCCCGGAATTTCCGGGGCCTTTTTTAATCTTGAATATTAGTAACCATTTATGGTTGGGTGTTAGAAAAGGAAATTTATGCCAACTAAAAAACTAGCTACCTATAAAAAAAAGCGTGATCCCCAAAAAACTCCTGAGCCGTTTGGCGGTAAGCCATCTAAAGATGATCCGATGTTTGTGATTCAGGAGCATCATTCACGGGCTACCCATTGGGATTTTCGCTTAGAGATAGGAGGCGTACTTGTTTCTTGGGCAATTCCTAAAGGTCCTTCTACCAATCCTAAAGATAAGCGCTTAGCGGTGATGACAGAAGATCATCCGATGGATTATGGGGATTTTGAAGGGGTGATCCCAGAAGGGGAGTATGGTGCTGGCCCAGTGATGGTTTGGGATACCGGGAAATATCAGGATATCAAAACGGATGAGAAGACCGGCAAAGTGATCCCGATGAAAAAATGCCTTAAAGAAGGGCGCATTGAAGTCTGGCTCTTTGGCAAAAAGCTTGAGGGCGGGTATGCGCTCATTCGCATGAAAGATAAACCTAAGCCATCCGCAAAGACGGGCCTGTCCGCCGTATCCTTGGCGAAGGGCGGAAAGAACTGGCTTTTCTTCAAATTGAAGGATGAGCATGCTGATGCTCGGCGCAATCCCGTGAAAACCCAAAAGAAATCGGTGCTTACAGAGCGGACTATTACCCAAATTAAAAAAGATGGTTAGACCTTCTCTTGTTATTTCTAATCTTTTTATTCTATCTTGAAATAAAAATAGGGATTACTGGGGGAATTAGGGATGGCTGGTAAAATTATCTGTTTCGGCTGGATAGAGGTCGATTTAACCAATACTGATAAGATATTGTTTCCAAAAGCAGAGATCACCAAGGGAAAGCTTATCGATTATTATGCCCGTATAGGGGATATTTTTCTTCGGTATTCAAAAAATCGATGCATCTCTATGAATAGGTTTCCTGATGGTGTGGGAACCAAAGGCTTTTTTCATAAGGATGCCCAGGATTATTTTCCGGATTGGATCAAGCGTTTTCCGGTAAAGCGGAGTGATGGAACCACGATTAAGTATGTGGTGCCAGAGAATGTGGCCACGATTGTATATCTGGCC
>SDBT01001753.1_pt1 | contig 38658 bp, 47 predicted proteins | sample 2277101 | NCBI WGS metagenome assembly SDBT01 (sample SAMN10404973, study PRJNA504765) | marine sediment metagenome | isolation source: marine sediment core GS10_PC15, 103 cmbsf | place: Arctic Ocean: Southern Knipovich Ridge | collected 2010 | reverse complement strand
TTCATTGATTTCTTTTGACAGTCCAAAATATCCGGCCTTGATCCTGGCATTGATTCTGTCCAACCGGACGGTGACACCGATGTTGTCCAATATGGCCGGATTCAATTGTTTGATGGCTTTGATGATCAATGGCAACTGAACATTGAAATCTTCGCCCATTGCAGTTGACGCATCACGTATCGCAGTCGTCAGTTGATTGATCTGAACAACATTCAATGTTGTGGTCAGACCTTTCAGGAAACCTGTGGCAATGGTCAATGAAGTCGCCAGGCCACCAGTCTGTGTTTTCATGGCTTCCAACACATCATTGTATGATCGGCCAGTCACTTCGGCGATGCGTTTGACTTGCAACAATGTCGCGGAAAAGGTTGTGGCTTCGGTAATAGATTCCCGCAAAACCTTAACACCAAACGACAGCGCCTTGTACGCCAAGACAATGCCGCCGATGTTGCGCGCCACTTTCAGCAATGATGACTTGGATCGATCTTTTGCTGAAACTACAAGCTGAAGTTCTTCACGCCGTGTTCCCACTGGTGGTGCCTTCCGCTATTTTTCGCACTTCCTGAATGCGGTGAATTTCCATTTCGATCACTGACACACAATCAACCCAAATGGCCGGCAAGTCGAAATACTCCCTGGGTGTTTTCACATTATCAAACCCACTACATGCCGCATACGCTTGCAAAGCCATCACTGAAAAGTCATTGATGATCCCTGGCACACAAATGTTCCATTGCCGCATTGCGCCATACAGTGAGCGCAAGCGGTGATATGGCATTTCATCCATGATGATCCACCAGTCATCATTTGTGATTTCCAGTTTCTTCCATACTCCGACTCTCTGGACAGTGATGCTGTCACAATACGACAGACATGGTTTGTTCAAGTTTCTGCAATCGCACTCGCCGACATCTTCACTGGCGCTGAGGCCGACAAGCGCAATCAGTTTTTTTCTTGCGCCGGTGTCAGTTTGTTTGACTGAACAACAACTTCAATCAAAGCCAAGATGATTGACATGTCGCTGATGTTTTTCAATACTTCCAGCACCGGTTTGTCATTCCAAACCTTCATTGGTGAATCGTCTGGGAATTCAATCTTGGCAATGCCATTGGTCAATTGTTCATAGATAATCTTAACCGAATCAGCGTTTTCCGGCATGTCGCCGATTTCCTTACCGATTGCCATCCTGGTTTCCAGGTTCAATGGCTTCAAGTGTACTGATACCCCGCGCACTTCGACAATCTGATTGGCGCCGCCTATCATTCCCCAATTGTTAGTATCTGACATGGACTTGTGTTGCCTTTCTACCACATGCGATCAATTGCATTCGCAAATATGATTGTTGGATTTCCAACAAGACGCGCCTGGATGACTGATCCCAGGACATCATTGTTGTTGTCATTCACTTTTTCAATTTTGTAGGTGGCAATGATGTCAAAGTCACCATCAACTGTGCCAGCTGTGCCACTTCCAAATCCAAGATTGACTGTGATCAATATGTCGCCATAGGCGTTTGTGCGCGCCGATGCAACATTGGCATCCTTTTCAATTGGGATCGACAGCGTTCCGCGCCGATTAGTGATGGCCCAATTCAGGAATGATCCACCTGACGGATCATGCGGCAAAACGTCCTGGGTGAAACCAAACACAATGTCACCCACCGGTATCACTGTTTGCGCTCCACCGCCGAAATCGATTGTACACCTGACAATATCATGCCAGTGGAATTTCGCATCCTGTTCCCTGGTGTATGAACCGGCCGGTGTGCTGGCAACCACCTGGCCGACACCAATCCATTCTGATGAAATCCGCATCATGTCATCAACTGGAATTGTCAGTGTCAGCGCCTTGCACACCGCTGACTTGATCTTGTCACTGATGGCCGCGCCGGCGTTGTCAATGATGGTGAAGAAAAAACCGGCATCGGCTTTGAAGTCCGGAACCGTTGCGCCATATATAAATGTTTTGTCAAATGGTGTTGTCATCCCTTCAGTCACACTCTGGAAATAGCCGATCAAGAATTGATCCAATGAATTCCGCGCCGGACAATTCAGGTTGACCACTGGCATGGCGCCCTTGCCATCGGTCTGCAAGTCAGTGGCAAGCAAGAATCGGTTGCCACCTTCACCAAAGTTGTCACGCACTTTGGAATCCAGGTCAATGTCAAGCGCTTCGCAATCAAGTTGAATGCCGGCAACTGCATCGGTTTCCGCAGTCGCAAACACCGACTGTTCAATGATGATTGCTGTTTTGTCTCTGGTTGATGGCGGTTGTGCCATTAGTCACCTTCCTTTTTTGGTGAACCTTCACTGACAGCAACCGCCAGGCCCGCGCCGATCAATGCATCAGCTGGTTGCTTGTCCAATTGGACAGTTCCACAACCTTTCAATGATCGCATCTGTTCCGGCTTGCAACCGAATTTCTCGGCCAACACGCTGACCCTGTAAGTCGCTGTCAATTTTGTTCCTTTGATCTTCATGTTATTGCCTCACACTTGTGTATATATGATCGATTCCCTGGTGGTCAGTAATAGTTCGCCACCATACAATTCGACTTCTTCAAAATTCACACCAACGCTGATGATTTCCACATCCTGCACACGCACCGTGTTTGTTAGATTGATGTTTTCTTTGAACCAGTTGGCGATGCCTTGAAGTAAATACATCACGCGGTCACTGTCACGCTCACCGCCCATGACATCAGTGATCACCCTGATGGAAAATATCGGTTCCCAGGCGGCGCGTTCATCAGCTGACCAGCCATCAGTTGCTTGTGGCGCATTGTCCAGTTGAACAGTGATGGCGGTTGGCAGTATGCCAGCGAAGTTGTGGCCCCGGTGAATGTTATCAATGCCAGGAACATTTGATCCGATTGACGTTTTCAGCAACCCCAGCTGGGTGATGATCAAGTCCTGTGCGGTTTTGGTAACATCAGCGCCATATACAAATGACAAGGCCGGCGCGGTGCGCGGTTCCCAATAGTGCAAAGTGGCTTCCAGAAGCGCATCGCCACCCTTCATGGATTCGCTGTATCGGTTGATGGTGTTTTGTTTGTACAAGAATCGATTCACATTTGAATGAATCTGCGTGTCAGTCGGCTTTTTGTGAAGCCAATCACGGATGCAGAAAATCGCATTTGACACTTCCGACCACAGCTTATCAGTTGAATTCGGACTGACAACTGACCGAATCAAAAAGTCGGCCGCATACCTGGAACCATCCGGCGCCCTGGTGATCAAGCGTTCAGCGCCCAGGTCGCCGACAAACACCAGTGGTGTGTGTAGCTTGCTCAGTTGCTCCGGGCTGGTAATGTTAACCGGCAATTCCTTATGTTCTGCGAACAGAAATACCGCATCCGGATCAAGTAACCGATCAAGGTCGATTTTGATTTCTTCCAGTATGTCAGCGCGTACACTCATCAGAGATTCCCAAATACTTGCAATTCAAACAGCCGATTGATTCTGTCAACTTGCGCTTCAAAGGCCGGTTTGACATACGGCCGATCCGGAATTGTTGCTGTGCCAAATTCCTGTGCGCCGGCATACGCTTCAGCCAGGCCGCCAGGGCCGATCAACGCGGTGAAACCGCTATCTTCAAATTGTTCTGTCACTGATCCACGCAATGCATCAGTTACAACACCAGGGAAAGGGTTTGAACCACCCTCACCCAATGAATGCGATGGCCCTGACAGATTCATTTTGATCTGCAATGACAGGATGCTGGCGGCATCCCTGATGCCCTTGCGCACAGCCGGCGCCAGGTTTTTGCTGAATTTCCTGATCCGGATTGAACCGCGCTCCTGGCTTCGCTTTTTGAATCTGATTTTGATTTCAGCCACTTGTGTGTCGCCGATACCTTTCCAGGATCGCAATCGCTTCGGCTGGAATGTTGCCGCGATTGGCGCCAGCTTTTTCACGTTCAAAGGTTGTTGTTTCTTCACCGAAGCGCACCGACCTTTTGCCGGCAACGCGGTGCAGATTGCCAAAATGTTCGGTCAAAATGTAGCAAGCTGTTTTCAAATCATCCGGCACAGCTGTCAGTGCATATCCATAGTCATAGGTGATGCGCCAGTTTTCAGTTCCTTTGGTGAATATGTTTCCATCATTCCACCAGATCAATCCGCGTGTTGCATCAGTGTCAAATTGCCACAGGTGAACAGTCACCACATTCACCCACTGCAAAATTGTACCTTCCCAGCGTTCAACAATCGGAATTGGTGATGACACAACCAGTGGCGCATTGACCAGGTATTTCCGCTTGCGGCCATAGCCATCGAACCGTTCAATCACGGCTGCATTCCTGAATTTCCTGTTCAGATAACTTTCAATCCACGTTGATGCATTGTTGATCATCTGGTCAAGTCGGTCAGTGTCAGCGTTTTCAGCAAATTCGATGTCAAGATATCGCGCCAATTCTTCAACCGTGATCAGGAAATTTGCGCCTGGAGCATGTGCCATTGTTCATTGCCTCACTTGTTTGAATCTGGCCCTGGATTGTTTCGGTCACTGTCAGGTTTGAGCGCGGCCAGAGATTCTAAAACTGCATCGATGTCCCGTTTATCGATTCCCATTTTCTTCAACTGTTTGAAGTCCAGGGTTTGCGCTTCGGCCAAAGTGGTGACACCCTGATCCAGCAACAAATTCAACAGGTCATCATTCGTGGTCAGAGCATCTTCCAGGGCAACTGACGTTGATCCACTTTCACCATCATCATCACCAGGATCATCTTCGGTTTCAACCGGTGGATCATGTTTCTTCGGATCATACTTTGCAAAGTTGTCCGGAAAGGATTTCAGCAATCGTTTGGCTTCGATTGGATCAGTGTCACACACTGTGCCATCTTGCCAGGTTGGTTGCAACGCTTTTAGCGATGCGGTAGCTTTGAAAATTAGCTTTGACATGGACATTCCTTTCACAGATGGTCAGCCAGGATTAGCGCCTGGCCGACCATCCATCTGGTTATTCTGGCGCCGGTTCATATAGAACAACCACATGACATTGACCGGTTTGATCAAAGCCAAGTGGAATGATCTGTTCGACCGATTGAACCAATTCATTTGTGAACAGCGCTATCAGCTGTTCAGCAACTTCCGGACTTGTGCCGGCAAGTGTTTTCTGTTGCATAGTTCCTTTCTACGCAGACGCATCATGGTACAACACCATCAAGCTGTCGGATGATGTGTCGCCAGTGTTCTGGATATTGCCAGCGCTTGTGATATTTGTGGTCGCCAGCGCATCAACAATTGTGGCAACGCTGGCGGTGGTGCTAATATGAGACACCGCAATCAGCGTATCTTCAAGTGCAATACCAGCAATTGCAATGTTCGTGTCGGCCGAAGCGCCGGCCACTATTGCCGATTTGATACATAACGCCGCAACAGCTTTTTGCATTCCAAGTGACATTTCAATCCCTTTCTTTGTTCATTGTTTCAGTTTAACCCCAGGGTGGCCGGCCCCCTATAAAGACCGGCCACCCATCAGCGCCCATGTCAGAGTGCTACGGGGTATTGATGTCCAGGCCGCGTGTCACCGGTTTGTCAGTGGACACTGCAACCTTTTTGAAATCACGCCGCGTTGTGGCAACAAATCCCCACTGTTGTGTGAAGATGTTTTTGTCAAATTCAATCATCACATTCCGCCGCGAACCGACTTTGAAGCTTGGCTTGCGGATGAACAAGATTGAAGATGATGTGCCACTGTTGTCAACGCCAGTTGACAGTTCGGTGGTCGGCATTTTGCTTGACACATAGATTTCCACACCATCCAGGGCCGGCAGTGTACCGGTCAACCAAGTGGATGGGTTACCGAATTCATTGGCCTTTGTGACTTCGGTGAATGACAACATCAGGAACCACACTGCGATGTTGACAATGAACAATCCCAGCGATGGATCAACACCAGCCACATCGGCCAGCTTGCGCAGATAGCGCACATCACCGGCGCCGAATCCCGCCAGGGCATCACCAACACCAGCCGATGTACTGCGAGTGTCAAAGGTTGTGGAATCATCAATTGACTGATAGCGCAACCCCAGGAAAGCGCGTTGCACCGATCCGGCCGCATACGCCGGCCCAACATCACGGTGCGGCACAGTGGTGTCACCATTGACCAACGCCGCTTCAATGCCTTCATCAATTGACCGGACGATTTCAGTGCGCAACAGCGGAACCATTGCAACAATGGAATCTTCGATCAATTCCGGTGATGTCCGGATGTGCGTGGCAAAGATTTTGGCGTTGAATGTGACTTTCGACACACCCAAGTCACTCTTGGTTCCTTCCGGTGGATTGTTCACATCAGCTTCATCCGCAATGTAGGCGGTCGCGCCGGATGTCAACAGCGGCCAGTCAAATGGATTGCTTGGCATGTCGAATGTATCCAGGCGGTTGATCAAGGCCGGCCGGAGCCTTAACAGTTCAACCACTTCGGCCGACAGCTGTGTTGGCACAAAGTCACCGCCCAGCGCTGCCGTTCCACTGCTCATGGCTTTGCCAAATTCCGGATCAAAGTATCCAACAATGGAAGCCAAATCCTGGAATGATTTCAGATTGTGAATCGGCCCCTGGTTCTTGCCCCTTGAATATGCTTCCATCAAGGCAACATGATCATGCAATTCACGCATCTGCCGGAGCATTTCACCTTCCGGATGTGACTTGTAATCCACCGGCGCATGAAACAGTGTGTGCGCTTTGATTTGCAATTCGGTGTACGGTGTGCCATCATCGCGCTTCAACCACTTTGTTCCCAGCGCGTCACGCCAGTCTTTCATGTGGAATCTTGTCTTGCGATGCAATTCTGCACTGCGGCCTTTTTCCAGATCGGTGCGAAGTGTTTCCATTTCGCCAATGATCTTTTCACCGAATGTTTTGAATTCGCCAGCGGTGATTGTGCCATCCTGGAATTTCTTGGCCTGTTCAATGCTTTCTTCGACACGTTTGTGAAATGCCAGCGCCGCTTTTTCGCGTTCACCGGATGTCATTACAAAATCATCGAATGCAGTCTTGACTTCGCCCAGCCGATTTTCGGCGCGTTTTAGCGCTTCTTTGACCTCAGGTTCCATCCTTTTGTCCTTTCGTGGTGTAGGTTTGATCAGATCAGATAGTGACTTGCACATCACCCCTTGACTTTCCGCCGCGCTCAATATCCCGTTCACCTCAAAGTTGCTGGATTCGTTTGCAGGAACAGCGACAACAGAAATTTCAAGCAATCGCAGATTGGTGATGACACTTGGTTCATCATCTTCCACTGACACTTCAATTTTCAACAGCTGAAATCCGATGGAAAGCGATCTCAACAATTTCTTTTTAATCAACAGCGCAACATCAACACCCAGGGCTGTGGCGAAGATTTCAATTTCAACAAAAAGTCCATCAGCCCTGATTTCCGCTTTGGTGACACGGCCAATCGGAACAGAGCGCCACACATGCGCAAACAGTGTGATCGGACGTTCCATGAATTGCGGCAGTGATTCCCGAAACGCTTCCGGATTAACAATTTCATTGAAGCTGTCAACTTCGGGTGTACTTGCCATTCCACTAATTCTGACAAGCACATCATCATCATCATGCACCGACTTCCACTGAAAGTCTTTGACGGCGAATGATTCACGGTATTGATCTGGCCCTGGGCGTTCCTCACCTGGGAATGCTTCGCCCTGTGTCAGTTCTCTGCGATCAATCAATTTAGGCATCCAGTCCAGCCTTTCAGAAAAATGTATTTATGGAAATTGCACTCTTTATTTGGACAAACTACAGATGGATCGACACAACCAGCTTGATTGACAGTGTGTTCCTGTAAGTCAGCGACTTCACCGCAGTCTGGACATGATAGGCGCACACAATGTTCGACATTGGCGCCCTGACCCATAGCCACCAAACGCCATTGACCAGGTGTTTTCAACCAGGTGTCAGTCAAGGCCGCTTGTGTGATAAACTGGTGAGTCATTCGTCGTCCTCAAATTCAACAACTGGCGCCACTGTACACCGGCAATTCACCACCTGCCGCGCCGGCGCAGTCGGATCACCTGGCGCATTCATCGGCCAGCCTGTTTTCAGAAATTGTTCATTGACACCGACAGTTTCAAGGTGAGCCGATGAATGATCAAACCTGGTTTTGCTATCCAGTGTCGCCAGCCAGCGTTTCTTTGTCACACCCGTTGCCTGGTAGGCCAGCAAGTTACCGCGATTGACAACGCCGGTGGCTTCCGTTCTGGCGATACGCTTGGCGCGAAAATCCTCAAATTCGCGCCAGGTATCTTTGATTGATTTTTGCACTTCACGGATGGTGTCACCACTTGCAATTGCATCATTCAAGATCGATTGCAATTGCTCAAAACTTTCGTCATTGATCGATTCGATCCGGTTCACAAATTGTTGGCTGGCTGTTACGATCAAGGGATTTTGCAGAGTGAATGCGAAACCGGTGAAACCGGATTGATCAATGAAACCTTGACCGGCGCGCAACATTGCTTCCCTGAATGTTGGATCAGCCACCAGCGCCAGTTCCTTATTTTCATCAATCAGGTTGAACAAAGGATCAGGCACAAATGGAATGTGATCTTTTGTCAATCGATCAGTCAATTGATACATGACCAGCTTTGACATGGCCTTGCCGCCACCGGTGAATTTGTCCAGGTTCTTTTGAATCCGGATGCGTTGTTCCTTGAAATACTTTTGCAACATCTGATCCAAATCCTTGACCGTTTGCGCCTGAAATTTGTCGAACAACTTCACCACCAGGTCATCGATTTGTTTCTGCGCCGTTTCCTTTGGTGTCAAGCGCCGGATCACCGGTACATCACCTTTTGCATTCGCGCCAGTTGCTTCACTTCCAAATGCGCCCGGTGATTGTGGTTGTTGCAGTTCATCGGCGCCTTCAATTTCTTCCAGGCCGGCGCGTGTCCTGGCTTCATTCGGTGTCATCCATCCGGTACGTACAGCCAGGGAAACAGTGCGTGTGATTTTGAATTCATCTTCGCGCAACGCTTCAACACCACGCAAATCGAATTCCAACACTGCATTATCATCCCAGAAGCGTGTGACGAATTGCAGTGTCCAGGCATTCTGAATCACACGCAACAGCGGTTTGACCGTGTACATCCACATGATGCGTTCTTGCAATAGCGCGTTGGCATAGCTGGAAAACTTCAATACACCGGCCAGCATTGGTGGAATGCCGAGTGTGCCAAGTATGATTTCGCGGTTCAATTCTTTGCCTTGCATGAATGAAGAATCGGAAACGCCTTCAGTCATATCTTCCAACTTGCCAGGGAAAGGATTGACAAACAGTTTGTGTGCGTTTGCCGCGCCCATGAATTGGCCTTGCAAAACTTCAATCAATTCTTTGGCTTTGTCAGGGCTAAAGATGGCGCCGCTGTCTTTTTCCGGCGACCACATTTTTGCAATAGCCAAGCCGTGTTTGAAAAATCCTTCATTGAATTGGTTCATCCAGAAATTTGTCATCACTTCTGATCTGATCGGCTGTACGCGCCCGGCGCCCATGAAATCCAGATTGATGTTCACCAACCTGGTGTGAACCATTTCGTCAAGTTCATACATTTGTGGTTGGCCGCTGATCCTGACACCGAAGTGGTAGCCATCCTTCATGCCGGTCACCTTGTCAAGTGACAATTCCATCTGTTGCGGATTGCGCGGCCACAGTTCAACTGGATCACCAGTGCCATCAGATGTCAGCTTTTCCACTGCCACAAATGAATTGCCGGCCAAAACAAGCGACTGCGCCGCATGTTCAAATATCTGGTCACTGGTGAATTCCGCATTTGGTGTTGGCCTGTTCAAAACTTCAAGCGCTGGATGTGAATCATCTTCCACCAAAACCATCTGACCATTGACGGTATCTTTTTGCATGATCCGGATCGGCAGTTCACCGATGGTGGCAGACAGAATGCGCACACAGGTTGCAATCTGTGAATCGACACGTTCAGACATTATCGCCGGCAACGTGCCTGGCGGTGAAGAAACCCTTTTCATCCCAAATTTCTGTGCGATCAATGGCGCGGCGCGATCCGCTTTTTCTGAATACGCTGTCAGGAATCCCCCCAGCCAACCGGATATACGTTTGAACAGATTCATCAATCTACCCATCCCCCTGCGAAGTCACCGGTGGAAAAACCGGAAGCCATACATGCCAAGTGCGCATAGGCATCCGCGTGTCGGTGGTGATCGTCTTTGTCACCTTCATCCCAAACGAAACCGCCCAGGCCGCGATTTGCTTTTTCATCAAAACGCCGAACAGGCGCCATCATCTGTTTCACGAAATTGCCATTGTCGATTGATTTCCACGTTCCTGGAATTTCAATCATGCGGTTGCACCAAGCGTTGTATGTAATGTCCAGCAACACTGTTCGTCCGATGTTGATGGTCAAATCCTTGTGAACAATCTTGAATCTTCCGCTGGGTTGTGTTTTATAGTAAGCCAGCAACCAACCGCGATGCGCCTTGACAAACTTTTCCGCCGCGTGTGTCTCTGGAAGCGCATCAACAACACCGCAGACATATCCGAATCGCTCTGTCAGTTTGTGAAGTTCATCCCAATCGCGCACAGTTTCGATGACATGTTTGCGCACAATACCAGATGGCAAAACTTCCTGAATGTGGACATGTAAAATGCGGCCAACATCAACGCCGAAAAACATGCCGGCGCCAGACTTTAGTGGTGTATAGTCTGCAACACAGCCGGCCAGAATATCCCAATCGATCTGTGTTCCTGATCCGCCAAACGGAATACCCAGGTCGCTGTTGTAGAAATTTTGAAGCGCAAGTGGATTGTTGAGCGCTTGAACATATTTCAAATGAAGAATGCGAATGATTGGAAGTCTGCGGCGGTCAGCGAATAGTTTTGAAATGTGATAACCTGAAACCGGAACAGCTTCGCCCTTTGACACTTTTTCTGGCCTGGCGGCAACCCATTCACCTACACCCAGGCGGTCAAATGTCTTGTGACATTTTTCACAGATCGGCCGGCCGGTCTTGTGTCGCAGTTGCGGTTCACTTTCATCACCGACAAAATGCGTGTGCCAGCCAAGTGTTTGCGCATGGCCGCAGTGACATTTGACAAACCATTCTTTGCCATCGCTATTGTCGAATGCATGATCAATGCCGAAACCTTGAAGTGTCGGATTGCCTATCTTCCGAATGTATCCGCCACCTTCCGCCGCGCCCAGGCGATCATAGGCCCACTGCAAGTTGCCCTGTTCGCACAGATCAAATTCATCAATCATAATGCAACCAGCTGGGAATTCAAAAAAGTTTTTCCGTGATCGGCTTCCGACAATCTTCCAGTTGACGTTGAAGATTGTTTTCATTCCAATCTGATCAGTTTTGTGAACACCCCGCCCGGTCACACGTTTGCCATAGCCAGGCACCCTATCCATTACCAGGTCTATGCGATTGGGAACAAACGTTGAGCGCATGTCATCAGTCGGTAATACATACAGACCGGCGATCCCGCGACTGGCAAGGGTGAATACATCAACCAGCGCCCATTCAGTCAGGCCGCATTGTGACGATTTGACAACAACAATGTTTCGGGAATTATCAAAATACAGATCGCGCAACCAGGGTTTGTCATCGAATGACAACACCCGGCCGGCGTTGTTGCGGTGAATCATACTGCCGATCAAATAGCGCGGCGCAAATTCATTCAACAGGCACAGCGAGTTGGTCAAGTCCACTTCGGACGTTTGCAAGCAATGTTTCCTTTTCCGCCATTGTCGCGGCGTTGTAAGATTCTATTGCGCGCAATACTGCAACACTGTCAACCAATTCTTCAGCCGGCAATGCACCCCGCAACTTGCCCTGGATTTCAATCAAGGCACACAGATCGCGGTGTGTCGGTTTGACCATTGAAAATTTCTTTTTCAGATGCGTGTATGCATCTTCAATCAATCCTTCAACTTTTTCAAGATTGCTAATTTTGTCAGCCACCGATTGTTCATCATTTCCCTTTTGCGATTCCTGGCAGATGGTGGCCCAGCGTTCACGCCAATTGAATTTGACATATAACTGATGAAGATAAGTGCGTGAATAACCAAAATGCGCCGCGGTGTTGGCAAGGTTCCCTGACTTTTGCCAATGTTTGAACATGATTTCAATTCGGTCATGTGTCAGTGGCTTCCGCTTTCGTTTTTTTGTGGACATCGCGCCTTCCACTTTTTCATAAGTGATCACCCACTTAAAGTCAACACATAATGTGATACACAGTTGCAGAAAAAAGGAACCGCACCAGTGATCACGGCCGCTTTCCGACAGACTGTGATATGGTACGGTTCCCCAAATAAGATGTTGACAGACAGCCATTTGTGTTCTGTCTCTCAGTTATGTTTCACGTGAAACTATTGCATCCTATCACCCCTTCCGGCTTCCGATTTGCGATGTGGAGCCATCAAAAGAAAATCACTTGACAGCCAGGTTGTCAACTTACAATGTCCGGAACATCCGGATGTTTCTTGATCGGCCAATTCTGAAAGCGCGCCAGGTGTGCATTCAAGGATAGAATCACACTACGCGGCACCGCTTTTTGATCTTCCAAAAGGTTGATATATATGCGCAATGCAAGCGCGGCAAATGTATCCTGTGCGCGCAAAAGGAAAACTGGTTCATCAGCTGGAATCAATTTGTCCTGGTCGATGATGCGCACATTGTAATCAGGTCTTGCGTGTAGCATCTTGTTCTAACCTTTCATCCATCATCGCCTCAAGTAATGTTTTGAAAGCGTTGACATCATCACAGTGAATTCCAAACCGATGATCCGGATAACTATCACCAGTTGTGAAATTAATGACATCTGCGTTCTGATCAAACTTGATTGTCAGCTGTTGTGTTTCACCGTTTGAATCAAGTATTTGCAAATCCGTCTGTCGCGTTATACTCAAGTTTAGTTTTTTGTCTATCATGTGAATCCTTTCAGTCGGCCTTCATGTTGATTGGTCTGTCACCACCACGGCGTTGATCACCGGCAGAAACCGCATTAACTTTGATAGATTCCAGTTGCGGTTCATCAAAGATATGTGATTTTTGTGGTATGTAATCTTTCAGTTCAATCGGTTGCACACAACACCGGACACAACCGTGAAGATATTCAGTGCGTGATGTGATGATTCCACTGAATCCGGTAATGGTATCACGCACCTTTTCACCAACGGATGTTTTGTTTTCCTTCAATTTTTCAAACATGTGATTCCTTTCAAGGGTGAAGTGTTGGATGCAGTGGCACAGGATCATCATATCCAAAGTTGCTCCATTCTGCATCTACATGTGAATAGAATTTGCGAATGTTAAAACAGCTGGGCCATTCAACTGAGTCACGGAATTGATGGCGCGGATCATCATGGCTGGAATCACCATACAGCATCAAGCGTTCAAATTCTGCGCCCACGCATGCCGCACACCACGCCTTGTTCCTTGCGGCGGCAACCAGGCGCGCCAGGCGGATGTCAGCGCCAACATTCACTTCCGGCACCGGCCAGGTATGACCAGGGAACAGCTTGCCACAGGTGTGGTCAGGTAGTTTCGCCGGTGTCTTGGTGATTGACCAGCTGACATTTGGATCAACTGGTTCCCACCAACCGCGCAATCCCTGACTGGCCCACCGCCACATTCTTTTTGACAATTCGCTTGTCACTTGCCTTTGCGTTTGTTCCGCGCTGATGGCAATCCGGCGCCAGGCTTTTTGATTTTCGATGTTGCTTTGCGCGGCGCTAATTTCTTCGGCGGTTCAGCTTGGTCGGTTGACTTTTTGTTTTTCTTCCTGTCAGCCAGGTCAGTGCCATCAGCGGCGCCGGCCGCCAGCGCCGCCTCACGCTCCGCCTTTGATGGCCCGATCATGTTCAACTTTTCATTGAGCAAATCAAGTTGTGCATTCGGATATTCGGCGATCATTTGCATGAACAGCGCCACCATGTTCAAAATGGTCTTGGCGCCCTTCTGATCCATGTAGGTGACTTTGATTTTCACCTTTGCGGTGGACTCGCCGAGATTGCAAGTTGATGTTTGTTCCGCAGTGTAGGTCGGTTCTGACATGAGCGTTTCAATCCTTTCTTGAAAGTGCGATGATTTCCTTTTCCACATCTGCCACAGATTTATCCGACAAGACGATCCGGCCGGATCGCATTGACAGTGCGGTTGAAAAGTGTGTTGTGATTGATGCTGATGTCAATTGTTCGATGACCTGGATGAATTCGATGTTCACCATTGTCCATCTTGCCGCGGATGGTTCAAAGTTGATTTCCAAAAAATTGATATCAGTGATCATTTGCCACAGTGACACTTTTTCTTTGACGATGATGTACGTCGATCCATTCACAAGCGTGATCTTTGCCCGATTATCGCTTCCCCCTTCAATGGTTTCAATGTTTTTGGTTCTGATCTGCCGACTGACATCGGCTTCATCTGTGACTGTGATGAATTTCATTGTCATCCTTTCAAGTTTATATGCGGCATGTTCGTGGCAATGCGCAAACATCGACGCAACATCTTGCGGAAGTCATCCGGTGATGTGCATTTGTCAATCAGTGGCGCAACTTCCGGAACCGCGCCGAATGCGTCTTTCATCACCTGTCGCATGCGCATTGTTGTTTCGACATCTACCATCGCCAGCAAACTGGCCGGCCAATGCCGATTGTCCGGAACATACACGCTGACGCGCTGTTGTGCATTGTACTTTTCATGGTACAATTCAATGCGCCTGAATGTGTTCACTGTGCCACCGTTGCCAACAATCAGGTCAATCAAACTGTCAGGCATGTTGGATTCATGTCTGATGACAGTGCTGTTGTAGTGTCTGACTTCATGCAACAATTTCCAACCTGGATCAATCATTAATTCCATTGTCAGATTGACTTTCGGAATCAGGTCTGGCAGCGCATCTTTGCGCAATGATTCCGTTGCAGTTCTGCGCCCTGGGAATAGATCACCAAACAGTTTCAAAACGGCGCACCGCCTTTCTCATATCGATATTCAAGCAAAGCGAACCTGGCGCACTTGAATGCATTGGCCCGATCTTCACGTTCATTGACACTTGACGCTGAAACACGTTCCGCCAATATGATGTCACCCATACAAGCTTCACTGGCCCAGGCGATGATTTCCTGTGTCGATGGATTTCCCCTGCCGATGATGTCATTGTTGACTTTGGATTCCACCGGTTCAAACACTGGCGCGTATGCGCCAACCACCATTGACACAGCGCCACGCGCCTGGCACAAATCAAGTTGTGACCGATTTGTATATGTAAATTCCCGGCCAGTGTTTTTGTCTTTTGACTTCTGTGGCCGGACAATCGGTTGTGCGATGCAGATGCGTTCCACTTCGGTATGTTTTAGCGCCCTGTCAAAGACATCATCGGTCAACCAGGTGAAGATTTGACGGAACCTATCATCAAGCGCTTCAGCGTCAGGCTTGAATGTGCGCATGAACATCAACATGCCATCGCCATTGACTGTTGCCAACGCAGTGTATGAAGATGAAGGTGACACGCCGATTGCCATGTCAATTCCACACCATTCCATTTCGGCTTTTCCTTTCAGGTTTGAATTCATTTGATTGCCCCACGTTGTTTGCGAAACCAGCGTTTGAATTTCCACCACCAAAAGCGCAACGCAAAATGCATCCTGCTCCAGACTTTTGGTTTCACCCGTTGCCGCGCTTCGCTGTCACACAGAATCATGTTGCGGATCAGGTCGGCATGTGAAAATGGTATGAATGACCAGGACAAGTATTCTTTGCAAGTCGGTGGATCAACTGGATCAATTGACACTTGGCGCACAGGGAATTCACATTTGAATGGTTGACTGTCCAGGATATACATTTGACCACGCGCACACGCTTCACTTTCGATCATGTTTATCCCACCATGCGCAAAATGGGCTGGCACCGCCAACGCTTTTTCAATTTCCGCCTTAAATTTTCCCAAGTCATCAGGGTGACACAAGAAAATATCACCGTTCAGATTCGGCAGGTTGGGTGAATTCATTCCGGCCCTGGCCCCATTAAGTCAACACCATGCGGCCCATCATCGATCATGTGATGTGTCGGAACACCGCCATCTTCATCAATCGGATTCTGTGTTGCATCCTTGACCGACTGTGACATTTCAAACCTTTGATCAACAACCTTTTGTTCCGGTTCTCGCCACAGCTTCAATAATTCTTTGCGATCTTCATCTGACATCACCAGCCAATAGTCAACTGTTTCAATTGTGCCAAAGCTGTCAGGCGGCAATTCATGAAAAATATACTTTGCGATCTGCGGAAGCGCTATGCCATTGATGTTATCGGCTTTCATCCCAGCTTTCACAAAATCATTTTCCAGACACAGGCGCAAGAATGATCCTGTTTGTTGGCCGTGTTCCACATAGTTTTTCAGTGATGCCACAATGATAGCCGGCACACCGATATACGCTTGTTCAGGATGACATATTCCCAAGTGTGCGTTTGCGTCAATCATCGGTGTCGCTTCTGGAAAACAGCCAGCAATCAATTCTTTCAACCAGATGCCGGTGTGTGATCCTTGCGCCAGGTCGATCACCATACTTTTTAGGTGATCGGTATCAAGGCGCACTTCATATAAGTCTCTGCGCGGTATCCATTCCCATTGTAACCAGCCAATCAACTTTTGCTTGAAACTGGAAAGTTGTGTTTCCAGAGTTTCGGTGTACTCTGGAAAATCTTGTTTGATGTCATCTTTTGGATGTTCATCATGTTCAGCAATGTCCATTTCAATCCCTTTCGTTTTTGATCACAAGGGCATTCCCCAGCGATCAGTTAATTGAATTTGACCTTGCCCGGCTTCCCATTCTTCCAGGCCATGCACACACAACATCAGCTGTGACACCCTTGACAGATATTGCGCCCTGGTCATTTTCACTTCAACCTGATTGCCGATGAAATACCCGGCCTGGGTGTCACTGCATACTGGCAACCGCATGCGCTGGCACAGCGCCCGAAGTTCACGCACTTGCGGGCCGCTTATTCCAAGCGCCCTTTGAATGCGCGCAGATTTCACCGCATTGGCTTTGCCAACATGATGCGCTTCCAGACGCTTTATGAATTCACGCCGTTGGCGCAACACGTTGTATGTGAATGATAGGTCAGGAAATTCCGGCAAGACCTTTTTCGGTTGTCTCATGTTTGACCACTTTCATTGTGTCACCTATCCATCATCATCGCAGTCATCATCATCCAGGCACAAAGTGTCTGTCACAAACACCGTGTCAGCTGGTGTGCCTGGGCCAATGAATGTGCGGTGTTTTGTACAGCTGATCATCACCTGGCTTGCACCGACTGCGATGAACATGATGACCAGGGCAATTGAATGCTTCAATCTCATGTGGTTTTCGCCTTTCGCTTTTTGTAAAGTTTCGCGGCCGGACAAGTCGCCCAATGCTGTTCCCAGCCATACTGTTCAGTGTCACCTTTTGCAAACACCAGGCGCGCTTCGTATGCATCAACCACCGCCCTGGTCTTGCCATTTGACAACACCCTGATGTGTTCCGGTTCAATGCCGCTTTCACTGTTGACATTGCAGGGCATGCGCTTTCCCGAAGCCATGCGCACCCACACCAGGGCGCGTTGACATCCCCTGCACTTGCCGCCTGAATGGTCGATCACAATTTCATTTTCGATTTGGTCTGTCATCTGAACCTTGCCAGTCGATCAGTTAAACCAGGCAACCAGATCATGTCAAGCAAAAATTTCTGGCCCTGGCGGTTCGATTTTCCACACCCCATATTGATATTGAAACCATTTGAAATGAAACAATAACAATAATAAAGGCAGTGGATATGTTCACAGATTTGATTTTGTCAGTCCAAGTTACCACCTTTCATCGTCTTAGGTTTTGCACAACTTGTCAATATATGTGGATAGATCGGGCGCTGATTGTTGGAAAGGCGCATGTTGTGAACAACAGCATTGCCGGCGCGCTGTTATCAACCACAAATGCACACGAAGTCCAGCGACCTGTCCACACTAAATTTTTCATCTGGTCGATGGAATTTCCCTGGTCGAAATCGGTCTTGCCCTATGGATCATCTTCCAGCTGTTGTATTGCTGGCGGATGCCCGATGATGTTCGTTTGAAGCCGATGCGGTTTTCGACACTATTGATCCGGACTGCGCGCCGGCTTTCCCCGACTTGCTTGCACCAGCGGCATTCCACATCAGCACCCAGGTCATTGAATGTCACATGATGACCGCCACATGTGCAGTGATACAGTGATACGTGTGTGTATGTGGTGCGCGCCATCAGTCAGTCCAATTCTTCGCCCTGACAACTGAATCATCATATCGTTTCAGCGCCGCTTTCATTTCACCATCCAAAACTGAATCCACATGCAACAGTATCGGTGGACTGAAAATGATGTCCAACACAACTGTTTCACCTGGATAGATAGTCATGCCCTGCTTGAATTTGCGCCTGGATTCAACCAGCTTCGGCTTGTCACCAAACCATGAATCCCACAACCGACTTCCCCACCATCCGATGATTGTGTCAGTGGCCGTGTCGGCAGTGGTATCCACAAAATATTCTGTTCCGCCCTGCAATTCGCGCAACCGCTTTTCCAATGAGTTTGTTTCCCAAATCGGAAAGCCATCTGCATCGAATTGCATTGTTTTTTCCGCTTTAGCGATTGAATCAATCTGTGAACGTGACAGGAACCGCATCGGAAAGCGTTGGATGCCGTCTTTGTTATAGCCTATTTCCCAACCACTTCCATCAGAATGTTTGCCGCGCCAATATCCTACAATCGAATCTTTGGCGCTGTCAATGCCTTCCTTGCTCATACATCCATGCCTGAAGCGAAATTGAATAGAGTCATGCAAAGGCACATGGAAAATCTGAATTGAATCCTTGCACTGCATTTGGTATGTGCCAGGCGCAAGATGAAATTCAGCATAGCCATGCATGTCAGTCAACATCCAGGGAATGTATATGTCAGCGCTATTGGGTTGATTCATTTGGAACAATTCCACGCGCACACCGGGCATCCCATGTTCCAGGCCAAACGCCGCATGGACAACTGACACCTTGACTGTGTATACGCCTTCACCTTGCGCCAATTCTTCAGCTGTCCACCATTCTTCATGTGGTGTTGGCGTTCCGCGCAAGGCTTCCATCAATTCCTGGTGGCGCTGTTTCTCAATCTTCCATTCCGCGCTGATGTACCAGGCCAGGCCACCAAACAGAATCACATATACAACGCCGGCAAACCACCGGCTGAACCTGGTTGCGCTTTTGTCCCTGGCAAGCTGTTGATCGCGCATCACTTTCAATGATTTGTTTTCGCTGTCCATCATCGCGTCACATCCGATATGCGCGCATTGATGTATTCTTTGGAGTATTCTTCACCCCAATCAATTGAATCAATCAACCTGGTTGTGATAGCGCCAAAGTCAAATGTGAATGCGGTGTCCTGGAAATACATGGTGAACGGTTCGGGCGGCAGAATACCATGCACACGCATCCTGGCAACATCATTGCGCAATTGTTCATCGGTTGAATGTAGCGCCCAAATTCCCCACATGCGCCGGTGTTGGCTGTTCAGCTGGATGTACTTTCCCAGCATTGTTTCGAGCGTGAAGTCATTGCGTTCCGCGATGCGTCCAACCATTGTTTCTTCGGTCGGTTCATCAAATTCGATGTTGGTCATTTTGATCAACGCAAACATCACCAAACCAATTCCGACTGTAATGCCTATTGATTGCAAAAAATGTTTCATTTGAATCTTTCCTTTCAATAGACAAGCCAGGGATGCGCGTGGCTCACTGCGCTATGCGTTGCGCTTGCATGCGCGGCGCACCCCTGGCTGTCATTCACTTTTTGATGACCGTCACCAACGTGAGCGCGCCACCGTTCTTTTCAAATGCAAACTTGATGCCTTCATGTTCAATCGCCGGCGTTCCAACTGTCACTGGATAAACCTTCAGCGCTTCGGTTGCCTTTCGCCGCAACCATTCCGCGATGCCTTCAAGGGGTTCATTGCCTTCCACTGGTTGCCGATCAGCTTGCCATTGTTTCAACAAGCGTTGTGAACAGCGATCCAATGCGTGATCAGTGATGAAGATTTCCTGGGGCCGAATTGCCAATTCACGCATGCAAGGTTCTTTGATGTGCGTTCCGCGATCCTCAAATTCAGGGCCAGTGATCCATTTCAAATATGATGTTGGCACATCTTCGATCCGCTTGCCTTTGTGGATGCCAAACGTAAAGCGAAAACTTCCCAGGCCACCACACATATCATTCTTCCCTGAACAGGTCGGCAGTGGCCTTGCCAGGGCCACCATCATCAGCTGATGCGCCAGGTGGCAAATCATCAGCTGACATTCCAGCTATTTCATCCCTGGCGCGCCTGGCCTGTTCTTCATGCCATTCCGGACTGCCTGCCTTGTGGCCTTTGACAACTTCACTCGAATCATCGGGCGCCGGCGCATCCGGATCATCAGCTGGTGGTGTCTCTGAATCATCAGCTGATGGTTTCGGATCAGCCTGTGGTGTGACCGCCGCATTCAACTTTGCATTGCCGGTCATGTCCGGAGTCAGCGCCACAGCGGTTTCAGTGTGCGCCAATGGATTGTTGGCGTTGTCAATAGCTTCGGCAAGCTGGATTTCTTCATGGTCGGGCAACCACTTCCAAAATCTGCGCATGGCGGTTTTCTTGCCTTGCTCAGTGAAATGGTTTTTCCACACATCCGATGATGATGCATACGCCAGTTGAATCTTCCGGACTTCCTCAGTCTGCATCACTTCAAATTTGTATTCACCGTTGACCAGGATTCCTTCAACATAGAAAGCCACCACATTTTCATCCTTGCGGTTGACTGTAATGTTGGGAACATGTTTCAAGTGTTGATTGATTCCGCGTTCATAGTGAAATTCATCGCCCTGATAAACCACACCGGCATCAATGCGTTTGAACAATTTGGTGCGATATACAATAGCCAACATGCCCCGCCAGCCAAGCATGTACATCACCAAGTTGCCACTATGTTTCTTTGAATAGCGCTTTGTCAACCACGCTTTGCCGCCCACGCCAGTCATCGGCAATCCCATGATCGCCGCATCAACGATAGCATTCACCCAGCTGAATGGTTGACAGTTCAACAAGTCCTGGTTCAGCCTGGCGCACATCAGCCCTTCATTGATCATGTTTTCCGGCGTTGAACCATGCCGGCATGCATCTTTGATCAGGTTGAAGTTGTCAGCCAGGAATAACAGCTTGCGCAAGTTTGCCAGCTTGCTGGTGTTGGCCGGTTCATTGGTTTTCTGATTCATAGTGTCGCCGCCTTATGATGCCGCAGTGTGCGGTATGATGACGGTTCAACACTGTACGCCTTTTTGTTCACCAGCTTGTAGTGGAATGATCCAAGATCACCAGCCAGGCCGATTTCACAATCACCCAGCTGGGCGAACAATTCCATTTTCAATTTATCAACACCGGCTTCGGCCGCTTTCGCAAGTTCCTTTGCGTGAAGATAATCTGCAACCAGCTTTTCATCCAGGCGCGTTTCGGATTTCGGTCTGCGCACCAACACCGCCGCTGTGCCTTGTGTCATTGGCCCTTCGGGTGGTGTGCGATCTTGAATGCACTGCCAGAGATAGTCACAGCGCTGGAACATCAAGTCCAGGAAGTCATCATTGCGCTGGCAGTTGTACACGCGCAGATCGAAGCCATGTGATGTTGACATGAAAGCAACAACAATGGCTTCCTTGACATTGCAACACACCATCTGGCATTGCACTTGCGCCAGGACATACACCGGAACATCATCGGTGCCGGCCGATCCCCAATGTGATTCAGCGCCGGTCATCTTGCATTCAATTGGAAGCTGTGTTGACAGGCTCAAACCGTCAAGATTCGCCGCAATCTTGGCAATGGTGCGTTGTGGTTTGTTTTTGTATTCGACCCTGACATCTTTCATCAGGGCAGGAATCACCTGTTCCGCAACTGCAAATTCCAGGATAGTGTGTTCAAATGCGCTTCCCATCCTGGCCCTGAATCCGGCATCATACGCCGGCACATTGCCAATCTTTTCTTCATACACATCACGCATGAATCCAAATTTTGACAGTCCCATGATCTTCGGAATGTCACTGGCGCCAATTACTTCGCGCCGTTGTTCAATCTGTTCTTTTGTCAGCATCAAGAAACCTTTCAGGCTTTGTCCGGAGTACATCAGCAAGCGCATTCAGGAAACCGGCTGGCGGTTCATGCACACCATTCACCCAATTGCGCACTGTGCCGCGTGAACACAGTTTTCCGCGCTTTTTGAGTTGGGCGCTTACATAACCATAGCCGACTTCCAGCGCTTGCATCCGCTGTTCCAGATGTTTTCGGTTGAACATTGAAATCCTTTCTCTGCGTTGACCACATTGCAGACAATTGAATGTATAGAATGCTGCCAGTAAAATCAACAGAAAATTTCAGATCTAAAATTGTGCTGTCCTGCAATCACTTAGCGATTCTCCCCGAGTCTTTTTGCGATCCGGCGGTGGTGGCATTATTAACCTGTCGGGCCAGCATTTGCACCATCTTTTTGCGCGCTTCGATGTATTCCGGATTGAACAATGACAGGTGGTTTGTGATCCGATCTGAATCAATGTCAGCCCACTGTTTGCTGATAGCGCCATGAATTTCACGCAAGCGGCGCTGGCATTTGTTCCACAACTTTCCGTCAGGTACATCAGCGGCAGTCACTTCATCAAAGTATTGTTTGTCAATCATTGTCAGCCCTTTCGGCATTTCACCTGGAACAATCAGTCATTGTGTGCGTTTGACCCGATATTGTTATCCAGGCATTTTCTTTTCCAGGAATGAAAAGGTCGCCATTCTCTGAAAATATCTGCATCGAAACAAATCCTTCCCTTGTTGATCTGTCGATTTGCACACACACAGGCGGATCATCTGGAAGATCAAGAATTCGGTTTCCCGACAGAACAGGATACTGCTCTGTGAATTCTGCCGTCCGAATTGTGACCATCCACCTTGTATCAGATTGGATTCTGACTTTCCAATCTTGACTGCATCCGCAAATGATGAAACATGTGATCAGATAAAAAAGTTTGAATTTCATTGACCACCATCCTGGTCAAGATTCAAACGCATTGATGATGCAACAATTTCACCAGCACGTTCAACGCTGATGCCTCGCTGTTCATTTGCATATTTGCAGACGTCACATGCCTGGGCATAAGTTGTTCCCCACACCCAGGGTGTTTGATGTATGTCCGGATTGCCAATCATCGGACTGTGACCAGCTTCATTTTCGATCACCAGGGATGGTACAAATCCACCATGAATTGTGATGTCCTGATCCCCTGGTATGAAATAGCATTGTGCATTGTTCATTTTGCCGCCTTTGTTATTGGTTTCAGATTCATCCGCACAAAATCAAACAGGCGGATGCGTGTGTAGCTTTTGCGCGGCCGGCGCATTGTTAAATCGCGGAAACAGTGATGACATCGCATTGATTCAATGGGATCATCGGTTGTCCATTCAAAATTGATCCTGCATGGCACACATTGCGCCGTTGTCCATTTCAGTTTTGCCATAAGTTCCCCCTGTCAATCGGTGTATGATTCAACATGCAAATCACCAGCTGTCACTTCGGTCACAAAGTATTCAAAGTCATCATCACCGCTGGTCTGATACAACACCTTGCGCGCATCCGGATCAAGTGATTCAAAGCGATCAACGCAGATGACTTTCATCCGGCCACAGCGCACCTTTGCAATTTCCAGGGCCAGTTCCATTTGCTCTGATGTGGCAAGGTTGTCCAATTCCACACCACCGAATTTGATGTTGTCACCATCCAGTTCAAGTGATGGAATTGTCAGATCACCTTCAGCAATCAACTGCTTGGGTAATTCAATGTCCAGGTGTTTGTGCAGTCCATCCAGGCGCGCCGCGTCCGGTTCCAGTTGCTTCATTTCAACTTCCCGGCGTTCAATATCCTTGACGCGGTTGCGCAATTCTTCATTGTCAGTGTGTTCCTGAATCTGTGCGCGCACCCCATCCACATCACGTTCCAGTCCATTGTCCCTTGCAATCGTTTCACATATCTGATCACGTTGAATTGTCAAATTCGTTTTCAGCATGTTCACTTCATCCAATTCCTTTTGTTTTTTGGCAATCACGAAATCGGCGTTTACCAAACGCGCTTTCACTTCATCCAGTTTTTCAATCCTGGCAACTTGTTCCTGGTTAGCTGTTACCATTGCCGCTAAGTTGTCACTGGCCGCAACAACATCAAAGCCGGTGTCAGTTTCCAAGTTGAAGTTGGTTGGAATGTCCTGCCGATCCTGTTCAATCGATTTCTTCAGCCTGGTGATGTCCCTGTTGATTTCGGCGCGTGTATCAAACACAACTTTCTTGGCCTGGGCCAGCGCTTCAAATGCATGCTTGTCGAAATTGACAGAGCGAAAATCGAATGTCACCAATGAATTGCGCATGAAGTTCATCACATGCACAGCCAGGTCATCAAATGTCAGTGTCACTGGCAACGCTTTCAGGATTGCTTCACGCCGCGTTTTCAAGTTGCCCTGCATGAAGTCCACCGGATTCATCTGATGTGGCCCCATCAACGCATTCAAGAATGTCTGCGGTTTCTGCACAGGCTGGCTGTTGGTCAGCACTTTCACAGTGTTTGAACCAGCTGTGATCTTCCGTTCAACAGTCATGCCATCATCAAACGTCAAATGAATTTCACCCTTGTCGGCGCCGGCCTTGACCAGCTGGTGTTTCACACCGGACGATTCCAGCGCTTCGCGGATTGCTTTCAGGATTGTGGATTTGCCGACACCATTGGCGCCGGTGATCAGGTTCCAATCCTTGAGATCATCGGCAACAAATGATGCCAATCCCAGGAAATTGTCGATTCGGATTTTCGTGATTTTCACAGATACCACCTTTCAGAAAAGTTGACCACTTCCGGTTCACAGCTTCCGGTTTCCCCTCAGTGTATAGAATTCTGAACACCTGGTCAAGCCAAATCTGGGGAAAATATATTGCGCTGGAAATCCCCTGAACCATATTGGGATACGCCTTTCAGGCAATCTGTTTGACCACGGATGGAACCGCCCAGGATCACAGACCTGGGCGGTTCTGACTTATCCGGAGAAAATGAAAACGCCTGGGAGCCGTTCTAAGCGATTATTTTGACCATCGGCATGAAACCACACCCGACAAGTCACAGTCGGCCAGCCTGCCCCTGTATCCAGTGGATGGCATTGACCAGGGTATGTTGTGTGTCATGCCTGAGACACAAATCTGATTGTGGATCAAATATCGCCTATTCTGACACACAAAAACCGCCGACCAGGTGGGTGATCTTGGGAAGATCGACTGATCGGCGGCCGGTAAGACACGCGGGTGAGGACTTTACAACCACCGACAATGGTGGCCTGTCATCAATCCGGAGTCAATAAAAAACCGCCTGGCGGGGCAACATCACCAGGCGGCATTCTTGCGGAATCGTATGTCCACAAACGTCAAATTGGAATTGTCAGATTCATTCCCCAGGTCGGTTTCAGTGGTGTGGTGGCGGCATCATCCAACTGTCTGGCGCCCTTGTAATAAAACCAGATACCTGATTGATCCCACCACAGGCCACCAGTCAGGCCCACAACCGCTTTCACATAAGTCAGTGCAATGCCTGATGGATTGGCCGCATTAGTATGTTCGACATCTGCGCCCAGGATCGGCCCGGCTTTCAAACCGCCCAGCGCATCCATGAATGGCAACTTGATAGTGATGACATCAAACAATGCGGCCAGGTTAGTGCTGGCTTTCTTTTCACCTTCCTGAAAATCCAAATCAAGTGTGGTGATTTCCCACAGATAATCCGCCAAAGGAAGTCTGAGCGCAACACCGCCAGTCCATCGAAACTGTTCACCTTCACTGAATCCCAGCAACACCCTGACGCTGGAATCTTTTTCTTGCGCAACCACAGTTTGCGGATGCGCCATAGTGAGCGCACCGACAACCAGGGCCACCACTGCGATGACCGATCTGATTGATTTCAAATCAACCGCCTTTCTTTTGCGCCGCTGACTTCATCTTGACTTTCATCGCAATTGCCGCCAGGGCCATTCCCATTGTATAGATGAAATGTTCACGGCCATAATCCACTACGCCATCGAAACCCCAAAACACCAGGGTGACAATGACAGCACAGATCACAGCCAGGACAAAAAACATTCCAATTGGATTCTGCATCCACTTCGCGCTTGGCTTCATTGCCTGCAAGCCAGGCGCGATCACCAGGCCAAAGATGACCACCAGGATTGCTTTGACGCTTGTGATTTTTTCAAGTATTTCGATCAGTTGGTTCGATTCCATCATGTTTCACCCTTTCTTGCCAGCCACGCAATTCATAGTGACCGCCATCAAACCGTTTCCAGTTCCCGCCCCAAATTAAATCAATTCCGAGCGTTGCCGCAACCCCTAATACCAGCCCCCCATTCCGGCGAATTGTTTTGTGATCTTTCCAGCGGATCGGCACAACCAGGGCATGCATGGCAAACGCCGGCAAATAGTTGTGGCCGCTTTCCCCAAAGTGTGCATCACTTTTGTCATCCATGACCGCAATTTCCTGTGCATCCCTTCCGCGATGTGCTTCATAGATTGCGAAATCCTCATATTTGATGATGTGATCACAGACCAGCTGAAATTCCGGACACAGCTGTTCAATCATAGTTTTCGAGCGCTCACCATAAGTGTATGTTCCCCAAATCGGATTTGGATTGTACACTATGCGCTCAGACTTTGGCATCAGTTCACCGCCCAGCGCACCAAGTCATCCAGCTGTTGTGTGCCGCCAGAAAATGGTACATAGACATTGAATTCTTCCAGTTTGCGCCGGCCGCGCTTGTCATACACTTTCACATGATAAAATGATGTATCATTGATTGTTGAATTCGCCCACAGGTTCACCGCCATCAATCCGTTTGCATTGGCGGTCGCTTCAAAACTGACCTTGCCAGCTGTTGCCAAGACTGTATCAGCGACACGCGGTAGGGAATCATTGACCATGACCAGTTCAAATTTGAACAGCGCTGAATCCCAGGGCAGTCCATTCGGCTTGTCCAGTTGCATCGCAACAGTGGTGCGGCCAGTGCCATCCCTGTATAGATCAAGGTTGTGCGTGATCGCGCCGCCCAATGAAAATGTATCAACTGCCTGTGCAAATCCTGTTTCATCAGTGAACACAACCCATGTTCCGGCATCCAGGTTGAAAGGCGCGGCGCCTGTGTTATCAGTCACCGACCAATATGGCGATTGCGATTGTGTCACGTTGTTGATACTGACAACTGCATTCGGAATCACAGTGTCAGGCGATGCGCCTGTGTCAGTGACAATGATTGTGATGATGAATGCGCCCGATCCATTGGACTGCGCGCCACCAACACCAGAAATCGGCGCATCCAGGAAGTCACCAAAGGTGTTCAATAGCACATGATTGGCTGATGGTGTGTTGAACACAAAGCGCGCAATCGATGTTGAATCAGGCAATGCGCTGGCCCAGGGCAAGATACGCATTGAATCACCAGCGGCCGGCGTTCCGGTCAAGGCAATGTCCCATTCGATCCAGCCAAGTGTGCCATCATAGTCGATGATGCGCCTGGACTGATACTGTTCCAGGTCGGCATCACCCATGAACAAAATCTGTTGACCGATGAAATGATTGTCAGTGGCTTCAACCAGGTTGGTTTGCACCCTGGTGGCGTTGTTGTTTGTTGAATCTTCAACAATCGCCCGAATGGAAATGTGATCCCACACCGCCACAGGATTTGTGCCTGATCCGGCGCTGATGCCTGAAATCTCTGTGTCCAGAAATTTGCCAAATGTGCTGGCAGTCACATGCCCGGCTTGCGCTTCATCCCAATTGCGATCAACAATGTCATCCTTGTCGGCGACTGTCAGCGCATATCCAGTCTTGCCGATGTTCCAGTCACCCTTGCCATTCATTGCGCCGGCAACAATGTCCACCGCTTCAATCGCATTGGTGTTCAAATCTTCAACCAAGACACCTTCACCAAATGATCCAGCGGCAACATGGCCTGATCTGGCTTCATCCCAATTGCGATCAACAATGTCATCCTTGTCAGCTGTGGTCAAGGCATATCCAGTCTTGCCAATGTTCCAGTCACCTTTGCCATTCATCGCGCCGGCATCGATGCTGGCCGCCGTGATTGTGTTGCTTGCCAGGCCATTCACCGTTGTCACATTTGTCACAGTTGTGACCGCGCCACCGGATGTGGCGATTGCGCCAGTTGTCACAATTGCGGTGGCCGCGTGTGATGACCGACTGGAAACTTCAATGTCAACAAAGTCGCCAAATGAATTCGGCGTAGTGTGCGCTGATTTCAATTCATCCCAGGTTCGATCAACAATATCATCCTTGTCACCAGTTGTCAGCGCGTATCCAGTCTTGCCAATGTTCCAGTCACCTTTGCCATTCATGGCGCCGCCGTTGATACTGGCGGCGGTGATAACATTGCCGGCCAGGCCGTTCACAGTTGTCACATTTGTCACAGTTGTCACGGCGCCACCGGAAGTTGTTATCGCTCCGGATGAAACGATAGCTGTCGCCGCATGTGATGAACGGCTGGATACTTCGATGTCAAGAAAATCGCCAAAGGTATTTGCAACCACATGCGCTGACTTCAATTCATCCCAATTGCGATCAACAATGTCATTCTTGTCGGCTACGGTCAAGGCATATCCAGTTTTCCCAATGTTCCAATCACCTTTGCCATTCATCGCGCCGGCATCAATACTGGCGGCAGTGATGACGTTTGCCGCCAGACCATTGACCGTGGTGACGTTTGTGGCTGTTGTCACTGTTGTGACGGCGCCACCAGCTGTGGTGATTGCACCACTTGAAACAATGGCTGTGGCGGCATGTGATGACCTGGAAGTGATCGCCGCATCAAGGTTCGGCGCTTCTGATGATGTGATTGAAGATGCCGCAATCACCATCGCATCAATTGAATTGTCAGCCAGGAAATTAACATTGACAAATCCGCGTGGAAGAATCAACAATGAATCACCAGTTGATGCGATGCCAATGACTGCCGGTGTGAAAATGATTGTACCTGTTGCGCCATCATAGTCGATGATCAGCCGGCCAACACCAGCTTCACTGTCAGCATCGCCGTGAAATATAGCCCAGCCACCATTGAAATGGTTGTCAGTGGTTTCTGACAGATCGGTTCGCAGTTGCGTTGTTGAATTCCCACCATCGGCTTCAACCACCGCATGTGTACCAATATGGCCCCACACTGCAACCGGGTTGGTGCCTGATCCACCGCCGACACCTGACACTTCTGTGTCCAGGAAATCACCAAATGAATTCGGCGTGGTGTGTGCGGATTTCAGTTCATTCCAAACCGCATCAGTGATGCCTTGTTCAGTCAGTGAACCGGCCGCAGATGCAAAGCCATAGATGACAAATGAATCCGCCGCATCCGGTGTGTTTCTGAAAGCTGGTGAAAAAGTGATCAGATCACTTGCCGGCGTGAAGGCGGTGATGCGCGATGTTTGACCTTCAGCTGGGCCTTCAAGCATTTCAACAACCTTGTTGATCCAATAGTCTGTGGTGGCTTCTGACAGCGCCACTGATGCGATTGTGGTTGTGGTTGGTGTGCCACTGCTCAAAAACCGTTTCAATCGGAAATCATGAATTTTTTCAACAGCGCCCGCATCGAAGCTGGCCGCGGTGATAACATTTGCCGCCAGGCCATTCACTGTGGTGACATTGGTTGCGGTGCCTGTTGTTGTCACCGTTGTGACGGCGCCACCACTTGTGGTGATCGCTCCGGATGAAACAATGGCGCTGGCCGCATGTGATGATCGGCCGGAAATTTCGATGTCCACAAAATCACCAAATGAATTCGGTGTTGTGTGTCCGGATTTCAGTTCATCCCAATTGCGATCCGCAATGTCGTCTTTGTCGGCCGTTGTTAAAGCGTATCCTGTTTTGTCATTATTACTTGTGAGATTTACCACAGTGTTGACTTGGGTCACGGCCCCCGCTGTTACATTTATCGCACCGCCAGTTACAATAGCTGTCGCCGCATGCGATGACCTGGAAGTGATTTCATCATCAAGGAAGTCGCCGAAGCTATTTGCAACCACATGCGCCGATTTCAATTCATCCCAAGTGCGGTCAACAATATCATCCTTGTCAGCTGTGGTCAGCGCGTATCCTGTCTTGCCAATGTTCCAGTCACCTTTGCCATTCATGGCGCCGCCGTTGATACTGGCGGCGGTGATAACATTGCCGGCCAGGCCATTGACAGTGGTGACATTTGTGGCGGTGGTTGTGGTTGTCACCAGGATGACCGCATTGCCAACCGGATCATATCCAGCGTCAGCAAAATCCTTCAGGTCGGTTGCGCTTTGTACGACACCGCCCATCATGGTCAAGTTCACATCAGCTTCACCGGTTGATTGAATGTCAATTGTTCTGCCAGCTATTGTCGGCCGCAACGCTTTGCCGATGGAATCAAGTTGTTCAGCGTATTCATTGTTGATCAGCTGGAATGAAAAGAATGCGGCTCGGTCAAGATAGTCAGCGCTGGTGCCATCCAATGTGTCAATGGCAATAATGATTCCGGTGAATGTTCCACCGCGCCCATCCCTATCAATGGTGGCAATTTGTTCCGTCCATCGCCAAACAGTGCGCAAACCACCCAGATCAATCGAATCAATTTGTGCGGCAGTTGTGATGTACGCCGCCGCAAATGATGAATCAGCAACCGAATTCCAGATCGCCACAAACACAGAATCCAAGCCACTGAGATTCCCAATTGAATCAGTGACAATGAATGACACGGTGATTGAATCTTCACCAGTGGTGGCGCCGCTTGTGTTGTGAACAATGGCGCTGACACCGGCATCCACTGCAACTGGACAGAGCATCAACCCCAGGGCCATCAACATTGATTTCAAGTATTTCATTTCAGAATCCTTTCAATTGTGAAAATTCATTGTTCACTTTTATCAGCGCCGCCTTCGCCCCAAGAAACCGGTTCCCGCCGCCGCTTTGTATATCCACTGAAATTCTGGACGATTGGCAGGTGTTGAGCCTTCGCTTGAAGCAAAGGTATAGAAAGCCAGTTCTGCCGCCGCCCGCACCCAGGGCGTGACAATACCTTCACATGTGCCGGCATAGATGCATTGCGCCGTTGCCAGTGGGATTGGAATTGGAATGCTGTCACCTTCGGAAATGATAACAGAATCCCATCTGACAAGTTGACCGGCGGAATCAAGATAGTAGTGAAACGAGAAAGCGTCGATTCTCTCAAAAGCAAACGCATCAGCCAACTTGAGTGTTGAAGATGTTCCCAGCACACCTGCCACATTCCAAAGAACATCTGTGGCTTGTCTGTTATTCCATGAAACGACATTTGTTTCAACTTCATTCCACACATCATCAACTTGACGAAGATCGAAAACAGTTGTATCAGTCACGGAAGTAGGCTGGGCAATTACATGCACCCACAAAGTGCAAGCCAGAATTTCCTGGCCTGTGGGAATTCCCAATCCATCTTCCTGAGTTGTTCCCCGGCGCACAAGTGAATCCTGAATAATCATGTACCGCTTGTCAGTTCCGGCCGAAGTATTCCCCATTTGCATCGATGACAGATTGCCACGCGCCTGTGTCGCCGAACCTTGACGCGGATCACCGTCAATTATCCAGGGAATTGTTGCGTTTGCGCTGTCTTTGTTTGTGCGAAATTCGGTGCTACCGGCGACATTGCCACCTGGATTCAAGCTATATCCAATTGTCACCCATTCTTTTGATTCATCAATTGTCCAGGACATTGTGACGTTCCCATTGATTCCATCTTCACTGCTTTGTGCCATCCACTTATCACTTGCGCCGCCGCCGCCCATTTCGTCCACTGATTCTTCATTCTGGCTACCGTGAACAGTCGGAGCGCCGCCAGCAATCGAAGCCATTGCATCAACCACCAAATGACCAAGCAGTGAAGCAACATCATCAGTTGGCCCGGTGCTGAGTCCTTCATTGTCAGTCACGCCGGTGAATGGGTTATGCTGTGAAACACCTGTCCAGGTGATGGCCGATGCCGCCATTTTGTTCGCTGTGCTGATAGTGATATCAATGTCATCATCGCCCGAAGTTGTTGGCGCTACCATATACCACACCGCAATCAGTGGCTTGCTTGCTCCCGAATGTATATTTTCAAACATTTCCGTCAGTGACACGCTGTTGTATGTCACATCGGTGATGGTAGCGCCATCAGCGGTTGCAATCGCCACACCCAGGAACCTGTTTTCACCGCCAGAAGTATGCCCCGAAATTGTCATGGTGGAACCATCGGTGCCATTGGCGGTTTCTTTATTTACAGCGATCACGCCGAATGCATTGCCAGCCAAGATGATGACTGCGAGTATACCAAAAAGGATTGACTTCATTTGTTTGATCCCCCTGTCACGTTCATCGAATCAACCGGCGTGAAAAAGATTTTGAACAGCGCCGACTGATCAACCATGTCATTGTCCATGCAGATGCGCAAAAGCTGTTCCTGGCGCCATCGCAGAATTTTGATTTCACTTGGCATGTTCAGGAAGTCCATTGCAATGTCATAGGTCAACAAGCCACCGCCGCCGCCTGACAGCAACAGCGTGATCAGAAACGCCTTGATCGGATTTGCCTTGACTGTTTGAACAGTATCTTGCGCTTGCTGTTTCAGTTTCATCCTGATCCATTCCTTTGTTTCATTTCACTTTCAATGCGCCGCAATACAACGGTCTGCTTTTTTGTTTCATCCAACAATTCTGTTGGCACACCGCGCAGTTCATGCAGGTGATCAATCTGTGTCGCCATGATTTCAAGTTTGCGTGGATGGATCGGCGTTGCGCCATTTGACTTTCTCCATCCCCTGGCCGCTTTGAACATTTCAGTCAATCCGCGAATCAAAAGGATTGCGAAAATTCCCATCACACCAAACTGTGAAAGTTGATCTTGCATCGGTTGTTCCTTTAATCGTTGACAGTGATTCCTTGCAGTTGAATAGCCTGGTCATGCACCGATACATTCTCAATCAGAAATTCAGGATTGCCGCCGCCTTGCCAGCTGGTGCCACCTGGTGGTTGAATGTGGTCATCGAATGATGTCCCGAAATCAATCCAATCGCCTGGTTGTAGGTGCGCATATTGGAAAAGCGGTATGACTATCGACATCATGATATGTGTTTTGGCCCAGATAGCGCCACCAGCGCTGACCAAAAGCGTTCCCAGGGAAGTGACCGCTGAATCATTAAGGTTCGGACATTCGATTTCAGTTGATCTGGTTTCGCCAATGGCTGTTTTGCTTGCCGCATTATTGAATTCAGTCAGCTTCACAAAGGCGCCATATTGCGGTTGATAGCTGTGTTTGATGAATAGCTGATTGATGATTTCATTCACACCGGTGCGCCTGATCAGCGGTGGTTCCTGTACATCTTCCCATTCGATTGTTGCAGTGATCGTTGGTGATGTGTCATTGATGTTGATGAATCGGTGAAAGCCATTGGCGCGAACGTATATCCCAGCGGCCTGTGCGGCCAGTTGATCGAACAACGCAAATGCATTTGTACGAATATCTGAGTTCAGAAACAGCGAACCGGCATACGCCGAATTGTCATCAAAGGATGCTGTGTCAATGCGCGCCGCTGGCACCGAAAGTTTTTCACGCAAAAGATATTCAATGAAATAGTTGATCAGGTTGATCGGATCACCGGTGTTGATTACCGGCGAACCGCGACCATTGATCCAGGATGGAAACACCGGCCCTTGTAGTTCAGCGGCCACCCTACCGAATGCCGGTGGCACCGATCTGGGAAACCGTGTCCAGGGTTGCCATATACGCACTACATCAGCCATCAGTCACCGCTCCTTTGACCTGGTTTGCCAGGGTCAGCGCCACCTCGGCGCCCGCCTGATTGCGTACCTATGATTCCATACACAATCGGCTGTGTGGCAAAAGGTCTGTTGAACACATAGGCGTTGAAAAACAAACCGACATCCTGGACACGCGCAAGCGGATCGCCCAGAGCGATGCCGCCAGTGGTCGAAAATACACTGATCTGTGCCTTGACTCCGATTCCAATTTTTTGATCACCAGTTGCCAGCGCCCAAAAAACGCCCACCGTGTCATCATTGCGCAGTGTGCGGATCGCGGCGCTGTCACCTGATCCATGATTGTTCACCAGATTATCGACCAGGTTGATGCGTGTGCCATTTTCAATGTTGGTTATGACAACACGTTCCTCACGCACCGTTCCGGCGCCGAACGTGCATTTGGAACCGGCATTGAAACCGCGTGACTGACCGTTCAAGATGTCTATGAATGCTTGACCTGAATTGTTTGTTGCTGTTGGAATCACTGAATGTTCACCTGTCGCTGACAGCATCAACAGTATTGATTCACTGGAAAAGTGGGAATCTTCATCTGTGGTTCCAAGTGTTTTCGTCCTGGAAGAAAAGCGGTGTTCGCTGGTTGGATCGGGAACACCCCTGCCGGCAACCATGATCAGCGCCGGTGTTCCACCGGACAGTGTGATGCCAGGTTCGGCGACAATGTTTGCAAATGATCCATAATCATAGATGAAGCCAACATTGTTATCAACATTGGATCGCCTGGTGTCGATGTCAGTGAAGTCACAATTCAATACACCAAAGAAACCGGAATCACTGCCGGCCGCGTTGATGATGCAAAAAGTGTCTGAGCGGCGATCACGGCATTTGTCAAAATCTTCAATGTCACTGGCATCATCAACATCTTGTGATCTCACAACATCAGCCTGGACAACTGTGTGTGAAAAAGTCAAGTTGGCTGTCAGTTCAACGGTTGTTATACCGGTAACACGTTTAACAGTTTTGGTTTCTGCTCCACCGCCGCCAGCGTCCGGATCAATATCTAAGACTTGGCCGGTTGACATGCCAATGGTTGAATCGACATTCAAGATTGCTTGACCACTGCTGGAAGTCGCGTTGGCGCAAAAGGTTTGATGTTTGCGTGAATGAATAAACGCTTCGGGTGCATTGGATTGTGATTCTGGCCGAATATATCCTTTCAAATCAAACGCTTCAACACGGTATCGGACATCGACTTCTTCAATTTCCAATATGCGGCGCATCAATTTCAGGGATGCCCTGGTTCCATCAGTGGCGGCCACATAAGCGCGGTCAACCGTTTCACCGGCGCTTTGGTTGTTGACCAACACTGGTGTGATGTCGGCAACGTGTCCTGATGACCAGCCTGTGATGGTGTGCAATTCTTCATTGGCGCCACCTTTGTCAATGATGATTCGATCACTCACAGAGAAGTCAGCGCGATCAGTCAGATCAATTGTGGCATCCAGCGCTGTTCCGGCTGTTGCCAAAGTGGTTGCGGCCACTTCATTGTTTTTCATAAAGTCACCAAATCCCTGATGGAACAGCCACATTTCAGTGACGTTTTCGGCGACATCATTTGACAACACCCAATCATCCGGTTGCAATTCTTCGGCCAGGGCCAACGGCCCAGCGTGATATGCATCGGCATGTTTCAGTGTTCCCAGGGTTATCGGATACTGCCTGGCAAGTCGGGCGGCGATACTGTCAGGAAAATCGTCAGCGATGTTTTCATTCGGCAACAGATCATTTTCTGTGGCCGATATATCCACCAATTCAAGTGACATTGTTTCGCTTGAGTATTCAGGATCAGCGACAGCCACACCATCAAATATCTTCAAACAATCAGTCAGCGCAGTGACGGCGCCCACTGCCAGATATATTTGCACCGGACGATTCGCCATCAAAACCAATTTGAATGATGGCCTTTCACCGACATTGGAAGTGTCAACACGGAATGGCGCATTCGACATCACAACTTTTGCGGTGCCGCTGGTGCTGGCGGTTTGATATAGTGTTGCAGAATGTATCAATTCGCTGATCAACAAATCAGTTGGATACACTTCACCATCAGTCAATGACAGTCCTGAAACATCGCTGAACAACAATGTCAATGATGCGGTGACTTCAACACGTAGTATCCAGGCGGATATTGAATCCTTGCGAACAACCGCAGCGGCAAAGATTGTTGGTTGCGTCACACTCATAGGTCATCCGGCAGTTGTAGGGTTTCAAGTTCTATTGTGACGTTCCACAGGTCAAAGTCAATGCGCTGTTCCCTCACAGCTTTGTCATCGACAAAACGCGCTAAGATCAAAATCTTTGATTCCTGATCTTCCAGCGCATCAATAATGATCGGATGAAATGGCCCGCGTGACAGACGCAGAATCGTGAACAATGTGTCAACTTCAGCTTCCGTGATATTTTTGAACACCCCGGTGATGCGCTGTCGTGGTTCACTGGAATGACTGATGACATCAACTATCCCACTTCTGTGTCGATGAATAGTTGATCCAGTCAACAGTGATCTTGTTTGAACATTTTCCCAGGCCGATGTCAGCTGGTGCCGCTGGAGCAAATACAATTGTGCGATTTCTGGAATCTTGCCAGGGTTGTCGCCATTGAATCCAGCAATGATATACCGTTGTGCAAAATCAGTTGCGCGGTTTGAGATAGCCACCGGGCCAAACAATCCCCATTCCATGTCACTGAAAACATTTGTTTCTTCACGCAGAGTCACACCCAGGCCATCTGCCAATGATGTGTCAGCTGAAATAATCTTAGCGTCAGGCAACCAAAAGCGGCCAGTGCGATGGTTTTTCACAACAATTGCAATGTCACGAATGTCAAGTGGCACAGCAATCCCTGTGTCAATCAGATATGAAAATCCTTTCACAGCAGTTGTCAGAGTGAAATCCTGATGCAACTTTCCATTGACCAGGTTGTTCCGACTGAAACCATCCGGATCAGGTGTTTCATCCGGAATGAAATCAATGAAACCAACAGCGGCGCCGATGGAATGTGCAATAGCCACATCAACAAAGACGCGCAGATCATTGCCCGCCAATACTTCGGCCACTACAAAGAATTCAATGTCGCCGGCCGTGTCCACAGTGATCGAACACCCCGCAGTGAATCCACTATTGCTGACCAGGGATAATATGTCACCACTTGACACGGCTGTGTCCAGCGTGGTTGATGCCACCGGTGTTGTCAGCGCCGCAACATCATTGACAATGGTTGCATCGGCCGTTTTTTGTGTTGTGAAAATTCGCATCAACTGAACCTCAATGATTGTGTTTGAAGCGGGCCAAGTTGGCGCACAGACAATTGCAATGGCCGGCGCCGTGATAAATCTTCCAGTTCACGCCTGGCATCGCGGAAAAATCCAGTGTATGTGATTGGATTGTTGAAGATGATTTGTGTGCCAGCGCTGGCCTGGGAATCTGGTTGAACACCACCGACAGCATCTTGTACAATCTGCGCGCCCAGGTTTGCGCCAGCAAATGCGCCTGTTGCACCGGCAATGAAGAATCCGGCAAAGCGCCGACCTTCCTCAGCGGCGGCGCGATCATTGGCCGGCGTGTCAAAGATACTTGTGACCAACTTCACGAATTTCGGAATGAAGATCACGGCCACCGCTTTGATTGCTTCGTCGATAAAGAATAAGATGAAATCGCGCGCCATGCCCTTGTATATTTCGCGCAATACTCCACGCGTATCAAATAGGTTGGCTTCAAGATTCGACCTCAAACTGTCAAATGCAACTTCCATCACAACCTGTGTGCCTTTGATGATGAATTTCGCAAACGCCGAAAATTCTTTGATGGCCTTTTTTGCTTCATCTTTTGTGTTGTCGGTTGTCTTTTTCAGGGTTTTCCCCATGCTTTGAAATGACAGTTTCCAAAGTATGTCAAATTCTTCAATCATCCGTGACAGCGCCAACAACCCTTCACCGAATTGTTCCGGCATATCTTCACTTACTTCAGAAAAAATTCGTTTCAGTTCATTCAGTTCCGGAGTCAAATCTGATTTGATGCTCTGGCCCGCAAACAGAATCTTCCCAGCCAGCAATACTAATTGGCGATCCATGTCTTTCATGGCGGCAGTGCCATCAGCTATTGCTTGAGTCACACCAGATGGATCAAACCTGAAAGCGCCGGCCATCGCATTTGCTATCAGCTTGAATGATTCAACCCATTTCGCCATTTTCAAAAAGATGAATTCAAACCTCACACCGAAGAATTCAACATTGTCATCCCAATCTTCCACCAAAACTTTCTTGATAATCTTCCCGAGTTCATTCAGTGCAGTGGCGGTCAGCCGGATCGCATTGACAAAGAATTTGCCCCATGCAAAAATTGCATCAATAGAAGCGTCCAGGAATGGCCCCAGACTTCCAAAAATTAAGATCATCCGCCGCAAGAATTGATTGATGTTCTCGCCGCGCTCACCTGTTGTCAGGAAGTCACCGAATGTCTTTTTTGCCTCGGTGATCACCACCTTCAACCGCCGCCACAATCCCAAGCTGGTATCAAGCAAAACATTTTCGGCGCCCTGGAATTGCGAAGTCTGTCGAATAATTTCAGTGAAGATAGCATGTTGTTGCGTGGTTTCATTGATTTCTTTTGACAGTCCAAAATATCCGGCCTTGATCCTGGCATTGATTCTGTCCAACCGGACGGTGACACCGATGTTGTCCAATATGGCCGGATTCAATTGTTTGATGGCTTTGAT